>OBEQ011423253.1_pt1 | contig 22191 bp, 23 predicted proteins | sample 1670901 | NCBI WGS metagenome assembly OBEQ01 (sample SAMEA104232315, study PRJEB22302) | groundwater metagenome | biome: forest; feature: aquifer; material: groundwater | place: USA | collected 2011-08-07 | depth 5.4 m
AACCCCAAAGTTTGGGAAGCGAGTGGCCACTTGAGCGAGTTCAGTGACCCATTAGTGGAATGTAAGTATTGCCACGAACGCTACCGCGCGGACCAAATAGACCTAGCAGTGCCTTGTTCAAACTGTGGTAAGAATGCTTTTACAGACGTAAAGCAGTTTAATATGATGTTCAAAACAAACTTGGGTCCGATAGAAGACGAAAAGTCTACTGTGTATTTCCGTCCAGAAACCGCACAGGCCATGTTTGTGCAATTCAAGAATGTGTTGGATACGACCAGAAAAACATTGCCCTTTGGTATTGCGCAAATTGGTAAAGCTTTCCGGAATGAAATTACCCCGGGTAATTTCATTTTTCGCACGCGCGAGTTTGACCTTATGGAGTTTGAATATTTTATTTCGCCCAAAGACGACTGGAGCAAACATTTTGATTATTGGCTTGAGCAAATGAAAGAATGGCTAAAAGATATCGGGGTTACAAAAAATGTGGAGTTCGTGGAAATCTCGGACGGCGAACGAGCCCATTATAGTAAGCGCACTGTAGATATTGAATATACATATCCGTTTGGCCAAAAAGAATTATATGGTTTGGCCTACCGCACGGATTTTGATTTAAAAAAGCATCAGGAAAAAAGTGGCCAAAATTTAGAATATACTGATCCGCAAACCGGCGAAAAGTTTTTGCCTCACGTCATAGAGCCGGCGTTTGGTGCTGACCGGTCTGTACTTGTCGCTTTACTTGAAGCTTACCGAGAAGAGGGAGATCGCATATACTTAGCCCTGCCTCCTAAACTAGCTCCTTACAAAGCAGCGGTGTTTCCTTTATTAAAAAATAAACCAGAGTTAGTAGCATTAGCCAGAGGTATTTACAAGGATTTGCTTCAAGAATTTCCCATAGCCTTCGACGATCGCGGCAACGTAGGCAAGCGCTATTATAGCCAAGACGAAATTGGTACGCCGTTTTGCATTACGGTTGACTTCCAAAGTTTAGAAGACAAAACCGTAACCGTACGCAGCCGCGATACCGCAGAGCAAGAACGAATTGCCGTAGCAGATCTATCAGCTTTTCTTGATACAAATTTAAAATAAACAATACAAAATAAACATGCTTGCTCGAATTAAGACTTTCTTTTTCACTCATCAAAAAATTACTTTTAATTTTTTTGTCTGGCTAGTAGCGATTGGTTTATATCTTTTCATAGCTCGACACGTAGCTTACATTCTTTATGCCTGGTTTGATACGGGTTGGATGAACTTCGTTCTTAAAGTGCTTGGTGTTCCATATTACTTTTTCCCAAGTTTTATTTGGTATATACCTGATTTACTAGAGTTACTACGTAATGACCAACTGTTTGCCATTCCTATTTTGCTCAGCTATGGTATAAACCTGCTTTTGATCTTAATTGTAGGATGGTGTATTAATCGTATCCTAACGAAATATCAGATCCGAATGTGTTACAAAGTGCTTATTTTATTAATCTCCTTATTTTTAGTAGCGCAAATAACTGGTGGATACATGTATGAGTTTATTCGCTCGCTCATTCACCCCCTAATTAATCTGTAATTTTCAAAAAAATTAAAAATAAAATTATGCCAAAAATACGGTTTGGTTTGCTCACTTTTTTTCTCGGGTGCTTGTTGCCTATTACTGCGTATTTTTTTTACGTAACTAATTTATACGCAATTAGTGTTCTTCCGTTTGTGTCTTTATCTCTTAACTTTGCACTGGCTGTCTTTTTTGGGATTAAAACCTTACAAGATCCTAAACGTCATCCGCTGGATGTACGTTTGGGCAGATATGGGTTGTTGGTATGCACTATATTTGTGGTAGGAGTCTTGGCAGTTGCAACCTTGCTCTTGCGCCTTGCGCAACTCCAGGAAACTGCCACCGTACATAAATATTTTCCCACACAAGAATACATTAGGTAATCTATATGAAATTTCATACTACTACCTTAGCTAATGGCTTAACTGTATTAGAAGTTCCTTCACGAGATGCGGATAGTGTAGTGATAGATTTTTTTGTTAAAACTGGTTCTCGATCAGAAACCCCTCGGGAAAGTGGTATCTCACATTTTTTGGAGCACTTTTTGTTTAAAGGTACTAAAAAGTATCCTTCAGCATTAGCCATATCTGAACAGGTTGATGCCGTAGGTGGTGAAATGAATGCCATGACCACCAAAGAGTCAACTCAGTACTATATTAAGGTTGCAAGCAAGCATTTTGGTTTGGCTTTTGAAATTCTTACTGATATGTTGCAGCAACCTTTATTTACGCCAGAAGAGTTAGAGCGTGAAAAAGGCGTAATCGTAGAAGAGATGAATATGTATCGTGACAACCCAATGGCTGATATTGGTGATATACTGGAGCGAACCAGTTGGCCAGGGCAACCGCTTGGTAGAGATATTATTGGCAGTAAAGAAACAGTTACTGCATTTATCCCAGAAATGTTCCAAAGTTATTTAGCTCGTTATTATCAACCTGGTAATATAATTCTGGGTGTTTCGGGTTCTTATAATACATTAGAGCTTCGTAGTTTGCTTAAGCGGTTTTGGTCTGGTTTGCCGAAAAAGAGATTTGGATCTTGGACTAAAGTACAAGATACTCAGCGCGCACCGCGAGTAGAGATAAAGTATAAAGCTACAGAACAAACCCATCTGGCTTTAGGATTTAAGGCGTTTAACTATAATCATCCGCGTAATGTGGTAGTGTCGGTTATTTCTGCTATCTTGGGAGGTGGTATGAGTAGTAGGTTATTTATGGAAGTGCGAGAGCGCAGGGGCCTTGCCTACTATGTTCGGGCTTCTGGCTATAATTTCCAAGATACTGGTTTATTTGGAGTAAGCGCTGGAGTGCAAGTTGGAGAGCTTCCTGCAGCTCTTACGGTGATCTTGCAAGAATTAAAGCGACTAGTAGATGTTCTTGTAGCACCAGACGAACTTAAGAAAGCTAAAGAGTATTTAAAAGGCAAAACAGTGCTTGCGCTAGAAGATACTGGCACCAGGCTGGATTGGTATTTAGACCAAGTAGCCTTTAAAAAACAAGTTCGCACACCAGATCAGGCGTTTGCACGAGTAGACGCTGTAACTGCAGAGGATGTTCAAAAAGTGGCACAGCAGCTGTTTAATCCAAAAACCACAAACTTGGCAGTAATTGGTCCATTCAGAAAAACTGCTGCCTTAGCCGCCCTTATTCGTAAACATTTATAGTTTTTCATTACTATGTCTGCTAAAGTATTTACAACTCACAATAAGTGTCTTATCGGCTGCCATGTTCCTGCAGCCGGGGGACTATGGAATGCTCCTATTACTGCAAAAAAATGGGAATGTGAGACATTTCAAATGTTTAGCCGAAGCCCGCACGGTGGCCCTGCCCTTAAACTCACATCAGACGTAGTTGATCATTTTACAGAAGAACTAAACAAAGCAGGACTGAGCTGCTTTGTGATTCATGCCCCGTATATTATTAATTTTGGTTCAAGTAAGCCTTCTACTTTTCATGGCTCAATTAGCATTATTCGGGGTGAGCTTGAACGGGGCACCGTACTTGGCGCCAAGTACGTTATGTTTCATCCTGGTAGTTTTAAAGATTTAGGCCAGGAAGAAGGTATTCAGCAGGTAAAAAAAGGCTTAGTTGAGGTATTAGAAGGTTATGATGGTACAACCCAACTGCTCATAGAAATTTCTGCAGGGGCTGGGGCTGTAGCAGGAGATACGTTTGAGGAATTAGCCCAGCTCATGGAGCCTTTAGTAAAGTTCAGAACTTTTGGAGGGGTATGCTTTGACACACAACATGCGTTTGCTTCTGGCTATGATATAAGAAATGAAAAAACTGCCACAGACGTATTTAATGCATTTGATTCAATTATTGGCTTGGAATACTTTAAAATGAGCCATGTCAATGACAGTAAAGTAGAATTTGGATCGCATAAAGACAGACATGAGCATATTGGGGCAGGATTTATAGGTACAAATGGTTTTACTTATTTTTTAGCAGAACTTAGGCGCAGAAATCTTGACATTCCCTTGATTTTGGAAACAGAGCATGATAAAGTTGCAGCAGATATAGCTTTGCTAAAAGAATTAAGAAACAAATAAGCGTTATGTCAAATAGTGAAAGAGGTACTAACTACCAAGAAATAAAAACTATGGACCATTTGCCTACAAATCCAGCAGACTATTTTGATCAACATCCGGTTTCTCTGGATAAGGCAGAGATATATAGACAAACCTGTGAGCCGCTAATAGCTGCGTTAGAAAATAAATAATCTTATGGACCCGAAATTACAGAATATCATTTATCTTATTGAGCAATCTGCGCTTGACCAAACAATTAAAGATATCTTAATTAGAGATTTAAAAAGCGAAGGCTTAACAGACTTTCTTCGCGAACAAATTAAGGCATATTGTTTGGAAGGCATGAAGCGAGCAGATGCACAGATAGAAGCTGCAAAACAGACCTTATCAGAAGCCACTCCAGATTCGCAAAACCCAAGCCAGTAGGCTTGGATTTTGGTAATGTGAACACATATGGATTATTACTCCTTTGAGCACTCTACAAAAGTTATTCTCAAAGTTACCTTCGTGGTACTTGTTTTGGCTTTTTTATGGGTAGTTCGGGATATTTTAATTATAATTTTACTCTCTATTGTATTTGCTTCTGCTATGGATCCACTGGTGGACTATTTAAAACAGAAACGGATTCCACGCGCAGTAAGTGTGTTGGCAGTCTATACGCTTGTGCTCGGGATAATTGGCCTTATTGTTGCTTTAGTTATTCCGCTCGTGGTGCAGCAGTCTCGCCTGGTTTTTCAAAATTTACCTGCATATATTAGTACGCTCACGTATAGGTACCCGATACTTAATAGTATAGACCTCGGCTCAGTAGCTAATGAATTTTTTGGAGGCGGTGGGCAAAATGGTTCGGTGTTTAATAGAACAGTTGGAGTATTTAGCGGTCTTTTTACTTTTTTACCAGTCTTGGTTATTTCTTTTTACCTTGTGGCCGACGATAGAGGTATGAAAAATTTCATTCGTACGCTTGTACCTTTGCATTATCGGGATATTACCACAACAGTAGTAGAAAAAATTCAAAAGAAAATGGGTATGTGGGTGCTTGGCCAAGTAATTTTAAGCGTATCTATTTTTGTTTTTACCTATTTGGGACTTCTGGTTCTTGGCGTAAAATATGCTTTGTTTTTAGCATTGATTGCTGGAGTGCTAGAAGTTGTGCCCTATATTGGCCCTACGCTCTCCGCTATTCCTGCATTATTTTTTGCTTTTGTTCAAAGTCCTTCACTAGCCATAGGTGTGCTCATTTTGTATATTCTTATCCAAAAGTTAGAAGGTTGGATTTTAGTACCAAAAGTAATGGAAAAAACTATTGGCACCTCGCCCGTAGTAATTTTATTGGCATTACTGGTAGGTTTTAAGCTTGCCGGTGTGCTGGGGTTGTTACTTTCTGTACCGCTGGTTGGGGCGGTATTGGTAATTTTGGACGAATTTTTTAGCGGTCGAAAAAGCACTGCATAAGTTGTGAGGCAAAGCAGAAACGAGTATACTTAAAAAGCCTTTAACTACAAGGCTTTTTTATGTCTACACAGAATTTTTATATTACTACCACGCTTCCGTACGTAAACAGTGATCCGCACTTAGGGTTTGCGGCGGAAATTGTGCATGCAGATATCCTGGCTCGCTTTGCTCTTCTGGAAGGCAAGAACGTATTTTTTAACACTGGTACAGACGAGCATGGGCTTAAAATTTATAGAAAAGCTCTGGAAGCCGGCATAACCCCACACGAATATGTAGACAAATACGCTTCTCGCTTTTTGCAACTGAAAAGTATACTTGGGCTTTTGCCAGAATTGCATTTTATTAGAACAACTGATTCGCATCATGTTGCAGCGGCCCAGGCTTTTTGGTTGCGGTGTCAAGAACATGGAGATATTTACAAAAAAAACTATCAGATTAAATATTGCGTTGGCTGCGAACTAGAAAAAACAGACTCTGAATTAGTAAATGGCAAGTGTCCGCTTCATCCAAATGTAGAAATTGAGTTTATTGAAGAAGAAAATTACTTTTTTAAGTTTTCTAACTATCAACAAAAGCTGCTGGATTTGTATGAACAAAAAAAAGATTTTGTGGTACCAGATTTTAGGCTTAAGGAAATAAAATCTTTTGTGGCTCAAGGTCTGCAAGACTTTAGTATTTCTAGGCTAAAAGAAAAAATGCCATGGGGTGTGCCTGTTCCGGGGGATGATACCCAGGTCATGTATGTATGGTTTGATGCATTAGTAAACTATATTTCAACGCTTGGTTGGCCCGAAAACAAGGAGCAATTTAGCCAGTTTTGGCCTGGTGTACAAATTGCCGGCAAAGATAATTTACGTCAGCAATCTGCCATGTGGCAAGCAATGCTCCAGTCTTGCGGCCTGCCTAATTCCAGCCAAATTATTATCCGAGGTTTTATTACTGCTGGTGGTCAAAAAATGAGCAAGAGCTTAGGCAATGTAGTAGATCCTTTTGCACTTGTCGAAGAGTTCGGCACAGACGCTTTACGCTTCTATATTGCCCGCGAGTTAAATCCATTTGAAGATAGCGACTTTACCCATGAAAAGTTTAAAGAAAGTTATACTGCAGGACTTGTAAATGGTTTAGGTAATACGGTAAGCCGTATACTTACTATGGCTAAGAACGCCAGTGTAACTATTAATATGGAGTATGATTTAGGACTTGACCCGGCTGTAAGCGATGCGCTTGAATCACGCGATATTCGAAAGGCAATAGAATGGATTTGGGAAAAACTAACTGGCCTTGATCAAGTTATTCAAACAGAAGAACCCTATAAAACTATAAAGACTGATCCAGAAAAAGCAAAGGCATTACTTAGTCAGTTATTAATGACATTGTATGTCCTTGCGGTAAACCTTGCGCCATTTTTGCCGGAAACTTCACAGAAAATTCTGAATTCCATAGAAAAACTTCCAAATTTAGAAACAGTGCCCCATTTGTTTCCAAGAATAGAATAATTAACATAGCGAAATCTATGAGCCTTGAACAACCTGGCTTTAGACCAGAAGAAACAAAAGAAAAAAAAGATCCTTCCCAGGTTAAGTATGAAGAAACACTTTCGCGTTTTTCGGATTTTTTACAAAGAAAAATAGAAACTGTCTTAGGGTCAGAACCTAAAGTTTCAGAACACTGCGAGGCTTTAAAGCAGTACGCTGTAGGGCAAAAAAGTGTTTTGTTTGAAAGAGAACTAGAGGCATTTCAATCTACATTGGATGTTATGGAATTTCGGGGTGAATCAATGTCTAATAGTCCAAAGACAAATACTAAAAATAGAGCTTTGGGTTTGATTGAAGAACTGCTTTCGCAAAGAGGACGTTTACTGCCGGCTTTGCAATCTGGAGTTTTTAATGCTCATTGACACTCATGCCCATGTGCAGTTTCCGGCATACCCAGATCCTAATGCAGTTTTGCAGCGGACTTTTGACGCTGGGGTGGGTGTAATAAATATTGGTACACAATTAGATACATCTAAGTGGGCAGTAGAGTTGGCGAAAAAATATGAAAGTAAAGCATATGCAGTAGTTGGTCTGCATCCAACGCACACCTATGATAACGGTTTTGAAGATGCTGCAGAAACGTATGAGAGAAGAATCGAAACTGAATTTGATGTCAACGCTTACAAAAAACTTGCCCAGGACTCCAAAGTAGTTGGGATAGGCGAGTGTGGGTTAGATTATTACCGTCTGCCAGAAAATCTAGATCAGGCTTACATAAAAGACCAGCAGAAAAAAGCATTTTTGGCTCAGATTGATTTGGCCTTGGAATTAGATAAAGCCTTGGTGATCCACTGTAGACCTTCTAAGGACACCAATGATGCGTATGAAGACTGTATCCAAATTATCACGGCCGTGAAAAGTATATCTCCTCGGTTAAGATTCGAAGTACACAGCTTTACAGGAGACGTAGATATTGCAAAGCAAATTATACAGTTAGGTGGCTACATAGGTTTTAACGGTATTACCACCTTTGATAAAACCGGCAGAAGTGAAAGGGTTGTAAAACAAGTACCAGTAGAAAATATTTTGCTTGAAACTGATGCGCCCTATCTTGCCCCTGTGCCGTTTAGAGGCAAACAAAACGAACCAGCCTATGTGGTTCACATTGCAAAAAAAATCGCTGAATGGAAAGGCTTAACGTTTGAAGAAGTTGCTAAAATAAGCTCAAAAAATGCACAAGTATTATTTTCCTTACATATTTAAAACATTTATTAACAAAATAAAATGATACAATCAAGTCGCTCAAAGTATTTAATAGTTATTGTTATTCATGCACTTTTGTTAGCAGTAAGTACTTTTGTACTCACTTATTTTGGTCTAAAAGCGAATTCGTTTAGCGACTACCTTGCCAATCACAGTTTTGATCGTCTTTTTGAGAGTGGTAGGTACCACATTATGATTAACTATGCCGGTAATACTATTTCTTCAATCTCAGTTTTTATTACCCTGGTTTATTTTTTTATTGGTTTACAAACAATGTGGGGTAGAATGCACCGAGGTCTGCTGTATTTTTTACACCTACTATTGTATATAGGCATAGCCATTTTAAATATTATTATTGCAAGTAGTTTAGCAAACAGTATAGGCATCCCTTTGTTTGGTGAAGACTTGGACCCATTGGGTGTGGTAGTATATTCGGTGTTTGGTTTAGTGATATATATGGTAATTTCACCAGTTTTGCTTACTAGAAAAAACACAGCACCTCCTCAGGCGTAGTATAGTAATCCAAAAGTATAGAAACATGGCAACAGTATTGGCACAAGAATAACATCTACTCCGCTTATGAATGAAGCAATAAAGTTTGCTAATTTAGTAGAAGCAAACAAAGAAGATATTTTTTCTAGAAAAGAGATTAAGGCCCCAGCTGGGTTTGTTTCGGTGTATCATACTATTGATCCAGAATTCCTACCTTCTGTTGCTCGTGATGGGCTAAGGCAAGGCGTGCTGTCACATTATTTCCCCGATGGTCGTATGTCAATGTATATTAAAAGAAATGAAATCGTAGATACGTTTAGACCACAGAGTATAGCAGTTTTGGGTATTAGTAGAAAAAATTTGTATGCATTGCCAAGTTTAGACGATACATGGCATAGCAACTCAATGAGAAGGTTTAACCCTAAACCCCGCCGGGAATTAGAGTGGGAATACGACGCTTTTGTTGACTATTCGCCTGAATATTTAAAAAGCAAAGGTTTTAAGGATAAACAAGATTATGTTACAAAAATGTCAGACCCTACATTTTTAAAGACACTGCAAACGACAGAAGTACTTGAATTGAAAATAGATCCAGAAAAAGCTATGGTATTTGATGCACAAACATATGAAAATGCATTTGAAGATATTAAAGAAAACCGTGAGGCGTCCCGAAAGGCTCGGGCTTATTGGGAGGATGGTGTGAAATTAAGTGATTTTGTGAAGTATTATAAATTAGCACAACGAGACGACTCTGGCGAAGATATAAAAGACAAAAACGGATTTAAATATCCAGAAGATGTATATATGGCTGGGACTTATTATCTAAAAACCGGCGCCCCAGATAATCTTCCCGGGAGCATTACTAAACCAGAAGTATTAATTCCTGAAGATATACCAGAAAATTACATTAAAGTAATTTAGAAACAAGTAGGTTATTAATGGGTTACCCCACTGAAATACAATACAAAAAATGTCTTCTAAATTGTCTTATTAGTAATTTGACACTCGGGTTATCTAAAGTTAAACTTTAGATAACCATTAAATATTACGTATATGAATAATATTATAGGACTTAAAGAGCTTAGGCTAAACGCTGCTAAATATATTAGCCAAATTGCCAAAGGCAAGTCTTTTATTGTTGTTAAACAATCTAAACCAGTATTTAAAATAACGCGCGTAGAGGAAGATGATGACGGACAGTGGGAGAGTATCATAGACTTTACCAAGGGTGGTAAAAAACCTGGGATCGATGCTAGTAAGTTGCTCAAGTTAATGCGCAAGTATGAACAAAATAGAGAAGTTTCTGCAAAATCTCACGCCAAAAGAGTATAAGCTTATAACAGTTGCAGTTGAGTTCGTTCGTGCAGGTAAATGGATGGGGCTAGATATTAAGAAACTTCAGGGCGAAATCGATGTTTACAGAATGCGATTAGGAAGGTTTAGAATTATTTTTAAAAAGCATAATACTTGGGTGGAAATTTTAGATATTGCTCGACGCTCAGAAAAGACCTATAGAAAGTACTAACATATGGCAGTTAAATATAATCCAAAAGCTATCGAGAAGAAGTGGCAACAGTATTGGCAGAAACATAAAACTTTTACTGCAAGTGACACTTCGAAAAAGCCAAAGAAATTTGTTTTAGTAGAATTTCCATATCCGAGTGGGGCGGGTTTACATATGGGCCACCTACGCAGTTACACGGCCGGAGATGCCTATAGCCGCTACCTGCGAATGCAAGGCTACGAAGTACTGTACCCTATGGGATGGGATGCGTTTGGCTTACCTGCAGAAAATTTTGCAATCAAGACTGGTAAGCATCCCCGTACGTTTACTTACCAAAATATAGAAAATTTTAGAAAAGAAATTAATAGTTTGGGCTACAGTTTTGATTGGAGTAGAGAAGTAGATACTACAGATCCTGGATACTATACATGGACACAGTGGATCTTTTTGCAATTTTTTAAAAAAGGTTTAGCCTTTGAAGCAGTCGGTGAAATTAACTGGTGCCCTAAAGATAAAACCGGTCTGGCAAATGAAGAGGTAATAAACGGTAGATGTGATCGTTGTGGAACGATTGTAGAAAAAAAACAAATGCGCCAGTGGTATTTGCGCATTACACAGTACGCAGAAAAATTACTTAAGGGTTTAGAAAAGTTAGATTGGCCAGAGTCGGTTAAACTGCAACAAGCCAACTGGATTGGAAAAAGTGAAGGTGCAGAAATAAGTTTTAGTTTAGCGCGAGGAGACGCTAAGAGAGAAACAATAACAGTTTTCACTACCAGGCCAGATACTATTTTTGGTGCTACCTATCTAGTTATTGCTCCCGAACATCCACTCCTACAAAATCAAAAACAGGATATTAAAAATGCAGCAGAGGTTCAAAGTTACATAAATAAAGCAAAAGTAAAACAGGAAGAGGAACGCACTGCAGAGAAAAAAGAAAAAACCGGAGTGGAACTAAAAGGTATTACAGCTATTAACCCTGCAACAGGTAAAGAGATTCCTGTGTGGGTGGCAGATTATGTGTTAGGTAATTATGGTACTGGAGCAATTATGGCAGTGCCAGCTCACGATACACGCGATTTTGAGTTTGCAAAAAAATACAAGCTACCTATAGTCCAAGTAATTACCACCACTGCAAAAACAGCAAAGCTTTTAGCGGCAGAGCCAGGGCACGGCCTGCTTATAAATTCCGGTGAGTTTACTGGAAAACAAAGTGCTGATGTGCAAATAGCAATGGCAAAAATGTATGGTAAGGTATCACTCCGATACAAAATGCGTGATTGGGTGTTTAGTCGTCAGCGGTATTGGGGTGAACCTATTCCCCTTATTCACTGCGACACATGTGGTACTGTGCCCGTACCAGAAAAAGATTTACCAGTTTTATTACCAAATATAAAAAAATTTGAACCAACTGGCACAGGAGAATCACCTCTGGCGAGTGTAGTGTCTTGGGTAAATGTGAAGTGTCCAAAATGTAAAGGTGCTGCTAAACGGGAGACTAATACTATGCCCCAATGGGCAGGAAGTAGTTGGTATTGGCTTAGATATACGGATCCAAAAAACAAAAAAGAATTTGCTTCAAAGAAAAAATTGCAACGCTGGCAACCAGTAGATGTCTATTTTGGTGGAATGGAGCATACAACTCTGCATTTACTTTACTCCAGGTTCTGGAATCAGTTTTTATATGATCAAAAACTAGTAACAGCAAGCGAACCCTACACTAAACGCGTTCCTCACGGAATTATTTTGGCAAGTGACGGCGAAAAAATGAGCAAAAGCCGCGGAAATGTAGTAGGCCCTGAGCCTTTTGTAAAGAAATATGGTGCTGACACTACCCGCATGTATGAAATGTTCCTTGGCCCACACGAAGCACAAGTATCCTGGAAAGCAGAAGGCATAGTGGGGTTGAGCCGTTTTTTGGAAAAGATCTGGAAATGGATTCCTAATAAAGATTTGGAGGAAGCTAAGGAAGTAAAGCCAGCGTTGCATAAGCTAATAAAAAAAGTAACTGAAGATATTGAGCATTTTCGCTTCAACACTGCTATCTCAGCACTCATGGAATTCCATAAAAATATCGAAGCTAATAGTAGGGAGAGTAAACGTATTTTTGTACAATTGCTGTACCCTTTTGCTCCTCACATTGCAGAAGAGCTGTACACTACGTATCTAGGAGGTATTGGGTCTTTGCAGAATCAAGCGTGGCCGAAATTTGATCCAAAATTAGTTGTTGCACAAGAAGTAACAATAGTTGTTCAGATCAACGGAAAAATGCGCGCGCGGTTGCAGGTGCCTGCAGGAAGCACTCAAGCGTTTGTACTAGCTCGGGTAAAAGAAATTGAACAAATAAAAAATACCCTTATGCCTGTTCGGGTATTAAAAACTATTTTTGTACCAAACAGACTGCTAAACTTTGTAATTGCTTAAGAAAGGACGGGCGGTAGGCGAGGAAAGGTAGGAATGCTACCGCCCATATTAAGCTGCTTTAATGCTTTGCAGTTCTTCGTTTACAGATTCACGAATTTCGCTTGGAGTCATCATAAACCGCATTCGAAGAATGCTTATGAGAGTCCGCGCTGGCTCGCGTTTACCTTGTATAAGGCTTGTAATGAGACGCTCTTGTGCCATGCTTTTAACTTCTTCCCAAAAAGAGCGATCCTCTTGTGGGTCGAGTTTTACATGCTCGTGCAGCAATTGCTCGAACAGTTCTTGTGCTACTGAATGTTTGGTTTTCATATACATCCTCCTTTCAACATCAACATTACGTTTTTTTACTACTTTGTCAAGTTGAAAATAGCAAGCTTTCCTGAAGGAAAAATAAAGCTGGTATACTATATACATGTTTAATAGTCTGAGAATTCCGCATTACTTTAGCTCTGCTTTGAGCCGCGAAATAGACGAATTATACGCTTCTGCTGCTATAGCAAATTTTGCTTTAGCTGTAGTGATGATTTTTGAGCCTATTTTTTTGTATAGCGTGTTAAAGTTTACGGTACAGGAGGTATTACTGTTTTTTGCTGCGGTCTACGCGTGTTACGTTTTGTTTATCCCTTTTGGAGCAAAAGTTGTAAGTAGATATGGATACGCGCACGGCATACTTTTTAATATTCCATTTCAGGTTTTGTTTTGGTTCTTTTTGTTCGGATCTCAGGAAAATATTGCTTTTATTTATATTGCGCCAATTATTTTTGCTATACAAAAGGCATTATATTGGCCTGCTTTTCACGCCAGTGTTGCCCGGTTTGCCAGAGAAGGTCAAATTGGCCGAGAATTTAGCATGATGAAGGCAATAATTAATCTTGCGTTTATTTTGGGTCCCATCCTCGGCGGGCTGATATCTGAGCGTTTTGGCGTGCGCATGTTGTTTGTACTCGCATCGAGCATTTATACGCTCTCATTTATTCCAGTTTTCTTGCATAAAGAAATTTTTATTCCTAAAATCTACCAGTTTGCTGATACTTGGAAATTGTATAAAATGTTCCCAAAAAAATTCTTGGCTTACTTTGGTTTTGGCGAAGAATTATTAGTCCTCACCATTTGGCCAATATTTATCTACGTGGCAGTGCAGGATTACGCTGATACAGGAAAATTGGTAACCATTGCTACTCTGGTGGCTACGCTGTTAGTTTTAGGAGTAGGAAAACTGACTGATGAATGGAGCAAACAGAAGCTTGCTCGGTTTGGTACATGGGTGTATGCGCTTGTGTGGTTTATGCGGTTGTGCGCAAAAGGGTTTTGGGGTGTGTTTACGGTAGATATGCTTTCACGTACTATAAAAGATGTTGTGTTTGTGCCACTTTCCACACTTACCTATGAACGAGCCGAAAGTACGCATATCATGCCGTATGTGGTTTTTTTTGAGCAAACCTTAGCATTGGCTAAGTTTCTTGCGGCTGTGGTGGGGATAATAGTGTTTGGTTTTATTGCTAGTATGTTTGGTCAGCTTGCTGGTTTTTATTCCTTATTTATACTGGGTGCTCTCTTTACTTTATTGTATGCATACATTTAAACCCTTTGATTTTAATTTTTTAGCGCAGACTGATCCTGAGTGTTTTGCATTGCATACTGCAGAAGCTACACGTCAGCAAGAAGGCTTAGAACTTATTGCTTCAGAAAATTATGCAAGCCTATCTGTGCGGCTTGCGCTTGCTTCGGTATTTACAAATAAGTACTCAGAAGGGTATCCAGGCAGGAGGTATTACGCAGGCAATGAAATAGTAGACCACATGGAACAGCTTGCAATAGATAGGGCACGTATTTTGTTTGGAGCAGAACATATTAACGTGCAACCACTTTCTGGAGCTCCAGCAAATATTGCTGTGTTTACGGCGTTGCTTAAGCCAGGTGATACTGTACTTGGTATGGCGCTTGATCAAGGAGGACACCTAACACACGGCCATCCACTAAATTTTTCTGGTAAAACCTACACGATCATATCCTATGGCGTAAGAAAAGATACTGAAGTAATTGATATGGAAGAGGTAAAAACGCTTGCACACAAACACAGGCCTAAGCTTATTATTGTTGGGTTTTCTGCATATAGCAGAACTATAGATTGGCATGGTTTTAGAGATATCGCAGATGAATTAGGAGCAGTACTTATGGCAGATATTGCTCACATTGCAGGGCTTATTGCGGGTAAGGTGATAGAAAATCCAGTAGCTTTATGTGATGTAGTAACAACCACCACGCACAAAACTCTCAGGGGTCCGAGAGGTGCGGTTATATTCTGCAAAAATCAGTTTGCCGAAGCAATAGATAAAGCCGTGTTTCCGGGAATTCAAGGCGGGCCACATGAAAATGTAATTTTTGCCAAAGCTGTGGCATTTGGAGAAGCACTGCAGCCGGCATTTACAGACTATGCTGCACAGGTTGTTGCTAACGCGCAAACTCTTGCTCAAACTTTAATTGAACAGGGTATGCGAGTGGTATCTGGTGGTACAGATAACCATTTACTCTTGCTTGATGTTTTTGGTAGTTTAGAAATGTCTGGCAAGCTTGCCGAAGTGCGTCTGGAACAAGCAGGAATATATACGAACAAAAATATGATCCCGTTTGACACCAGGAAACCCCTGGACCCTTCTGGTATTAGGCTTGGCAGCGCAGCGCTTACTACTCGAGGCGCACGGGAATCTGATATGCAAGAAATTGCCGAGCTTATTGTGAGAATTTTAAAACAAAACCTGGAGCCAGAAGCCGCCAGAGAGCACGTTCGAACTATCGCACGCAAGCTTCCAATACCAGGCAATAGTCATTAACAATTTTTATGCTACTTTTCCAAGCGTTCGTATTAGGTATGGTGCAAGGGTTAGGTGAATTTTTACCGATTTCATCTTCTGCGCATTTAATAATTACTCCATGGCTTTTTAAATGGCCAGACCCAGGGCTTGGGTTTGACGTTGCCTTGCATTGGGGCACCTTGCTTGCCGTTTTGTTGTATTTTAGAAGCGATATCTGGCATTTAATTAAGGGCTTTCTTGCAAGCCTGCATCGTAGCAGTCGCGACTTTGAAAATAATATTTATCAAAAATTAAGTTGGCTCATTATTATTGCAAGTATTCCAGGAGCAGTATTTGGTAAGTTATTGGAATCTAAAGCTGAACAAGCATTTAGAAACCCTTTGCTCATTGCAGCAACCTTAGCGCTGTTTGGGCTTATTTTGTTTATTGCAGACTATGGGTCAACTGAGGAAAAAAATCTTAACCGAGTAAGTAAAAAGGATGCCTTGCTTATTGGTTTAAGCCAGGCAGTAGCCTTGGTTCCGGGGGTGTCCCGGAGTGGCGCCACTATTACCATGTCAAGGTTTTTAAAATTCAAACGTCCAGATGCAGCTCGGTTTAGTTTTTTACTTTCTGTCCCGATTATATTTGGGGCTGGGTTACTAAAGCTGAAACATTTTCACGATGGGGTAACTACTGGCCAATTGGCAGTAGGTTTTTTGACTGCCGCAGTGTTTGGCTTTTTATCTATTAAGTTTTTGCTCAAGCTTATTAGCACCAAGGACTTTAAAATATTTGTAATATATCGTTTTGCACTTGCGGCAGTTATTATTGCTGTATATTTTGCGCGGAGATAAGCATGGTACAGGGACACTCTTTTCATAGATGGCAACACCGTTTGCAAAGGTTTTATTTTTTTAGACTTTGGTCAATTTTTTGGGCAGAGTTTTCAGTGTTTGTATTTGCGGGTATTGGTTTGTTCTTGATAGGGCTCCCGCATGGGCTTTTGTTGTTAGTGCTCTGCATGATAAGCCTTGCGGTTGCACGAGGGATAGTGTGTACTTTTTTTTATCTCGTTTTGCATAATCCGAGGCCGTATCAGATGTACCAACTGAGCCCAATTTTTTCGCCAGTATTTTCTCTCGAACAAAGAACCTTTGATTCGTTTCCCTCTGGCCATACCACAGGGCTTGTTGCTATGAGTGTAGTAGTGTTTTGGTTTATGCCAGTAGTGGGAGTTTTGGGAATAGTTATGGCTGTGTTAACTGGAATTTCTCGTGTGGTAATGGGTTTCCATTTTCCAGAAGATATAGTAGGCGGAGTAGTATTTGGGTTGCTTATTGGGCTACTCACCGTATTTTTTGGTGTGCCATTACTCTTTACCTAACAATGACTTTTTGGTAAGCTTTGTAAGATATATAAGTATAAGCTGCAACTGATTGGCCGGTGTGGCGGAACTGGCAGACGCGCACGACTCAAAATCGTGTATCGCAAGATGTGTGGGTTCAACTCCCACCACCGGCACCACACTACTCATCTCTGAGTAGTTTTTGTTAAGAACGTTTAGGTTAAAATGAGCTATATTTAAGGCTTACTTTAGAAAATAAACTTAAAATACTACTCCGCTCTTGACTATTTATTTAATATATAGTAAAGTGTTAGGTATTTCCGTTTTAAGCGCTAGTTATTTTTACTAGCGTTAGATTAACCTCAACGCGACCAATCAACCTTTTCAGGAGGATTACAAGATATGTGGGCAAGACTCAAACGTTTATTTCGGGCGATTTTTGGCGGTATCATTGATAGCGCCGAAAACCCCGAGTTGATTCTTCAGCAACTGATTCGCGACATTCGTGACCATGTGCCGGAGATGAATAATAATGTGGCTCAGGTTATGGGCCATGAAAAGCTTTTGCAGCAGCAAGTTACCCAGCTTACTGCAAGAGTTGCTGAGCTTGATAGTAAGATAAAAACCGCGATTCGTAGTAGTCGAGACGATATCGCTACTGCTTACTTGGGCGAGTTGCAAAGCACCCAGAAAAACCTTGAAATTACGCAAGCTAATTACCAGGGTGCCAAGTCTGCCTCAGAAAAGGCGCGGAAGTTCCGTGATAACTATTTGCTTAAGATGAAGCAAAGGCAGGATGAAGCAATGCAACTCATTGCCGCCAATAAACAAGCTGCCATGCAGGAGCGCATTGCCGAAACTATGGCCAGCTTCAACATTGGTGATGCCTCCAGCACGTTTGATGACATGCGCGAAAAGATTAACCAGCGTGCTGCTACAGCTGAAGCAAAGGCTGAGTTGGCCAATGATACCTTGGATAATAGGATGCTCGAAATTGAGCATGATGCCAATCTGGCTGCTGCGAATGACGCCCTGCTTGCATACAAACGGCAGATGGGTCTGCTGCCTGCTGAAGAAGCCCCTGCTTTGGGTGAAGGCGCACCACCTGTAAGTGCGCATACCCTGGAAGGGGTAGACGAAACTACTGCTCGTCCGCGGGCTCGCGAGTTGACTATGTAATTTTCTCGCAGAGTCTGCTAGTCCGACAACTACCAAAAGTGGTTGTCGGTTTTTTTATTTGAAACAAGTAGCCTAATTTGCTACAGTTAAAACAGATTTTTTCGTGAAACCTTATATTATATGGACGACAATAATACCAATACACAACCAAGTGCTAACCAAACGTTTAATGAGGATTTTTCTCAGCTTATGGGTATACCCACTTCTCATGACGTAAGCCAGGCTCCTATTTCTCCACCTATAACCCTCGGAAGTATGGATTTGTATACAACTCCAGCTATTACGCCTTTGCCTGCGTCAGTAACACCGCCGGCCCCTGTGTCTGATACAACTTCACCCGCCGAAGTTTCTCAGACACAAGACCAAGAAAAAGTATCATACGCAGATGCAAAAATTCAAGAAATAGATGTTGCTAAAATTGTTCCTAATCCTTATCAGCCTCGTAAACTATTTAACCAAGAAGCACTCCAAGAGTTGGCAGATTCAATTCGCGAGCATGGAGTTATTCAGCCGCTGGTGGTAACTCAAACCCAAACTGGGTACGAGTTAGTAGTGGGGGAACGTCGTTTTCGCGCGAGCCAGCTGGCTGGTTTAACCAAGGTACCAGCAATTGTAAAAAATCAGCTACAGGACCAAACCAAGTTAGAAGTAGCCTTAATAGAAAATATTCAGCGTCAAGAACTTAACCCTATCGAAGAAGCACAAGCATATGACCGCTTAATAAAAGCTTTTCATCTTACCCAGGACCAAGTTGCTAAAAAAGTGGGTAAAAGCCGGCCGGCAGTTACTAATACACTCAGACTTCTTAATTTGCCTGCAGAAATACAAAGAGCGCTTATAGAAGGTAAACTCACCGAAGGTCACGCCCGGGCAATACTTGGTTTGGTAGATGTAGAGCGCATGCTTGCTATGTATAAAATGGTCTTGGAACAAGGAATGAATGTTCGCCAAGTAGAACTTAAAGTGCGCGAACTTTCTATGCGTAGGCAAATGGATGCAGCAGCACCAGACCCAAAACTTATGGCACTAGAAACAGAACTTCGAGGCAAGCTTGGTACTCAAGTAAAAATTCAGCGCCAAGGCAGGGGCGGTAAAATTACCATTGATTTTTTTAGTGACGAGGAGCTAGACGAAATTATTCGTCGCATGGCAGAAGAGCGGCAGCAAGCAAGTACTGACTTTCTCACAGTGTAATAAAAATAACAAGCCTAAAGCGTAGTGCCTAGGCTTGTTTGTTAAGTGCTTACTCAATGCCAACAGTATTTTTAAGCAGGTATTTATTGCCTTTGATTGCTATAATAGTAGGACAAGTGTGTTTTAACTATGGAATATCTATCCTTTTTCGGGATGTAGTATAGTGGTAGTACGCGTCCATGGGGTGGATGTAGTCCGAGTTCGATTCTCGGCATCCCGACCAGGAATACATATTTCAGTTGACTCGCTGCAAGCAAATAAAACAAGATGGAAAATAGAAGTGAACAATTTAAATTTGAAATTGAACCAACAATAGAACAAACTCCATTTAAAGACTCTGCAGTACGGGCGTTTTTTAAAGAGTGGTGTCGTATTAACGATTCTATTGAGCCTAAGTTTGTGAGTAGGAAAGAGTGGCTATCAAGTGGTAGACAAGCAAACTTAGAAAAAAATTGGCGGGGCAATAAGCGAATTGTATATATCCCTAAAGACTTACAGCTTTGGGAAATGGTTGGAATTATGGAAGTTGTAGATAAAGACACCTTCAAACAGGATGTAGAAAAACAGTCTGCAGCAAAGAAAGAATTGCAGAAACTTGGAGAAATGTTCCAAGATGCAGCTATTTATATTGCACGCGCGTCAGCAGGTTTGAAAAAAGGTAAAGCAATTGCAGAAGCGCTTGCTTTGGAATTTTATACCTATGGGTACGCCTTGAGTGTTGGGCAAAAACCAGAGCATGTAGCGACTATAGATTTTCTCCTACGATTACCACTGCCACCACAAAAACTGGAAACAATAGACCGTTGGCTAGCCGGAGATGAGTTATATGCATCACGTCTTGCCAAAATAAATAAATTAGCAGGAAATAGTTTAGAAAATAAAGAAGATCTAGTAGAAAGAGAAAGGCAAAATACACTTTCTCAATTTTTTGGCATTGCTGAGTCAGCTTTTGAGCTAGAGAAAATAGCTGAAGATAAAGCTTTTTCTTCTCCCACAGATGGTTTGGCACTTGAGCCTTGGCATTTTCGTACCCCAATTCATTCGGCGTTTTTAGAGAGAGTAAAAAAAGAACTAGGTAAAAAAATTCAAGCTCCTCGGAGAGAGCTAGAAAATGTTATGTTTCGCAGAGGGATGGAACTATTGCAGCGAACTATTGGAGTTACGAGCCTTTCGGATAAAGCAAAACAAACAATAGATCACTGGAACGAAGGCGCAAAAACGCTCAGAGAGGCGCTCAAAATAGACAGCTTGCGTGAAGAGTTAGCAGAAGTACGCAAGGGAATAATCAAAGACCCTCGGGCAGCCTCCCAATTTGCAACTAGTTGTGAACAACTCGCCCGTACTTATTTAGAAACTAGCGGTAATACTAAAGTGGCTCAACGTCTCCGTGATATTGGCAGCTATTCAGATGAAGAAGTAAAGAGATCAGGTATATCTTTTGAATTAAAATTAGAGCAGCTACAAGCGCTGCATGTAGTTCCGGCTGAGGATATAGAAACTTTAAGAAAAGATTTTAATTTAGAAACTTTTATTGGTGATAAAGAACGAGAAATAACAGATAAAATTCAAAAGGCAGTAAGCAGTTTTCCCTACGAGGAGGACTCGAACAGACCTGCCAAAATGATTGCGACAAAATATATAAACTGTGTCGGGGCTTCTATGCTTGCGGGAGCATTTTTGTCTGAAGTAGGAATTTCGTATTTAGTAGCAGATGTGCCTAATCACTCTCTTTTATTTTTAGTGAGTACAGATGGCGTTGTTCAATTTCGGGAAATGCTTTCAAGTAGTTTTGATGAAGAACTAGTAGATGATATGATTGTGGGTACCACTAAAGACAAACGCCCTTTAACTGTAGCCGATATTGTTGCTTTTTCAAAAAAACCAGATCCTCAAGGTCAAAGCTTTGATATTACAGACAATGGAATTAGAAAATTTTATAGCGTGCCTGACCGAGGTTTTTCTATTATCATTCAGGCTCCAATGTATGGGCAACAGCTGCAGGTACTAAATAATACTGGCAATTATCTTTCGCGGCTCGGTCATTATGACCAAGCCATAATTGCATACCGAGAAGGAATTGCCTTAAACCCTAAAAATCCATATTTATACCACAATTTAGGTAATGTTTTATTAAAGCAAAAAAAGTACGCAGAAGCTATGGGTGCCTATAAGCAGAGCATTCAAAGCGACCCTCACTATGTGAGTGCCTACAATGGTTTGGGTGAAGCTTTAGCTACTTTAGGCAGGGACCAAGAAGCAGTGCAAGCTTATAATAAAGCAATTGCAATTTACCCTCGGGAATCTCATTCTTATTATAATTTAGGCCTCTCGCTACAAGCACTTGGTAAGAAAAAGGAAGCCATTGATGCCTATCGAAAATATATTTTTTTGGCTGATGTAGCCAAAGATAGAAAGTGGATGAAGCTTGCCAGAAAAAAAATAATGAGCTTAGCTAAAACTAAAGAGAAAAATTCATAAATATGGGGCTATTTGATTTTTTAAAAACAAAGTGCGAAATTTGTCAGAAGCTTACAAAAGAGAAAGCAACTCTTAATGGAAACCAAACCAAGTATTTTTGCCGTGAACATTTAGTAGAGCAGTTTGCAGCAGCATTTAAAAACTACACAAATAAAACTGTGGTTTGTGCTCCGTATACTGCAACTGCAAACTTTGGTTCTGCATATTACTTTTATCCATTAGCAGAGTTTCCAAAATACAACCTTAATGGACCAGAGTTTAAGTCTGTACCAGATTTAATTCTAAGTATTACCAACCAGAGTTGTGCAAGCTGCCACGCGCAAGCAATGCATCTGTATTTTGGCCAAGAAATTTATACTCAGATAACTCATAGTTTACCTAATTTGGATAACTTCAAAGGTACATATCTTTGCTCGAATCACACCTTTGAAAAAATTAAAGACCCCCTCCTTGCAAATCCCTATGTCTTTGATGAATGGGGAATTATCTTTCCCTATTCGGGTGATGGTATATA
>OBEQ011061811.1_pt1 | contig 22186 bp, 25 predicted proteins | sample 1670901 | NCBI WGS metagenome assembly OBEQ01 (sample SAMEA104232315, study PRJEB22302) | groundwater metagenome | biome: forest; feature: aquifer; material: groundwater | place: USA | collected 2011-08-07 | depth 5.4 m
AGGGAAGCTGTTGGTCAATCCTGATTTTCAATAAGAACCGAATTTTTCAATAAGAACGCTCTTGACACAATTATATTTCTCTATTGGATTAAACATCTATGCAGGTATTACCACCACCATCTCCGAAATCTACAAAAGAGGTTAATCTTTCAAAACATCCAAGGTTTTCGTTTCATCAACCTCGTAGTAATGAGAAGCGTAGAAAACTGCAGAAGCAGATTGTTTTAAAACTACCTGAGTCCCAAAGACCTATACGAGTGGTAAATTGGGTTTTAGGTTCTCTGACCACTCTGATTGTTTTGTGCGTAGGAGTCGCGATTTATCTCAGTAGTAGCAAATTTGATAGCTCTCAAGAGGCGATTCCACAGACTTTTTCTGATTTAATGCAATTAACACCTGCCCAGCTAGCAAAGCAGGATATTGCTCGAATAAATTTATTGTGTGCGACAGATCTGCACGGTTCAGAAAATTTAAATGTCCAACAGTGTCTCAATATTTTGGATGAAGTTGCAAAACAGATTGAGGAAGCAACGAGGAAAGCAATTTCACGATATTATCAGGACCCATATTTTCACAAAAATTATTCTCTGAACCAATTTAAGATCATGGCCATGATTAGTTATGTTCAAAATAAATTAGGATGGATTTATAATCCTGATTTAGCATGGCCACCCAATGAGAAAACAAAACGGTTGCTGCTTCAAAAAACGGGCGAAAGTTCACAAAACGCATATGTTCATGGATTGATAGAACCTCCACATAAGGGCACTTGTTCTTCTTTTCCGGTGCTTTGGGTTTCTTTAGGAAGACGACTTGGCTATCCTCTGTACGTCGTTCAAGTTAATACTCACGGTTTTGCTAGATGGGATGATGGAAAAGAGAGATTTAATTTTGAAGCTATAAATGGTGGTGCCTCATTCCCTTCAGATGAAAGCTATCTGATGTGGCCGTATCCCTTAACTCAAGAAGATCTAGCCACAGGGCATTATTTGAAAAATCACACTATTGAAGAAGATTTCGCTTATTCCCTTGCTTGTCGCATCCAGTACCTTTGGAAGGTAAGAGATCGAGAAGGGGTTGCTCTATCTGCTCTAAAAATCCGTGAGCTTGTCCCCAATGATCGAGAATTTATGAAAACAGTTTGGGCAGCTCGACATGCATTAACTCCACCTACTGCAAGAGAACTAAATTCTCCGCCAGAAAGTCAGCGGGCGACTCAGCAACTTTTAGCGCAAGTTATGCCTGATCCAGAACATCGAAATTACCTTTCGCATAACGCCCCTCGATTTAATGAAAAGTTGGATCAACTTGAAAGTCTTCGTGATGCTGAAATGGATGAACGAACTATAGCTATTGCAGCTCAAAGCATTCCCGATCCGCAACCTGAGCCAGGTATGTCCCAAATGCCATCTATAGATCCTATGGATATTGCACTTAAGAACATGAACCCACAAGTGCGTGGGTATGTAAAAGCAGCTATGCAAGGCAACTTTTCCCTAGCAGGTAAACCTGCCCAAGACAATCAACCAGCTTTTGTTAATTTTCCAATAGGTCAATATCCAATGGATAAGACGTGGGGACGTTATGAAGAATAAAATCTTTTTACTTTTATTCTTTGTTTTAGCATTACAAGTTCCAAGCACGGTTCGCGCATATCAATATGTCGGCAATGATCCGATTAACAAAGTTGATCCACTTGGGCTGAGGCTTTATGGAATTGGGGGGTCAGCAGGCGCTACTTTATTCTTGGGAGGTGAACTTAATCTACATTTATCTTATGACACTGACACAGGAAAATTTGGGGTGGTCTTCACTCCGAATTTTCGGATTGGTCCGTTGATAGGCGCATCTGCGAATGTTTCCGTAATAGTGGCTGATAATGGGGGAAAAAGTAGTTGTCCTCCTGCAAAGATAGATGATCTTAAAGGAAAGTCCCGCGGGGTAGCTGCTGATTTCGGACCAATTGGAAGTATTAGTGCAAGTGAAGCACCTGAGATGGGAGGTGGTGGCACTAGAGAACTTACTATTGGAACTCCAGTTGGTTTTGGGGCTTCAATTGGTGTCGGCTTTGAGTACGGTAAGACCTTTACACACACTTTTGGAAAATAGAGTCGTATGAATGATTCTACGGTTTTCATGATTGCTGGCATTACAATGGTTATTATCACGATCCTATTATACAAAGCTCCCATTAAGTACTTTGCAATGTGGACGAGCAATCAGAAGATCAAAATTTTTGTAAGAAAGATTCTTTTGGGAGTGTTCGCGGTACTTAGTATTATAGCTTTTTGGGCAGCAATCAAAGTTGCTTAAATGATCTAGGTTTTGTGAGATTCATTTTTGGATCATGAAGATTTGGTTACGTTGGTTACTCCCCACGGACGACAAGTATTTAACTTTCTTTTAAGATGAATGTTATGTTGAAAGCTGGCCCATCATTATTTTTTAAAGTTTTCAATATTCTGGCAAGCGTGGTTGGAATTATGTTTGTAATTGTTGGTGCAGGAATCAGTATATGGGGAATCTCATTACTGCTTCAGCCAAGCTCGACTATCGCTTTGAACGGGGTACAAATCACTGATGTTCTTCCAAAAATTCTTGTTACAGTACTTCCATTGCTACTTGTTTTGTCCGGGGTATTGTTGATTAAAGCTCGCCGATGTGTGCCACCAGCGGCTCATTAAGATCCGAACGAGAAGTCAGTGGATTAACCTTTTGGGCTCCATATTCAGACTAGCCAAACTTGTTTAAACGATCTGAATTTTGTGATAATCTTTTTCGGATCATGAAAACCTGGTTGCGTTGGTTACTCCTTACCATTTCCGTTGGAGGAGGTTTTACTGGACTCGTCCTAAATTTTCAAATGTTCTTCCATCCGCAGTTCGAGCAACCTATTTATGTTATCCTAATAGGAGCTTTTACTGTTCTTTACGGATTTGTTTTGGTTGCTGGTTTACTCTTCGCAGACGATCCGAACTACTCAACCCCATTGTTAATTGCTCTTTGTTTACAAATTCCATCTATTTCATCACCGATCCTAGTGTATCGCTTCTCAACAGGTCTCCCTATTATCTTTAGTATTATGGGTGGTAAGTTAAGTGCATCGGTACGACTCGGAGGTGAATGGCAATTCAACCTCTTTCAAGAATTTCCATGGGGTTTTGGCATCGATCTATGTGCTTTGATTTTATTCATCCTTCTGATTACGTATCGGCGTCGAAATCTACACAATCTTTTACAATCCCATAAGAGCGATTTGAAAATATCTGATTATAGCGGATAAGTCCGAAGTCACGTTAGACCAAATTGGCCATTCGAAGACTAGCCCGACTCGATGCTCTTGTTTTATGGATTTCCGAGGGCAGACATGAAAAGATGATTTTGTCCTTGAATGCTAAACGAGCTTGTCCGGACTTTCATACGATTTGTGCGCCTAAGTCGTAAGTGTGGAACCACAGGACATCTTCACTCCCAATGATTTTAGCTGGCCCAGAATTTTTTCCCCAGTCTTTGATCATTTCAACAATGGGTGGACGTTGGCTTCTTCGTTTCCCAGGCCATCGAAAGCTGGGTATCAGTCGATAACGATCCCCTTTTCGAGGATAGGAATGTTTGAAAATGTATGGATCGGATTTTCTGAGGATAATCATCCGACTTTCCAAATCCTGTTCTTCTTGTTGTACAACCAAGTTTCGCGTGAGTTGCCAGAAGGAGAGACTTCCGTAGGCATCGTCATCTTGAGGATGACCAAAGAAGATTACCACCTGTTCTGCGGCCATCCATTTGAGGCATTGAGCATCGTAAGACATCGACGGTGATGGGAAGGGAAGTAAAATCACGTCGAATTCAGAAGGCGGAGGACAATTTGTCCATGTTTCAAAGGGTTCGGTTACAATCACAACATGGTCAGGTAAAGGTTTTATCATCGAGGATGGTGGTGGGCGTCCCACAGCGGTCCATGTCTTTGCGTAGCGAGCAAATTTCGTAGCTAGGAAAGGGCTATTTTCGTCGCCTACATCTAGGACACGTTTCCCTTGGATGATTTTCTTAAGAATCTTGAGTTGTTGAGAGCTGGGGTACTTTTCCATGGGAATTGAATACCATTTAGTTTTTATGCAGACGTAATTTTGTCCTTATGAAAATGGAAGATGAAGATGTTGAACGATACTGTTGTGGGCAAGAACATGTTCTGGGATTGCAACCGCTTCATCATAATCAGGATGTGAGGTATCGAATAAGACGAGCTCAGTTAAGCGTAGGTCTTCGGAATAATTTTTTTGGTTTTTTCCACACCAAGTTACATCTGGCTTTCATTTCTTGCTGGCCACAGCCGCTGAGATAAGGGACCAAAAGCAGTCCCATCCACCAGCCTGATGCTGGGAATGAAAATTGCTTCGTCAAAAAGGACATCCCCCTATCACCTGATATTCAGCCTCCCAAACGCAAGCGAAAAAGTATGGTAGTATCATCGTATGGTGATATCATGGAATGGTTGTATCGACATGATCATGCTACACGTTACACAATGGTACGATTGGATGATCCTACGTCATGAAAACGGAAGACTTCCCTCTCCACGATCATCTTGCGCTCGATTTTTTGGATTATCTACGAGTGGAGCGAGGGATGTCGCTCAACACCTTTCGTAATTACCGTCAGGCGCTTGGGCGTTTTGTTCTTTGGGTGCGACGTCACGAAACCCATCCCTTCCGGGATGATGGGCCGGCAATTCCATGGAAAGATTTAAAAACTTCTGTGATGCGAGAGTACCTGCAAACTTTTCTAGAGCTTCGTCCTGATGATCCTTGTTTTGCTCGCTTTCGGGAATTGAAGCTTATGCCTTTGCGCCGTTCCAGTACTCTCCTCCATCTTTCTGCACTACGTTCCTTTTACCGATTTCTAATGCAAAAAAAGGCGTTGGTGAATAATCCTATGAAAGGATTGCTTACTCCCAAAAAAGAACGGCGACTGCCGCTTTATTTACAAGAGGCGGAAGTAGAACGGTTATTAGAGGCTCCCCTTCAACTGAAGAGGCCTCGTTATTCGGAGTGGCAACGATGGCGTGACAAAGCAATTTTGGAGACCTTATATAGTTGTGGCCTACGAATTCATGAACTCACAGAGTTGAATCGACAGGATGTGGATCCTCTGAGTGATACCCTTCGAGTGAAAGGCAAGGGAAATCGAGAACGCATGGTACCGATTGGACGTTTTGCGCTTGAGGCGATCCGCAACTACTTAGCTCTTCAAAGTCATTGGCAACGCGACAGAGCATTATTTGTAGGACGCGATCGAAAACGGATAAGCACGCGAGGGATTCAACGCATCCTCAAGCCATACCTCCATTATATAGGATTAGATCCGCGTCTGAGCCCGCACAAGTTGCGTCATTCATTCGCCACACATCTTCTCGATCGAGGTGCGGATCTACGGAGTGTTCAGCAGATGCTTGGGCATAAACGTTTAGGCACGACCCAAATTTATACTCATGTGAGTACAGAGCGAATGAAGAAAGTTTATGATAAGGCACACCCAAGGGCGTAATATGAACCATCTGAACTCTGTGATTTATTTCATTGGTTTTTCTTTTCTCAAAAGTAGATAGCTCTTGAGAAGAATATCTTTAGGCAAGTGGAATCGTTGACTCTCCTTTAGCTACGCGCTACCAGATACGAGTGAGATGAAGATCGAGCTTCGGAATATTTCTAAGTCGTACGGTACAATTCTTGTGGTTCAAGGAGTTTCTTTTCAAATTCAACCTAACGAACTTTTTTTTATCCTAGGGCCTTCCGGTTGTGGTAAAACAACCTTGCTAAGAATTTTAGCAGGTTTTTGTTCTCCTGATTCTGGAGATATTCTTTTTCAGGAAAAACGAGTCAATGATCTATCGCCTGAAAAACGAGGAATCCCGATGGTATTTCAAGGTTATGCACTTTGGCCACATATGACGGTATTTGAAAACGTGGCCTATGGTTTGCGTTTACAAAAGCTTCCTGAAAAAGAGATTCAAAGTCGTACTCTTCAAGTCTTAGAAACCGTGCGGATGAAAGGTTATGAGGAACATTTACCCAATCAACTTTCTGGTGGTCAACAACAACGCATTGCCATCGCTCGTGCCCTTGCCATTAATCCTAGTGCATTACTCTTTGATGAGCCGCTTTCAAATTTGGATGCCCAATTACGGATCGAGATGCGAGAAGAATTACTCGACCTTCATCGCCAGTATCCTTTTACCGCGATCTATGTAACCCACGATCAAGAAGAAGCAATGACCATGGCGACGCGCATTGCTGTAATGGAAAAGGGTGAGGTCCGCCAAGTAGGAATGCCCCACGAAATTTATCGACATCCGAAAGATCGTTTTATTGCGGAATTTATGGGAGGCATGAATTGGTTGCCCGCTCGGGTGAAGGAAATGAAAGAAGAAGAGCGAAGGTTATTATTATTTTTAGAAACCCCAGTAGGAAATTGGTGTGCAACCCAACCTAGGAATGTACAAACGCAGCCCGGTCAAAATTTACTTGTTGGGTTTAGGCCGATGGCTGCTCGTTTGAGTCCTCATGACCAGATGACAGGTCGCATCTATGAAATGGTGGTGGAGTGCGACATTGCTCGGGTACAATATACCGGTTCCATGCAACGATTGTTAGTGAAACCAGTTCTGGTTTCGAAAGAGAATCGAGAACTTCAATTCCAAGTTGTGGAGGTCAACCCACCTCAGAGACGCAAGGAAGGTGAGCGTCTAAAGATTTCTTTAATGCCAGAAGATGTGATGATTTTTCCGAAGCCATAGAAACCTTTCAGGTGAGGTTATTTAACCCATGAGAAATAGGTGGCCATTTTACGTGTGGCTTGTATTGATTTTTGGATTTTTTGGTCTCTTTCTCATTTATCCCATCCTTTACGTGATGAAAGGGAGTGTTTGCTGGATCGATGAAAATGGGAAAATGCATGTGACGCTGATTTTCTTTCAGCTTTTCGGTGAGAATCCGTTGATGTGGAAGTGTCTCTTTCATAGTTTCCTCCTTGCTTTTTTGACGACGATTTTCTGCGCGGCGATTGCGTTGCCATTAGCTCAACTTTTTGTTTATTATGATTTCCCGTTAAAGAGACTTTGGCAAGTGTTTTTGATGGGGCCACTTATTCTCCCTCCTTTTGTAGGAGCTATTGGGATTCAGCAATGGTTGGGGCGCTTTGGAATATTGAACCACTTTTTAGGCTTGGTAGGATCTGGGGTCACCTATCCTCATCCAGTCGATTGGCTTGGAAGTAGCGGCATTTTTGGAATTGTCGTCATGCAATCTCTTCATCTTTTCCCAATCCTTTTTCTCAACCTTTCAACAGCATTAGCAAACATCAACCCCACCATGAGTGAAACAGCACGATGTTTGGGAGCTTCCTCTTTTCGTGTTTTTCGGACGGTAACATTACCTTTGTTGAAGCCAGGATTTTTTGCAGGAGCTATGATTGTGTTTATTTGGGCGTTTACCGATTTGGGGACGCCATTGATTTTTGGGTTTGAACAAGTGGTCGCTGTTCAGATTTTTGATAAGGTGACCGAGACAGGATTTAATCCATTTGGTTACACCCTTGTTATCGTGGTGCTTTTAGTAACGGTAGTGCTTTTTCTTTGGTCGCGTCGTTGGATAACTCGGCAAGATTTCGTCACTCATACTCAAGTGAACGTCGGAGAGGAGGCGAAGCCACTGCACGGGGTAAGTAAAATAGTCGTTCAGCTCGGTCTTGCTATAATCTTTTTGGCGGCTTTTCTGCCTCATGCAACTGTGATTTTGCAGTCTTTAAGTGGCAAGTGGTTTATGGAAGCACTGCCGCGGACTTGGACGACAAAGCATTACCGCGAAGTGTTTACGTTGTTACAGACTGTAACGGGATTAAAGAACAGCCTTCTTTACTCAAGTTTAAGTGCCCTCATCGATGTAGTCCTTGGAAGTACGATTGCCTACTGGTTAGCAAGGAAGGAATTTGTTGGGAAGGCTGTTTTGGATACCCTAACCGTGTTGCCTCTTGCATTGCCTGGCATTGTGTTGGCATTTGGTTATGTGGTGGGATTCAATGTGCCTGCGCAATGGAAGGGAGTGGATTTTACATGGCTCAGAAATTGGATTAACCCACGCGAAAATCCCATGCTTCTCCTCGTGGTCAGTTATAGCATTCGACGTCTCCCCTACGTAGTGCGTATTATGTATTCAGGTTTGCAGCAGGTTAGTGTTTTATTGGAGGAAGCATCTCGGAGTTTAGGTGCCAGCCAGTGGTTGACTCTACGGCGGATCGTTTTTCCTATCTTGAAAAGTAATCTTTTTGCCGGTGGGGTACTTGCCTTTGCTTTTGCTTTTTTAGAAGTCAGCGATAGCCTGATCTTGGCAATGAAAGAGCAATTTTATCCTGTCACCAAAACCATTTGGGCTTTGGTGGGACGTATTGAACCTGATGCTGTCCATGTGGCTTGTGCTCTTGGTGTGTTGGGGATGTTCTTGCTCTTACTTTCCTTTTATGTGGTAACTCGGCTTTTGGGAAAGAAAATGGGAAGTTTATTTGGGTAAAAGACTTTCTTGCCATGGAGGGACTCGACAATCTCTTTGCCTTTTTTCTTTCTCCCATAACTCCATATCTTTGTGGTAAGTTTTTTCGTTTCTAATTTTTCATTTTGATTTTGAATATCCCTCTTATGCTTTCTCCCAATCCCCACCTTTCAAATCTTCCGGTGTATGAGCCGGGACGGCCGATCGAGGATGTTGCTCGCGAATTCAAGTTAAATGTTAGGGAGATCATCAAATTGGCTTCCAACGAAAATCCTCTTGGTCCGTCATCAAAGGCTCTGGCTGCAATACGCAAAGCTATGGCCTCTATCCATATTTATCCTGATGGAAATGGATTCAAACTAAGACAAGTGCTCGCAAGAAAACATCAATTGGATATTGAACAAGTGGTATTGGGGAATGGATCTAACGAAATCATTGAATTTTTAGGTCATGCCTATTTAGTGCCAGGAGACGAAATGATGATTTCCCAGTATGCTTTTGCCATTTACGAAATCGTTGGGAAGCTTTTTCAGGCGAAAATCATCGAAATCTCTGCGCGTAAGTATGGTCATGATTTGGAAGGCATGCTTCGTGTGATCACGCCCAAAACTCGCTTGGTGTTTGTGGCGAATCCAAATAATCCCACGGGGACAGCGGTTTCTGCAGAACGATTGAAGCAATTTATTGCCGCAGTATCACCTCCTACGCTTGTAGTGGTGGATGAAGCTTATCAGGAGTTTCTTTTGGATGCGCTGGATACACCACGACTTCTTGCAACGCATCCCAATTTAGTAATCATGCGTACCTTTTCTAAGGCACAGGGATTAGCGGGACTTCGAATTGGTTATGGTTTAGCAACTGCTGAGGTGGCTGCTGCACTTCAAAAAGTGCGTCAACCATTTCAGGCTAACTCTTTAGCGCAAGCTGCTGCGCTTGCTGCGTTGAGTGATAAAGAACATATTCGGAAGACTGTAAAAATCATCCACACGGGCCGAGCTTATTTGGAAGCAGCATTTCAAGATCGAAACTTGGAATTTGTTCCATCTTTCGCCAATTTCATCATGGTGAATGTGGGAGATGGGCGGAAGGTGTTTGAACGGCTCATGCGCCAAGGGGTCATTGTGCGTTCGATGGTTAGCTACAAACTACCGGCCTGGATCCGTGTCACGGTTGGCACACCATCTCAAAACAAAACTTTTCTCAAAGCCTTGGACCAATCCCTTACAGACGTGCCTATTCTATGAATGTTATGAGGGACTCGGGGAAGATGAAAACTATTCTTTGTCGCTACGCAGTTTAGCAAGGATTGAAAAATCTTCCAGGGTTGTCGTATCGCCTTTAATTTCGCCACCTGCGGCGATTTCGCGGAGTAAACGGCGCATAATTTTGCCACTTCGTGTTTTGGGGAGTGTATCAGTGAAACGGATGTCATCCGGTTTAGCCAAAGAACCAATTTCCTTGCCAACATGAGTGCGAAGTTCTTGGGTCAGTTCCTCCGAAGGTCCATGAGGAGATTTTAAGGTGACAAAGGCCACAAGGGCTTGACCCTTAAGGTCGTCGGGACGAGCCACGACTGCGGCTTCTGCAACTTTTTGATGTCCAACCAAAGCGCTCTCGACTTCCATTGTTCCAAGGCGATGTCCTGCAACATTCACCACGTCGTCAATACGTCCCATAATCCAGAAGTAACCGTCTTTATCACGTCGAGCGCCATCTCCTGTAAAATAGACTCCTTTGACTTCGGACCAATACTGTTTTTTGTAACGCTCGGGATCCCCATAAATTCCTCGGAGCATGGAAGGCCAAGGTTTACGAATCACAAGCATTCCACCCACGTTTGGAGATACTTCTTTGCCTTCTTTATTAACAACGGCAGCATCCACACCGAAGAAGGGTAGGGTGGCTGTCCCTGGTTTGGTAGGGGTTACTCCCGGGAGGGGAGTAATCATAATGGCGCCTGTTTCGGTTTGCCACCATGTATCCACGATCGGACATTTCTTTTTGCCCACCACGGTATGATACCATATCCATGCTTCAGGATTGATGGGTTCACCCACGGTGCCAAGGAGTCGAAGAGAAGCTAGTGAATATTTTAAGACATGATGTTCGCCCCATTTAATGAATGCACGGATGGCTGTTGGCGCTGTATAAAAAACCGAAACTCCAAATTTGTCGATAATTTGCCAAAAGCGATCAGGAAGCGGATGATTCGGAGCGCCTTCATACAAGAGGGTCGTAGTCCCATTAAGTAGAGCACCATAAACGCTGTAGGTATGTCCCGTGATCCAGCCGATGTCTGCAGTACACCAGTAGATATCATCCTCTTTCAAATCAAAAACATACTTGGTGGTAAGATAAGCACCAACCATGTATCCACCTGTGGTATGAAGAATTCCCTTGGGTTTACCTGTTGAGCCACTGGTGTAGAGAATAAAAAGTGGATCTTCACTATCCATGGGCTCGGGTTTACAATCGTAGGAAGCATTTTGTTGGAGTTCATGCCACCAATGATCACGGCCAGGTTCCATAGAGATGGGTTGTTCGGTTCGTTTGCAGACGAGAACATGCCGAATGGTGGGGCACTGAGCTACAGCGACGTCGACATTTTTTTTGAGCTCAATAATCCCTCCGCGTCGATAACCGCCATCGGCAGTGATAACAAGAGAAGCGCCACTATCTTGGATACGATCCTTGACGGCTTCGGCACTAAATCCTCCAAAAACCACGCTATGAACCGCTCCGATGCGTGTGCAGGCCAACATCGCAAAAACCGCCTCGGGGATCATGGGCATGTAAATGATGATTCGATCCCCCTTTTTTATACCGAGAGATTTAAGAACGTTTGCGAATTGGCAGGTTTGTCGTAGCAGACTGCCGTAAGAAATATTGCGAGCACGGGAATAGTGCAATTCATCACCAGGTTCACCTTCCCAAATAGCGGCTACTTTGTTACGCCGACCGGCGTTCACATGTCGATCGAGACAATTATAGCTGAGGTTTGTCTTAGCTCCAACAAACCACTTGGCGTAAGGCTCTTTCCATTCCAAAACTTTTTTCCAAGGTTTAAACCAGTGTAATTCACGGGCAACCTTGGCCCAAAAGATGTCAGGTTTTCGAATGGACTCCGCGTACATTTTCTTATACTGAGCCATGCTTTTAATGTGAGCCTGTTTTGAAAAGGCTGGGAAGGGTGTAAAACGGCGGTGTTCGTTGAGAATAGATGTGATATCAGAGAGAGACATAGGATTTTTATGGAACACGTTATTTCATGAGGCAAATGTTGTTGTAGGCAGCCTCGGTGAGGCTGCTTTAAGATGGAAGTGAGAAACGGGGTCACCGACCCCGTCTACAGCCATCAAAGCTCAACAAGTTGAGATTTATACGATGAATCGAAAAACAGGGCAATCTTCTAGTTTCATTAGGGAAATTCGTCAATGTCTATGTGACGTCGTTTATGGGTTATTTCGAGCGATGTTGATGGTTCTATTTCGCATTTTTTTCCGGGTAAGGGTGGTAGGGCGAGAACATTGTCCCCAAGATGGGGGACCTTTGTTAGTAGTTTGCAATCACTTGAGTGAATGGGATCCACCGTTTTTGGGCACATGTCTTCCTTGGCAGGTGCATTGGTTAGCTAAGATCGAATTGTTTGAACTGTTAGGTGGAGGGACAAGTGGATTTTTTCGCATGTTGCATTGTATCCACGTCGATCGCAAAAAAACTGATCTTGGGGCAGTAAAGGAAGTTGTGCGTTTGTTAAATGGGAAACGTCCTGTTGTGGTTTTTGCAGAAGGAGGAACTTGTACGGATGAACATTCTGTCTTAGGTCATTCACCCGAACTTAAAGAAGGTGCCGCGAGTATGGCAATTTTAGCGGATTGCCCAATTTTACTCGTGGTATTGAATGGAACAACGGCTCTCTATCAATTACGGAATTGGTTTTTCTTTCGACGATGCCTCTTGGAAGTCGTGATCGGACCTGTTTTTAGATTAGAAACTCGAGATCGTGCTGAGGCAACCCGTCAAATCCTAACGCGTATGTTGGAGTTAAAATCCTCGCTTCAACAACAAAAGGTTTGTTGATTTGGATTTTCAAGAATCTTTCTTTTGTCGTCATAGACTTTCCAGCATCCAATTGGGTGGCATTGTGTCCGAGGGTGCTTTTTTCTACGGCATGCAATTATCGATCGCAATTTTTACTGGTTAAAACAAACTCAATTGCTACTGCTGTCCTCGAGAAAAAACCAATGCCAGTAAATTCATCAAACCAAGAGCGCCTACGCTTTATACCATTACGAGCTCACTTGTTTGAAAAGACTGAAATTAAAAAAAACACCTACACCACAATCTGAACTACCTTTTTTAGAAACGGGGTCCCATTGTGTTCTAGCCCCATTTAAAATGTAAACGTAAAAGACATAATCTCCATTTTTTATCTGAAAATTTCCAGATCCAGCAGAAACTCTATTAGACTGACCTGTGATAGGGTCTGTGCCCGTGTTATTGGGATCTACAACTTGGTAGACCCAGTTATATCCTGTTGCGGGATTTACCACTTGAATCACAAATTGGGCTCTCGTATGGGAGTAAGGCCCATCATTTTTAATACCGGCCTGATAAGATGCAGACCACTCTCCAAAATAAACCTCATTAGCTGGTACATGAAATTTAAAGCCTGCCCATGCGTTAATAGACTCTTTTTGGGAATTTCCTTGTGCAGGGCTCTCGGTGGGAGGATTTATTGTTATTGTCTTACCGGTATTAGGATCGGTGTAAGTATAAGGCTTCCAATAAGCAGTGCTACCTGCGTTTAATTGGCCGGTTGCGGTATAAGTCATAGAACGAGAATCATACCCCATGGTTGCAGATAATGCAGCAGTTCCTTCTGCGTAACCATTCTTTTGCCTTTCACTTACCCGCATAGTTAAGCTGTTAAAACTGCCAACAGGGTTGTAATTTACTGTAGTACTGGGAGCCGTATAGGGTACTACAAGTTGCTGTGGATAGGCAGAGGATTGAGCCAAGCCTAACAAAGCAAAAATGTCGTAGTTGCCAGCCGCCTCGACCCAATTTGCTTTAGAAAGGTTGGTACTTACGAGAAGTACAATGATTAAGCCTGCCCAATAATGAATGATTTTTTTCATAACGTTTTTAATGTTTAATTCTTTACATTTTTCTACCTGCCGACGCAGAGGACCACAGGTTTTCCCCGTGGGTGAATGCGCCAATGCTATGGCGGATGTCGCAAGGAATTTCATCGGGGGATACCCGCCGAAGCCTTGGCGAAGGCGGGCCTTCGCCACGCCAGCGGGTTGGCTTGGTACCACGGGCTTGCCCGTGGGGCTCCATTGCCTAATTGAACCCACAATCCTAGCAGAAAAAAAATCTATGTCAAGAATAATCTATGCGGTTTCTTATGCAGGTTTGCTCTGCAAGCGATGAAGGTTAAGGGCTGGAACGACGACTGAATTTTGCAAAAGTCCAAGATCTGTGACGTTGATTTGTCTACACCAGGAGGTATCGCCCTGATTTGCGCGTACCCATGCGTTTGACCAGACCCGCCTTCATAAGTGGTTGTAGTAAATCCATTGCGCCTTGCCGAGAAACTTTCAAGCTCTCCCAGATTTCCCGTGGAGTCATGCTGCCACGATCACGGAGTATCTGAAGCAACTGCTCTTGTTTAGGCCGTAGCACTAGTTTTACACCTCGCGACTGCGCAGAGAAATGTTGTACACGTGACCAGACTCGCTTCAGTGTCAACAGAAGCCCCTCGGTTGTGTATTCCAGCCAATGGGTAAGATCTTCCCCTTGTTTCCGGACGGACTGCAATGCTGCATAGTAACGAGGCCGATCTTCCCAATAATATTCGTCCACGGAAAAAACGTGATGTGAATCAAAGCCGCGCCGATACAGCTCCCAGAGAGCCAAAGCGCGGCCGGTGCGACCATTGCCATCCGCAAAGGGGTGAATGGCTTCAAAACGGTAATGAAGGATCGCAGAGCTCAGGACGGGAGACAATCCGATAGAAAATTTGTTCCACCATTCCAGCAATTCGAACATAAGACCGGACACATCCCCAGGTGGTGGAGGCATGTAGGGTCCCACCCGCACACGGATGGTGCGGTAACACCCGGCATGCCCTTGATCCATCACGTTTGCTGCAATGATTTTGTGAAGGGTGAATATATGTTCATGTGTGATGCGTTTTGTTCCGGCTTGTTTTTCGATATATCGCAATCCGGAAAAATAATTCAGAACTTCGCGTTTGCTTTGTGAACTTGTGGCGGCCGCTTCACGGCCCTCCTCAATGGCCCGGACTTGTTCCAATGTTAGTGGGTTACCTTCAATGGCAGTGGAAGAGTGCGCGTTACGGGCACGTGTATCTTTCTGCAGGGTAGGGATCCATGGCACCGCAACGGTAGCTGTCAAAATCCGTTCACGGAGAGTTGCAATGGCTTCGAGACTCGTTAGAAGCCCAGGAGTGATGTTGAATTGCGGTTGATAACTCATCCAAAACCACTCTACGGATAAGTCAAGTGTCAGTCAAGTTATGAGTCAACCGACTCTTGATGAAGGCAGTTGGCTTGCACCCGAAACTTTAGCGAAGGGTGGTGCGCTGTAGAGGACTCGAATGCTCTTCCATCCTTATCGGGACTTTGGCAGCACGAGTCCACGTATGACATTGAATTCCGACGAAAAACTTTTTAGCGCGAAGGGGAGACGAATAAGCGTGATTTTTTATAGAGCTATTATTTGCTAATGCTGCAAGAAACTTTCCACATCCAGAGACTCAGCACACCTGTAATCACGACAGCAACTGCACTCACCCACAGTGGCAACGGGTGCTCAGCGATGAGGATTTCGGCACGGGTTAATAACCGCAACAATTGCCCTATGCACATGATTCCGAAAACAGTGCCCGCAACTCGTAGTCCGATGATTTGTGAGTTCATGATCGTATCCTTTTGTTGGTATTGCCTTTTGTGGTAGAAGGCTTGGAAAATATCAATCCAATAAGGTTTAACCCAATATTAAACCACCATCATGCTTTCTGGGAATTTACTTTAAGCCAAGCAGCATATTTTGTCTCGTCCAGCGCACCAGCCGCCAAAGCAAGAGTCTGAATCGTCGCCTCTGCCTCTGATGCCTCAAAGCGGTGGCCATTGATTTCCAGAAACAAAATGGCTGTTGCAAAGCCAATCCGCTTGTTGCCATCAATGAAAGGATGATTTTTCACCAGGCCAAAAGTATAGCTTGCTGCCAGATCAAAAATGGATGGCTTGCCGTGAGAAAAAAGATTTTCCGGTCGAGCTAGAGCAGAATCCAACAGGTCTTCATCCCGAATTCCCGTCGAGCCGCCGAACTCAACAAGCAACCGCTCGTGCAATGCCAAAACCGTCTCCTGTAAAATCCAGTCCGGCGACCTCATTTTGCCAGTTCACGCAGCGTGTTCCGGTAGCGACGGATGATGCCTTCAGCCTTCTCCATCTGTTTCGTGAATTTCTCCCGTCCTTCCGTTACCGGCGTGACGCGGAGACTTCCATCAGGTGCATCCGTGAGACATAAAGAATCGCCTTCATGCACATTCAATTTGGCCATTGCTTCTTTAGGAAGCACCACACCTATAGAGTTGCCGACTTTGCGAAGTTTGAGTTCGAGAACCATAAAAGTAACGTAATCACAAACGTTATAACAATCAAGCCTACTCTGTCATTATTTGGGTGTACTCAGAATCTACAGTTCACTGGCATTTACTGGCAGTCAAAATTAAGGATTTTTCATAAAATAAACACTCAAAACCTGCCAATTTGCTACGTCGTATGATTTGGAAGCCGTTTTTCTCGTAGAACTTTTGGGCTACTACTTGTTTCATTGTAGTATCTAAATGTAATTTTTTATATCCTAACTCTCGAGCTCTCTTCTCAAGAGAATTGAGGATTGCTTGGCCCAAGCCTTTCCTTTGAAACGCTGGATCAACACGCATCCGTTTAATTTCCGCAGAATTTATGCTGATACGTCGCAACGCTCCCATTGCAATAAGATGGTTATCACGAATTCCAACAAGAAACTCGCCACCATTTTTTAAATAAATTTTATTCGAACAAATCACTATGGGTTCCTGTACGTTCCAAAAGCAGAGATTCTGCATCTGTGGTATAAATCAAAATCCAATCCGGCTCGATGTGACAATCGCGAGAGTTGCGCCAGTCCCCATGCAACGAATGATCTCGATGTTTCGGTTCAAGTGATTCTCCATTGGCAAGTTTACGAACTATAGCCTGAAGCTTGGAGAGATCCTTTCCTCGTTTCCGCATCCTCTTGATGTCCTTGGTAAAATGTGTCGTTTGGGAGAGCGACTTCATTTCTCCCAGCTTGCAAACATGTCATTGAGGGACTTAAAGGACTCTACATCTTCACCTTTTCGGCTCTTGGCCAAAGTAACACGGGTTTCTTCATTTGGAATTTGAACTGAGAAAGGTAGTCCACTATGAAGGCAAATTTGCCGATAAAAAAGACGAATAGCCTCCGTAGGACTCATTCCAAGATGCTTTAATACTCCCTCAGCCCTACGCTTGGTTTGAGGTTCAATGCGTGCATGAATCACTGCTGATTTACTCATAGTATATTTGTATCACAATTGAAACACAATATCAAAAGGAGAGTGATAGGCCAAATATTAGGCAGTTTGCTCCGCCAGCTTTGCCGTTTTAGCGCACACTTTTTCCATTCGCTTTTTCATCTCGTCGGGTGGAACGTCCTCTTTGTGAGTCATCAGCATCCACTCGTAGCCGAACGAATCTGAAACCGAACCAGCACGATCTCCCCAAAACTTGTCTTCAAGGGGTTGTTTGATTTTAGCTCCAGCCTTAACCGCTTGCGCGAATGAGGCATCAACGTCTTTGACGTAAAGCACGAATGAGACAGGGGTGGATTTCGAGTCTGTTGGTGCAAATTTATCGCACTCTGGCATCTCATCGGAGAGCATGAGGATGGAGTCCCCGATCATGATTTCTGCGTGACCGATAGACTTTCCGTTCGGCGCGGGCATTCGAAACCTCTCAACGGCATTAAAAGCTTTTTTGTAAAATTCAATCGCTTGAGCTGCACCTTTGATGGCGAGGTAGGGAGTGAGTGTGTGAAATCCTTTGGGAATTGGCTGTACATTTTTATTCATATCTTTTGGTTGATAAAATTTATAGTTTTAAGGTTGTAGAAATGCACAAAGGACAATGAACTTCAACTCCTTTCTCCGCAAGTAGGGACATAACCCTAATCGCGAGTCAGGTGCTGCTACGACCAAATCCTTTTTTCAACCATGCAAGGATTTCAGCTGCTTCCGAATATGCATCTGATGTTGATGCTTTGCCGGCCATTCGGCAATATCTGCTTTCCACTTGATCTTGAGTTTGTCAAAGAGCACGAGATTTTCTGATTTGAATGAAGGAACTGAAGAATCCAATTCATAATTCAGAGAAAGGAATATGATAATAATTGGATTGACGTGACGCCCTCTCGCAGCATGTTCCAATAGCGACGGATGCTTTGTAGAGAGTAGATTGTTAGAAGTGGTTTCAAAACTATGATGCGTGGCGCGAAGAGCTCTTTTGGCCGAAATCCAACTCCGAAAGCTTTCGCGAGCAACGGGTGGCGAGGCAGGAGAGCCGAGCGGCATGGGAATGCCGCGAGACGACTTGCCAAAGGCAAGCCCGAAAGGGTGGCTTGAGCGGGCGCGAGAGCCATCCATCCCCGCTTTGATCCCCCTTTTTGCCAAGGCTTCGGGGGACAAGCTGTCGAGCCAACGCTGGAGTCGGCCAAAATTCGCAGCAACCCTACATATCATAGTTTTGAAACCACTTCTAACATAAAAGAGAGATCGTCCCCCTTCGTTCAGAAAACTTCGGCGAGGCAAGTGCTAAGTCAAAGCTTAAGGGCAAAAAGGAAGAAGAGAAGGATGGTTGACTTTGAGGCCACATGAGGCTACACTTAAACTATGAAAACCGTACAAGAAGACCGTCTCATTCATGTTAATGTGCGCAGCGCGAAGGATCGACTCTCGAAACTTCTGGAACTGGCGAGTCACGGGGAGGACGTTATTATCACGAGTGATGGAAAACCAAAAGCTAAGCTTACAGCTGTAGAACAACCTCAGAAACGATTTCGTGTAAATTGGGAACTTTTACGAGTTGTGCGCATCAGCAAGAAAGAGAAGCTTTCGGAAGAGATCATTCGAGAAGACAGAGATTCACGAGGTTAAAATGTATCTAGACTCTGCGATTTTAGTTAAGCTCTTCATTCCTGAACCTGATAGCGCTTTTTACGCCAAGTTCGTTGACGAGCAGGTTCTGTTTTCTTCAGCAATCGCGTTTACGGAAGTATTTTCTGCTATGCTAGCAAAAGAGCGTCAGGGTTCAATCACAACAAAACAGCGAGAGGCTGGATGGCTTCAATTCGCGCAAAATGTAGACGATCAAAGCATCCATCTTGTTGATGTAACATCTCCTGTTCTTAAAAAAGCTAACCGTATACTCCAGGAGTTGCAGCTTCACGTTCCCTTAAGGACCCTTGACGCTATCCACTTGGCAACGTGTGATATTGTGCAGGAATGGCCGCTTTCTACGAACGATAAGCGGATGAAGCAAGCCGCCGAGTATCTTAGATTTTCTCTAGCACCGATCCCTTAGCGTGTATAAATTTCCGGTGCGTCATGAAAAGACGCGCGGGAGTTCTAACTAACATGGACCTTTTTTCCAATTTTTGGATGCCTTGCGGACAAACAAGAGCGTAGATCATCTTCGATTTTATTCCGCATTCCACAATCTACATTCCGTATTAAAGAAAGGCGGGTGTCGGAATCGCCATTGAGATACGCTGATTTCAGAGGAAAATTAAGAAAATTTTGCAGTTACTCAAGCGTACTTTGTCATTACTACGGTGAACTAGGCTTTACAATTTACTGGCACTTCTGTGAGTTGACTCAAGAGCTCTTCCGTCCGAAGCAATTTCACGCCGATATTCCGCATTTCGCTTTCACCTTTTTCGTATAATCCGGAAATTGCATCAGTTACCAAAATGATTCGATAATCTCTTTCGCTAGCTTCGTAGACCGAAGTTCTCGGACAATTGGGAAAATTACAACCTGTAAAAATGAGAGACGAAATCTTCATCGATTTCAAATGGTTCTCTAAAGGAGTTTGATAAAAGGCTCCCCAACGGGGTTTATAAATTGCCACTTCGGCAGAAGCAATTTTCTGAATATCACCGGACAAGAGAAGATTGGAATTGAGAGCAATATCCGCCGGCAATATGTTAGAGGCAATCTGACATCCAGTTGTGTCTTGAAGAAGCATTTGGCGACCACTTTCTATCGCAGCTTTCCTACAAAGATCAGCGTCGGCTCCATTTCGTTGATAAATTCGGACTATGTGAATAATTGGCTTAGATAAGCGACGAAAAGTCTGAAGCAATTTACTCATGTTCGGCAACACGGCAGAAGTCCCGGGAATTTCAAGAGGCTGTCCATCGAGAGTATCACACTGAGTATCGATGGTGATCAGGGCTACTGATTTCAAATCGGGTTCTGTGTATCGGTCCATGCTTTTACTTATAATCTGAAGGAGATATTTTCAAAAGTGTTTCTTTGCAAAGGCCCGGCCCGATCCGGTTTTTCAAATAGCGTTCAAATGCGCGTGCTTTTGTTTCGTCAGAAAATTGGAAGCTGACCAGGAGACGCCGTGGTTTGAACTTTGAGGTGTGAAGGCATTTGCCGGCGTTGTGTTTTGCGAGTCTGTTGGTCAAGTCTTCAGTTGATCCGATATAGTGCTTTTCAGGAAAGGGAATACTTTGGAGAGAATAAACCGTTAACATAAGCCACAAACATTGCACACCAGTCCGCTTCGCCAAGGCTTCGTCGTGACAGCCTTCACTCTTTCTCTTCTTTGTATTTCAACTTTCTCGATTTTCTCTAGCTGGCCTGCCAAGGCTCTCATCAAAAGATGGGGCATCCCAACTAATCGCAGCTCCGAGCGAAGGATGGAGGCGGGTGTCGGAATCGAACCGACGATGAGGCTTTTGCAGAGCCCTGCCTTACCACTTGGCTAACCCGCCTTAAACATTTCTAGAAGTTTTTCACCCTACTTCCTTTAAAATAAAGGAGCAAGTCTTGGATCATAAAGAAAATTTAGCCGCAAGAAGCGCAAAAGCCTAAAAAGATAGAAAGATGGGCGAGAAATTCTTGTGCCTTTTTGCGCTTTTTTGCGGCTATCGTTTAATTCCGCCCGAATAAACCGTTCTTAATGCTGTGCTCAATCATGAACGGAAATCCGTGGCACACGTTTACTAATGTTACAAAGAATCTCATAAGGAATGGTTTCTGCCCATTGGGCCATTTCATTAGCGGTAATTTCTTCTTGACCATTTTTTCCAATCAATGTGACCGTATCGCCCCATCGTGTCTTGGAAATTCGTGTGATGTCGGCAATGATCATATCCATCGTTACTCGACCTAAAATACGGCATCGGTTGCTGTGAATGAGGACTTCGCCTCGATTGGAAAGTTTGCGAGAAATGCCGTCGGCATAACCTGCAGAAAGCACGGCAATGCGAGTTTGTTTTTGAGTACGGAAAGTCCCTCCATAACTAATTCGTGTACCTTTGGGTACTTGACGAACGAGAGCCACCCGGGTTTTCCAGGAGAGGACAGGTTGGAGCGGGTGCTGCCCAAATCGTTGCTGCCAAGCACGAAGAGGGATGGGTATCCCGTAAAGTGCTAGGCCAGGTCGGACATTGTAAATCGGTTGCGGGATAGATATCCGGAGGGTTCCTGCACTATTTTGAAAGTGCAGGGGAGGGATACTCCCTCCCTGATAAACAACTTCTCGACAAAAAGCATATAGTCTTTTTATTTGCTGAAGGGATTCGTGGAGGTTGTTGTCTGCTGAAGCAAGGTGTGTGTAGAGGCCGGCAGCACGGATCCATCGTGAAAGATTGATTCGTTGAAGAAGAAGCAAGATTTCATTGGGGAATCCACCAAGACGTCCCATACCAGTATCAAGTTTGATTTGGACGCGAATTCTTTTCTTATAGCGACGAGCTGCCTTTTCGAAAGCTTCAAATTCTTCCTGATTCGATAAGGTTGGAAACCAGCGAGGGCGATGAACGGCTTCTGCAATTTCGCTGGGGAGAAGTGGACATAATAATAAGATGTCAGCGCGCGGAGCTGCGCGGGAAGCAATTTCGGCTTCGACCATATTCGCCACTGCAAGAGTTTGTATCTGGTGGGTCGCTAAAGTTTGAGCGATCTGAAAAAGACCATGCCCATAAGCATCCGCTTTTATCACTCCAATCACCCCGCACGAAGAGGGTAGTAGAGAACGAATACGTTGGAGATTGAATGCCAGAGCGGAAAGATTGATTTCTGCCCAGCATCGTAAAGAATCTAATGATTTCACAAATAAGGAGCTACCAGCCATCTGCTACCCCTTGCAAGGAACTTTTGGGCTTGTCGACGAGTCATTTCTCGATAGACTGTGGGGTTCCAGTTTGATTTTAAGGAATTTAACCCTATGGCAACAGCAAACGATGTTCGTAAAGGAATGGCCATTAAATATGGCGGGGGGGGGGGTGTTGTGGTCGTCACCCCACACCCAACC
>OBEQ010927272.1_pt1 | contig 22169 bp, 23 predicted proteins | sample 1670901 | NCBI WGS metagenome assembly OBEQ01 (sample SAMEA104232315, study PRJEB22302) | groundwater metagenome | biome: forest; feature: aquifer; material: groundwater | place: USA | collected 2011-08-07 | depth 5.4 m
CCCTACACCCTTTCCCCTAGACCCTGTTATTTAATTATGAGAGCTAGAAAAGCCGAAAGGGCGAAAGCGATGGCAAGGATAATTGTGACATTGTAAGTAAATTTCTCAAAGCCGCGTCTGGTGTGGTGGCTGGAGCTGAAATTATCACCTAAAGCGCCGCCGAGGCCCGCGGCGGTTTGTTGAACCAAGATGCCCATGGAGAGAAGCACCGCTAAACAGACCTGTATGTAGGGCAAAAGCAGAGAAATTAACGCCATTCCGATAAAGGTAGCATAGTTAATAGAAAATAGCAAATAGAAAATTGTAAAAAATAAAGCCCGCGACCGAGTACGGTCGCGGGGCGGGAGTCAAATGTGCCTAGATTTAATTCGCCTTTTGTTTTACACTAGGAAGACGAGCCATGATTTTTGCCACAACTTTTTCAAACTCTGCCTTCACTGCGACAGCGCGATCGCGGCAATTAGAACATTTAATCAAGTGCTTCTTTATTTTACTAATTGGGACTTCTGTTAACTTGTCACATCCTTGTTCAAAGAGAAGTAGGTCCGAGGATGAGATACAGCCGCGAGGTCTTCGAGTTACCTTAGTCTTCATAAGATCAGTTTTTTTAATCTTAACCTAAAGAGTAGGATAAAATATTAAAAATATTATGTCAAGTTTGCATGCACGCGAAAAATCACTATAATAGTGACACCTAACATTTATCAAAGACGAGCTGTTATACTAGACAGCTTGGTAATTATCAGTCGCTAATTTTTATTACATGAAGAAAGAAACATCAAAAAAGGGTGGTTCGGAGATCAAACCAGGAATTAGACCTCTCGGCGATAAAGTTTTAATAAAAGAGTTTGAGGGAAGCGACCGAGCCGAGAAAACCGCCGGCGGGATTTTTATTCCCGACACTGTCAAGGAAGACCGGGGGGCCAAGCGCGGCGTTGTGATCGCTGTCGGTCCGGGCAAGATAGAAGATGGCAAGCTTATTCCGGTTTCTGTAAAAGTCGGCGACAAAGTTTTGTATCAATGGGGCGATACGGTCAAAATCGGCGAGACGGAGTACGTGGTGGTGAGCGAGTTAAACATTATCGGTATTATTAAGAAATAAACCTTTATACCAATATTACGAATGAATACGAAATCTGCGAATAACTACGAATAAAACTCTCGCTGGTAACATTAGTAGCTATTAGTAGTATTAGTATAATTAGTATATTGGTATCACGAATCCTATGAGTAAACAAATCATTTTTAACGAACAAGCCCGCAAGGCCTTAAAGCGCGGGGTTGATATTGTCGCTGATGTCGTCAAAATTACTATCGGTCCGCGAGGCCGAAATGTCGTGCTGGACAAAGGCTACGGCGGCCCGACGATAACGAACGACGGCGTTTCCATCGCCAAAGAAATTACGCTCAAAGACAAGTTTGAAAATATGGGCGCCGAGATTGTCAAAGAAGTGGCGCAGAAGACGAACGATTTTGCCGGCGACGGCACGACCACATCCGTCATTTTGACGCAGGCCATTGTCGCCGAAGGTATGAAACAGACCACTATGGGAGTCAACGCCATGGGGGTGAAAGCCGGCATTGAAAAAGCCACGGAGCACGTGCTCAAAGCGCTCAAAGATATGGGGAAGCCGATTAAAACCAAAGATGAGATTCGCCAAGTGGCATCAATTGCGGCAGAGTCGGAGGAAGTCGGGCGGATTATCGCAGATACGATTGACAAGGTCGGCAAGGATGGGGTGGTGACGGTGGAAGAGTCGCAGTCCTTCGGCGTTGAGTCGGAAATTGCCCAGGGTTTGGAATTTGACAAGGGTTACGTGTCGCCCTACATGATTACGGACGCCGAGCGCATGGAGGCCAAGTTTGACGACCCGTCTATTCTCATCACCGACAAGAAAATTTCAGGCGTCAAAGAAATTTTGCCGCTTTTGGAAAAATTGGTGCAGACCGGCAAAAAAGAACTGGTGATTATCGCCGATGATGTGGAAGGCGAAGCCTTGACGACTTTTGTACTCAACAAACTGCGCGGCGGTTTCAATGTTTTGGCGGTCAAAGCGCCGGGCTACGGGGACAGCAAGAAAGAACAGCTTCAAGATATCGCTGTGACAGTCGGCGCTCATGTGATTTCGGAAGAAGTCGGTTTGACGTTTGAAAAAGCTGAACTCTCAATGTTCGGTGGGGCTCATCGCGTGATTGCCACCAAAGATTCCACGGTGATTGTCGGCGGCAAGGGCAAGAAAGCCGAGATTGAAGCGCGTGTGGCGCAATTGCGGAAACAGCGGAGTATGACAGAATCAAAATATGATATTGAAAAGTTGGATGAGCGCATCGCCAAACTTTCCGGCGGCGTGGCCGTTATCAAGGTCGGCGCGGCTACCGAAACCGAGATGAAGTATTTGAAATTGAAGATTGAAGATGCAGTCAATGCCACCAAAGCGGCCATTGCCGAAGGCATTGTGGCGGGCGGCGGCGTGGCGCTTATCAAGGCGTCGCACAAAGTGGGCGAATGGCTCAAAAATGAAATGGCAAAAGGCAAAGAATCCACAACCAAAGAATTTGAAGTCGGTTTCAATATCGTACTGAAAGCCCTTGAGGCTCCGCTAAAGCAAATTGCGGTCAATGCCGGCAAAGATGACGGTTCGATTATTGTTGAACATGTGAGACGCGGTAAGGGTAACGCCGGCTACGACGCTTTGAAAGACGAGATGGTGCCTGACATGATTCTCGCCGGCATTATTGACCCGGTGAAAGTGACCAGAAGCGGTGTGCAAAACGCGGCTTCCGCCGCCGCCATTTTGCTTACGACGGAGGCGGCGATTGCCGATGAGCCGAAAGAGGAAAAAGAAGCTCCGGCGATGCCACCCGGAGGAATGGGAGATTACTAAACTGAATAACATATAACTGATTTTGCTCTTTCCGTTTGTTGTTTACTTTCGTTTCCTCCTTTAGTTTACGTGTAATTCTATTCTTGTCAAGCCTTTGGCGTTTGCGGGGGAGGTTTGATATACTTATGCATTATCACTTTTTATATTTCTAAAGCATGAAAAAACCTATTTATATTATCGGTGCAATCATAGTTGTTGTATTGCTCTACGGCTGGGTCACTTACAACGGTTTGGTGTCGGCCAATGTCGGTGTTGACCAGCAGTGGGCTCAAGTAGAAACCCAGTACCAGCGGCGGCTTGATTTGATTCCGAATCTTGTCGCGTCGGTGCAAGGCATTTTCAAACAGGAGCAAACAATTTTCACAGCTCTTGCCAATGCTCGTGCGCACTATGCCGGCGCGGCGAGTGTTGACGCCAAGGCCAAGGCGGCCGGGGAGGTGGAGAGCGCTCTGTCGCGGCTCTTGGCAATCGTGGAAAATTATCCGCAACTGAAGTCTTCGGACACTGTTCAAACCCTTATGGCGCAACTTGAAGGTACTGAAAATCGGGTGTCAGTTGAACGAAAGCGGTTCAACGACGTGGTGGCAAGTTACAATCTTAAGACCAAGCGTTTCCCGTCTTCGGTCATCGCGTCGCTTTTCGGTTTTAGTAGCCGAGCCTACTTTGAGGCGGCGGCGGGAGCGGAGAACGCGCCAAAGGTGCAATTCTAGTTTTTTGCCGCGCCCGCCGCGGGCGCGGCCTCGCCCATGTTTTCTAGGTTTAAAAAATTATTACTCATCGGGCTTTTTTTGCCCGTATTGGTTTTTGCCTACCAAAGTCCCGGGACACCGCACGGATTCGTCAACGACTTCGCTGGTCTTTTTAATGCGGAGCAGAGGGTGAACCTTGAAGCGAAGCTCTCGGCGTTTGAAAACGATACCAGAAATGAAATCGCGGTGGTGACCGTCAAAAATCTCGGGGGCGATACTGTGGAGAATTTTGCCGTGGCGCTTTTCAAAGAGTGGGGCATCGGTAAGAAAGGGAAGGACAATGGTGTACTGCTGCTTGTTGCCGCCGACGACCATAAAATGCGCATTGAAGTGGGTTATGGGCTTGAGCCATCGCTGACGGACGCGCAGACGAACATTATCATACGCAATACCTTGACGCCTTCCTTTCGCGCGAACGATTTTTACGGCGGTGTGGCCCGTGCGGTAAATCAAATGATTGCCGCCGTTTCTCCAGAGTACGCGGCGGTAGCGGGGATTAAGGTGGAGCCGATTCGAGAATCGCGCAGTGCCGGAAAATTTGATTTTTCCAGCATCATATTTTTTATCTTTTTTGTGCCGCTCTGGCTCGCCAGCATCCTCGGGCGTTCAAAGTCGTGGTGGGCCGGCGGGGTGATAGGCGGTATCGTTGGCATTATCATTGCCATTTTTTATGGTTTTCTGTACGCGGGACTTTTGGCAATGGTATTTTTCGTGCCGCTGGGATTGCTTTTTGACTTTATTGTTTCTCGAGCGTACGGAAAAAGTAAGGCTAGCGGGCGCCGCCCGCCATGGTGGATTGGCGGCGGGGGAATCGGCCGCGGCGGCGGGGGATTTGGCGGTTTCGGTGGCGGAGGCTCGGGCGGGGGAGGTTCGTCGGGTAGCTGGTGAGACATAATTTTCGTATCGTATGGCGAAGTTTAAAGAAAAAGTGCTGGCGCTGGCAGAGGCTCGCACACAGTATCTAAAAAAAGTCACGCCGATTGACAGAGTCATCAAGGCGCTTTTTATCGGTTTGCTTCCGAAAAACATTAGGCCCAATCATATTACAGCTTTTCGCTTTGCATCCATACCTTTTATTATCGCACTGCTACTTACCAACCACACTCTCTCTGGCACGATTCTTTTTTTGTTTTCGGCATTTTCTGACGCGCTAGACGGAGCACTCGCTCGTACCAGTGGTCGGGTCACGCGCTGGGGCATTCTGGCCGACCCTCTGGCCGACAAACTTTTGGTCGGAAGCACGGCGCTGATTCTTGTTTCTAAATATATTTCCCTTTCGCTTGCTCTCACCATCGCCCTGATTGAAGTTTTTACTATTGCTTCCGCTTATTTTCGTTACAAAGGAAAAGCGGTGCCGGCTAAAGTGCCGGCCAAGATTAAAATGGTTCTCCAGTGCTTCGGCATAATTTTTCTGCTTTTCCACGCGCTCTTTGGCGGGGCTTTCATGCTTTCACTCGCCACTTGGACACTATACGCGGCAGTTGTTTTTGCTCTCTTGAGTCTGCTACTATATAGGTCCATTTAAATATGACACCAGAACACAGCGAGAATCCCGCCGAAGCGCCGCTTGATAGTTTTCGCGCGGAAATTGAAGCGCTTCAAAAAAGCCAACCGACGGAGGATTTGAGGCGGCTTAACCCAGCCGAGCTTACGCGCGATGATCATTTAATGTGGCAGCGGGTCAAAGGTTTTATCGCGGGCTCAAACGATTTGCCCCAGCAAGAATTTTACACGTACCATCAGAATAAGGCCGGCGCTTCCAGCAAGCCATCCCGCGTAAATTTTGCGGCATTTTTGGCCAACAAATTGTATGTTGCTCGGGGCAAGAGGCAACTGGAGCAAGAGGACGCCGAAGCGCGAGACGATAGCGCGTGAATGCGCTTGAGTTTCGGAAAATCAGGAGGGTTCGCATAGCGGTCTAGTGCTCACGCTTGGAAAGCGTGTGTGCCGAAAGGCACCAAGGGTTCGAATCCCTTACCCTCCGCAGACGATTTTCGCTATCGAGAACCGACTCACTGATGACGTTAGTGAGACCGAGACGCTCGATGCGAAAATAAAATAATACAGCAGATTTTTCTGCTGTATTATTTTGTTCTACTTTTTCTCTATCGTTAGAACTTTTTGCGTTAGGATAAGTTTGCTTTTGATGCAAGATAGCAGTTCGCGCTTCTCGATCACGCTGCCTTCGCGCAGTAAGTACTTCGCGTAGCTTCGCAGATCTATATTCTTCTCTGGCTTAAGTTTTTTAGCATCCGCGAAGAAGCTTTTTTGGAATTTCATGAGCCGAGACACTTCTTCTTCAAATTTGTGCCGCATGCCTATTTCATTGATATCGATCTTGTCCATTACTTTGACCAGCTGATCTATGAGTTCCTCCTCGCGTATATAGCCATTCTTACAATGCAGATTTTTACTTCGCGTGCAGCCGTAGTACAGGTAGCGTGCGGTCGTACCATCTTTGAGCTTCTTATACTTTTCCTCGGCTGTTACTCCCGATCCGCATGATCCGCAGAATATGAACTTCGTGAAGGCGAATTCCTTGATCTCCGAGCGCACGATATGATCGCGTTTCAGCTGCTCCTGCACCCCATCGAAAAGCTCTTTCGTGATAATCGGTTCATGTTTCCCGGTGTACCAATTGCCGCTTTTCTCCGGATATTCGAATACCCCATAGTAAAATGGATTTTGGAGGATGATGTATATGTTGCTGAGTGCAATATTCTTGTTCCCCCGACTTTTGAAGTTGATCTCAAATTTCAACCAGTGGTAGAGTTTCCGGCCGCTCCATTTTTCGTTCGCTACCTTTTCAAACATTTTCTTGATTATTGGCGCTCGCTCAGGATCAATGATGGCGTGGCACTTTCTGTCGGTCCGCTTTTCATTCAGATACCCCGTTGGCGCTACTCCCGGCCGTAAGCCCATCTCGCAGCGCATTCTGAGGCCCCGCCGCACGTTTACGCCGCGGTTGTCATTCTCAAGCTTCGCCTGCGAACCGAGGATCATCAGCAAGAACTTTTCGTTAGGAGAATTGGAGAACCGTTGCCCGAATGTCCGTATTTCAATAAGGAGCTTCTCATCCATCAGATCCACCAGTTTCCCAAGATCGCCCGCGTTTCTTGATAGCCGATCCGGAGCCCATGTGAGGATGCCGCTGAATTTGCCCAACCGGATATCGTTAATTATTTCGTTAAACACCGGCCTTTGGCCCGTGGCTTTTGCGGAATGACTCTCTCGTCTTATCTCCACAATCTCCAGCCCCTCGCGTTCGGCGATCTGCAACATCTCTTTTACCTGACTATCAATGGAAAGAATCTGTCGCTCCTCGCTCTCGGTCGACTTCCGGGCGTAGAGACAGTACCGAACCTTTACCGGGAGCTGGTTCTGCGTTGGGGTCCCAGCTCCCACCGACCCCATGGTTGTGTTTTTCATACAACCTAAGGGATGACGCAATGGCTCTAGGGAGTCCAGACCCCATCGAGTTGATAACTAAATCCTCAAAAATTTCCACAAAAGCACTGTTTTTCGCTTGAAATCGTCCTTCAACCTATGATAACCTATGAAGGCCTTGACTTTACAAATTAGATCGATTAGAATAGGATTAACGATATGCGTAAAGATATCCAAGCAAAACTTAAGGGAAAGCCGGAATTGCTCTCTATCAGCCAGGTAGCGGAGATTTTCAATATCCACCCCGACACCCTCCGGAATTGGGAAAAGGAGGGTATTTTAGTGCCTTTGCGAGCCGGTAAGCGTGGCGACCGTAAATACCGCCCTCAAGACATTCAGGCCATTGTAGACAAAATGGGCAGCAAGCTCACCTTGCCGCAGCTTGAGCAATTTCTCTGGAAGAGCGCTGACATTCTTCGCGGCAAGATCGATAGCTCTGATTACAAAAAATATATCTTTGGCCTGCTTTTCTATAAACGCATAAGCGATGTGTGGGACGAGGAATATAAGCGAGTGATGGAAGAATATAAAGACGAAACGATTGCCCGCGCTGATTACAACCACCGCTTTCAGGTGCCGCAGGATTGCCGATGGTCGGTCATTGAGGAACAGGCGGAAAACATTGGCCCCAAGCTTAACGGAATTTTTGACAAGCTCACCAATGCTAACAGCCCGAAGCTCGATAAAATTTTTGATGACCTTGATTTCGCGCATAAAGATAAATTCCCGAATGAAACTACCCAGCGTTTGATAAACCACTTCTCGCAATATAACTTCGGCGATACTTACATCAACTCCGATCTTCTCGGAGACGCGTACGAGTATCTCATCAAACAGTTTGCTGCGGACGCAGGCAAAAAAGGCGGCGAGTTCTACACCCCGCGCGAAGTTGAACGCATCATCATTCAGATTCTCAAGCCGCACAAGAAAGACCACATATACGATCCAACCGTTGGATCGGGTGGTTTTCTGCTTGAGGCATATCACTATCTAAAAGAAAAGGAGGACGAGAAAGTTGCCCGTACACTCTATCTTTATGGGCAGGAAATAAATATCGGCACATTCGCGATCGCGAAAATCAACATGTTTCTCCATGGCCTTGACGCTGCCGATATTCAGCGCGGTGACACTCTTGCCAATCCACAGTTTCTAAATCCGAACGGAACTCTAAAGACATTCGATATCTGCGTGGCAAATCCGCCCTACTCAATTAGTGATTGGGAAATGGAAATGTTCAAGGAGCGATACGGACGCGTGGAAGGATACGAGATGCCTCCGAAGAGCAACGCTGACTATGCGTTCGTGCTTCACATTATAAAGTCCATGAATTCAAATGGCCGTGCCGGAGTAGTGTTGCCACACGGTGTTCTTTTCCGGGGCGGCGCGGAAGGCCGAATCCGCGAGCGGATAATCAAGAACGATCTCCTTGAAGCGGTAATCGCGCTCCCACCCAAGCTTTTCTACGGCGCCGGCATTCCTGCTGCGATTCTTATATTCAATAAAAACAAAGCCGAAAGCCACAAAAAGAAAGTACTGATAATAGACGCGGAGAAGGATTTTTCCAAGGGTAAAAATCAGAACTCGCTCCGGGTGCAAGATATAACGAAAATCGTACGAGCATATGATGGCTGGGAGGATATTCCGCAATACGCGCGAGTCGTTGATTTCAAAGAAATTGAGGAAAATGATTTTAATCTTAATGTCCGCCGCTATATTGAAAACGGCGATAAAGAAGAAGAGATTGATGTAGCGGCTGTCCGCAAAGAGCTTACCGCTACGGAGAAAGAACGCACGGAGATAGACAAAAAAGTCGATGGATATTTAAAGGAATTAAAGTATTAAATTTATGGCTAACAAAAAACAAGTTTTTTACAGTTTTCACTTCGATAATGACGTCATGCGAGTACAACAAATTCGGAATATCGGCATGATTGAGGATAATAAGCCAGTATCAGTGAATGATTGGGAACAAGTTAGACGTGGCGGGGCTTCGGCAATCCAAAAATGGATAGATGAAAACATGAAATATAAAAACTGCGTCGTTGTTTTGGTTGGATCGCAAACAACTGATAGAGAATGGGTTCAGTATGAAATAAAAAAAGCTTGGAATGACGGCCGTGGCCTCGTTGGTATCCACATTCACAATATTAAGTGCCCAAGAACCGGATTAGGCAGACAAGGGAAAAACCCTTTTGACCAATTTACAGTTAACGGGAGATCGTTGTCCTCTATCGTGCAGTGCTATAACCCGAATTCGTATGATGCCTACGGGGATATAAAAAATAATCTTGAGAGATGGGTCGATGAGGCAATAAGAATTAGAGCTAATTACTAACATGAACGAAAAAAGGTTAAAACATTTGGAGTTAATACAAGGCGTCATTTCCAGAATGGCAGGAAATTTGTTTTACCTGCGTGGGTGGATTATTACTCTCATTGCCGGCGTTCTTGTGCTACTTACGCAAGTCGAGAATGGGCGGTTTCCGATTATCTTTCTTGCTTTCATTACCGTGCTCTTTTGGGGATATGACGGATATTTTCTTTCCCTTGAAAGAAAATACCGAAAGCTTTACGACAAAGTAAGAAATATGAAGGAAGAAGATATAGATTTTTCAATGAGCATCCAAGAGTTTAAAAAAGATTGGGATAGTTCAATGCCCGCTTGTATCTTTTCCCCGACCCTCCGATATTTCTATTGTCCGCTTTTACTCGCGATTTTGTTCGTAATCTTTTTCATGAAATAGCATGGCAAAAATATTTATCAGCTATAAATACGCCGATAAATCAGTACGGCAAAACGATGCGTGTAATTGGACACATTGGTGGTCTGGAATTGAAGGTGGCATCTACTTGACCGCGCGAGATTACGTCAATCATCTAATGGAGAACGTGTTGACTGACCATACAAATAAGGCAGAAGAGGACAACGAAGATCTCGGTCGGCTTACGGAAGAAGTAATAGAGCAAAAACTCTACGACCGAATATATGACAGTACGGTGACTCTAGTTTTGATTTCGAAAAATATGAAAGAAGCCAAAGACGAGAAACTTCAATGGATCCCCAGAGAGATAGCCTACTCATTAAGAGAAAAAACAAGGGAAGATCGGACAAGTTATACCAACGGAGTTTTGGCGGTTGTTTTACCTGATGAGGGTGGCAATTATGATCATGGCATTAAACAGCTTTCTTGCGCGACCGAAATCCAAACACCCAATTTTTTCAAAATAATCACTTCCAACATGTTTAACCGAAAAGAACATAGGAGAAACATTTGTGCTGTTTGTAGAAACTATCACCATTACGGCGACGATCATTCATATATTTATCCCGTAAAATGGGATGACTTTGTTAAAAGCCACAATTTGTATATTGATCATGCTTTGAATTTAAAAGATCGGCTTGCGGAATTTAATCTGACAAAAACACACGAATGATTATGATGTCGACTTTGCAAAAACGGGATACTCCGAAGGGGTGGGAATTGAAAAAACTCAATGATTATATTGAAGAGGGCGCGATCGAATTAAGTCGTGGCAACGTGATTTCAAAGAAGGACATAGCGGCTCATCCTGGTCCCAACCCAATTTATTCTTCCTCGATTCAAAACGGAGGGTTATTTGGCACGTACGGCGATTATATGTTTGACGAAGAGCTTATCACTTGGTCGGTTGACGGTGGAGGAGACTTTTTCTACCGACCAAAGCACAAATTTTCAGTAACGAATGTCTCTGGAATTTTGAAAGCGGACACCAAAAAATTTAACTATCAATTTCTTGCGTATCTGCTTGAGTGGGAACACCGCAAACTGCACTTTGACTACCAGACCAAAGCTCATCCGAGCGTGATTCGTGAACTTTATTTTATTTCTCGGCCGCCGATAAATGAACAGAAAAAAATCGCGGAGATTCTGGGGATGGTTGATGAAGAAATTCAAAAAACAGATGAGATTATTACCGCGACCGAAAAATTGAAGCGTGGGCTGATGCAGCAGCTTTTTACGCGCGGCATTGGACACACAAAGTTTAAGAAAACAGAACTTGGGGAAATCCCAACTGAGTGGAAGCTCTCAAAATTACGAGATGTTAGCACGTTTACCAATGGGAAAGCGCACGAAAAAGACATCAATGAAAGTGGGAAATATATTGTTGTAAATTCTAAGTTCATATCATCCGACGGTTTAGTTATGAAACGGTCCGACAAAAATTTGAGCCCTCTTAAGAACGGGGATATAACGATGGTAATGAGTGATATTCCGAAAGGAAAGGCACTAGCGAAATGTTTTTTTATAGGTGAAAACGATAAATATACTCTAAATCAAAGAATTTGCGCAATAAGAACGACGGCAATGAATAATAAGTTTTTATATTACATTCTTAATCGAAATAGATATTTCCTCGCGTTTGATAACGGCGTTGGTCAAACAAATCTCAGAAAAGATGAGGTTCTGGATTGCCCCATTCAAGTTCCAAATAAGGACGAGCAGCGAGCGATTGTTGAATTACTTTCTTCAGTAGATGAGAAAATATCGGTCAATCATAAATTAAAAGCCCGACTGATTCTCCTCAAGAAAGGCCTGATGCAAGATTTATTGAGCGGGAAGAAAAGAACAATATGAATCAAGACATTAAAAACGAATTAGCAAAACGAGCAGTTGTCCGGGCACAGAGTGGACTGTATTTTTTACAGGATGTTGTCTTGCCACATATACAGAGCGGTACAGATGCCGCATATTCTCGGTCTGCTTACATCCTTCTATCTTTCAATACGGAACTTATCTTGAGTGCATTATTTATTCTGGGCAGCGAAAAAACTAATGAGTCGGAAATCATTAAAGATTTAATAGCTGCCTCCAAACTGCACAACCTCCAGAGTCTTTTTGATCAGATACGGGAAGAATTCCGATTCGGTATTCAGAATGTTGTTAGGAGGGACAACGGAGGGTTTATACAGTACGAGGTTAAAATAAACGACTCAACGGCGGTTATAGAAGATCTTACCGATGTGCGCTACGACTTCAAAAAGAACTCTTTAAGGCTCGTAAACCAAAATGAAGGCGTTGATTTACGCAACTCAACGACTCTTCTGCTCGGGCTTACGCGTAGTATAATCAACACCTCAATCAATTTTGGAATCCACCAGAAATCATGAAATTCAACGAACAATACACAATTGAAAATCACATCATAAAATTCCTCAAGGAGGAGCTCGGTTATGAATACATAAAACCGCAAGAGTTCGCCAAACTGCGGGAATTTGAGAATGAATACATTATCACTCCGCTTCTTACTGCGGCAGTAAAGAAAATAAATGGGATCACTGACGACACTGAAGCGCAGGCGGTGGTGCGCGAAGTTAAAAAGATTGATTCGAATCAGGCGTTTTTGAATGTTTTTCGGAACGGCGTCAACCTGAAAGATCCTGAAACCGGCAGGATGCGCGATTATTTCATCGTTGACTTCAATAATCCCGAAAATAACCATTTTGTCGTAACCAATCAGTTTTATTTCGAAGGCAATTCGGAAAATATCCGACCGGATGTGATGGTGTTTTTGAACGGATTACCAGTCGTCGATATCGAGGCAAAGAGTCCTACCGCCGCAAGTAGCATCGATTACTCCAATGCGGTCGGGCAGCTCAAACGCTACGAGCGGAACGCTTTCAAGCTTTTTTGGCCGAACTGCTTCAATATCGCCTCCGATGGCTTAAAGACCGTATATGGAGCTACATACGCCCAAGCACAATATTTTCTTGAGTGGCGCGAGGAAGAATTGGAAAAGAAATATGGGGAGGGTCTGGAGGTAACCCTTGCCGCGCTTCTTTCGCATGACCGCCTGCTCGACATCATCGGGAACTTCATTCTCTTTGAAACCGAGAAAGAGGGTGCCATGAAGAAAATCACGCGCTACATGCAATATCGTGGAACAAATAAGATTGTGGAACGAGTGCGGCAAGGCAAAACGAAGCGGGGTTTGATCTGGCACACCCAAGGATCCGGTAAGTCATTCACGATGTTTTTCGCCGCATGGAAACTCCGCTTTGATAAGAAACTTAAAAATCCGAAAGTTTTCGTCCTTGTGGATCGGGTTGATCTTGATGACCAGCTTTATAACACATTCGTCAATTGCGGCGGACAGAATGTTATCCGGGTGGAGTCGCGGCGCGATCTTGAGCGCAAAATCCAATCGCCGGAGCGCGGCATATTTATTTCCACGATTCAGAAATTTTCTGAGCTTGGAGATGAGGTCAAGAATCTTGACGAAAACATCATCGTGCTCTCGGACGAAGCGCACCGCGACAACGAGGGTATTTCGGCGATCAATTTGCGGAGTGCCATGACGAACGCTTTCTTCTTCGGATTCACCGGCACGCCAATCGATCGGGTAACTCTCAATACACACCGTAATTTCGGGGAGGAAGGCGAACGCTACCTCGATTACTATTCCATTCAGCAATCCGTTGACGACGGCGCCACATTGCCGGTTACCTACGAGGCGCGGCTCTCAAAATTCTTTATCGACGAGGAACAGCTTGATAAACAATTCGACGAACTTACTGCCGATCTTTCCGAAAAAGACAAAGACATAATCGCCAAGAAATATGGAAAGAAAGAGGCGGTTGTAAAGCTCGACAAACGAATGCAGGCAATCGCGCGAGACATCGTTGAGCATTTCAAGCTCTACGTTGAGCCAGCAGGATTCAAGGCGCAGATCGTTTGCTATGACCGCGAAGCGACAGCGAAATACAAGAAGCTGCTCGACGAACTGGTCCCGAAAAACTGGTCGGAAGTGGTGTATTCCCCGGGCGATGCGAATACCGATCCGGAAGAGTTACGGAAATATAACACAACCAAAGCGAAGCGCGAGAAAATCATCGACGAATTCAAAGATCCGGCGAGTCCGCTGAAGTTTTTGCTTGTCTGCGACATGCTTTTGACCGGCTTTGACGCGCCGGTTGAACAGGTCATGTATCTCGATAAGCCGCTTTGGGATCATAACTTACTGCAGGCCATCGCTCGTACCAACCGTATTTACCCAAACAAGGGCGCGGGCAAGGTTATTGATTATTATGGAATCACCAAAAGCCTTCACAAGGCATTGAATTTCGACGAGAGCATCGTTGACTCCGCGATGATAAATATCGACAAGCTGAAAGAGGAGTTCGTCGAGGTTCTCGACGAGCTCAAAACGCTTTTCGTCGGTATCAATACCGAAGACCCCTCTATTGAGAATCTACGGCGATGCTTGAAAATTTTTGCGGATAACACCGAGAAGCAAAAGTTCTTCCAACAGAAATACAATCGGCTCAAACTGCTTTTTGAAATCCTTTCACCCGATCCGTTCTTAAAAAACCAGGTGCGCATTTTTGAGTGGTTCACAAGCGTATTCATCGCTTTCGAGAAAGAGTATGGCATGAAAGAGTCCGACGCAGAACTTCTTGCAAAGTACGGCGAGAAAGTAAAACAACTCATCCAGCAGAAAGTTGACTATGAAGGTATCACGAAAAATTTCCGCGAGCTCAATGTGAATGATCTATATGTTATGGAGCGGCTGAATAAGATGGATGACGAGGAAAAGGCCCTCAACCTTGAAAAAATGCTTAAGCAGGAAATTTCTATCAACGTTGATACCAATCCGGCATACAAGAAATTCAGCGAGCGACTTGCCGCAATACGAAGGGAATTCGAGCAGAACCAGATCGATCTTTCTGAGCGTATCAAGCGGTATCAGACACTTCTTGAGGATATTCGCAAAAAGGGAGACGAGGCCAAAGAGCTTGGCTATACGCTCAAAGAATATGGTTTATTCGTTATCTCGGAGGAATTCATCGTTGATAGCGACAAGGAGGTGGTTCGCGAGTTCATAAAGGAAATGACGGGGCGCCTCGAAGAATCGCTTGATGAAGGCTGGCAAGAATCTTCCAAACGAGATGAGTTCTTGAAGGAAGCCAAGCGCATCATTCAGGAATTGGTGCTTAAAGAATACAAGGACAAGATAAAGGTCAACGACTTCCATAAATATCTGAATCGTCTAATCGATATCGTAATCAAGAAATTCTGACATGAAAAAACAGATCACATTGCAAAATAAGAAAGTCGCCTATACGCTCCGCAAAAGCAAGCGGGCGCGCCGCATGCGCCTTGCGGTGTATTGCGATGGCTCTGTTGTGGTCACTACGCCGCACGATCTTCGGGAAACCGTTGCCGAGCGATTTATCCGAGAAAAAACCGAATGGCTATTTTCGAAGCTGGCATTTTTCAAACAATTTGAGGGCAAACCGGTTGCGCGATACAGCTACGAGGATTATCTCAAATACAAAGAGAACGCCCTCGCGCTTGTTCAAGGGAAGGTTGAACGTTTTGCTAATGAGCACGGACATCGATACAACAAAATCAGTATCAAGAACCAAAAAACGTGCTGGGGCAGCTGTTCGCGAAAGGCAAATCTCAATTTCAATTACAAAATTATGTTTTTGCCGGAAAAAGCTCAGGACTACATTATTGCCCACGAACTCTGCCACCTTAAAGAATTCAACCACTCAAAACGATTCTGGAAACTGGTCGCCGGCATGTTTCCGGATTATCAGGAAATCAAAGCCGAACTTCGGAAACATAGTATGAGTTTGAGATAAAATGACCACCACAACGCAAGCATTTTCACCGGAATCTGTTGCCCAAATGTTGGATCAAATATTTAAAGTTGCTGCTGCTTCGGCAATACAGTCCGGTGCCGCTTTTTTCTGGACAATCGTTAAAACGCTCTGGTCGTCTTATTGGCCGTATATTCTGATCTTTCTCACTGGTTGGGTTATTTGGGAACTTATTACAAAAAATGGAGGGTTTCACTACAATTCCGAAAACGGATTTTCGCCGACGTTTAATCGCGTGGTTGGTAGCGGCATGTATTTATTACTTCAGGGAGGAGTATACGCAATAATCAGCAAATTCTCCGGAAATGAGGCTTATTATCATATTTGGCCGTATCCGATCCATATAACAGTATTTCTGTTCACTGGATTATTTCTCAATCTCGTCGGGTTTTGGAAATACTGGAAGCTACCGCGTTAACAAAACGAAATCATGCTTCCTAAAAAAGCAATTGAAGAATTCAAGAGGATTTACAAAAAATCCTACGGGGTGGAGCTTTCGGATGAAGAAGCCGCGGATAAAGCCAATCGGCTGGTAAATTTGTATAGGGCGGTTTATTCGGATGAAAAATGGAGTTTGCCGAAAAATCTCAATGAAACTGAATAATACTTTCAAATTAATCATCGCAGTTGGCGTTTCGGAACTCGCCGGAATTATCGGATCGGTTTTTACCGTTTCCGCGATTCCAAATTGGTATGCCGGACTCATGAAGCCAGTCCTGAATCCGCCGAGCTGGGTTTTCGGCCCCACATGGACGACGCTCTACGCGCTCATGGGCGTTGCGGCATTTCTCATATGGAAAACCGGGTGGGAGAAAAGAGAAGTCAGAATGGCGCTTGGCGCATTCGGCATTCAACTTTTCTTGAATGCCGTCTGGTCGGTTATTTTCTTTGGCCTGCATAGTCCCGGCTGGGCGCTTGTGGATATCGCAGCGCTCTGGCTTGCAATCGTTTGGACGATGATAGTGTTTTACAAAATCTCGAAACCCGCGGCATATCTGCTTATCCCATACATTCTTTGGGTGAGTTTCGCTTCATATCTGAACTATGCGATCTGGACGCTAAATTAACTCTTTAAACGCAAAAACTCCCTTTCGGGAGTTTTTGTTCGCAGCGAGTATCTCTTTATCCTATCTCGTAATCCACCAGCGCGTAGGCTTCGGTTTCTCGATGAAAGAATGGAGCACGAGATTAGCGAAGGCGTCTGCCAGGTCATCATATTTTTCAACGCCAAAATGCACGAGCTGCTGGATAAGCTGTTCCGCGCCTTTTCGGGGGAAAAGCACTTTGCCGGTTTTGATGTGATGCGCCGTGAGCACGATGCGGCTGCGCTTGTCCTGGCTGCCCGGTCGCACAGATTTCACATTGAGGCCATTCACTTCCAACTGCTGAGGTAGCGCTTTCTGATATCCCACATCTTCAACGATAAAGACAGGAGGACAGTATTCGTTGATGGTTTTGTAATTTCCATTTAGCACCTTGCAGGTTTCTACGGTCTCCGGGAAGTCCATCTTCTTGTTCACGATATTGGAAAGGATGTAGAGGATATAATCGCCCTCGAACGCATAGTCGCTTTTCTTGGTTTCGTGGAGAAGACCGGGCACCATGGCGGTGTAGCAAGCGGCATCTTCCTTTGAGATGGCCGGGTCTACACCGATGCGCACTTCTTGATGCGATTGAAGGCTTTGATAGGGATCGACATAGAACCAGTGGCGCTGGGGGACTTCATCGTAATATTGAATCCACTCCCGGTGTATGGCCTGGTCCTCGTCCGGAACGATATTCAAGAGGTATTCTCTCTGCCAGGCAAATTCATTCGCCGCTTTGCGTTTTTCTTCTTCGATATCTTCCATTGACGGATATTTGCCCGGCCAGAGAACAACATTCCCTTGGATAAGCGGATATTGCTTGAAGACGCCGGCAATCCTGTTTTTCTCAACGTCCTCTTTAAGCCGCATCATGAGGGAATCCTCGTGGAGCAGATTACCGACGATAACAAGCCGCGTGCTGCGGTCGCCGGCAGGAATCACTTCTCCGGTGAGCCACTGGTAGGTCTTGGCGCGGCCTTCGCGAGTTTTGACTGACGCCAAGTCTTCAAGATCGTCTCCGATAATAAGATCGGGGCGGTGCTGGTTGTGCCGCAATCCGCGCATACTCTGCTCCGTCGAGATCGCTGTTATCCGCGCGTTCAAGCGCGAGAAGACAAGCGAAGACGCGCCCCATTCGCCGTTTTCTTCCTTGAAGGGTCCTAAGTCGCTTTTGAGGAGCGCGTTGCTTTCAAGTTCGCGTCGCAAGTTCTGCATATGCTGCTTGGCTTGCGCCTGCGTCTGGCATAAGATCAGCACGAACTTTTTCTGCTGTTCGCCGAGTATCGCCCATACCGGGTACGATGTGGTGAATATCGTTGATTTGGCCGAGCCCCGAAAGGCAACAATGAAGAGATTCCGAATATCTTGCCGTTCCGAGAGGTGGAACATTTCCCGCTGGAAGGATGCCGTTGGATACTTCACATAGTGCGCGAAGTAGAAGTGGAAGAACATGAAGTGGCTTTGCCTGGTAATCGCGGTGCGCACTCTCCGGTCGCGGAACATTCTCGCCGCAAGATCGGATGGCATACCGTCATTCGGGGAATGGTTTTTCCGATTTTGCTGCGCTTGTGTTTTCTTTTTCATGAGATTCTTTGTTATTCCGATTTTCTGCCGACCCCTGCAGATTTTGGGCGTTTTCTGCGCCGTGTTCTGATTCTGCTGCCGACGAAAGCGACGCAAGCCGGAGCGCTTCTTTTACCACTTCTTCCTGCTCGGGCGTAAGCTCCTCCTGCGGCATCTGGAGTGAGCCCTCAATCTGAATTTTTGTCTTGTAGCTTGGGTGGTGGTGCTTCAGCCAGTATGTTATGGCAGGAAAAGTGCGATCCTTGACCGCTCCGATAAGTTGGCTTTCCGCAAGATCGTTAACCAGCATCCGTCCGTCGGTAACTGCTTTTTCTATTTCTTTCGCAAAGTCAGGATCCTCGGACTTCCAGCGATAGAGGGTTTGCCGCGAGATGCCGGCTTTCTGGCAAGCCACTTCGATGATCGGCGTTCTGCGGAGTTGCTCGAGAAGCTGGTTTTTCAATTGCGAATTCTTTTTGAGATTCATATCTTTTGAGCTTTTTCACTGGTGAGTTTTTCCCAGCGTTTGAGAATAACCGCTGTGTATACCGGAGACTTCTCCATAAGAAAGCAGCGCCGTTTCATTTTATGAGCCGCTATCAGCGTTGACCCCGATCCGCCAAAGGGTTCGATGATAAGATCGTCTCGTTTGGTGAGGACTTTAATGTATGGGGTAAGGAGTTCGAGTGGTTTCGTGCCGAAGATTATCCCTTGGCCGGATGACTTCTCGTCTGCCGCCACGAATTCAATGAAGTCCGTAGGACAGATCTTTTTGCCTTTTTCGTAGCTTTCCCAATGCGGTTTGCCAGATGTAGCATACAAAGCGTTTTCGTATTCGTTCTGGAATAATTCATCCGCTTCCGGTTCAAGGTTGAGAGAAACGTTTCCTTTTGTTCCTACGACCGCGATATCCGATTTGTTGAAGAGTTTGTATTTCGAGCTGAACCCCTGCACACGATTGGGCACGTGCCAGGTGATCGTATTTCGGTATATCCAATGTTTCTCAAGCTCGTTCCAGATGGTTCTCAAGTTTTTCGGATTCTCGAATACGATAATTGAGAAATCTGGTTTCTGAATCTTGGCGACATTCGCCATCCAAAGTTCAGTGAAGTTATCGGGCAGCACATCGGTTTCAAGATACTTCCGGTCGCGCTTCAAGCCGAATCCTTCGGTGGCCTTGCCGTGGCGTTTTTTGCCGGTGAGATATGACAAGATGTACGGCGGATCCGTAAAGCACATGTCGGCTTTTTCTTTGCCCATGAGCTTGAGAACGTCTTTCTCGATGGTTGAATCGCCGCACAGTACCCGATGCTCGCCCAGGCGGTAGACATCTCCCTTTTTCACCCCCACCTTTTTGATGTCGAGCTTGGCAAGCTCTTTTTCAAGATCGAATATCTCCGGATTCTCGTCTATCCCGAAGATTTCATCCATTTCTTCGCTTGAGAATCCGATACTGCCGAGAAATTCCTCGTTGAAATTCGCAAGCAGTGAGAAATCCCATTCTCCTGTATTTCTGTTAAGCCGGATATTCAGTTCCTGCTCCTGCTTGATATCGGGGATTTTCACGTAGACCACCGGAATTTCTTTGAACCCGAGCTCCTTTGCGCCCTTGAGGCGCATATGCCCGCCGATCACGATATTCCTGCGATTCGGCGCCGCGTTTGCGATTATCGGATCAACCATTTGGAATCGCTTGATGCTTTCTTTGAGCTGCTCCATGGATTCCTTGCTGATTTTCCTCGGGTTGTATTCCGAGGGTTTGAGTTCCCGTATGGGAACGTAGACGATATTCAATTTTGCGTTTGATTTTTCTGTTTTAAGTTTTTGCATATGTTTTTTTGGTTAATTTTTTGACCTCTACTTTCTTGCTCGGACCCCGCGGGCAAGAACCAAAACAACAACGAATACAGGAGCGCGGTATGCGCTCCTGTTATAGAAAAAGCCCAAAGCTGATGTTCAAAACAAAGAGCGCATTAGCGCGATGTTCCGCACATCAGTCTTGGGCCTTTACGCCCGACCACCGGCCCCGACCTCAGGGTAACGGCAGTCGCTCATCGTAAAATCCTGCTGACTGAAAACGTAACTTAACTCGATATTCAATTGTTATTTTGTATTTTTATATTACCAAAATATGCGCGGAGTGAAAAGAGCGTTTTATCCCCATCAAATGTGACACGCCAAAATCCCGAAAAAAGTGTCACATTTGTAACATTTGAAATTCAGACCGCGACCGAGACACCTCAATTCTGCCTCTGGAAGAACGCTCAAAAAAGCCTTATACTGCTTGTATAAGCAAAGTTCAAGTCCGACTTACACCGCCCGTAGTACTTTTTATCGGGCCAGGCGAGGCTAAACCGTGGCCTAACCTTCATAAGCAAGATGCCTATAGCATATATCTTTTTATGAAAAAGAAAAGAGCCTCCGCAAAAAATGCGCGGAGGCTCAAGAAATCAAGAAGAACAAGTCTTCAAGATTTCAGGATTCAGACTTCCGGGAGGCGGCCAACCCGATATCGTCGTCCGCGCGGTCGTCCCAGCGGTAGTAGAGGTAGAGCCCGCCGGCATCGAACACGACGTAAACGCGGTCGCCGTCCGAGTCGAGATTGGCAGTGCGGACCCACACCTTCTCAAACAAGCGCTCGCCGGTGGCGAGGAAGTGACCGATGATGGTGTAAACCATAACTTGGGCCTCCGGTGTTTGGTCAATCTTCTTGTCCAACAGGTCTTGCTGTTGGGCCCAGGTCTTGGACGTTGAGTCCGTGACCGGAGTCTTCCGGACAAGATACCAATCAAGCTGACCTCGGTCGCGCGCAAAAGTTTCCTTTTCGTTCTCGTACCAGTCCTGCTCGTAAAACAAGGACTTCTGGTCCTTCGGCAGTTTGACTCGCGCCGTCTTGGCGCGGATATCCAGGACTGCGTTCGGGAAGAAGGCCACCAGGATGTGCGTGTCTTTACAGGCCGTGAGCGTCGCTTCGCTGTAGGGAATCTCGGCCAAGTAGGCTAGCTGGCGCTTCAGGGGGTTGACCTCGAAGTGCTTGATTGCTTCCTCAACGCCGAAGAAGTTTTTGCCCATGATGGCACGGGCGCTAGCTTGGCTGGTGGAGATTTCAATGCCGCCATTCCGTGCGTAGGCCGCCATGCGGTCTGCAAAGACAGGCTCGGCATTAATGCGCCCAACGGCAACGTCGGCTTCATCGCCGAGTGCTACCATAAATCTTTGGAACGCTCCGTTGGTTTGGCCTGAGGGAATTTCTGTCCATTTCATATAACTGACCTTTCACTGTTAGTCCCTCGATTATCTCTTGGGACGACTGGTGTTTCGGACGTACGATTCCGAGAATACGGCTGTCCATGAGACGAGCTTGCTGGGGCCTATCGGTAGGCCGCAAAAAGCTCGTCTCATCGGGTCATCTGAACCTCGTATTGCAATGAGCTTTACTCGGGGCAGTCTATCACATTTTGGATTATAAGTCAAGGAAAAACTGGCAAATGAGACACGACAAAATAGCCCTAAAAGTGTCTCATTTGTCTCATTCGTAGATGGTTAAGCCATATTTTGGCATGAATAAGACACCTGTCTCATTTGTGACGGGGCGTGTCTCATTCGTAAACCAATTAAGTTCCCAATCCATAAAATATAGCCCTATGCAGAGGCCTCAGCTACTCGCGAAAAAATCTGCTAGAATACCTTTGTGGGGATTGACCTCCAAAGTTTGAAACGCTAAGACACCGCAATGAGCCGCAAGGACTGCTAAACGTAGTCCGCGCGGCTCATCATTGCGCGATAAGGTAAG
>OBEQ013056120.1_pt1 | contig 22169 bp, 24 predicted proteins | sample 1670901 | NCBI WGS metagenome assembly OBEQ01 (sample SAMEA104232315, study PRJEB22302) | groundwater metagenome | biome: forest; feature: aquifer; material: groundwater | place: USA | collected 2011-08-07 | depth 5.4 m
CCCACCTTGTAAGGGTGGCACTCTACCACTGAGTTAACCGCCCAAAAGATGAGCGAAACGAAGGCGGGAGCGACGGGATTCGAACCCGCGACCTCTTGCGTGACAGGCAAGCGTTCTAACCAGCTGAACTACGCCCCCGCTCATAAGGGTTTAATCTCGTACTTCTATCCAAAGACTTTCAAAAAATCCAACATAAAAAAAGCCACGCGGCTTACACCGAATGGCTTTGAAGATGACTCTTATAATAAAAATCAAACAGGCAAAATGCTAACCTTCTTTTTCTCTTTTCCGAAACGGTCAAATTGAACACGTCCGGCAATGGTGGCAAACAAAGTATGGTCGGTTCCCATACCAACATTGAGTCCCGCATGAAATTGGGTGCCACGTTGACGGATAATTATTTCCCCCGACTTGACCACCTGTCCTCCAAAACGCTTCACTCCCAATCGGCGCCCCGCCGTATCTCGTCCGTTTCGTGATGAGCCTCCTGCTTTCTTGTGTGCCATGATTAACCTCGAATCTCTTGGATTTCAACGCAGGTCTGCATTTGCCGATGCCCCTGCTTTTTGTGATATCCTTTGCGTCTCTTGTACTTGTAAACAATAATCTTTTTTGCTTTTCCCTGATCGAGAATTTTTCCAACAACCTGGGCGCCAGCAAGATAAGGGGTTCCAATTTTAATTGAAGAAGCGTCGTCATGGACCATCAACACTTGATCGAAAGTGATCTGAGCTCCCGCATCCCCATCAAGACGCTCGATGATGACCTTGTCCCCTTTAGAAACGTGATACTGTTTTCCGCCTGTTTGAATGACTGCTTTCATAATTTTATAGAAATAATCTTACCCTTTTTGAAGGGGGGAAGCTAGTATAGGAAGAGTGGGCTTGTCAAGAACTTACCTGAGAGCCCTGAATCATCTCGACCGAAGTTCAAACTTCTCCAAATGAAGCGAATCGCTGGTTTCGACCACGATTCGTTTTTGAAGTTTCTTTTCTAACCCTTCGAGGTGGTTTCTAGCTTCATTGAAAAGAATCTGGGCGACGCGGGGGTGAACATCCAACACCAAAGATTTTCCATTGACATGAAACGCGGTTCGTTTGAGTTCGCGAAAAATTTCGAAGGCGACGGTAACCGGGGTTTTGGTGTGCCCTTTGCCGCTGCAAATGTGGCAAGTTTCGGAAAGCATTTGCGTCAACGAATCGCGGGTGCGCTTGCGGGTCATTTCCACCAACCCCAGTTCCGAAATTTTGGAAATGGTGGTCCTCACTTTGTCGTGGCGCAAAGCGTCTTTGAGGGCGTAATAAACTTTTTGCCGGTTGGCGTAGCGCTCCATATCGATGAAGTCGATGATGATAATTCCGCCGATATTTCTGAGACGGAGTTGGTAAGCAATTTCTTCGGCCGCTTCGAGATTGGTCTGCAAAATAGTTTCTTCAAAATCGTGACGCCCCACAAACCGGCCGGTGTTGATGTCGATGGCGGTTAGCGCCTCGTCGCTGTCGATGATAAGATAGCCTCCCGACTTCAGCCAAACTTTTTTGCCCAACGCGCGGTTGATTTCGGTTTCGATGCCGTAGACGTCAAAAAGAGGGGCATCGCCATTATAAAGTTCGACGCGGTTGGCGAGATCGGGCATGAACAGTTTCATGAATTCCATGATCTCTTTGTAATCTTCTTCGGAATCGATCACGAGTCGCTCGATGTCGGGCGACATGAAATCGCGCACCGATCGCAACACTAATCCTAAATCTTGATAAATCACCGAAGGAGGTTTGGCGCAATCTTGTTTTTCGCTGATCTCGCTCCAGATTTTTAAGAGGTTGGTGGTGTCAGCGGTGATCGATTCTTCAGCCGCTCCGACACTCATCGTTCGGGCAATGAACCCCCCTTTGGCCGGTTTGTTTTTAGCAAGGATTTGTCGAAGGCGCATCCGCTCTTCGTGAGAGCCAACACGCCGCGAAACACCGACGTGATTAACGGTTGGCATCAACACCACATGCCGCCCCGGAAGCGAAATGTGGCAAGTAATCCGGGCCCCTTTTGTACGAATCGGCTCTTTGGCTACTTGGACAACGATATGCTGTCCTTCTTTGACCACATTTTCAATTTTGGGCAAAGGCTCACTATGTCTTCGACCCCGACGAGGAGGTTTTGGCGCGGGAGTTTCCCCTTCAACCGCATCGGCAGGAGCTTCGTCTTCTTCATCATCCATATCTTCGAAAAGATCGGGAATGACATCGCTGACGTACAAAAAAGCGGCTTTTTCCAAACCGATGTCGACAAAGGCGGCCTGCATTCCAGGCAAAACGCGGGTGACAATTCCTTTGTAAATATTGCCAGCGATTTGCTGATCGCCGGCTCGTTCGACGTAAAAATCGGACAGGACGCCGTTTTCCAGCCGGGCAATTCGGGTTTCCCCCGGCGTAATGTTCATGATCAATTCATTCCGCATGAAATTTAAATTCCTCAAATGGATGCCGCATCAAAGCTTGCCCCGTACTTGATACGGGGTCCGGCATGACGCTTTCAAATAATACTGTTGTTAAAATGCACGCCTACTTTTTTCAATCGAATGGAACTCAGTGCTTCCCCGTCAAAACCAAAAAGAGCCTTCAACACCTCATGAGGATTAATGGTGCCATTGGGATCGACACGGGTATGAAAAAGAAGATACTCGGGAAAAGCCTGCAGATTAACTTCGACCTTTTGTTTTAAATCAAATCTTTTTGTTTTGTTTTCCCGTTCACGAGTCCAATAAAATTCTTTCGATTCGCCAAAATCTTTGAGAGCCGTTTTCGCTGTTGTCGGCCAAATTTTATCGGCTTCTTCAAAGGAGGCGCTATACCCAATCGATTGAAGCGAAGCATAAAGGGAGGGGCTTTTTCTGTCAACCATTTCAACGTCAAGAATTTGCACACCAATCGGCATCAATGGATTCAAGTTTTTTTGGAATTCGGAAGGATTGATCTCTTGCGCCAGTTCCAAATCGAAATATTCCCACTCACTCTCGACCCCAACTGGCAACGGATGTCCCATCGAGAGACGCATTTGCGGGTGAAAACCTTGAGAATAGCTGACAACCACTCCCATACGGTTGATCGCCCGTTTGAGCATGCCGACCAGCTCGAGATGGCCCATAAACCGGGCTTCACCGGTTTTGGTATATCGGGCGCGTAATTTGTAAACGAGTTGGCAAGGAGGGGGTGGCTCGACTGAAGGGGGTCCCCCACCGCGCGCAGCGGTTTGGAGCACGGTGGGGGATGAAGTCGAGACAGGACCAGCTCCTTGCCACCCATACGCTTCGCGATTCCCCTTCTTCACCATCACCGGCTGATCGCCCGTTACATAAATTCGATTCTTCACAACACGAAAATCGCACACGCCGCAATCGGTGCAACGGGCGACACTGCAATCTTCGGTAAACGCTTCTTTCCGCGCCAACTCGAGTTCGTCCCACAAAAATTTCTTGTCCATTTGCGCAAAAAGATGATCCCACGGAAAAATTTCTTCACGATCTCTTGCACGGTGAAGATAAAATTCAGGATTAAGGCCCCACTTCGCAATCGCCTCCTGCCACTTTTGGAAATCGAAATGCTCGTCCCACTCGTCAAACCGGCATCCCGCTTGGAAAGCGAGGTGGATCAATGTTGCCACACGACGATCACCGCGGGAAAAAATTCCTTCCAAAAAACTCATCTTCGAATTGTGATGTTTGAATTTTATTCGTCTATTGGGAATATTTGTTTTCACCAAGTGATGACGCGTTTCGGTTTGTTCAATACTCAACTGCGGCGCCCACTGAAACGGGGTGTGCGGTTTGGGCACAAAAGATGAAACGCTTAAATGGAGCTCCGCACGTCCCGAATAATTTCGTCCGATGGAAATACACTCCATCCCCTCGCGGGCAATCCCCACGACATCTTCCTCGTTTTCGAAAGGAAGCCCCACCATGTAATACATTTTGACTAAATGCCACCCCGCCTTGAAAGCGTTGGTGATGGCGTTCAACAGGTCGTCCACTTTATTTCCTTTGTTGATCACGCGGCGCATTCGCTCGCTGCCAGCTTCGGGCGCGATGGTGAACCCTGTCTTGCGTACTTTTTTAATTTGCTCGATCAACTCCGGTGTTAATTTTTCGGTCCGCGTCGCAGGAACGGACAAAGAAACTTTTCGTTTGGAATATCTTTCATTAAGCTCAGCCAGTAATGGCACGATGCACGCATAATCAGCAGCGGACAAGGAAAGGAGAGAAATTTCGTCGATGCCTGTTTGCTGATAAGATTCTTCGGCGATTTTGAGAATCGATTCGGGAGAGCGCTGCCGAACTGGTCGATCGATGTATCCCGCCTGACAAAACCGGCACGCGCGATTGCAACCACGCTGAATTTCAATTCCAATTCGGTCGTGAACAATTTTGATGGAAGGAACTACCAACGCCGTCGGATAAGGAGCACGGTCGATCGATTCGAGCACCCTCTTGTTGACCTTGGTATATCCCTCTTTAAGCGGAACAACCTGTGCAATAGTTCCGTCTTCTTTATATTCCGGACGAAACAAGGAGGGAATGTAAACCCCTTCGATGGCGGAGAGCTGATCGAGCAAAAAAGTGCGAGACGAAGTTTCCTTTTTCCATTTTCGCACTCGCTCCACAATATCCAAAATCCCTTCTTCTCCATCTCCCAAAAGAGCAGCGTCTAAAAAATCAGCCACCGGCTCGGCATTCATCGTACATCCGCCACCGGCTAAAATAATGGGATCCCCTTCTTTCCGATCTTTTTGCCAAAGCGGTATTCCCGCCAGATCGAGAATGTTGAGCATGTTGGTGTAAGTTAGCTCGTAGGTCAGCGAAACACCGATGATGTCAAAATCCCGCAGCGGGCGTTTGGATTCGAGCGAAAAAAGCGGGAGCCCTTCTTGACGCAATTCTTTTTCCAAATCCAACCCCGGCGCAAAACAACGCTCGGCCACAACATGAGGCATTTTGTTGAGAATGTCGTAGAGAATTTTTAGCCCCACATGGCTCATCCCAATTTCGTAGGCATCGGGAAAAACAAGCGCCACGCGAACTTCCGCCGCGTCAAAATCTTTGTGGATGGAATTGACTTCACTTCCTAAATAACGGCTCGGTTTCTCGACCCGCTTGAGAAGACTGTACAAACGTTGGGAATCCATACGGGAGGAGTATAATGATCGGCAGGGAAGATCAACCTAAACTCACCACCCGTCTAAACGCCCTTTTCGCACGCGAAGAGGGCATGGATGGAATCTCCACCTTCTTTGTGAGAATAAAATAAATAATTCCTCCCCATAAAAAAAGGATGATCGGAATAAAATAAAAAACATCTTTTGTCATAACTAAGCCGCCCCTACATTTAACCAAGCAAAACCAGTGCCAAGCTGCGTCATTCTGTAACCTATTGTATTTATAATATTTTATTAAGAATAGAACAACGGAGCACCAAAAAAATGACGTTTCAAAATGATAAAACAGTCAATTGTGTGACGTTGTGCGTCATGGGTTGGGGACAAAATTGGGGATAAAAATTCTGTGAAAATGTGTAGGATAGATTATCATACAAAAACTTGATGAATCCTTCAAACGTTCTCAAAGAAGCTCTTCAAAATCCGACGGCTGTCACTTCTCTTAATCTGGATGGCGCGGGACTGACCGAGTTTCCCGAAGGCCTTCTGGAAATGAAAAATCTGGAAAAATTGTCTTTGGGTTATCATGTGCCCAACATGGCCTACGATTATCCGGAAGACTACGAAGGGAAAAGCCCCAACCGTCTTTCGCACTTGCCTAAAAATTTCTCGAAATTAAAAAAACTTCGTCAGCTGGATTTGAACCATAATCTTTTCGAAAATTTTCCCGAGGCACTCTGTGAACTCCCCTCTTTACAATATCTCGATATTTCTCATAATCCTCTTGGCACTATTCCTCAAGGCGTTGGAAGACTTCGTTCTTTGGAAGATTTACAGATGTACAAAACCCAGCTTTCCCGATTGCCGGAGGAACTTGGAAATTTGGAACGCCTCACATCTTTGGATCTGTCGAATTCAAATTTCAACGAATTTCCCCTGGTGATTTGCCGTCTTTTAAATCTTGTTACGCTGAGAATGAGCGGATGCAGACTGAAAGTGATTCCGGAAGCCATTGGAAAAATGGCGGGGCTTTTCGCACTGGATTTGAGATACAATTCGATTCAAGTCCTTCCCAATTCGCTGGAAAAATTATCAATGCTTCAAAAACTGGATTTGCAACAAAACCAGATCCGCCAGTTTCCGAAAATTTTTCTGAAAATGCCCTCGTTGCGTACGCTCTCGCTTAAAGGAAATCCTATCGATGTCTTTCCTCTGGAAGTTTTGAACATGAAGGATTTAACAAGCCTGGAATTACCGGATCTCAAATCCTTTGAGGGTTCTTATCCCGGTTTATGCACTGTCTCGCGGGATTTTCTGGAAAGAATGCGAGATGGACAAAAAAATTATACCGCCAAAGGGACTGAGGCTTTCATGACTTTTTTGAATCGGCAGATTGAATTGAAAAAGAAGGCAGTTACTTTTGGACCTACACCGGAATTGACGGGATCGTTGGCCCGCAAACCCAAGGATGATGAGGATGCCGAGAAATTGCTGGCTCAAATTTTGGAAACCAACGGAAACAAACTAATAAAAATTGAATATTTACCGAAAAAAATTTATCTTTTTGAAAAGCGGCTGGTTTTGGGAAAGTCACAAATAAAAAATCTTCGGTCTTTTTTACATTATGTTCCCCATGGCGATCTCGCCGACGAGGATTATCTGCTAATGAAAAAGACAGGGGCCTCCCAAACGCTTTTTTTCTACATCAACGGAAAGCCGCCGGTTTATTAATATGGCTCTCATTCTCAAGAAATTTTTTTCAGAAGGATTTTTCTTCAACCTACTCTTTTTGGTGTACGTGGTTTTTTTTCAAAAATGGGTAACTGACGAATTTTCCAAGGGTTATACCACTCTCCATCACATCACGTTTGGGAAAGTTCTGCTGGCTTTGATGCTCCTGGAGGTGTGGGCGCTCCCCTACAACCTGAATTTTATCGCTGATCGGAAAAAAGAGAGAGCCGAAATACCAGATTTTTTAGGGTACTTTTTCTTCATTGCCTGTTTTGCGCGATTGATCGTATCTGCCTCGTTTTTTGGGCTAATCCTAGACGAGTGCAGAATAAGACATAGTTCGGATGGGTGGGTATTTCTTTTCTTTGCGAAGGAAGGCCTGATGTGGGCTTTTCTTTGGTATGGGGCTACCCGTATCACCCGTTTCAATACCGTTCTTTACCTGCTGAATCAAATCGCCCTTTTCTTTTTTTACTGTTTGACCGTTACTCTGGCTGTAGTCATGGTTTCTGCCCATGCCTCCTTTTTAACTTACGACGGCCATCTCTTTGTTTTTCTGACTCACATCATAGGCGTCATGGCACTGATGTTTATGGGGTTGGTTATGCCCTTCCAATCTTTTTATGTTGTGGCTGAATATCCCTCACAAAATCATTTTGTCGATTGGGGTATTTTTATTTTTAAAATGATGGTGGCTTCGTTTCTGCCACTGTTGCCTTTTGTGAGTAAGAGTATGTGGTGACAGGGTTTGACTACAACACAAACCTCACCTGCGGATCGGCCTCGGGCTCCAGCGTTTCGAACGCGGCGGATTTGGAAGTTAGTTTTTTGTAGGGAACCCAACCTTTGGGGCGGGCTCGAAGGACTTGAATTTTCAAAGAAGCCAGCATGGTGTTGTGGCAAAAACGTTTTTCGCCTCGCGGGCCTTGGTATTCCAGCCCTACAATGTCGGCCAGCTCGCGTGTAACGGTTCCTTCGAAACGGGTGTCACCGCACGTTGCCGAAAATTTCCATTCCAATAAAGAAGAACGACTTTTATTTTTGAGCCATTGCCACACACCATTCGCTCGATAAGTTTTTCCTTCAAAAACAAAATAAAAAAGAGAGAGCGGAGGACTCACCCATTTATTTCCCACTAAAGGAACTTGAGCGGTAAATCCTTCGAACAAGGCGGTTGGGTCTTCGACAAAACTGTTGCAATTTCCCCACGTCCATCGACGCGCATATTGAGTTCCCCACAAATGAGCTTGCGAGGCCTTGTGGTGCTCGAGATGATATTCATCGTGATCTTTCTTGATCGTGCCGCTGACAAAAGTGGAAAGACGCGGTTCCAAAAATTTGGTTTTAGGAAAAGGTAATTTGTAGAGCCAAGAAGAAGGATAGAGGCAAAAAGAAGTTGAGGGATCTTCGAAACGCAAATCCCATTCCAAACGGTGATCGGAATCTTGCAACACCCCTTTGGCGGCATCGAGCGAGAGATACCCTCCACCGATATCGATAAACCGCTCGGAATGAACAAAATCGACGTCCATCAACCGATAAGTTTTTTTGATGGCGGTCACATCAACATTCTCGGCAGAATTTCGTCTTACAAAAATTCCCCAGAGGTTCGCTTGTCCCAGGCTAGCCTGTCCTTCTTTTAGTTTTTTAGGTGCCGTCAAAGTATATCGGGCCCAAAAAGACCAAAGGCCGGAAGGATCGGCCAGCTTTAGATAATAAATTTCGTAAAAAGGTTTTCGGCGCGAATCCCAACGAAGAAAATTTCCTCCTAACACCGTATTAAGAGCAAGTGACATAGAACCTCCTCCTTGGGTATAATGAAAAAATATAGTATTTCATCCTATAATTCGTACTATTGTATAAATTATAGGATAGAAATACTTATGGTTACACAATAAAAGTTTACTAAACCAATAAAAAGTTAATTAACCATGATGATAAAGAAAACTCTCTTTTTCTTTTCCCTCTTCTTTTTACTTTTTTCTTTACCTTCTTTATCTTTCGGAGACCACACAACAATCAAAGCCCCTCCTGGAACCCACCTGATTTTTCCCAAACCGTTTAAGTTTCCGTCAGTGCTGGAGGCTCGTGGACCTTTGGGGGGAATTTTCAGAAAAAATATTTCTTCCTTACAAGAACTTGCAACCACCGAAATTAAAACCGGCATCATTAAGGACAAAAACTCGAATCCGGAAACTGTTTCGGTTCTTCCCGAACTCTGTCCACGGGTAACCCTCAATTTTACTTCCTCTCCGGAAGCCACTTATCACGGGGAACAAGATTCGCTAAATCATATTCCTTTTTTTCAGTTGATGGATCCAGACGCCCGCCAACGGCACACCCTTCCAGGGCTAGCCCTTTCAAGATCAGCCGTCCAATCTTATACTGGAATGGATGGACATCATGTCCTTCTTCTCAAAAAAGTGGCAATCGATTACGATGATGAAGATTCGGGAATCATCGATTATGAAGGACCCAATCCGTTGACTGGAAAACAAGAAATTGTCCACGAAGGAGAAGGAGGGTTTTACGCCAATTTTCATTATGCCGTGGTACCGTACGACTCTCAAATTCCAAAAATGGATCGAGAAACACTTTTACATTTATCTGAAGGAAAGTTGAGCGAGATCGATCGTGATGACCTTCGCCCCAAATTGCGAACCCATTCTTTTATTCCTGGTCCTTTTTTGAGCAAAAAAAATCCCCTTTACAGCATGTGCGAATGGGGAGACACGGCCCACCAAGCACCACATCAAGAGCTGACCTACAGCGACATCGCTCTGTGGGATTGGGATTATTGGGTCAAAAATGAGGGACATGTTTTGTTGATTGTCTGGGAAGGGGACGAGGAAGAGTGGCTGATTAAAGATCAGCTAATCGATCCATTTTATTTAACCGACGATTTGGTTGGTGTCTTCGACATCTGGATGGACAACACGCTCCAGCCTTTGACTCTGGTGAACAAAAAGGGGGATTTTAAAATCACAGTTCAAACTGGAGATTTGACATTCCCTATTAGGTGAGATTGAATACTAAAAATAAAGAAGCGAACCATCTGGCTTTGCCAGTGGTGAGCGCGGGGTTTGGCCATTTGCAAAGCTCATGGCATCTGGGGCACCAGAGGTACTGATCCAGGGTCATCGGAGGCCCAACAGAAAATATTATAGATACGAATAGTAACAAAATAGGGCCGAGGGGGCCCTAAATCAAATGATAATAGGACTTACAGGAAAAAACGGTTCGGGAAAAGGGGAAGTGGCCAAGTTTTTGGTGACTAGCGGATATATTTATTATTCGTTATCGGATGTGCTGCGCGAAGAACTTAAGTCCAAAGGAGTCGAGGTCACCCGCGAAAAGTTGATTGAAACCGGCAACCGTCTCCGTCAGGAAGGGGGGGCCTCGGTGTTGGCCGATAAAGTGCTGGCTAAACTGGATCCCGAAAAAAATTACGTGATTGATTCCATCCGCAACCCGGCCGAAGTGCAATCGCTTAAAAAAAGAATCGATTTTTTTCTTTTTAACGTTTCCGCCGATCAGAAAACCCGGTTCGAACGGATCAAGGTACGAAAACGGGAAAACGATCCAGCAACATTTGACGAGTTTGTGCGGATCGAAAAAATCGAAGACGAAAGCCCCGACCCCCACAAACAACAAATCAAGCAGACAACGGCTCTGGCCGACTACACGATTCAAAACGATACGACGATAGAAGAACTTCACGAAAATATTCGCACTCTTTTGCGTGAGCTCGGAAAAAAAAACACTCGCCCGGGGTGGGACGCCTACTTCATGGGAATCGCCAAGGTCGCGGCGTTAAGAAGCAACTGCATCAAAAGAAAAGTGGCGGCGGTCATCGTCAAAGATAAGCGGATTATTGCCACCGGCTACAACGGCACTCCGCGCGGCATCAAAAATTGCAGTGACGGCGGATGTCCACGATGCAATTCGTTCGGAGCCTCGGGCGCCAATCTCGAGGAGTGCCTCTGCTCGCACGCCGAAGAAAATTCCATTGTTCAATCAGCCTATCATGGCGTCGGCATTAAAGAAGCTACTCTCTACACCACTTTTTCCCCCTGCCTCATGTGTACCAAAATGATTATTAATAGTGGATTGAAAGAAGTGGTCTACAACGCGGCCTATCCGATGAGTGATATTTCGCTTAAATTACTTGCCTCGGCTTATATTCAAGTACGACAAATTAGTCCTGAGTAAAAAAAATTTACTTATTTTTTTAAAGTTTGTCCAGCCACCACCACTTTGTTGATGTGATAGGTTTTGGTGTTCTGAATTAAGTGAGAGTAAAGATCGGCACCAATAAATTCGTTTCCAAGATCAACCAGCAAATAATCTGCCTGCTTGTTAGCCGTGAGAGTGCCTATTTTCTCGGACAACCCCAAAGCCTTGGCGGCATTAATGGTGACCATTTTTAGAAGATCTTCGGAACTGATTCCCGATTCTTTTCCCCCCACAAACTTCTCATAAACAAAACGCATCTCGTCCCAAAGGGAAAGAGTGGCGTTGGAGGCAAAGCTGTCAGTCCCCAAAGCGAGATTGATTCCTTTGAGATGAAGTTCTGAAATTTTTGCTGCCCCCAATTTTAAAAATTGATTGGCACGTGGAGTCAACACCACCGTGGCGTCTGATTTTTTAATTTTCTCTTGATCGTCCGGGGTAATCTGGACACATCCCACCAACAGAGGTTTAGCTTTGAGAAAATCAATTTCTTCCAAATAGGCAATCGGGGTTTTTTGAAAAGCGGGCGGAAGATTATCTTTCCAACCGATGAGTGGAAAAAGTTGATTGGCAATATCACCCGACGAATTGTAAAAAAATTCCATCTCGGAAAAACTTTCGGCGGCGTGAGTCATCAATGCAATGTGGGCACTTTGGCAATAAGCCGAGAGCACTTTGAGAATCTGCCGCGACAACGTATAAGGGGAATAAGGGGCCAGTCCAACACGCAGACGATCGGTGGCGTGCTCTTGATATTTTTCAACCAGGGCTAGCGCACTTTGATAAAGGTCCTGCACTTTCGCCGAACTCGCATGCATCACCTCGGGAAACATGACTGCGCGCAAGCCTGATTTTTCGAGCAACGGAAAAATTCCCTCAAAACTTCCCATGTCCGCCACGCAAGTGGTTCCCGATTCTATCGACGCCTCGATTCCTTCTTGAATCGCTTCCTGCAAATTAGCGGGACGGGCCTGCTTTTTGTAGTCGATGCACGAAACCAGCCAATCAACAAAATTAACATCGACCGCCACCGAGCGAACCGGATCGAACGGATAATTTTTGTGGTTTCCCATATCGAGATGGATATGAGAATTAATCAACCCCGGCATCAAAACGTGACGGGGATATTCTTCAAGCTCGGCTTGCGGATAATTTTTTAGAAGGTCTTTGGTTGGGCCTGTCTCGATGATCGTGGCGTTCTCGACAACGATTCCTCCATTTTCAACAGGAGGTCCATCCATGGAAACCAGATATTTGGCGGTGATGAGTTGCATCGATGAAAGGAAATTAGCAAAATCTATCGACTCACACAACCCTATTATCGATCAATCTCGTTTTTCCGATGAAAACAGCGACGGCAAAAAGGGTTTTGCGCGGACGATATTTTTTGAGAGGTTGCATGGTTTCGGAATCCATGACCTCAACATAATCAATGCGCGTAAGCAGCTCGCGGCGAATGAGGGTGACGAGTTGACGTTTCAACGCGGCGAGATTTCTTGTTCCTTTTTGCACTTCACTGGCGATTTGTCGAAGAGAGAGAGAGAGAACCAACGCCGCTTTTCGCTCGGATGGGTTCAGATAAACATTGCGCGAGCTCATCGCCAAACCATCTTTTTCGCGCACGGTGGGGACGCCAATGACTTGGATCGGCAAATTCAAATCTTTCACCATCCGTTTAATAACAGCGCACTGTTGAAAATCTTTAAGTCCAAAAATAGCGAAGTCGGGTTGAACGATGTTGAATAATTTGCAAACAATCGTCGTCACACCTCGAAAATGAACGGGACGCGATTTTCCGCAAAGCCCGCGCGTGGCACGGGTGACTTCGACATAAGTCTCGTAATCGGCCGGATAAATGGAACGGACATTCGGCAAAAATACAAAATCAACACCAGCCCTGCGGGCCTTGGCTAGATCCCCTTTGGTGTCACGCGGGTATTTTGAAAAGGCTTCCTTCGGCCCAAATTGAGTGGGATTTACAAAAATTGTCATCACCACGATATCTGAAACTTCTCTAGCTTTCCGGACCAACGCCAAATGCCCTTCGTGCAAAAATCCCATGGTCGGCACGATGGCGATGGTTTTGCCACGACGTTTGAGTGCGAGACAAGTTTTTTGGATTTGGTTTGGGGAAGAAATGATTCTCAAGAATAATAACCCTAATTTCTCGTAGGGGCGTGATGAATCACGCCCCTACAATTTCTTTTCGTTTTTCACGATCACTAAATTTTGATGAACGCCATTTTCCTCGGCTGGGAATTTTCCATTTTTGACGTCAGTAATATATTCCGCAAAAGCTTTTTGCGTCATATCGTGAAGATTGGCGTATTGTTTGACAAACTTCGGTTTAAAATCGGGATTGGCTCCCAGCAAATCGTAAATGACCAACACCTGCCCGCTCACGTGCGGGCCGCAACCAATACCGATGGTAGGGATATGAATCGCGCGGGTCACCTCTTCCGCCACTTCAACGGGAATTCCTTCGAGCAACAACGAAAAAGCCCCCGCTTCTTCCAACATTTTCGCCTCGTCGATTAAAATATCCGCCTCTTTTTTTGTTTTGCCCTGAACTTTGTAGCCCCCCATCATATGCACCGACTGCGGTTTAAGCCCAATGTGTCCCATAACCGGAATTCCAATTTTGGTGAGATACCAAACGAGATCGGTCAGCTCTTCTCCTCCTTCGAGTTTGACTGATTCGGCGCCGGCCTTGAGAAGCAGTCCCGCATTTTTGACCGCCTCTTCGTAACTGGCCTGATACGACATGAAAGGCATATCCGACATGATGTGCGCCCGCTTGACGCCGTTAGCCACACACTTGGTGTGATAAATCAGCTCGTCGATAGACACCGTCAACGTACTCGGTTGACCCTGAACGACCATTCCGAGCGAATCCCCCACCAGCACCATATCCATTCCCGCTTCATCCACCAACCGTGCCATCGTTGAGTCGTAAGCGGTGAGCATGGTAATTTTCTCACCGGTTTGATACATTTTTTGTAAGCGGGGAACGGTAATTTTATCGGCTGTCGATCGTGACATAATGCTTCTCCTTTCCTTCTTTAATCATATCATACAATTCTTTCTTAATGGTTTCATAGTCCTTTTGATTTTTCACAAAATCGATGCCGGAGGTATTCACCACCAAAAGAGGGGTATCGGTATATTTGAAGAAAAAACGGCTGTAAGCCTGCGATAATCCATCTAAATAATCCCCTTTTAATCCTTTTTCATAGGCGATTTTTCGTTTTTTGACGCGGTTCAGCAAAATATCAGGGTCGGCCTGTAAAAAAATAACAAGATCGGGTTTGGGCAATCGAGCATCGAGCAATTGGTAAATTTTATCGTAAAGATCCATTTCCTCGGGCGAAAGATTCATCGAGGCAAAAATCTGGTCTTTGGCAAAAATATAATCGCAAACCGTTTTTTGTTGGAAGAGATCCTGCTGTTTCAACTCATTTTGCTGGCGATAGCGGGAAAGAAGGAAAAAAATTTGAGCTTGAAAAGCGTATTGCGTTGGATTTTCGTAGAACAGCCCCAGAAAAGGATTTTCGGAAGCCTCCTCCAAAATCAGCCGCGCTTTCAAATCTTCGGCCAGCATTTTGGTGAACGAGGTCTTGCCGACACCAATAGGCCCTTCCACGGCTATATATTTCAGTCCGTCCATAACGTCCATAACAGGCGATCTATAGCATCCACTTTTTGGGTTGTCTAGGAAGTTACTGATGGGCAAAATTAATGGACGGTCCGGTTGACGCAGGAAATAATGGGAAAATTTTCTTGTGAAATAGCATGACGAGCCACCTCTCCCGACATGGAATCGATGCTAGAAACTAAGCGCTTGAAAACCCGGCGATTTTCCAAAGAGAGAACATCTTCGAGAACAGAAACAAGTTTTAAATTCGGATCGATTTTTTTCTTGTTGTCCATAGTTCAGCTCCCTCACTACATAGTATCGGCAATTCTCAAAAAAAGTTGCGCAAAAAAGCATCAAAAAAAACCCCTGGCCAGATCGGCGCAGGGGCTTTGAGAAAACTGAGTACTTACGAGTTAGTGGGCCAACGAAGGCAACTTCGCTTGCAACAAATAAGCAATGAGCAAGGCGTAAATGACCAACGATTCGATCAGGGCCAGACCGATGATCATCGGGGTCTGGATTTTGGCGGCGGCTCCGGGGTTGCGGGCAATCCCTTCAAGAGCAGCGGCGGCGGCCTTTCCTTGACCCAAGCCACCACCAAAGGCACCTAAGCCGATGGCAAGGCCTGCACCCAAAGCAACGCCAGCAATGGCGAGACCGGAATCTCCCGTTGCGGCGGCTGTTCCTTCAGCGGCCATGGCCAAACCGGCCACTAATAACTGAGCGACAAATACGAAAAACATCGTTGCCTGCTTTTTCATTTTTTCTCCTTCATTGAATATGACCTTTAAAAGTCGTTGTTTGCTTGATTCACACTGATGGGCCTGGATAACCAGAGTCCCAAGGTTTATCTTCATTGAAGAAGAATCCCCTTCGTTGGGCGATCAGTGGTGCCCCTCTTCGTGCGCGACGGCCAAACCGATGTACACGGTCGACAGAAGCGAAAAAACGAAGGCTTGAATAAAAGCGACAAAAACCCCCAAGGCCATAAAGATAACGGGGATAATCAAAGGAACCAATCCTGAGAAAACCCCCAATACAAGATGATCACCAAACATGTTGATCAAAAGACGAAGCGACAAAGTAACCGGGCGAACAATGTGACTGATGAGTTCGATGGGCAACATCAGCCAAGCGAGCCAAGCCACCGGCCCCATAAAATGCTTGAAATAATTTTTAGCCCCCTGCTTTTTAACGCCAAGGTAATTGTAGTAGAGAAAAACCGTGATCGAACAGGCAAAGTTGGTGTTGACGTTTTCGGTCGGGGGAATAAATCCGGGGATCGCGCCGATTAAGTTGCTGACAAAAATGTAGATGAACAATCCACCAACCAGCGGAAAATAATCGCGCGCTTCGTGGCCGATAATTCCTTCCATGAGCGACAAAAGACTTTCGACGGCGTATTGGAAAATATTTTTAAGAGAAAACTTGCCGGTCGGCACCACCTCTTCACTGGCCGCCTTAAGGCTTCGGTTATACAAAAAAGAAAGAGTGATTAAAAGAAGGGCGACAAAAGTGCCAGTGACAATATGGATATTGTGCTCCACCACTTTGTCGGACATCCAGCCAAACCAATTAAAATCTTCCATGATTTTACTCCTTAAAAAATGGATTTTATCCCGTGATAAGTAATTGCCAAAATGATCACCGAAAAACCGGCCATAAAAGCCACCGGACTGACGTGAACTTTCACAATCAAAAAAGCCATGAGCCCCAACAACAACAAAAGTTTGATGAAAAACCTCAACCCTTGATGACGCGCAACTGTCCCAGCACCAACCATTTTTCCGACAACCCGGCGAATCAGTCGAAAATTTAAAAAAGCGATAACAGCCCCTGCGATGATCCCAAAAAAAATTTGTTTGCCGGGCCAAAAAACACAACTTAAACCGACTAGCCCTAAAAAAATCACCAACGCCGTTCGCTCGATGGATTTAAGCGTCGCGTCGGAAGTAATATCTTTAACAGGATCGACTTCAGGGGGTGTCGTCGTCATCTTTTCCCCCAAGCCGGTTATTTTTCCAGTAAAGAATTTTTATAAAATTAGTAAAACCGCCGACAACTCCCACCAGCAACCCAATGACCGTCAGCCACGGCGAAGTCCCCCATTTTTTATCGGCCAGACCTCCCAAATAAAGCCCCGCCACTACGGTGAGGGCCAGTTGAAACCCGGACGCCCCATAGATTCCAAAGGTCATCATGAAGGAATCTTTTGGATTTTTGGGTTCATTCAAAACGGAGGTTTCCTAACATGGAAAGAAAAAACGAGTCAAATGATTAAAGCGGAGATCTGTCAACACCCGCTATCCACTCCATCACAATTTTCATCATACCCGTTTCCGCAAATTTCGGTGGCGCCAGGATGAACCGCTTTGAGTCGATCATCACAATCAGCCGAGTTGACCACATAACCTCTTGGAGGGGAACAGGCCTGAATGGACCGACTAGAATCTCCAAAATGATCACGATCCCTATCTTTGTAATAAATTGAGGTGGCCCCTTCATCGATTTGTCCATTGCAGTTATTATCCATTGAATCACAAGTCTCGGTCGTCGAAGGATTCACCGCGGAATTGGTATCATCGCAATCGGAAGAATCGGCGACATAACCGATAGGCTGAGCACATCCTACCGTGGTGGTCGCCGCATCACCGAAACCGTCTCCATCTTGATCTCGGTACCAAGTGGACCCCAATCCGGCGCGAGTTTCTCCATCAGTATCTTCGCTGGACAAAGTCACATCAAAAAGTCGTCCCGTATCATTAACCAACGGATTCGCATTAGTAGTATACGCTACAAAGACAGATTCAGGATTACAGACGGCATTTGAAAGATCAACGGTCTCTTCTGTCGTTCCATTAAATAGTTCAGTCGCCGTAATCTGATTATTGGAATCACGCTGGATCAAAAGAAATTTGATATCGTCATCCCCCGCATTTTTTGTGAAGGTGAGGCGATCGACATCGTCAGCAATGTTCAGCTGGTCATATTCTCCCCCCAAATAATAGAGAAACCCATAAGGGCTATAACTTCCCAAATCGGTGTCCCCCAGATAAGCCGAAGCTGTGTTTGAAAAATTAAGCGAGACTCCATTGGCCGCCTCGTTTTCTTCACTGAAAAAAGAAAGAGTGGTTTGGCTGGCAAAATCAGAGGCGACTAAAAAAGTATATTGGGGTTGTGTGGCAACATCGACATAACGAAATGCATATTGTGCGATCATATAATTTGTTTCGGCTTGAGAACGGGAAGTCACGAGGCTGTCCGAGGTGACGCTACTTGCCAAAAGAGCATCGATGGCCGTTTGGATATCATAAACCTCAGTCCCCCCTAAAGCCGCAAAAAGTTCTTGAAGACCAGTGATCGAGCGATTGGTTGATTCTTCCCAACTCTCCTCACTGAAAGGTCCTCCCAATTGCTCGAAAACATAACGGAGAAAAACATTTTTCTGATAAGGGTCATTGATTTCCGGGTGCTCCAAGGTATAGAGCCGCTTGCTCTCACTAGTATTGGCGATGGAAAGATCAAAATTTTCCTTGGAAACCAGTTGCTCGGCAAGAACCGCCAGTCCTTCCTGCAGATTCTCATCTGATGAAGAGTAATCACGATATTCCAACTGATGAAAAAATTCATGCACGGGCACGGTATAAAACTCGTAATCAAAGTAAGAATTGGTAAAATAATTTTCGTTGAAAGTAATGGTCCCATCATAAGAGGAACTAGAACCCTCGTCACCAATATAGACTTGGATTTTTTCGCTACTCGGCGGAGAAAATCCTTGCGCGCAGACAAAATACCGGTAACCGCATTCAAACTGACTGGTCAGAGTATTGAATTGATCTTCGGTGGCTAAATCGATGGCTCGACTAAATTTTCGGGTAAAATAGACAAAATGGTCGGTTTCTGACTTGTAGGCATAATTACCATAAGTACTTAAGGGGGTGGAGGAGCCGGTCAATCCAGTTTCACAATTACTGTAATCAGAACAATCGAGCTCATCGGCATAAATCCCTGTCGAAAAGGTTAAGAAAAAAAGAAAAAAGAAGAAAAATTGGAATAATTTCATGGAAAACCTCCCTCAGTTAGTGTTGATACCATTATCATCGTCAATACTCGGAATTAGTTGCGTTAAAAATGAAAAAAATTAAAGAGATTTTTTGAAAGCACTTAAAGTAGTCTGCAACTCTTCGGATGAATGGGCCAGGGAAATAAAGCCCGCTTCAAACGGAGACGGAGCAAGATAAATTCCTTGTTTGAGCATTTCATGGAAAAAAATTTTAAAAAAGTTGGAGTCGGCTTTGCGAGCCGAATCGGCATCAATAACCGGTTCTTTCGCAAAGAAAAACGAAAAAAGAGAACCAGCCCGGTTAAACTGGAACTGAATTTTTTTCTCGTCAGCAATTTGGATCATTCCCTCTTCTAAAAATTTCCCTTTCTCTTCCAACAAATCATATTTTTTTCGATCTTTTAACTCCGTCAGAGTTGCAATACCGGCTACCATCGCGAGTGGATTTCCTGAAAGAGTCCCCGCCTGATAAACGGGCCCCAGCGGTGCCACCATTTCCATAATATCCTGCCTGCCACCGTAAGCCCCCACGGGAAGCCCACCGCCGATGATTTTGCCAAGACAAGTCAGATCGGGTTTGATGTGGTAAAGCGATTGGGCTCCGCCAAAAGCGACACGAAAACCGGTCATCACCTCATCGAAAATGAGAAGCGTCCCTTCGTTCGCGGTGATCTCTCGCAAACCTTTGAGAAAACCTTCAGCCGGCGGAATACACCCCATATTTCCAACGATCGGTTCGACGATAACAGCGGCAATTTGATTTTTATTTTCGCCAAAAATTTTCTTGACCGAGGCGATATCGTTAAATCGTGCCACCAAAGTTGAAGCGACAAACTCGGCAGAAACACCAGCGCTGTCTGGAATACCAAGTGTGGCCGCCCCCGAGCCCGCTTTGACGAGCAAAAAATCAGCATGGCCATGATAACAGCCGTCGAACTTGACGATCTTCGATCGTTTAGTAAAAGCACGAGCAAGGCGTAGGGCACTCATCGTTGCTTCGGTTCCGGAATTCACAAAACGCAAAAGATCGATGGAAGGAAAAGCCTCCTTCACCAACTTAGCTAATTGGATTTCTCCCGGATGCGACGCCCCGAAACTCAAACCCTGTTTCATTGTCTCGTTTAATGCCGTCAACACTTTGGGATGAGCGTGACCTAAAATGGCCGGACCCCAACTTCCAACGTAATCAATATATTCGTTACTATCGACGTCCCAAATTTTTGAGCCTTTAGCGCGCGAAATAAACAACGGATCGCCGCCGACGGACCGATAAGCCCGCACCGGCGAGTTGACCCCGCCGGGAATATGCTTGAGCGCCTCGACAAAAAGTTTTTGGGAATTGTGGTTATTCACGCAACCATTTTCTAATCAACAGGGAGCGGAAAAGCAAATGGATAGTGAGAGAGATCGTCCGAAAATCGAACTCTTTTTTCCGTCCGAAATCTTCATCTCTTCTTTATTGCGATTTAAAGTCCCATTTTCCTGGCATTCATTTTGCTTAAGAAGTCGGTGGAAAATCCTACATTGGGATTTTGGAAAGAACTTATGACAAATATTGGAACTCTAGAAAATATTGAAAAAACTATTTTATTCGTTCGTGGTCAAAAAGTGATTCTTGATACTGAACTCGCCAAACTTTACGGCGTCACGACTAAACGTTTGAATGAACAAGTCCATCGCAATCTAAAACGCTTCCCTTCTGACTTTATGTTTCGCTTCGAATTACAAGAACTTATCAACTTGAGGTCGCAAATTGCGACCTCAAGTTTGATTCACGGAGGAAGGCGTTATCTGCCTTTTGTTTTTACAGAATATGGGGCCATTATGGCGGCTAACGTTCTTAATTCCGAAAGAGCTATAGAAGTAAGCGTTCTCATTGTCCGTGCTTTTGTAAAGTTAAGGGAAATTTCGACAACTCACAAAGAATTCGCCAAAAAATTAACTGAACTGGAACAAAAATTAGGTACACACGACAAAGCCATACGCTCTCTTTTTACCACTATCCGCGAACTGATGACTCCACCTTTATCATCAAAACGCAAAATCGGATTCAGAGGTCGGTGACGCGCCTCTTCTCTTTTAGCCTCACCAAAAATCCCAAAATACCTCCCCCTCCATCCCTTACGGAGCGTGGGTTAAATCGGACTATTCTAAATTTCTGTTTTTATAAACGTCTTTAAAAGACCTGGGTAGCTAGAAATATCGGACTCAAGCTTTATGATTACGACTCATGGCAAGCGATGAAAAAGTGGAGGAGAAAAGATTGCTGGCTAAACTTGGCAAGGCACTCATCTCGACTTCAGCTCAGAAGAGCAAGAGCCTAGAACGAGTAGCCTATGAAGCTGGCGTTTCAAAAGGCTATATTTATGATATTGCAAAAGGCAAAGCTAATCCTTCAATCCTTATTCTTTCTCGATTAGTTTCCGTGTTCGATATCCCCTTATGGAAATTCATGAAGTTCTGGTAATGGTTACTAGTATGCTGTACGATCTTCGAACCCTTTCGAACAAAAATCGAACTCTTTTTTCGACTCCAAGTCCTCATCTCTTCGTTATTTCGATTCAAAGCCCAAATTCCCTTGGCATCCATTTTGCTTAAAACAAATCCGTGTGAAGTTGGCTTGCCTTCAATAACCAATTAGTGCTATTATATGTATAGTAGCACATATTTTATGAGCTACACTTTTGAATGGGATTTACACAAAGAGTTAAAGAATATCGCAAAGCATGGAATACCGTTCAAAGAAGCAAGTGAGGTATTCACGGATCCAAATATAATTCATGTTGAAGACCCTAACCATTCTTCTGCGGAGGATCGTCTTTACGCCGTAGGTAAAACCATGAAGGGGGAGATCATTACGGTTCGATATACATGGAGGGACAAGACAATCCGGATTTTCGGCGCCGCCAAATGGCGAAAATGGAGTAAATATTATGAAAAAAATACCCGACCCAAATAAAATGAAGCGAGTGAAAGGTCCGAAACTGAGTGAGGAAGAATACGCCGCTTCCAAGATAAGAATTACGACTTACATTGATGATAAAGTTCTTGAAACGCTACGTCAGCTTGCAAGTGATTCAGGAAGTAAATACCAAGCTGTGTTGAATCAAATTTTAAATGATTATCTATTTGGTCAAAAAGAAGGGCTCGTCGCTCGTATCTCACGGTTGGAAAAAGCCGTCTTCAAAGCTGCATAAACTTTCCAAAGCCATCCTCTCCCCCTCCACCCCTTGAGAAGTATGGGCTAAAAAGAAACTTGATTTACTTCCTCAGCGAAGAAGAAAGAATATTTTTGCGCAACCGAATGCTTTTGGGGGTGACTTCCACTTGTTCGTCGTCGCGGATGAATTCAATCGCACGCTC
>OBEQ011395920.1_pt1 | contig 22162 bp, 35 predicted proteins | sample 1670901 | NCBI WGS metagenome assembly OBEQ01 (sample SAMEA104232315, study PRJEB22302) | groundwater metagenome | biome: forest; feature: aquifer; material: groundwater | place: USA | collected 2011-08-07 | depth 5.4 m
ATTAGATACCGCCGCAGGAGCCGCAGCGATCCCAGCCAGAGGCATCACGGATAAATCCCTCTGTGCTGCCGCAATAGCCGGCAGGCCGCCTCTTCAGGTTCTAGCTTCCGAAACCTAACTGCCATCGCCAGACCCGTCGCGAGTGCATCGTCGAGATCGCCGGTGTAGTACGCCGCTGACTCTCGCTGCGCTTTGTTCAGACCAAAGCGCTGTGAGAACGTCACGCGGTAATCGCCCGATCCAGTCGGGCCACTTCCGATCGTATCTCGACTGATCGTCATTCCTTCTGCCTTGAGGCGAGCCTTTACCCGCGAAACGTCTGTCCGCGACAGCGCGGCATTTAGCGCCTCGTTGGCTGAAGAACGTCGAGCGGATCCGGAATGTCCGTGAAAACCGGCGCGTAGCCCAAAACGAGCGATCGCGGACGACCATAGAACTCCCAACGCCCTACCGTCGCTAGGAGCTGGTTACCCTCCGAGGTCCATTTCCGACGGATCTCGTCGGCCGATCGCTTGTACTTCGCCAAGTTAGCGTACTTACTATACTTTCCAGGATTCGAACGATACATGTCCGCGAGTCGGAGGATCTTGTCCTGCGCCGCCGGCTCGAAGAACATATGCGCCCCGTGCGTCAAGTCCTGCGACCACGGAAGCGAAAGGAACTTCATCGCGTCGTCATGGTCAGACGCCTGCGCGGCCTTGGACGTCGCCCACGGCTGCTTTCCGCCCTGTCCTTGTCCGATCGGAGCGACCGCGGAGATCGGCCGCTTGACGCGGCGAACGTAGTTCCGGATTGCAAACGCGATCGCCTGCCGTTCATCATCGTGCTGAGATCCAGCCTCGCTACGAAGCGCCGACGCAAGGGCCGCCATATCCGCGTCGCTGTATTCGCTATGTTCGAGAGGAGACGGCGGCGGCGGTTCCGGAAAGACAACCGGCGCCGGCTCATCGCCCGTTCGAGCACCGGCTTCAAGCGCCCGATCCGGAACGATGATCGCCGCGGTGAGCGCGGCGACGCCGGCAACGACGAGCAAAATTGGAAAGATCATGCAGTCTCCTGTGAGAGAATCGTAAGTTCTGACGACGACTGACGATTTCGCTACGATCGCGAGAAGGCACACCCAAGCGTCATGACGACACGCTGCGCTTCACGAACCGACGAAGCAGGAACGGACCGTAGAGCGGCCAGGTGAAATAACCCGCAGTTCCGACGACGGTAGCTGCGCCGAGCGTCCAAACCCACCAGGGAAGGTGAATTCTCGCCCAGAACGAGTCTGCCGCGTGATCAAGCGCCTTTCCGAGCTGCGTCAGAAGATCTGCAAGCTGCTCACCGGCCAGACTCCAGAAAGACAGCTTCTCATCGGCGTAGCGGTTCGATTCTAGGGCCGCGTCGTAATCTCGAAACGCGACCTTGACCCAGTTTTTGAGATCGTCGCCGTTTGGATAGACGGCCTTCGTCACGCCCTTCGCGAGCGCGGAGACAAGCCCGGCGTTAATCGTCTGCCGGTGCCAGTCGAGATGGCTCTTGTCATTTTGTGCGCTCGTTATTTGACTTGGGATGTACCCAGACTTGTCTTCGAGTGCGCTATAGGCTTGGAGCGCCCTTGACATTGCCTGATCGCCAAGCGCAAGAAGCTTGACTGCTGCGGCATAAGTCACGGGCTTGACGGCTTCAACCAGCCTCACAGTCTTTAGATACTCGTCGTCGAGCTGCTTTGAGAACTGAAAGTCAGCGCCGAGGATGGCAGAGCCGTCGAGATAGGCGCTCATCGTCCGTACCGTACCATTCTAGCGCCGAACGACGCAAATCGTTCGGCGACCATCTCAGGCCACTCGGCGTTGTGAACATCGAAGTCGATCTTCACCGTAAACGGATCGTTGTAAGCACGTACGCGCGCCGCTTCCGCACGATCCGTTGGCGAGGAGTAAACAGCACCCGCATATCGCATCATGTCAACGGGGAACGAACCGCGGCCAGTCACCACGAACGTCTGCCGTTTCCAGTAGCGGTGCTTCACTTCCTTCTCCGAAGGATCGCAATCAAAGCGCCCGTGACGGCCGAGAGACCGACGCTGCCGGCGACGACCTGCCAGACCGGCATATTGAGCTTCGGGATCTTTCGCAGAAAGAGGTTCTCGCTTGGCTCGTCGGGTTTCTTCGCGGCGTCCTTCGCGGCGTCTTTGGACTTCGTTGGATCTGGCTTCGGCGAGAGCCACGGTTCGAGCCGTTTCCGCTCGGCGGCGAGGCGCTTACGCCAGTCGTCGAGCGCGCTCTTTTCGAGATCACCGACTCGGGTGCCCTTCTGTGCGATATACCCGTACCAGTCGAGGTAGCTCTTGAAGACGGCCTTCCAGGTGTCGTCGGCGGCGTTCTTTTGCGTTGCTTCGGCGTTTAGCTTATGGACATCGTCACTAAACGACTTGATGTCGCCGAAGAGATCGCCGACGACCACGTGCTTTTTTCCCCAGCGGAACCACCGACCGAGAAGCGATGAGCCGCGCGAGCCGCCGGACACGACAAGGTGCTGAACGTCGTCAAAGACGTGCGGCGTTGGCTCGCCGTGCATCTGAACCGAGACGCGCGTTACGTCTTCCCAGGTCGGATCGAACCCCGGCTGCGCTGGATATTCACGCCCGCCCCAGATCGACACAGAGGCGATTGGCGTTGTGTTAACTTGAAACTGACTCCCGAACGTCGCGGTGACCTGACCGATCCCACGAGGCGTTACAACGACGTAGGTTGGTGAATGAATGACAACCGACACGTCGGCGCCGAGGACAGTGTCCGCAGGTAGGTCACCTGCGAGCACGTCGCAGCCAAGGAGATAGTCGCTCATGGGTGTTCCTCGAACTTGTCGATCAGGAAGATGATCAGCATGATGATAACGACGCCGAGGACGAAGGCGCCCGCCCAGAGGAGATCCGCGCTTGTCGAATCTGCGAGCAGCATCAAGTTTCTACGCGAACAGCGCCTCGATCTCATCGTCGAGCATGTATCCGCCGATGGGTGCCGGACGCATACGCGGTGCGAGGCGCGGCGTCTCTCCAAGCATTGGCGTCCAAGGCCCGCTACTATGTCGAAGCCACCGGATCTCACGTTCGGTCAAGCGATAGGTCTGATCCACGTCGATGTGCTTGGCCAAAAAGTCATAGTGCTCGGCCTCGGCGCGCTGCTGTTCGAGCGCCAACTTGAAAAGAGCCGCGTCGGGTGCCGTGCCCGTGAGCGCCGCGTGCCGAGTGATTGCGTCTTTTACCTTCGCATCGGCGGTCCCGGTCTGGATCGAACCGATGATCCCTTCGAACTTGGCGGCCTTCGCGCGGTGCGTCTCGGCGCGCTTCGTGTAGAGACTGCGAACTTCGATTCCTGTCAATACGAACCGGATACTATCATCGTCACTGCGCATGGTTGTCCTTTCGGCGCCCTTGTAGCGCCCTTGCCGCCGCCCAGAAGGCGAAGAGAATCGTCAGAAGAACCAGCACTTGGAGAAGCGAGGCGGGGCCGGCGGCGCAAGTCGACATAGCCGCTGTTGTCGCAGCGGCAGCGTGAACACCTGACGGCCGCGGTAGGACGTTGAGATCCGGCTCCGAAGTGACTGCTGCGGGCGGCGAACTCGGAGACGCGACCGTCGCAAGCGGAGGATTGAGCCCTAGCCGATGAAGAAGATCATCATCGATGAGACCGTTTTCTGGATCGAGCGCGTAGGCCCGGCGCCAGAACTTGATCGCGGCGGCCGTTTCCTTGCCGTACTTGCCGTCAGCGCCGTAGCGCGGTAGTTGTACGCCCGCGGCGAGTAGTTTTCTCTGAACGGCGCGAACCGTCGCTTCGTCGACGTAACCGCCACCGATAACGGCTTCGATCTCACCGGCGACATCATCGAGTGTCTCGTAGATGATCGACATACTCTCTCCTTACTTCAACCTAGAAAACGCACGGCAACTTTCGCAGTGCCGACACCGATGGGGATGATCAACCCCGTGCTGGACAAGATGGCAGCCACATCGGCAGGAGCTTCCGTGCGCACCGATCTTGATTCGACTTGCCAGGCCGCGCTTATAGAGATCGATGTTATGGCAGAGAAGGCAGGCTCTTTTATCCTCCACGAACGGCCGATAGCGGTGGACGTGCATAAGACCTATCGCCTTACCGCAAGTAGAACGAATCCGGTGAGGATCGAAAGGCCGCCGGCGGCTCCAACGCCGAGCCTCCACTTCGGCGTGTGACGAACCCAATCGACGAAGCTGCCTGACGCCGCTGTCATCTTCCCGCCGTTAACAGTAAACGCATCGGGCGGCGCTGCCGGCGATACGAGAAGCGCCGTCAATAGTCCGTCGGTGATGTTCCCGCTGTCCTGCGGAGCTTTCCGATACTCGGCGTTGAATCGCGTGACGGCCGCCAGCGTCTTTGGCCCGATCACGCCGTCGGCTTTGCCGAGCTGAAGAATCGAATCGGTCTTCGCCTGCGGCGAGTCGAGAATCGCCTGCTGGACGCGCTTGACCGTTTCCTTGTCTTGATAGACCGGCGTCGCCGCGCCGATGTGCGCGCCGAGGATGTCGCTTCCGATGACGTAGCTGTTCACCTTCGATAGCGCTTCCTTCGCGCAAAGCGCGACGACGGGACGAGGCGGCAAACAACGCGAAGAAGCACACCTGGAACCGGAGCAACGTGCTGGCCGCTGTTGTCGATCCACTCGATGTAAACGCTCCCGTCCCAGCCCGGATTATGATTAACCCACGCTTCTTCGATGCCGGTTCCTACAAGCTTGGCCGCCGGGATGTCAGTCTTGATCATCGGCGACCTTTCTTCATCTTCGCCTTCTGCTTCCTCAATTGGCGTGCAGCACGGCGCTCGGCGACACCGAGCTTTCGTTCGACCTTGCGAAGCGTCCTGCCGTTGTCACTTGCGAGCGAAGCGTGCTCCTTGGCTTCTTGCGCGTACGAAACGGCTCGGGTCAGCCAACCGATCGATCCGGACTTCTCATAGATCTCGTAGCACGCAAGCGATCTCTCTAGCCAGTTTTTGGATGTGGCTTTCTCGATCGCCGACTCCGACTTCGATCGGACCTCGCGAAGTGCTGTGTAACGAGACTTCAACGCTTCCACCGCGGCGCTGGCAACCCATCGCTCGTATGGCCGCAGGTGTTACAGACGTTGAGATCGTGACCGCCGTAATCGCCGATGCGCCAACGTCCGTGTGAACCGCTGCCGCGGACGCCGGGCCGGATCGTCATCGTAATATTTGTACTCTTACAGCGCGGGCAGGCAAGCGTCATCTCGCCGGGAAAGTGGGCAGACGGAACGAGCGGCCAGCCACCGACGCCAGTTTTCACGACTTTGATCATTTGCCACCTGTCGAGTGCGAGCATCTCCGACCTCGGATATCAACGAGGCTAAGCTTTAGCTGTCCAAGCGGCGTTACCTGATAGCCGAGGCTGCTCGTTATCGCTCGGAAGCCGGCGCGACGGACCTCGGCGGCTCGCCTTCGCGCGTCGCCGCTAGCGCTTTCGAACCACTCTTGCCGCCAATCACGCCCTTGCGTGTGTCCTAGGCAAACCGGCGGGCGAGCATAGCGCGATGTCATGCGTATCTCCGGAGCCCGCGTCGCTTGGCTTGCCGACGGCTAAAGCGGCGGAGCGATATGGCGAGACGCGCGCGCCGACCCAGCGCCCCAGGCTGTTTCGCGGCCCACAGTAAGAGTTCAACGGGTATCGTTTCATCTTTGGGCGCGCGAAGCTGCGCCCTAAGCGCCCCCGGGCGGCGTACGGCCCGTTGGATCCACAGCTTTCGCTTTCGCTTCTTCGTCATTCTCTACCTCGCCAGAAACCGCGTGCGCCGCCCACGTCGCGAAGGCCGCCAGACCGCCTCGGTTCGCCACGGCGGCGGCGATTCGCGCCGGGCCGCTAGCATATCCTCCTGCGTTCGATAGAACGTCGCGCCGCCGACGTGCCCGCCGTCGGCCTCGGCGTCGACTACGGACTGGACGAACGCGCCGAAGCTTCCTTCATGGGCGATCCACGAGAAGCGCAAGCGATCGCCGGAGAGACTAGCGCCGAAGGATTTTACGATGCTCGGCTTCCAATCACGTAGGCGTAGCGCAGCGACACCGCTTCGCTCGGCAAGCGAGGCTGTTCGCAGATGCTCTTTGGCCGTACGGAGTCTCACTTCGGCTTCTCGCCTTCGCTCTGCACCGCGCTTATAGATATGAGTCATCGCGTTTTCCTCCAGACAGCAAAGGCCGCCGCGGACGCCAGCGCGCCAAGGCCAAGGCCCCATCCCCACGTCGGGACACCGGCGTATTTCCTCTGAAAGAACCCACCCGACATTTTGTGGTCGAGAACGTCTGCCAAGCCCGCCTTCGCGAGCGCACTCCTGAGCGCGCTTGCTTCTTGCGGATTCGCAGCCAAAAGCGCCTGAAACTGCTTCGATAGCTTTGGATCGGCGTTGATGAGATCGATGTTAACTTTAGCGAACGCCGGATCGACGGATACTGCATCGGTGATACTTGCGATGAGGATCGGAGTGGCTCCAAAGTTATCGAGGGCGAATTCGACTTGCGCCTTATACTCTGCAGGCTTCGTCGCGAAAAGTGCTTTTTGCCTCGCGATCAGCGCAGCCTCGTCTTGCGAGGAAACATATTTCGCGGCGCCCTTCTTGGGTGCCGGTGCAGCGGCACGCAAAAGCGTAAGTTCCGCGGACATATGATCTTCGCCGCTGCCGTCGTCCAAACGGATCCACACGCCATCGTCTCCGCTCGTATTAAGCTTCTCGACCGTGCCGACAGCGCGTTTTCCGCTAAACGAAGTAAACGAAACCCGCGACCCGACCTTGAGTGCCTGTATATCCGCGCCCAAGACGTCGGTTCCGCAGATGTAATAACTCATGATCAAAGCCTCGGGACGAGAATGCCGTAACCGCCCCAGTCCCTCTCGATATTGAGCTTTCGCGCATAGCCTTCTTCGATCTTGAGTACATAGCCTCGCGGATCCCAGTTGACAAAGACGGGAACGCCGGCTTCGCGAAATCGCAGGAGTTCATCGAGACGCCGCAGGATGCTAGCGGTTTTCTTCTCGATGTAACCCTCGGGCGTTGGGTAGCTAGAATACCGCTCGGCGGCGGAATGCGCTTCCGCTTCGAGCCTATGCAGACGATCCCAAAGCGCGCCGCCGCGAACCGTTGCGCCCGGAAAGATCGTTTCGAGCTTCCAGATATGCTCGGTGATCCTCGCGGCACGCTGGCGGCTATAGCGATGCGTCGGCACGATTACTTTAGCCCAACCTGATTGGCTACGAGACGACCGGCAACCAATCCGAAAATAAAACCAAGCGCGGGATGCGCACGCCACAGCAAGCTCCCTGCGACGGCCACCCCCGTCGAAGCGAGATTGCCTGCGGCCGTCTTTCGATCCTCGCGATGAAACAGCGCGGGAACGTTTCGTCCCAAAGAAGCCCCGCCTAGAAGCCCCAACAGACGATGCGATGACCAAAGAAGCGTTCCTGCTGCTGCACCGGCAACGGTCGTCGCGCCGTCTTTGACATCCCGTGGCGCCGTCGCTCGGATATCCTTCAGGAAAGCGCCCACGGCCGTCGGAGCGTGTCGAACGATCGCCGTGTCAGAGCCGAGAACATCGGCTAGTCTCGCCACGCTCTGCGTCGCGCCCGTCGCCGCGCCAATCTTATTCAAGAACGGATGTGACATCTCTTCTCCCTAATACGACGCGCGCTTAATCATGCGTGAAGTAATGCGCAATTTTCCGCGATGGGCGCGGATCTTACGTACTTGGTCTGCCGATGCGCGAAACGGTCGGACAGAGCGATCAAAACGATAAAGAACACAAAGAGCTGAACCGTCGGCTCTGGGCGCCTCGCAAACTACCTCTTCGATGTACGGCTTGTTGGCAAGATCGACAATGAACTGTACCTCGCTATCGCGTGCATAACGGTGCGTCATGTGCCGCTCCCAAGCTGCCGTTCTTCCTCGATCGCGCGCTTTATCGCCAGCGTTCCGCCGGTGATCCCCCCGGCGACGTAGCCACCGACAAGACCGACGAGTAGTCCGCCAATGCGCTGCGAAGACCAGATAAGCGCACCGGCGCCGCCAAGGAGCGCAGCACCAACCCAAGCTCCAACGCGCGCCGTGCGCAGAATCGCGTCTTCATGGCGCGCTAGCTGTTCAGGAGTGAAGCTAGCGCCGATGAAATCGCTGCCGACGAGATAGTAGCTCATTACTAACGTCTCCGCCGAACGGCGAGAGTGAGAAGCCCAGCGAGAACTGCGACGCCGCCAGCGCCCCAGCCCCAGGTTGGAACACCCCAATGCTTCTCAACGAGCGTCGCTTTCATGCGCGCGAAGAAACCCACCTGCGTTGGCGCTGGCGGGACGGGCAGAGGCGCCGCTACAGGCGCCGCTTGGCCGAGGATCTCTTCCTCGATCTGCTGCGCGAGCACATCCGACATTGGATATCCGTCAACGAGTCCATTCAACTTATCACCCCACGGATTCGACTTGGTATACACCGGCTGCGGGTACGGATTGAGCGGAGATCCGTATGGATCAATCGGCTGTCCCGTCGCCGGCGGCTTTCCGCCGCCGCCCTTCTTTCGACCGATGACATCGATCACGGCCGCCTCCGGCGACGAGCAAGCTTGACAACGATCGCTGTAGCCAACCCGCTGAGGGTCAATCCACCAAGGCCCCAGCCCCAGGTCGGAACGCCCGCATGCCGACGCGTGAGCCACTCGCCGAAGCCGCCCGATGGAGCGCCCATCGGCTGCGCCGCCGGCGCCGCCGCTGCGACCCTTTGCGCAACCTGCTGCCAGGCGCGAAGACGCGCAGCCTTGCGTACATCTTTCGGTGAAGACAGTGACTCATCGGCGGCCTTCTTCATCGCCGCGGTCACGGCGTCGGTTCGCTTAGCAAGTGCATCGTACGAGAGCCCAGCGCCAGCAGACGCCGCCGCGCTCGCAGCTACATCAGCGACCGCCTGCGCAGCCACGATCTTCTGCTCGTCCTTCGATTGCTTCGAGAGATCGAGCGTCGTCAGCGCTGAAGCGAGCGCCTGATCGGCCACCTTGGCCCGTTCGAGCTTTTCCCGATCGGCGCCTTCGGCCTTGGCCTTGTCCGCAGCGGCTTGCTCGCCGGCCTTCTTCTGCTCGGCGTAATCGATCCCGCGATTCGCGGCTTCCGCCGCGAGGTTCACGAGCATCGTCGGATCAAAGCCCTTCTTGGGCTCGTCACCGAGAACGTCGCATCCGTAGATGTAAAAGCTGCTCATTGGGTGTCTCCCGAGGTCTTCTTGTTGGCGAGAATCAGCACAGCAATCGCATAGACGATCGCGATGAACGCAATAACAGTAAAGAATTGACCAAGCGACGTTTCGCTAATCGCCACTACTTTCTCCTAAGAAGATGACGAACAAGCGTCGTTACAACCCAGCCAAGGCCAACGACGCCGCCGCCAACAAGCGTTCCGCGAAGAAAGTCACTCGGTGTAAGTGGCGAATCCGAAGGCGTTCCAGAATGGACTGCAACATCGAGTTCGACGCCGCGCGCTGCCGACTGCGCTTCGAACTGCTTTTTCATCGCATCATAGGCCGCGTTAAGGACCGTGTTCGGCGCAAGCCGGAGTGCGAGCGCCCCCGCCGCGCCGCCTTGAGCACGAACGACGGCCGCCGGATCTTTTAGGCGAACCGTTAAATACCGATCGCCTTCGACCGCGCCGAGGACATCCGATCCGATAAGATAACGGCTCACGGTCTACTCAAGATCGTCGGACGTGTACGGCTGCCCGGCGTCCTCGTAGAGATCGTCCGCCGAGACATCACCGCTCCGATCGGAAGATTCGACTTCACCGCCGTCGTAGTTCGGCTCTTGCTGATTCCAATCGATCCCGGGCGGGCCATCGTCGGCGCCGCCGTCGTATTCACCACCACCTCCGCCGCTCCCGCCGTAGTAAGCCGGCGCCTGCGGTTGGGCATACGCCGTCTCGGGATGCGCCTTCTCCCATTCGAGCTGCGCCTGCTGCGCTTGGAGATCGAGCTGCGCTTGCTGCTGCGCAAGCGCCGCGTCCTGCTGCGCCTGCTGCGCATCGAACTGCGCTTGCTGCTGCGCTTGCTGCTGCGCGAGCGTTGCCTCTTGCTTCTGCTGTTCGAAGTCGAAGGCCGCCTGCTGCCGCGCCTGCTCAGACTCGAAGTCCGTCTGCTTGACTTGCTCAGCTTGCTCATGAAGTGCCGCCTCGGCGTCGCGCTTGGCTTGCTCCTCGTCGGCCGCGGCTTGCTCGGCGTCCTTTCGCTTCTGCTCTGCGTCGGCCGCGGCGGCATTCGCCTCGGCAGCCTGGCGATCGGACAAGTCCTTCGCGGCGCGGATCTCCTCGGTCGCGTAGCTCGGCGCGTTCGCGGCCTGCCAGAACCAGACGTCGTCGAGTCGAGCGTACTGAAGCCCCGCAACCTTGCTCTGCGGGTTCCCAATGAGAGGCCCCCAGCCCCAATCCACGCTGAACGCAGCCAGCCGCTTGGTCGTCGGGTTCGATCTCACCTCGGGCGGAAGGCCGCCGTTCGGATCGCCCGCCGGGCTCCAGCGGCCGTCGGCTGCGCCCGAGTCACAGCCCGAAGCCTTGCCCTGCGTCTCCCGCCGCATCGCCCAAGTCTTGACCGGGAACGGCGAGCCCGGTGATTCCGATCCGCCTGTCCAGAGGAAGCCGTCGCCCTGACCGCAGAAGAAGTTATACGATCCGAAGCCGTTCGATGGCGTACCGTACTTGTCGCCGTCGAACTTGACCGCGTCTCCAGGGACATGATCCCAGACCATGTCGAGGCCGCCGACGGGAGCCGGTGGCTCGGTCGAGAGATCGTCCTGCGTCACGTCGGACAGGTCAACGTCCTCTTCGGCTGCCCCAACGATGTCGTGTTCGTGTGCCGACTCGTCAGCCATGATCTCGAAGTCGCCGATTTCGTCCTCCTCGCCGCCGAGGACGTCTTCACACGCGAGCGTAAGAAGCGTATCGTCGACGGACATATCGCCTTCTCCGAAGATCTCCGTCTCGACGTTACTGTCATCGAGTTCGAGTTCAAGTGCGCCCATCAGCTCGATGTCATCTTGTCCGACGACGACGCCGTGCATCCTCGTCGGCGCTGGGCTTTTGGCCTGCTTCACCTTTACCTTGAGCGCCTTGGCGAGCTTGTTTGCCTTGGCGCCGGCCGTGAGCGCCTTCTTCCCCGCCTTCGCGGCAGCGTCGACGGCCTTCTTGGTCCGAACGAGGGCTGTATTGTGCTTGTTGACGGCAGCCGTTTGCTTGGGCGTGAGCGGCTTCGTCGACTTGACACCGAAGCCAGTCGAAGTCGCGCCGACGACGATCGGGAGGAGCCCCACAACCGAGACGTGCTTCTTCGGGTTATACTTCTTCGTGAGAGCCAAGGCCGCCTTGCCAGAGGTGAGCGCGTGCTTGGCGGCCACGGCGACCTTGCCGCGCGCCTTCTGAAGCGGGTGCCGCTTCTTTCGCGCCGAGTCTGGTGCCTTCTTCTTTCCAATCGAACCCTTCTTTAGCGTAACATTCGGTGGCTTCGTCGGCGGCTTCGCACCGGCGCCGAGAACATCGTCTTCGCCAAGAACGTCGCAGCCCGTGAGATAATCGCTCATGGTATCTCCGCTTTCATCCTTCGTCGGCTCTACCGACACGCTGTCCGTTGTCACTGAGGTTGCTGTATCTGTGACAGGCGACGCACTCATCGACGATGTCGACGGCCTTGCCGTCTGCACTTCCCGAAGGCGCTTCTGTGCAGCAGCCAGCCGCTTCTTCGCCTCGACAAGCTTCTTTTTTGCCTTCTCCGTGTCCGCTGCGCCTGCCTGCCACGAAACCTCGCCGGGAGTTGATCCAAACTTTCCGGCCTTCATGCGCGGCTGTCCGCGACTTAGCTCTTGCGTTCCGCGGTAGATGCCCCACGGCCCAAGAAAAACCGTCGCGGCTGTATCGGCGGCGGTCCACTCGCCGACGATGACAGATCCCAGTTCGCCGAGAACTTCGTCGTCGAGTCCCGCCACGCGTGTTTGCTCCTTGCCACCGAGAAAGATCGCCTGCTTGACGTCCGTGTGTTTATCGCTCCCAGTCTTGGTTCGGAGTGCAACTTCGACCGAGTCCGGTGCATCGTAACCGAAGCTAAACTTCTTTCCGATCTTCTCGCCGGACTTATAGCCGTTTCCCTCGAAGCGCCTGCCGCCGACGACGCGAACGGCTGCTGACGCCGAGATCGTCTCGGCTTGACCGTTTGCGTAGACCAAGACCACGTAGTCCGGCGCTTCGATAACCGTTCCTGGCGCGGGTGCGGTGCTCGTTGGCTGTGCAGCGCCGCCAGACTTGGCCCAGTCTTTCAGAAGCCCGCCCTTTTCCTCGATACGCTCTAGCGGCTGCGCGATGGCGCCGGCACCGAATAGAGACAAAACGGTGCGTCCAGCTAGGTGAACTCCGGAAAATACGTCTTTCCCGATATCGCCCCAGTCAACGCCGAGAATGTCGTCCCAAGAGCGCATTAGAAGAGTCCAAATACCAGCCGTGAAGACGTCCCGCCGGCGCCGCTGTTGGTAACGTCGATGGAGCGAACGTCGTTGGCGAGCATAAGCGGAACGGCAAGCGTTGTCGACGCAGCGATAATCCGCTGACCTATCTTTACACCGTTGATATCTTTGAAGTCGAGCGTATATCCGGCCGTGAAATCCGACCGATCGAAGGCTTCGATCGTATTGGCAAACGCCGGGCGCGCAATGTTGACCAGACCGCCGGCGCCGGAGCCCTGCGAATCGAGATACGTCGTTCGGAGCGCCGGCCGCGTGTGGCTCGCCGAGTAAAAACTTAGCCCTGCAAGGAGATTGTAGGCCGTGTTCGAGCCGCCATCGAGCCCAAGCGAGACGTAGATGTACGAGGCTGAGAGTGTAAACTCAAAGCCCGTTCCAACGTCGACGTCCGCTCGGAACTTACCATTTCGCGTTCCCCAATTGATCCGTGCCGTCGGACGGATGATGACCGAGCCCGACACCGGCGACACTTCGAGCGGCTGCTCCGGCTGGATCGTTACGGTAACAGCCCTTGATTCTTTGTCCTCTCCAGGCCAAAAGACGGCTTCGATAAGAGGGCCGGCGTTGGTCGTTACGACAGCAGGCTGGACTTGGTAGATGCCGCCAAGAACGCCGCGATCCCAGGTCGTCGGGCCGACACTTCGAAACGGCGCCTCCTCGTTATCCTCCGCCTTTTGCATCTCGCGAAGGTTGAACTTATGGTCCATGTCGTCGAGCGGCTGCCCGTCAGGTCCAAACGCAGCTTCTTCGTTTTGTTCGAGGAAGTGCGTAAAATCATCTTGGAAAGCGTTTTCGCCGCCGTCACCCTCGAAGAGTTCGTCGTCGGCGATCCGAGTATCGGCTCCTGTCTCGATAATCTGTACGCGCCTGTCCATCTGCCGCAACCTCCCGAGAAGCTTACACTTGTCCCGCTAGAACTGTCAGTAAATTAGTTTCCGCGCACTCGTCACTAGACAAACGTGCGCCGCGTGGTAAAAGAAAGATCGGAGGTGCCTCTTGCGCTACGTTGTCCTCTGCCTCGCACTGGTAGCCTGTGATTACACACCGGATCCGTACCTTACCGACGCGCGTAGCCCACGAGCGGCCGATCAGACAGCAGCAGCCATGTTTGATCTGGCCCGCGACGCAGCCGCGTTTGATCTGATCAGTGACGCCGCTTCTGCCACGCCAGTCTGTGGTGTAGCCCCCATTACGGCTGCCTGCCAACCGATCTCGCCTTGTAACGCAGCCCCCGCGGCTTGCTACCTTTGCAGTCAATGCGAGACCGAAGGCGCTCAGAACTGGGATCACGGTATTATCTGCTGGGAAAGCACGACATTGACGCCCGGCGATCCATATCAGTGCGTTCGTTCGTGCGCCGAATGTGCACCGCCGCGCTGAGCGTACCACTGAGCCTTCTGACCTCATAGATTCAGTGTCCAAATAAGACGCGCCGTTGTTGCTTTATCACTTGTCGCTTGTATACCAGCAACGTCGTTTGATAGAGGAATAGGAGAATTGAAATACTGTGTCGCGCCTGCAATGGTCCGTAGATACAAGACGTTAGCCCCTCCATCAAGAAAATTTATGTTGTTGGTAGCAGTATTGTCCGCGCGATCGAAGTAGACGCCGCTCGCAAATGACGGACGATTGACCGTAATGGGAGCAGCAACAAACTGTAAGTAGTTAGTGCGCGTGAGAACCGTCGTTCGTACGATCGGGAAGAAACCAATAGCCGCCGCGAGCGTAAATGGCGCTCCGCTGCCGCTGTCCAGCCCTACTGAAAGAGTAATGCTGCTTGCCGGAAGCGTTAGCTGCCCGCCGGTTCCGCAGTCAACGTCGACAGTTACAACGGCTCCGCGAGAACCGAATTCCAACCGTACGAAAGCCCTAGTTACGTTTCCAGGTGCTGCTGCGCTTGGGGGAGGAGTCGTACCTGTAACGAGTGGCGCGAACATAACAGAGACAGGCAGTACCTCGGTGTCATCCTGCCAATAGGCTACGCGAATCACTTGACCAGCGTTAATAACCGGATCTACAGTCGCTTGTCCACCAAGGATACCGCGGTAGACCGACGGCGGTGTGATCCGCGCGTGCGGCGCCTGCTGAATCTGCTCTTCCTGATGGAGCTGATGAAACTGAAACTTGTGATCAAAGTCATCGAGGAGTTCGCCGTTTGGCCCCCACTGTGACTTGTCGAGATCGCGCATGAGCGCGACGAAATCGTCTTCGTAGGGCGAGTCTTCCGCGGGCTCAAAGACTTCATCGTCGGCAAGCCGAAGATCGCTGCCGGTATCGATGATATGTTCCCGTCTACGCACGTCTCAATCCCGCGTGATCACTCGTCCGAGCCAAAAGCTCACTTACACCCTGCGCCCTGTACCGCCGCTCGTACTTTCGCCGCCGTGCGTTCCGCCGCGCCCTGTGCCGCCGCTCGTGCTCTCGCCGCTGCGGTGTTTACGACGCTGCCCCACGAGCAAACGGTTGTACGCGTCACCGACTAGCTCGCCGGCAACTGAGGCCAAGCGCGGCAACTCAGCCTGCGCGCGCGAGTCGCCTCCTTGACAGCGCTGAAGAAGCGCCATCGCCGCAGCCATCGTCGGATCACACGCCGGTAGCGCACGAACGACGGTTGGCGCATGACAGCCGACCAACCGCGGCACAAGGCCACAAATCTCTTTCGAGAGACGCTCTCCCCCCGCGTACTGAACAAGCGTCGGCAAGAGATCCATCGCGTCGTCCGGATCGACGTCAGCATCGATCACGGCTCCAAGCACTTCGGCTGCCGGCTTTGCGAGATGTTCACCGGACGTCGCTGCAAGAGGTCCATCTGGTCCCAAAAAACGCACGGTGCAGAGAATCTCAAGGCCGTCCTGCCAGCAGTCGATCTTGCCTTTCGCCCACGGCGGCAAGGGAAGATCGATCCTCGATCCACCAGTCATGGTCTCACCGAGAAGATTCGAAACCGCCGCGCCATGCCCGTCGGAGGTATGCGCTCGGAACGCGTCTACGAGCCGATCGAGCCGTGCAGCATGATCATCGGCGATATGATTCGCGAAGGCATCTTCTAGGGCGCGGAGTCGAGCGTCAAAGCTGTCGATGTACTTTTGCCGACGCGCACTGCGGAAGTCCTTGTACGACTCAGGTGTATCAAGCCGAACGAGCTTCTGCGATGGGAGCGCCGCAGAGAACTGCTGGTAGAGATCGCTATAGACTGGCAATGCTTCGTCAGCGCCGAGAACGACGCCGGGGAACGGTCGCCACGCGCCTTCAATCGCAGTAGGAAACGGTCGCCACGTGCTCACGAAGCTATCCGTCGTTGGATCATGTCCGACGATCTCAATCGACCACGGTGCAGAGAGGCGCTTTTCCTCGGCGGTTCGCGTGATCATGAGCGCCGTATGGGCCGACCGAGGGTTTGATGCGTACGCGCCTTCGTCGCGGTAGGTATCATCGAAGGCTTCGCGAACGTCGTATGGATCGAGTGTCATTGCCTAGAAAACCCCATTCGCGCGATCGTAAAGTTCGCGCGTGTCATTAAACTGCTTCTCTGGATCGTTCCACGACTTGAGCCCACTCGGGCCGCAGCGGTGTAAGATCCCGAGAATGCCGCTCAATGACATCCCAGCCGGGCGTCCGCCATCGGGCCGTGGGATCGAGCCGTCTCGAAGACCCGCGACGTACCGGCGCATAGATTCCGCGAACGTCCGATACTGCATCGGCAGATCTTCGAGAAATCCTCGGATCGTGAACGGAGCGATCGGTTCGCCGACCCAGACCATGCGTCCGGTCGGAGCCCTTGTCCGGTGAAGCTCTTTCATGAGGCCAAGATCGGCGAGCCGTCGGGGCTTTATTTCCCACGCACCGAGTGCGTTCGAGGCCGAAACGGCGGTCGGCTGTGCCGTTCGCATCGCGCAGGCGAATTCGGTCCACGCTTCGTCGGAGACGCCTTCGATTGGACTGTCAAGTGTCGCTTGGCCGTGAAGCCGAAGCGGCTTTGCCTTGCCTAGCCCCGCCGTTGGCTTCGTGTGAAACTGCGTGAGTGACGTCTTTCCAATCGCACGTGTCGTGCGCTGTGGCTGCACCGGCGGCGGCCGATTTACCTGCGGTTTGGTCGTTGTCTGCGTCAGTTGCGATGCTGCCTTTACCTGCGGTTTCGTAGCCGTTAGGGTCGGACGCTGCGACTGCGTCGGCCGAGCCGCGGTCAGCCCTTGCTCCAAGCGTCCGCTGCCACCGCTTGGAGGCGGACCAACGGAGACCGTATGCTTGGCGATCTCTTGTTCCAATCGTCGATCGACACCGCCGGTCTTGAGGACCGGCCGATCTGTGTCGCTCGGCCCACGCGGCGCCGTATCGAACTTCGACTGCGCCGGCCCAGAGAAAAAACGATTGTCGAGTGTCTGCGGTCGAATTTGATCGATCGTTTTGGCCGGCGAAGGCGCTGACGGCGCTGACGTTGGCGTCGTTGACGTTGGCGTTGGCGATGCGTACGGGGCCAGCGAGGGCGCTGCGTCAGCCTGTGGACTCGGAGTTGGTGCCGACGGAATAGAACCACCACCGCCAGAGTCTCCGCCTCCGCTTCCGCCGCCGCCAGAATCACCGCCTCCACCGCCGGAATCGCCACCGCCAAACCCGCCGCCTTCGTCCCCAGAATCGCCCTCACCGGCGCCTTCGGCGGCCAACGCCGCAGCCATTTCTTCTTCGGCAGCCGCCAAATCAGGATCGGGGAGATCTGGCGCTTCGGCGTTCTCTAGGGCTTCGTTAACCGCGGCGGCCTCTTCGTCGGTAAACTCAGTCGGCGCTTCGTTCGTATCAACCGGCGCTTCTCCGGTCTCCGTCTCGATCGGCGTCTCCGAATCGGTATCCTCGGGCGCAGACGCCGCGGCCGAAAGAAGCGTAAGATCCGCCGCTCCATGATCTTCGCCGCTACCGTCGTCGAGGCGGATCCATACGGTGGCACTGCCGGGTCCGCTCGTATTGAGCCGTTCGATCGTACCGACAGCCCTTTTCCCGCTAAACGACTTGAACGATACGCGCGAGCCAACCTTGAGCGCTTGAATGTCTTCGCCCAGAACGTCGCAGCCGAGAAGGTATAGGTCTCTTGCGCTCATCGATTACCTGCGATACTTCTTCGGAACGATCGGCCACTTCATACGAATCTCGTCGCGCCGATTTGTACCGACGACGACCATTCGGAGCTGCGAGTTGATATAGGCATCCTCCACGCCGTACCAGCGCGAGCCGCGCGGCGTAACCAGCTCCAAGGCGATCATATCCTGACGGATCGGTCCTGGATGAGCGCCCGCAGGATGAACAACGTAACGGATCACCGGAACCTCGCCGGCGCCCGCGATGAGAACGCTTTTCGGCGCGTACCGCGGCGTCATGTCGAGGTCCGCCGATCGCTCATAACGATGCGTCATTCTCGCACCTGGATTTCGCGCGTCGCCGCATCGGCGAACTGCGCTGCCTGTCGAACAATACGTTCTTCGACGGATCGATCAGGCCACTTCTCCTGTGCAAGTAGCCCAGATACCGCTCCAGTCGCAAAGCGCAGCCACGGATCGTCGAGCGCCGACGAGATGGTCTTTTCCCGGTGCTGCCGCTCCGTCAATCCAACGTCAGCAACGTAAGCGACTTCTTTTACGAGCCGCGTCGACGCTTGATCCGTCGCGAGGTAACCAACACGGACGAGAAGTCCTGCAAAGGCAGCGGCGGCGAACGCCGTCCAAACTGCACGATCACTTGGCGAGCGGAACTTCACATCCGGCGGCGGCGATGCAGACGGCTGCTTCGCGACGCGGCTTACGTCCTTCCGGCCGGCAGCACCTAGAACGTCGGTCCCGGTAACATAGAAGGCGCTCATCCGGTGAGCCTCGTTGGCTGATTCTCACCGAGGATCGACGACAAGAGCTGCGCGATTTCGTCTTTCTGGCCGCCGCGAGGCGAGGCTTTCAGGCCGAGCGCCTCTTCAAGCGCAGCGATCTCACCGTCTTGACTACGACCGAGCTTCGCGTCTCTTAGGATCTCGCAGCGCTCGGCGTTCTTTTGGATCTCTGCCTGTCTTTCTGCGGCTTTGGCTTCTCCGCCCATGCCAAGAAGCAGGCTCGGGTCTTCGCTCGTTTCGTAGGGAACACCGGGGATCGGCGGCCAAAGAACGAGCGCGTGATACGTGATCCCGCCGTCGAGCCTAGTTCGGTGGGTCATGTACGGCCGCGCTTCGATTCCGCCGTACTGCCGAAGTTCGGCTGCGCGCCAACACGCGAGCGAATCACAGTCGTGGCTGCCTTTTTCGAGAAGAACACCGATATCGACGAAATGCTCCCCGCCAAGAACGGCTTGAACGAGATCTAGTATACGGGCGACGTCGACGTTTCGTGCGGCCCGCCCAAGCGCCTTTTTTAGAATTGCCACTTCTAGACACACCCCGGCAAACTGTTTGGGCATCTCGTAACGCACGCCGCTCTTGTAAAGCCTAGGTGTAGTTGGGCGTCGGGAAAGGTATGACATGTCGCGTTGAACGAGGCATTCCATTAACCAACACAAGTCCTTTCGTGTCTGTTCGACGTCATCTGAATCATCGAACATCGTACTTTCCCAGTGCAAATGACGAAGGATGGCGTTACCCTCCTACCACCGACGAAAACTTGCGACTATGGTGGTTGCATGTGCTCTATTTGCAAACGAGCGGTTCGCGTGTGGCGCGGTGTCTGTAAAGAGTGCCGCGCAGCGGCACTGACACCGGAGGCTATCAGGGCGCGCAATAGCAAATACCACCAAAAGTGGCGCCGCGCTAATCTGAGCAAAGCTAGAGAAAGCGTTCGCCGCTACCACCAAGAACACAGAGAGGAACTCAAACGCGATCCGCGACGTCAAAAACGTCGACTCGCGTACCAACAGATGTGGCAGCGGGCCAATCCAGAAAAAATGCGCGAATATAGTCAACGATATGCAGCCACGCATCCAGATAGAGCAGCGAATGTTGCCCGCTGGAGGCGAATTCGCTTGGCGCAGCCAGAACGCAGACTGCGATACCTGATAACCGCAGCTAAAAATCGGGCTAAGCACCGCGGGTTCCCGTTCGAAGATCAATTGTTCGAGGTACTTACTAAAATACCGACGACGTGCGCGTACTGCGGCGCCCCTTTGGACTACTCGTATGTTCCTCGTACGCACTCTGAGCGACATCGCGCCCGCAGTCCGTCGTTGGATCGAATCGACAACACAGTTGGCTATACGGTTCAAAACGTCGCTGTGACCTGTTCGCGCTGCAACTATATCAAAAGCGACGCAACGCTTGATGATCTGAGAATGCTCGCTGCTGCCGTAGAGCGAGAACTTCGAGCGCGTGGGCTTCTGCCGTAACAAGGCTGTTAGCTCCTTCGCCGATCCGTTGTCACTACGACGTCGCGACCGACGAGTAACGTGTGCAGTCTGTCTGGATGATTTCTGGCTGGCGATTCACCGTTTCACCTCGCCGAGTGCGCAATAACAGGTTGGCAAGCCACAAGAGATCCGACGCAGCGTAATGTCTTTTCCGGTTAGCTGATCCGTTACCGTCACGCGGCCACGCTTAGCGCCTCGCGGCGGAATGCGCGCGTTGTCAGGCGGAATGCGCGCGTTGTCAGAGCGACTGACAACGATCTGCCTTCGCCGCGCCGGATCCGGATCGTTACCGATCCAGAGGCGTACGCCGGGCTGATATCGACCATTTCGACTCATGGCAAACCTCGATCGGAATGCGCCCAACGAACGCCGCCTGGCGTTGGCTCAACCACGAGCCAGTTGCGTCCCGCCGGCCGCCGCGCGGAGGCGAAGCCGAGTTCAAGGGCAGTGCGAAGCGCGTCGCGTCCGTACTTGGCGGCGACGGCGTTTGCCTCGGGCACTTCGTAGATCAGCTCGTTTTCGACGGCGTCGACATAACGTACTAGCTTCCGTACACGGTGTGCGAGCGCAGCGTCTTTCGGAGCTATGCCGTAACGGTGGATCAACGCTTAACCTCGCATCCTACCAGTCCGACGAATGAGGTTCTCGTCCCACCCTTCGTCGAACGACCGATCCCAATCCATTCGGGACACAAGCTCTTCTTCGGTCCCAGTCCAAAGCGTCGGCCCCGGTGGAACAAGGCCGATCCCGTATTCCCATCCGGGAGGCGCGGAACGAAGTTCCTGTTCCAGTTCCACGCCCGGCCAGACAAGGTTTCCATGTGGCCAAGGACCGAGGCCCGAAGCGCCCGCGCCGAGAACCTCACTCTCTTCGTTCTCGGCCAAAGCGATTTCCGCTTCGAGCGCGTCGATGTCAATCTCAGGCTTACGATACGGAAAGCGCGGCCAGAGCGACGGACCGCTGCGAAACGCCGCGTCGGACTCGTACTGCCCAAGAACTGGGCGCCCGCCGCCTCGTACTTGTTCGCCGACGATCGTTTCTACTTTGACGACGGGCGACAGATCGAAGTCGACGTCCGTCGCGTCTACGATCGGGTAGACGTTAACGCTCGGAAAGACGTACTGCGGCGGCGCGGCGGCCGGGGCGCCTCCTCCGCCGGCGAGAACGTCGCTACCGAGGATGTAGGTTTCGCCGCTCATACAACGGCTCCATTCGCGCTTGACAACGATCCGCGTCGGTGCGTAGCTTGAACACAACCACTGGGAGACGGACGATGAAGACCTACGAGCTGTGGCTCCACTACAAACAGGGTGACGATCTGGCTGCGATCGCAGAGAAAAACACGACGACAGCCGCCGCGTTCCGTGAGTGGGCGACAAGCTTCGGTCGCTGCCGCGAAGTCTGCCTTCAGATCACCAAGGCGATCGAAGGCAAAAACGTTACGATCCAAGCCGATACGCATCACATCTCACTCGAACCGGGAGACGCGGACGCAGAGCGCGCGCTCGAAGCACTTGTCCGTGAAGAGATCCTCTCTGTCCACGAGTGGAACGACGAAGAGGAAGGCGATCCGGTTATCGGCGACGACGAGCCAGCAGAACCTATCGAGCCGTAGCTCGCGCGATCTCGCTTCGTAGGCCCGGCCAGGATCGAACTGGCAACCTGCCGCTTATAAAGCGGCTGCTCTAGACCAATTGAGCTACGAGCCCGCGCGCACAACCCCGTCATGTCAAAGGTACAAGCGCAGATAATTTCTTCTTGACAGATAGACCGGCCTACGCTACGATAGCCGCTATGTGGAAGCGGCTCAGCGAAGCAGAGCGCGTAAAACTCGTTGAACTTTGCCGCAAGGGCTGGACGGTTGAAGCCGCCGCCAGAGAACTTGGGGTAAGTACAAGCGGCGCCTCGAAAATCCTCAAGCAGCGCGGCGTTCGACTGGAACACGGACCTGGGCACAAGCTGACGCCGCAGGAAGAAGCCAATATCGTTTCGCGATTCGCGAACGGCGAATCGATCGCTTCGATCGCCAAGGATTACAGCCACGTTCATCCGACGACGCTGCGAAATACGCTGGACCGACACGGCGTCGATCCGGTAACGCGACCCGCGGCCTCGCCAGAGCAGATCTCTCGGGCGCTCGATATCGTACGACGTGGCAGAACCGTTCACGAAGCCGCCGAAGCCGCCGGCCTCTCCGATAGTACCGTTGGGCGTGCGCTGCGTAAAGCGCGCGCCGAAGGCAC
>OBEQ010429695.1_pt1 | contig 22158 bp, 23 predicted proteins | sample 1670901 | NCBI WGS metagenome assembly OBEQ01 (sample SAMEA104232315, study PRJEB22302) | groundwater metagenome | biome: forest; feature: aquifer; material: groundwater | place: USA | collected 2011-08-07 | depth 5.4 m
AGATAGACGTAGGGGCGCAGTCTTGCTGCGCCCTTTGCCCCGAACCTTCGAAGGTGCAGCAAGACTGCACCCCTACGCAATTCGCCCCTATGCGTCTATCTAAACCAAAAATGCTCTAGCGAGGCTCAGGCGAACCTCAATAATCCCGTTTTTGCTGATCCCACAAAATAACGGCTCGCGTGGTTGTCTGCCCTGGTTCGGTCCGGCCCCTTGGGCTGAGCGCGTCCCGGGCCACCGGCAGCTCTGACGCCGGAGATTCAACCGGCGCGGCGCAGGTCAAAGAAAAATTCCACGAGGTCGCCGCCGACCGGACAATACACCCCCACGCGCCCGCCATGCAGCGCGGCAATCTCGCGGCAGATGGCCAGGCCCAGGCCCGTGCCTTCGGCGTTCTCCCCGGACCGCCGGAAAAACGGGTCGAACACCTGCGCCTGCTCGGCCTCCGTCAGCGGCCGTCCATGATTGATCACGCTCAACCGCACAAAACCGTCGCCGCGCGGCGTGGCCCGCAACACCACCGGCCGGCCCTTGATGCTGTATTTGCCGGCATTCGAGAGAAAATTGCCGAGCACGCGATTGGCGTGCAATTGATCGGCCAGCACCGGGGGCAGGTCGCCCGGCGCATCGAGCACGAGTTCGCCGCCCGCCCGGCGCACCGCCTCGCCGTGCGCCGTCATGGTCTCGGTCAGAAGCTCGAGCGGCGCGGTCGGCACGGGTTGCAGCTCCGTGCGGCCGCTTTCCAGCCGGGCGAGTTCCAGCAGCGCCTGCAACACGGCCAGGAGGCGCTCGCAACCTTCGCGCCCGACCTCGAGCAGCTCCCGCTGGTCGGAATTGAGCTTCCCGAGTTTCTCCTCCAGCAGCAGGTGCAGGGACATCCGGATGCCGGTCACGGGCGTCTTGACCTCGTGGCTCAGCGTGGCGAGGGCCTTGGTCTTGGCCTCCACCTTGCGGCGCAGGCGCGTAACGTCGACCAGCAGCACGGCCCAGCCGTCTTCCGATCCGAAGGCGCCCGCCATGCGGAAAATCTGCGGCAGGTAGTCGCCGCCCGGCGAAGCGCCGGTCACCGGGGGCGCCAGGTGCACCGCGCGGCTGATGTCGTCGCCCACCACATCGCGGTTCTGCGCCGCCGCGCTGTCGATTTGGTGCCGCACCTCGCCGGGCAGGATGCCGCTGATGCCCAGCGCGCGGCTGAGTTCCTCGGCCCGGGGATTGCAGTGCCGGACGGCGAAGTCGCGGTCGACGATGTAGACCGGGTAAGGCAGGGTTTCGAGAATGGCCCGGCAGACGCGGTTGGCGGCCATGGCGCGCTCATCGGTTTCGCCGATGTAGCGCTGCAGCTCGCGGGCCATTTCGTTGAAGTTGCTGGCGATCTGCCCGAGTTCCTCCCCGCCCTCGATCGGAACGACGATCTCGAAACGCCGCGCGCTGACGAGCTGGATCGAGTCGCGCAGCCGGCGCAGCGGCTCGAACACCCCCTGGGTAAGCCGCGTCGAGGTGATGATGTAGATGGCGACTGAAAAGACCGCGAAGCCCATGGCGATGATCGTCGCGTTTTTCCCGCGGTTCACCGCCGCATCGCGCCGGGCCATGATGGCCTTCTCGTTGAGATCGACGATCTGGTCCGCCACGTTGCTGATGTCGCCGGTGAGGCCCGTGATGCGCTGGCCGAGGGCGACCAGCCGGGCTTCCGCCCGCGGCTTCAGGGCGAAGAGCTCGTCATAGGCGGCAAAGTAGCTCTGGCCCAGGGCGGTCAGCCGCGCGACCAGTTCGCGCTCGGTGACGCCTTCCGCGTTGTTGTCCATCTGCCCGAGCCGCTTCTCCGCAGCCTCGCGTTCTTGCCGGAAGACCCGGTCGGTGGCGGCCAGGCTGGCCACGTCCTTCACCGCGAGGCACTGGGCGTTAAGCCGGGTCAGGGAGGAGCGGAGTTCATGCAGGGCCCGGATGCTGTCGTAGTTCCGGTTGATGATGGAGCTCATCTCGTCGGTCAGGCCGCGCGTGGCCCAGATGCAAAACCCGCTCAGGATGAGCAGGAGAAGCAGCGTGATGGTGAGACCGCCGATGAACGACCAGCGGTTCATGGTGCGGAGCCGGCCGCCCAGCGCTTGCGCTTGCGGTAGATCGTGGCCGCGTCAATGCCGAGCACCCGCGCGGCTTCCTCCAGGGTGGCGGTGCGGGCGGTGACGAGCCGCACATGCGCCTGCTCGATGGCTTCCAGCGAAACCAGCGCGCCCAGCGCCACCTCGCTGCCGCCGATGGCGGGCACGCTCAACTCGACCGGAAGATCGTCGATCTCCACGCGCGTGCCCCGGGCGAGAATCACCGCGCGCTCGATGGAATTGCGCAGCTCCCGGAGGTTGCCGGGCCAGGTATGGCGCCGGACCGCCGCCCAGGCCTCCGGCGAAAAGTCCTTCACTGCGGCGCCCGATTCCTCGGCGAAGAAACGCAGGAAGTCGCGCGCATGCCGCTCGAGGTCGCGCGGGCGGGTTCGCAGGGTTGGAACGGTGACGCTGATGACGTTCAGGCGGTAGAACAGGTCCTCGCGGAACGTGCCGGCCTTGACCGCGGCGGCGAGATCCCGGTTGGTGGCGGCAATCACCCGCACATCGGCGGTGCGCGTCTTGGTCTCACCCACGCGCTCGTAGACGCGTTCCTGCAGGAGCCGCAGGAGCTTGGGTTGAAGTTCGGCCGGCAGTTCGCCGACCTCGTCGAGAAACAAGGTGCCGCCGCGCGCCGCATCCACCTTGCCCCAGGTGTCCTTCATGGCGCCAGTGAACGCCCCCTTGACGTGACCGAAGAGCTCGCTCTCGAGCAGTTCGCGCGAAAGGCTCGGGCAACTCACCGTGACGAACGGCCCGTTCGCCAGGGGGCTGAGCTGGTGGATGTGCCGCGCCAGGGCACTCTTGCCCGTGCCATTGTCACCGAGAATCAGGATGGAGGCGCGACTCGTGGCGGCGCGCCCGACCACGGAAACCATCGCGTTCATTTCCGGATCCTCCGAGGTAAAATCCAGCGCCGGCAAGGTGGCGGCAACCTGCTCCTCCAACTCGTCCACGCGCTGCCGGAGCCGGCGCGCCTTCTCCACGCGGGCGAGCACATGCCGCAATTGCTCGGGGGTAAAAGGCTTTTCCAGGTAATCCTGGGCGCCGCGGCGCATGGCCTCGACCGCCGTCTCGATGCTGGCGTGGGCGGTGCAAATCACGACGGGCAATTGCGGCGAGATTTTCAGCAGGCGCGCCAGGTAATCGAGGCCGTCGGCATCGCTGTCGAGGCGCAGGTCGAGCAGCACCAGGTCGTAGCGTTCCTCCTGCAGTTTGAGCAAAGCCACGCGGCCGCTGTCGGCGGTATCGGGTTCGTGACCTTCGGCGCGCACCGCCTGGGCCGAGGTAAGCCGGATGCTTCGCTGGTCGTCGACAATGAGAATTCGCATGGCGTGGAGTGAGATACGGAATAACGGACAAGCGTCACCATCGATGGGTTTCGGCTCCCTCGCAGACACGACCGGTTGGTCGTGGTTCAGTTCATTTTACGTGGCAGATTTGCAGGCTGCGGCAATCCGGTCCGATTCCCGTGCAAATTGCTAGCCTGCATATTTCACACTCCAACTGCTTTTGTTCGTGGGTTCGCGGATGCCCGCAGTGGGATATCATCGAGAATTGCTGGCGGCACGCCCCAGAATTGACCCGTCCGCACGGCTCGCTGTCCCGCCCGATAGCAGATTCCCAAGCTGACCCGCCCATCGGGCGGCAGCGGAGCTTCAATCAGCGGACTGTTTCGATTATATTATCGGAACATGTTAACTATTAGTTGCTTAATAGTATGACAAACTTATTTAGAATAATTCTAAATCCTTGTTGCAATTCGGTCTTATTCCAATTCCGTTTGAGGCCACTCATCCTATGAAGTCCACCGCCGAAAACTGTGCCGCTCTCGCCAAGCGACTGACCGACAGCGGGCACCGCTCGACGCCACAGCGCGAGGTTGTGTTCAAGGTCATCTTGGAAAAGCGCGATCATCCGACCGCCGATGAAATCTTTGCCCGTGTGAAGTCGGAAATGCCGACCATCTCGCTCGCGACCGTTTATAACTGCCTCGATACGCTGGTCTCGTGCGGGCTGATCCGTCAGGTGAACCTCGAACGCGGCGCCACGCGTTATTGCCCCAATCTCCACAAGCACGCCCATTTCCACGACGAAGCCACGGGCCAGATTCATGATGTCGACCTGCCTGCTGACCTGATGTCGCGCCTGCACGAGCTGCTGCCGCAGGGCTTCAACGCCAACAGCATTGAGCTGACGTTCCGGGGTTCGGCCGGGTCCGCGCCGGCGGCGGAGCCCGCCCATGCCGGCGGCCACCAGGACAGCAACTGACCGTTCCCGTTTTCCAATGAGCCAACTCGAAATCAAAGACCTTCACATCAGCATCGGCGACAAGCCCATCGTCAAGGGCCTGAACCTGACGATCCCACAGGGCGAAGTGCATGCCATCATGGGGCCCAACGGCACCGGCAAGAGCACGCTCGCCAAGGCCATCGCCGGCCATCCGGACTATACGATCACCGGAGGCGATGTGCTGCTGGATGGAAAATCCGTGCTGGCCATGGAGCCGGACGAACGCGCCCGCAGCGGCCTGTTCCTCGCGTTCCAATATCCGAGCGAGATCCCCGGGGTCTCGATCGCCAACTTCCTGCGCGCCGCCGTGCAGGCCCGCATGGCCGAGGGCGAGGAACTCGACGCCGCCGGCTACTACAAGAAACTCTACAGCAAGATGGACCTGCTGAAAATCGACCGGAAGTTCACCTCGCGCTCGGTCAATGAGGGCTTCTCCGGCGGCGAAAAGAAGCGCTGCGAAATCCTCCAGATGGCCATGCTCGAGCCCAAGATCGCCCTGATGGACGAGACCGACTCCGGCCTCGACATCGACGCCCTGCGCATTGTCGCCGACGGTGTCAACGCGCAGCGGAACAGCCCCTCCGCCCCCGGCATCATGCTCATCACCCATTATCAGCGACTGCTCGATTACATCATCCCCGACTTCGTGCACGTCATGCACGATGGCCGCATCGTGAAAAGCGGCGACAAATCCCTCGCGCTCGAGCTCGAGGCCAAGGGCTATGATTGGGTCAAGCAGGAGTTCGCCGCCGCCACCGCCTGAAACCCAATTCTCGCAACCTGTCATTCTGAGCGAAGCGAAGAATCCATCAGCACAACCGCCATCGTCCATCACGCTGGATCCTTCACTGCGTTCAGGATGACACCCTAAGAAATCTCCCGTCATGAAACCACCGACTGAAATCGAAACCGCCGTTGCGCTGGAGAGCAATCCCGTCGCCGGTATTGATCAGACCAAGGGCGACTTCCAATACAAGGTCGACTACGCATTTGACGCCGGCACCGGCCTCAACGAGACCACGGTCCGCTACATCAGCTCCGTCAAAAAGGAGGCTCCGTGGATCCTCGATTTCCGGCTCAAGGCGCTGAAGACCTTCCTCGGGAAACCCATGCCCACCCACTGGGCGACGAAGGATCTCGAGAACATCGATTTCAACAAGATCCGCTATTACCTGTCGCAGGGCCAGAAGCCCAAGCGCACGTGGGACGAGGTGCCCGACGACATCAAGCAGACCTTCGAGCGACTCGGCATCCCGGAGCAGGAGCGCAAATTCCTCGCCGGCGTCGAGGCCCAGTTCGACTCCGAGGCCGCTTACTCCAACATCAAGGACATCGTCGCCAAGCAGGGCGTCATCTTCTGCAATTCCACCGAGGGCCTCCGCGAGCATCCGGAGATCTTCCGGAAGTTCTTCGGCAAGGTCATCCCGACATCCGACAACAAGTTCTCCGCGCTCAACAGCGCCGTGTTCTCCGGCGGCTCGTTCATCTACGTGCCCAAGGGCGTGAAGGTCGCGCAGCCGCTCCAGGCCTATTTCCGCATCAACGCCGAGAACTTCGGCCAGTTCGAGCGCACCCTCATCATCGCCGACGAAGGGGCCGAGGTCGTCTACATGGAAGGCTGCACCGCGCCCAAGTTCTCCACCTCCACCCTGCACAGCGCGGTCGTCGAGCTCGTCGCCCTCAAGGGCGCCAAGATCCAATACATCACCGTCCAGAACTGGGCGAACAATGTCTTCAATCTCGTCACCAAGCGCGGCGTCGCCCACGAAGACGCCGAGATCAAGTGGATCGACTGCAACATCGGCAGCCGGCTCACCATGAAGTACCCCGGCGTCGTGCTGAAGGGCGAGCGCGCCCGCGGCGAGGTGCTCTCGATCGCGCTGGCCAACGACGGCCAGCACCAGGACACCGGCGCCAAGATGATCCACGCCGCCAACAACACGACGTCGAACATCATCGCGAAGTCCATCTCCGTCGGCCAGGGCCGCTCCACCTACCGCGGCGTCGTCCACATCCCAAAGCACCTCAAGGGCTGCAAGAACAACACCGAGTGCGACGCGCTGCTCATCAACACCAACAGCCGCACCGACACCTATCCCGCCATCTCCGTCCGCGGCGACAAGAACGCCACGCAACACGAGGCCAGTGTGTCGAAGGTCAGCGAGGACATGATCTTCTACATGCAGTCCCGCGGCCTCACCGAAGCGCAGGCCATGAGCCTCGCCGTGAACGGCTTCATCAACGACCTCGCCCGGCAGTTCCCGATGGAATACTCCGTGGAATTGAAACGACTCATCGACCTGGAAATGGAAGGTTCCGTCGGCTGAACCAAAATTGAAACGCGGAGGCCGCGGAGAGCGCGGAGCACCAAAACCAAACACTCTTTTTTCTCCTCCGCGTCCTTCGCGCCCTCCTCGATTAAAAGTATTTTTGTCATGTCTGCACCCACACTCATCGAAACCAAAACCCTCACCGGCTCGTTCACCGCCGAGGCCTTCGCCGCGCATCTTGAGCGCGTGAAACATCTGCCGTTGTGGTGGTTGGATCGCAAGCAGGCCGCCTACGAGCGCTTCGCCACCCTGCCCATGCCCAAGCGCACCGACGAGGGCTGGCGCTTCTCCAACTTCACCGCCCTCACGCTCGACGGCTTCGGCTTTCCCGCCACGTCGGTGAAGCCCGCCTTGCTCGCGCTGCCGGCCGCCGCCTCGCTCGCTTTCGTCAACAACCGCGTCGTGCACCAGGATCAACTCCCGGCCGACCTCGCCAAGCGCGGCGTGATCTTCGACACACTCCAGAACGCCCTGCTCAAGCACGGCGACCTCGTGAAGGCCCACCTGCTCGCCCAGCCCTCCAAGCTCGGCTCCGACAAGTTCGCCGCCCTGCACGAGGCCTTCCTTGAGGACGGCGCCTTCGTCTATGTGCCGAAGGGCGTCGAGCTGACCGACGTGCTTGCCGTCCACCACCAGGCCGACGGCGCCGGTGCCGCCGTCTTCCCCCACACGCTCGTCGTCGCCGAGGACAACGCCAAGGTCACCGTGGCTGATTTCTTTGCCTCGGCCCCCAGCGCCCAGACCCCGGACCCCAGACCCTTCCACCAACTGGCAGTTGGTGGAAATGACCTCTACGCTGGCCACGGCGCGTCCGTCACTTACGTCGCCATGCAGGACTGGAGTCGCGACACGCTCTCCTTCCAGTTCAACGCCACGGTCGCACGCCGCGACTCCAAGGTCCTTTCGCTCAATCTCCACGCCGGTGCGCGCCAGGCCCGCCATGAGAGCTTTTCCCAGCTCCAGGCCCCTGGCGCGCACTCCGAGATGCTGGCGCTCACCGTCGCCCACGGCACGCAGGAATTCGACCAGCGCACGCTGCAGATCCACCAGGCGCCGGACACCAGCTCCAACCTGCTCTACAAAAACGCGCTGCTCGACCAGGCGAAGACCATCTTCTCCGGCCTGATCGTCGTCGATCCGGACGCCCAGAAGACCGACGCCTACCAGAGCAACCGCAACCTGATGCTCTCCGACGAGGCCGAGGCCAACTCGCTGCCCGGACTGGAAATCCAGGCCAACGACGTGCGCTGCACGCACGGCGCCACCTCCGCGCGCATCGACCGCGAGCAGGAATTCTATCTCGAGTCCCGCGGCATCCGCGCCGCCCAGGCCCAAGAACTCCTGGTTTTCGGCTTTTTTGAGGAGGTCCTCGGCAAGGTCGAGCACCCGGAACTCCACGACATCCTGACCGAGATCATCCGGGAGAAGTTCAAACAATGAAACCAGTAGCGAGCATCGAGTAGCGAGTAGTGAGCATACCCGATCCAATCTAACTCACCGCCCGCAACCTACTCGCTACCCACTACTCACTACTCGCTGCTTTTCCCCCCATGACCGACACCCGCGACCGCATCCTCACCCGCGAAGTCACCGTCACGCAGATCCCCAGCGGTGACAAGCAGACGCTTTTCAAGGGCGACTCCGTCTTCATCCACCAGGTGCTCGGCGGCAGCTATACCGTGCAGACCTCGACCGGCCTGTTCCGGCTGGACGGCAAGGACGCGGACGCGATCGGCGAGACGGTGGCGGTGCAGACGGTCAATGCCGCCACGCTGGCGGACGGCGCGCCCGACCCCACGGCGGTATGGGACCAGCTGCGCAAGGTTTTTGATCCTGAGATTCCCGTCAACATCGTCGACCTCGGCCTCGTCTACAGCATGGACGTAGGCAAGCAAGATGAGGGCGGCTACAAGGTGGACGTCGCCATGACGCTCACCGCCCCGGGCTGCGGGATGGGCCCGGCGATTGCGGAGGACGCCAAAGGCAAGATCCTCCTCGTTCCAGGCGTCAGCGCCGCTGACGTCCGCATCACCTGGGAACCACCCTGGAACCAGTCCATGATTTCCGAAGAGGGAAAGATGAAACTGGGTTTGATCTGAGCCGATCATGCCTGCCTTGACGGCTGCGCCTGTGACCAGCAACCTCACCCCATGACTGCGCAAGCCAAGAAGATCGTCGCCGATGCATTGCGCTTGCCGCGCGCTGCCCGCGCCAAGCTCACTGAGAAACTGATCCTCAGCTTCGAAGACAGGCAGACTGAGCCGAAATCGGAAGCCGCTTGGCTGGCAGAAATCGACCGGCGACGCAAAGAAGTGATCGACGGCAAGGATGTCCTTGTCGCTCACGAAGAAGTCATGCACCGCGCGTGGTCTAAGCTTCATGCGGCCCGTCGTCACGCATCGTGAAGCTTCGGCCGAGTTGATTGCCGCCGCGCTGTTTTATGAACAGCAAGTGCCTGGTTTGGGGGCGGATTTCCTTCGTCGCTACGACGACTTGATCGCCGCCATCTGCCGTCGCCCCCGACAGTGGCGGGAAGTGAAGCGCGGCATCCGCAAGGCCGGCATGACGCGTTTCCCCTACGCCGTGTATTTCGAGCTGCAACCCAAGCATATCCATATCTACGCGGTCGCCCACCAACGCCGTCGTCCCTTCTACTGGCTCACCCGTTCGGCCAGTTGATTCGAAGATACCAGTGTTGCACTGTCATGCCGGCTGCCGACACCAAAACCAAACTCCTCTTCGTCTGCTCGCGCAACCGGTGGCGCAGCGCCACGGCGGAGGCGTTGCTCAAAAACCACCGCCGTTACGCCGCCCGCAGCGCGGGCACGGCCAACAGCGCGCGGGTCAAGGTCACTCCCGGCCTGATCGGCTGGGCAGAGGTGATTTTCTGCATGGAGGAGAAACACCTGGAACGGTTGCGCGAGCGCTTCGGCGAAAAACTCGCCGGCAAAACGCTCATCACGCTGCGCATCCCCGACGACTACGGTTTCATGGATCCGGAGTTGATCGACCTGCTCCGCACCGAGCTCGCTCCCTACCTGGAACTGTGACGGCCATCGGGTTCGACGACGATTTCATCTACCAGCAAGTCCCCCTGCCGCTCGAGAAACGCGCGATGAAGATGACGCCGCTGCTCCGGGAGGCCGCGCTGGCCACCTTCCAGGCGTGGGCGACGAAACCGGACAAGGTGCGGTATTAAGGTGGGGCCGGTCTTTGACCGGCCTGTCCGCCGGCGGCACCCAACCAGCCGGTCAAAGACCGGCCCTACTCAACCACCGGCACGAAGCCCCATTTCGCCGCGGAAAACAATCCGCGGTCGCTGAGCTTCAAATTGGGAATCACGAGCAGCGCCATGAACGAAAGGGTCATGAACGGAGCATCGAGCTTCGATCCCAGTTCTTTTGCCCGCGCATCGAGCGCAGTGTAGCGCCGCGCCACGGTCCGTCCATCGGCGTCCGACATCAAGCCCGCGATCGGCAGCGGCAACACGGCGCGCTTCCCGCGGCCGACCACGCTGATGCCGCCGCGCGACTTGATGACGAGATTGACCGCCGCGCAGAGCGAGTCGTCGTCCACGCCGACTGCCACAACATTGTGCGAATCGTGAGCGACCGACGACGCCAGCGCGCCCGCGCGCAGACCGAAGCCCTTGATGAAACCGCCGGCCACCGGCGCCTTGGGCACATAGCGGTTCACGACGGCGATTTTCAGGATGTCGCGCCGCGGGTCGGCCACCACCGCCCCATCGACAACGCGGGCGGGCACCCGGGCATGCCGCGTGATCAGCTGACCGTTGATGGCTTCGATGAGGTTGAGCTGTAGGGGCGCAGACTTGCTGCGCCCCTACAGGCCACGGCAAAGTCCCCAACCCGCCGCAGCCGCGCCTTGAAATTATTGGGCTTCCCCGAGGGCTGGCGCGGGAGCCGGCTGCGACCGTCGCGCGCCACCAATTCGCCCCGCAAATAGGTGCGGCGCACCCGCAGATCCCTCCAGCCTTCAAAGACGATGAAATCGGCCGGATCACCGACGCGCAGCAAACCGACGTCGAGATCGTAATGTTCGACCGGATTGACCGAGGCGCAACGCAGCACGTCGAACTTGTTCGCGCCCGCGGCAAGCGCGCGGCGGACGTGCTCATCGAGGTGCCGCACCATGAGCAGATCGGGGTGCAAGTCATCGCAACTGAACATGCAGTGCTCCGGATGCGTCTTGAGCAGCGGCGAGAGCGCCGCGAAGTTGCGCGCGGCCGAGCCCTCACGGATGAGAATCTTCATGCCTGCCTTCAGTTTGTCCAAGGCCTCGGGCAGCGTGAAACACTCATGATCGGTGGATGGGCCGGCCGCAGCGTAAGCCCTCGCCTGCCGGCCACGCAAGCCCGGGGCGTGCCCGTCGACCGGCTTGCCGAGCTTCTGCGCCGCGGCGATCATGGCCATGAGCGATGGATCGCGTCCGAGCACGCCGGGGAAATTCATAACCTCGCTCAGGTATTTTATCTCGGGCCGGGCGAGCAGCCGGCCCACGGCGGGGGCATCGAGCACGGCTCCCGCACTCTCAAACGTGGTGGCGGGCACGCAGGACGGCGCGCCGAAGTTGAACTTGAACGGCGTGCGCCGGCCGTCGCGGATCATGTAGTCCACGCCGGCCACGCCGAGCACGTTGGCAATCTCGTGCGGATCGGACACCGTGGCGACCGTGCCATGGATCACCGCCCAACGGGCGAACTCCGCCGGCGGCAGCAGCGAACTCTCGATGTGGATGTGCGCGTCCACCAAGCCCGGGGCGATGCAGTGGCGGTAGCGTTTGCCCGGCTCCGGCACAAGACGCGTGATGCGGCCGTCCGCCCACTCCACCGTGCCGGGATAGATGATACGGGCGTGCAAATCGACAATGTTGCCGGAAAGTCGCTGTGGTTTCACAGGCGGCAGAATGGGGCCGGCTGCCCCGGTTTCCAGTTCGCAATGCCAAAAACTGAGATGCGCCCACCCCTCCCGTCCTCCCCGAAAAACTACTCGCAAAAAGGCCCGGGCAGTGCAGTTTTCGACCCTATGTCAGCCCACAATCTTACCCGCCAACACCCGATCGTTCCCCGCCTCGATGATGATGACGAGGAGCACGAGGAAACCACCCCGAAAAACACCCCGGCATCCGTCAGCGCCATGCTCCAAAAGAAGTTTCTGGCCCAGCGGAAGATCTTCCTGTGGGGCGCCGTGACGGACGAAACCGCCAAGGACCTGACCGAAAAGCTGCTCTATCTCGAGACCACCGGCCCCGGCCAGGAAATCACCTTCTACATGAACACCCCGGGTGGCTCGATCACGGCCGGCATGGCGGTTTACGATACCATCAAGCTCATCACTTCCCCCGTGACCATCGTGGTCACCGGCATGGCCGCCTCGATGGGTTCAATTCTGCTCTGCGCCGCGAAAAAAGGCAGCCGCCTGATCTTCCCGCATGCGCGCGTGCTCATCCACCAGCCGCTCATCACCGGCCGCATGGTCGGACCCGCCTCGGATATCAACATCCAGGCGAAGGAAATGGAAAAACTCCGCACCGAGCTGAACCAGATCCTCGCCACGGCCTCGGGCCAGTCGTTCGACAAGGTCGCCAAGGATTCCGACCGCGACTTCTACCTGAACGCCGAGGAAGCCATTGCCTACGGGTTGGCGGACAAAATTGTGGATAAACTCTGAAGGCAGCTGCTGTCGCCAAGCGGCTAGCCCGCATGGGCATCTGCTCGGTAAACGCCGGCTCGCCTGGCCGTCAGGTTGAACGCCAACCCATTCCCCGCAGCCAGGCCCAGGTTGTTTACTCTCCGTCGAACGACCAGCGTCCGGTGATTCAGGCCTCGGCTAAGGCGGCCGCGACGAACTGGTTGAGGCTCTCGCCGCGAGCCAACGCCTTGAGCGAAGTTTTTTTGTGCAGTTCGGGCGAGACCCGGACGACAAACTGACCGCTATACTTTTTCCCCGCTGTGCCGGCCGGCAGCGGATGCCCGTCGCCAAGCATGGTTTCGACCCATTCCTCGACGATAGCGCTGAGCTGGGCCATGACCTCGGCCTCCGTGCGGCCATGACAGCAGAGACCGATGATCGGCGGCGCGCTGCCGACAAAGCAGCCGTCCGCGTCAGACCACTCCACGAGTTTAAGGTAACGGCGGGCGAGCGTGGCCGGGGTCTCTGTTTTTTTTGCGGAGGATTTCATGGGCGGGTGAGGATGATTTTTTGACGGACTTCCTTTTCCTGATAGTGGCGAGCGTCGCCTCCAGATTGACCGGAAAGCGTGACGCGGACGCCACGCGGATGGACGTAATTACGGTGACTGCCCTGGCCACCCCGATTGACGAAGCCGGCCCGCTCGAGGTCGGCTATCAGCTCCCGGAGTTTTCTGGACATGCCAGTATCAGAACGATACTATGGCAGGCCGCAAGCGGCAAATCAACGCCCCCAATGGGGCGAATCCGGAAAAAATTCAGCCAGGCCGCATTTCAAAAGTGCCGTCCGCGCGCTTGCTGACGATCCGCTTCAGCTCCAGGCCCATCAGCGCCACGGAAACCTCGGACGGGGTCAGACCCGTGGCGGCGGTCAGTGCATCGATGCCCAGCATGCCGCCGCCACTGAATACTTCGACGACTTTCCGCTCCGCCTCACTGAGCCGCGGCATCAACTGTTCCAATACACTGGCCTCACCTTCCGTGGTAATCGCCCTGGGCCTGAGTCCATCGAGGTAGTTCAACTCCGATAAAATATCGTCGACGCTCGTCAGCAGGGTCGCACCGTCGCGGATAAGCTGGTGGCAGCCATAACTCGTGGCCTGGTCGATGCGACCCGGCACGGCGAAAATCAGCCGACCCTGCTCGCCGGCGAAACGCGCCGTGATCATCGCGCCACCCTGCACGTCGCTCTCCACCACCACGACCCCCTCGCAGATGCCGGAGACGACGCGGTTGCGCATCGGGAACGATTGGCGGTCGGCCTTGCGCCCGAAGGGAAACTCCGAGAGCACCGCGCCGGTTTCGGCGATGCGCCGGTAGAGGTCTAGATTCTCCGGCGGATAAACAATATCGATGCCGCAGCCGAGCACCGCCACCGTCTTGCCACCGACCGACAGCGCGCCCTCGTGGGCTGCGGTGTCGATGCCGCGCGCCAGCCCGCTCACCACGCAAAAGCCCAGTTGCGCGAGTTGGGCGCCGAGTTTTTTGGCGATCGACTGTCCATAGAGGGTTGTGCGCCGACTGCCGACGACGGCAATGCAGGGCTGCTCGAACAGGTAGCCGCCCTTGCGGTAGAGCCCGATGGGCGGGTCATGGATTTCCTTCAACAACTTCGGATAACCTTCGTCGCGTCCGGTAATGAAGGTCGCGCCGGCTTGCACCAGCCGCTCCTCCTCGCGGGCGAGGTCGAAATGCGTGCGCCAGTTGAGCAGGGCCGCGCTGGTCTCCGGGCCGACCCCGCGCACCGATTCCAGCCGCCGCCGCGGCGCCACGAGGATTTCGCGCGGATCGCCGCCAAATTCCTCGAGGAGCCGGTTGAGCGTGATGGGCCCGATATTGGGCAGATCGTTCAAGATCATGAACGCCTGACGTTCCGTTGGGTTTTCCACTGCTTTCTCTGGGATGTTCATGCATGGGTGCTCCTATGACGATTGGACTGGTATGTAAGCCAGCTCGATTTCGATGGTTCCTTCGCCGATGGTGATTTTCTCCGTGATTGATGTTTTCGAGACGCTGCGCCGCTCCTCGCGCGTGAGAAATGAAGAGCCAACCGAACGCTTCAGCGTGTTCCGTTGTTATTTTGTAACGACACAAGCCGCCGCGATGCTCTTCGATTTTTCCTGCTCTTCTAGCCATCTCTCAAACCGCCGCGCCGCCAGGTACCCAGCCATTGAAAGCATCAGCACTACGAGAATGCAGAGCAATAAGAGCATCGTCAGGAAGAGCGGAAGGAAGTTCTCCTTGGATTTTACAACCGCAGCAGGTGCCACTTTCCCAACCCATATGATCAAAATCAGGATCGCAACAAATGCGGTAGTTTTGACTCTGTGCTCTACCACGTCCACAAGCTTAAATTTCACATCAACCTTGCCGTGCGTGACGATAAGATAGGGCTTCACAATTTTCACCGTGCCCCAAGAGAGCGACGACGCAGGGTCCATCACAATCGGATGGAGGAGGTCTCTCAGCGCCGCGTTAAGGCGATATCCGAAAATATGGGCGAACACCTGATCGTTGCGTTCGTCAGTGAGAATCGTCTTGAGCCTCTTGCCCTTCACATAACCGCCACCTATATACTTATGAACATTTCCAATCCTCAACCGCGCACCGTCATAGAGATGGCGATTGTGCAGCCAGTCCCAAAACAGGAACATGAGCCCAAACAGGCATACGAGTCCGAGGAACTGCCATACCGTAATATTCCATTTTTCTGTAAGCCTAAGGATAGCGTCACTCGTATCAGCAATGATGTTAATCATGGTGTTTGATGTCTTCATAAAGAAAGCCATTCCCGCGGCGACAGCCGCCGCAATGATTTGGCCACCACGGCGGAAACCTCCTCAATCCTCGCGAGCCGGTCCGCCTCATTCATCGGCTTGTAGTTCACCTTCACCTTGTAGCGGCGAATGCAGCGGGTGAAATGTTCTGCATCGCTGCGCCGCGGGAGCAGTTTCATGGTGCCATTTCCACGAGATTCCCCAAAAGCGTTATCTGCTTATAGAGCCCGCGCACATACGGATATGCCACCTCCCGCAAATCACTGTGCCACCAGTCGGTAGTGGGCCTACTTCCCGGCCACGGCGGATTACCTTCTGCACCTCTGTCGGGTCGAATGACCGTGCCGTTCATATCGAAATGGCGGGAAGGAGAATTTGCCGGAGTTAGCCCCGCCACCGGAATCCTTCCCGCCGCCGGACTCATCGCGGGAATCATGCGAGCCAGCAAAGTGTCGCGGTGGCGGGAGGCAAACCCCGGACCGGTCGCCGGGTTGTAGAGCTGACATAGCGGCTCGCTGCTCCAGGAATTCGTCTTCGCCACCGGATCATATTGCCACGTTCCTACCTTGGTCCAGAAGCCACCAGGGCGGAAGAAGGGTTCCTCCCGCAAAACTTCCTCGGTGAATACGGGCAGCAGAGTTTCCGCTTCGGACGGCGTCAGCACCACCGGAGCCAGCACCGGTCCCCGGCCCGGCACACCGGGCTGTTTCTTGAAATGGAAAATATTGAATCCCCACCCGCCGAAATTGCTGCCAAGGATTTTTCCCGTGATGGTGCGGCCTTTGAGTTTTTCCTGATAGGCCCAGGTGCGATAGCCGCTGGGCTGCTTACGGACCAACTTCATATAAATCCCGTTCTCGAGGCTTTGCCCATTCCAACAAATTTTTCTTCGGATCGAATTCCATGTTCCGGGTGCTGTCAGGATTGAGGTAGTAAACCATGTCGAAGAAGTCGCCGTAGATTTTTCCGTAGAGCGCCTTCACCACTTTGCCGTCCCTGTCTAAAACCGTGCGCACACGAAAGTAATATCCAGCTTTGCCATCAAACGTGGTTTTCTCAGGCTCCGCAGGCCCAGTGCGCCAGCGGCGCAATTTCCATTCGCTCAAATATCCCTCATCGGGCGCTTTGTAGGCCGAACGAAATCCGGCAGATTCGGAATCTGGCATGAAGCGCTGGATACCAGCGCCTGGATTGGAAAAGGTTACACGCAATTTCCAATCGAACTTTCTGTCGCCCCCTTGGTGCAGTTCTCCCATGAAAATCATATCCGAAACTTTTCCTTGGCCATTTGGGATAACCCAATCGCCGACCACGAGATCGTAGCCGACTTGTTCGTCGAGTTTCGGCAGAGATAGTGCCAATCTTTTCGCATACATCGGCACGGGATTCTTCTTCCGCTTAAGCACCACCTCGATCGTCGGGTTCCACGGCTGCCAGCGGAACATCTTCGTTCCAGTGAAATTGTAGCGAAGCCCCCAAGTTTGGTAGTGTCCCGGCATCTCCGCATCGTAGCCAACACTCGCCTCGCCAGTTTTGCCCTCCAAAGTCACCCGCCCTTCAGCGTCGGTTATGCCCTTCGACGCACCGACCCGCTCCGATTCTTTCGCGGCATGGACGTGCTCGAAAGACACACGTGCGTTTGCCTCCGGCAACGGTTTACCCTCGTCGTCCACCACTCGCAGCGTTACCCGGAACGAGCGTTCGCCTGCCAACCCGAATGCTAGACTGGCAAAAGTCATTGCAGCTATCATGGCCAGCTTAATCCTCATGGCGCAGCTTGCCCCAAATTTCCGAGTTCCTTCAGTTGCTCGTATAGCTTCCGGACATAGGGATAGGCGACGGTTCGCAGATCACTATGCCGCCATCGCGTGTCTCCATTTCTGCTCGCTGGCCACGGCGGCGTAGCCGTGTCTCCTCGGAATGTCGTGCCGTTCATGTCGAAGTTGCGGGAAGGAGAATTTGCCGGAGTTAGCACCGCCACCGGAATCCTTCCCGCTGCCGGACTCATCGCGGGAATCATGCGGGCCAGCAAAGCGTCGCGGTGGCGGGAGGCAAACCCCGAACCGGTCGTTGGATTGTAGAGCTGGCGCAGCGGCTCGCTGTTCCAGGAATTCGTCTTCGCCACCAGATCATATTGCCACGTCCCCACCTTGGTCCAGAAGCCGCCGGGACGGAAGAAGGGTTCCTCCCGCAGCACTTCGTCGGTGAACACGGGCAGCAGAGTTTCCGCTTCGGACGGCGTCAGCACCACCGGAGCCAGCACCGGTCCCCGGCCCGGCACACCGGGCTGCTTCTTGAAATGGAAAATGTTGAATCCCCACCCGCCGAAATTGCTGCCGAGGATTTTTCCCGTGATGGTGCGGCCTTTCAACTGCTCCTGATAAAGCCACGTCTGGTAGCCGTTGGGCTGGCCGCTGCTGTTCGACAATGTGATATGCAAATAAGTCTTCAGTTCGGAGGCCAGCACTCCGGCCAGGCTGGGCGTGTTCTTCGTGTGCGTTTCATCATAGCCGAGCACCTCCTCCCCGGTGGAGTGGAAATCATAGTAAGCCGTGGTGGGTTGAGGCGCGAACCGGTCGCGCCAGGTGAGCGTGGCGCGGGCGTCGTCGGTCGCCGGATTGCCGCTGGGAGTGGGGAACAATTTATGCCAATTGCTGGCCCAGAGCTTCGGGGGATAAACCCCGTCAAATTCCTTGTTCCATTCCGTGTGAGGCAGGAAAGCCGTACCATCGTCCGGTTGCGCCACTTGGCTGTCCTGCGCGCCATCGTAGGCTTCGGCGGCCACGGCCGCATCCAACATGAAGTAGCGGTCCACCGGCGCCTGATGGTCGGAGATGGCCGACGACACCACCATATTGCCCAGACTGTGCCCGGCCACATTGATTTTCGCAAATCCTCCGGATGTTTTCAGGGTGGAAATGAAGTCCGCCAGGATCGGGGCGGTGCCAAGGGCATGGACCACATTGATCTGATAGTTGCCCGTGAGGTGGCTGTTGCCCAAAGTAATTTGCGATTCCGAGCCATACCAGGTGACGCCCCAGAACTGCGCCCGGGAGCCGCTCCACCACAGGCGTTTGAAAACCTCCGCCTGCCAGCCGCGCGCCTGCTGCTGGTTGACGTTGTAGCCATGCACAAAGACGAAGGCTTTGCCGTTGTTCAACTCGTCCGGCCAGTTGGGCGCGCCATCGCGATCGGCCGTATCGGGCTGCATATTTACCGCGCTCACGAGGTTTTTGTGGCGAAACATCTGCTCGACGCCGGCAAAGCGGAGAGGCAGCTCGATCTTGGAAACGAACGCATTGTTGTGCCAGACCTCGAGCCGCAGCGGCGCGGTGGTGGCCTTGCACGCTTCGACAAGAATGATGCCCTTCCCTTGAGTAATAATTTTCCCGAGGAACGTCCGGTCCAACGCCACACCCTCAGCGGTAATCGGAATGACCGATGCACTGCCTAGCGTGCCCGCCACCGATGCATCGCGCTGGTCATCGCCAACGGTGAGAGGCGTGAGTTCCGTGGTCAGGAAATTGGCCGCACCATCGGCTTGGGCCAGCTTGTAGGTGACAGTAGGGTCATCGGCCGGGTAATCGCGTAGCAACCCTGCAATATCGAGATGGACCGGGAAAAAATCCACCAGGTCGCGCACGCCATTCACCACGCCGTCCCCGCTGTTGGTGCCCTTGCCGGGGATGTCGGTGCCGTCGGTCTCGCCGGAGTCGTCATCATCGTTGGACCAGAAATACCACGGCAGTCCCCGCCGAGCGAACTCGCGATCGGGGTTGGCTGCATCGCGCGAGGTGTCGATCACCCCGTCGCGGTCGAAATCAACCCCCAGCCGGTCTGACTTGGGGATAAGCAGGTAGGCTTGGATTTCATGTTGGGCGTTCCAGGCAGCAAGCAAGATCTGTCCCGCATTGTTGATCTGCAATGCGTAGACGATATCCAGTCCCGTAAGTTCGCCAAGGTCGGTTGGGATGAAAGCCACCACACCTGATGCACCTACCGTTTTTCGCCAGAGAATCGAACGGCCATTGTATTGAAGAACCAAGATTTCATCATTGTCGTTCAAAGAGAGTGGAAAGCCAAACTCGTCGCCAATAGGATGAGCGGATCCGTCCCAGTAATATGGTCTTTGGTCGTTGGGATCATAGGACACGAGCAGTGCCGCCCCGTGGTTGTTAAGATCGAAACCTTGAAATCCTTCGATTAATCGCTCGTTTAAGAAAACCCCAACTTCTCCAACAAATCTCTGCATCAGGAAGTCTCCCCGGTCGTTGACTCTCGTTGGCTGAAGCGGTGCTGGTTCCGCAGCCGCATCACCCAATTGCTGGTAGCCACCGGAAAAACTCCATTTCACGGGCGCTAGCAGTAAGACACGACCATCGTCGCTCCAAGCAGTCACCAAATATCCAACCGCGAAATTGCTGCTGAAGTCACTGACATATGTCGAAGCAAGGCCACTAGAACTCTGACCTGCGTTTCCAGCACCTATCGTTATAGGGACAAGTGTGCCGTCCTCTTTCCCCAATGAGTAGTTGTCAGAGCCTACAGGGGAATCAATTAGCAGATCCCCATTCTTGTTCAATGAGCCGTATCTTCCCAAATTATTAACCTGCTCTATTTGTCCGTTTCGCCAACGATACAACCCTGTGCTATCACTGAGCAGCACAACTCCGTTATTTCCCAAACCGGATGGGTTCATTCCTTCTGGCATGGGCACGAGAGTGAACTCTACGCCTTGCTCAACGGAAACGGTTTGACCGATTGGGAACCCAAATTTCGTCGATGTCGTTCCGTTCGACGTGGGGCCTGCACCCGTAACCACTCCACCTCCAGTCTGGGCGGGCAATCTGGCTGCCCAGATGACAGTGAGGAGCAAAATTCCTAATTTCACCATATTGGGGAAAAGGGTTCGTGGAGTCATGGCTGCAAGGGTTCGAGATACACTTGGGTGCGGCCGTTAGCGTCCGCGTGAACCCGGACTTGGTAGGAATACTCGGAGCCGGTGGGAGTGGCGGATATACGGCGGCTGCCTTTATTCACCGTGAAAGTTATGGGCGCATTCGGCCAAGGTGTTCCATCAGACCGGTGCACGATCATGGCCAGTTCATTGTTGGGTCCGGGACCGCCATTATACAGGTTTCCCAAGCTCGGCTTCACTCCGTTATAAAAATCCTTTGGATCAGTGCCGGCCAGGAATTCCTGAAGGTTGGTCTTGCCGTCGCCGTCAGTGTCGTTGCCCGGTGCGGCATCCTCCTCGCCGAAATACTTCCGCTCCCATTCGTCCGGCAGACCGTCGTGATCAGTGTCGGCGGGAATGGTGGTCACGCTGACTTCCGAACCCAGTGGAGACAGGTTTCCCGCAAAGTCAAAGGCGCGCACCTGATAGGTGAACTCCTCTCCGTCTGGTAGATTGGTGTCAGTGAACGTGGTGTCGCGAATCGGCAAGTCGGTGTCGATCGGCTGACCATCGCGGTAGACCACATACCCCGACACTTTGAGGTCATCGGTGGCCGGCTGCCAAGAAAGCGTAACGCTGTCGTTGGTTGCGGCAAAATTTGTCAGACCAGCGGGAGTCGTCGGTGGCTGGGTGTCGGGGCTAAAGACTGTCGGGTCCCGGCCCAAAGCAATCTCGTCGCCATCGTAGAGCCCGTCGCCATCGCTGTCGGGATTGTCCGGCTTAAGCCCGAGCCGAAATTCAACGATGTTCGGAACTCCATCTTTGTCGTTATCGAAATTGGAATCGTCAATCAGGGGATTCAATCCATGGGCCGTCTCCCACGCATCGTCCATGCCGTCGTGATCAGCGTCTGGAAATGGAGGATTCACATCGGGCGGAGTAATTAGCTTGAGCAGGCCGTTGCCGTTGATGGTCAGCCGGTCGGCGACGAGTCCACCGACGAGTTGCGAGTTACCGTTGATTGTGACCGTGCCAGAGGGAGCAGTCACATAGCCATGAACGGACACATTACCGTTTAATGTCAAACCGCCGCTGGCAAAGTTGAGTGCAAGCCAGGCAGGATGCGCGGAGACGCCGATGCTACCGTTGGCCGACACACCATTGGCGAGCGTGACGACGACCGGCCCAACCACGTCGAGATGGCTTGAGCCGTTCAGGGTGAGGTGTTGGAAATTATAGACGACCGGTACGGTGGCATTCGCGACACCCAAAACGAAGCTGTCACTTCCATTGGCCGTGAAATCCCCATACGTTCCGGGCGGGACGGTGATCGCGCCGGTGTTACCGGTAAGCGTGAGGTCTTTCAGCGTCGCGAAATCGCCGGGGGATTGGGTGGGGTTGCTGAGCGAAACGTTGCGGGTGCCGTCGGGCGGCGGGGGCGCGGCCACGATCGGCAGGGAAATGGGATCGGTGCGGCACACGACGTGGCCTAACGCAGCACTGCCGTTGAGTGTAATCTTGTGATTGGTTGGCGTCCTTGCACCGATGCCGTCGAGCGTGCCGCCGTAAACTGGATGTCCGTTTAACTGCACCGTCGGCGTGCCCGGCACCAGCAAATCACCCGTGATGCTCGCGCTGCCGTTAAGTGTCGTGCTTTCTGCCGTCATCTGCTGGATTGAGCCTTCGACACTGCCGTTCAAGGTCGGCGCGTGGCGGATCAGCGCGGTCTGGGCCAGCAGGGAGCCGACCGAAAAAACAAAAACACCGGCGAGACAAAAAGGGCGATATTTCATGGGACGGATAATCTGTTACAACAAGGTGGCCCCCTCCCCGCCATAACAATTGCACCGAGAACTATGTTGCTGAAAAATCTCGGCAAGCTAATTTCCCACCCCAATTTTCTGGCGGGTGTGAGACAAATTTCAGGATAACCTGTAGGGGCGGACCTCCTGTCGGCCATAGGCTTGGCGACGGCTGATGGTCCGCCCTCGAAGGGCGCAGCCTTTCGGCCAGCTCAAGGCCCTGAGCCCGTCGAACGGGCAAGCTGCGCCCCTAC
>OBEQ011634232.1_pt1 | contig 22154 bp, 32 predicted proteins | sample 1670901 | NCBI WGS metagenome assembly OBEQ01 (sample SAMEA104232315, study PRJEB22302) | groundwater metagenome | biome: forest; feature: aquifer; material: groundwater | place: USA | collected 2011-08-07 | depth 5.4 m
TTTCACGGGCTATTTTCGCTCATTGACTCAGGCCGCCCTTAAACGCTTCCCAGCCAAGCATGGACTTTCTCAAACGGGAGTCGTTGATGTTGCAACGCAGAACAAGTTGAACACCGTTTCGCATTCAGAAACTATATTGGATATTCCAACAGACTACGTTTTCTTTCACGCTGATCTCAAATATGGCGATCAAGGTGACACAGTGAAAGATCTCCAGCAGTATCTCATCTATGAGGGGAGTTATGCCGAGGCAATCATAAGCGGATACTTCGGTAATTACACACACAAAGCCGTCAAAATATTCCAATCGAGGTATGCTATCCAGCCAGTATCAGGGTTTGTTGGTTACAAGACGCGGCACCGAATGCAGCAACTCACGGGATTGTAAAAGCTAAAGATCAAAGCTGGCATTGTATTGTCAAGCAAATACGTCCTGACCCCCTCGACCCAGTGAAGCCCAGTAGGACGAAACTGGTAAACTCTGCTCTCATTGGTCATATTTTGAGTTCGAACTTGAGGCCTCTTATGTATAAAATGTAGTACAATGGGTGGTATGAAAGCGGTTCTCCAACGGATTTCGATAATCGTAACCGTTTTAGCGCTCGGTCTTTTTACGGGCGGCCGGTTTTCTTTCCTCGAGAAAGCTCGTGCTCAGGTGACACCTCAGAACGGTCAATCCGAATTCAAGCATGATGTCGAAGAAGGAATGCAGCAAGTGAGAAATGATCGAGACGCTCAAAACAACCAGCAAGAAATAGACAATGAAGATGATGAAAGGGCCGGCGATGAGCATGCTGATGTCAAAGAAGTAGACGGCGAAAATAATCAGGACGAAATTGATAACGAAATTGAGCAAGAAGTAGCGCAGGAGGACGCAACTGACAGTCAGTCCTCGGGAGAACATGGAAATGATGATGCCTCAACGTCAATTGAAACCGGAGCCTCACCCGATGATGGTGCCAGAGACTAAACCAGAACTATGACAAAGAGCATCGTTACCGGAATTATTCTCCTGTTAGTTATCGTCAGTGGGGTGTTTTATTTCTCACGAAAGCCAGCCCCAGGTAGCCCCGTTCCACTCATCCAGAGTTCGCAATCTTCTTCAACGCCTCAGGCGCTCGGCGGCAAGCAGAGAAGCAAATCAGGACCGCCGCCGGTAGTTCTGAGCGCGCAGATGAGTACCAACTTGGCGTCAAGTGGAGCAGCGCTTAAGCCGAAAACGGTTTTCTCTCCTAAGACGCCGAACATCTATGCGGTTTTGTCTCTGAAAAATGCGACTCAACGGACACAGATTTCTTACATCCGTTACTACCGGGGCAAGTATGTCGATGCGAAGGTTTCGCATCCGTCCAAGAACGGAGCGAAGTACTTTCATTTCAGCTGGAGGCTGAAGACGGGTAAAACGAGAAAGGTTGGCAATTACAATCTCGTCTTCTACTTAGACGGTAAAAAAATTCAGTCAGTCGGTTACTCAATTAAATAGAAAGACTGTTTCTTAGAAAAGGTTTATTTTGGATACAGTGACAACGGGGTAGGGTAGCTCTGTTTTATACTCAATAAACGCACCCCATCTCACCCACCCAGCGGAGCGGAAAGATGAAAGTTACCGATGGAACATACGCCACCACCGCCACTTAACCAACTCAAAGCGCTCCGGAAGCCGGTCCGCAACGTCAACCGCGAGCACCGCGAACGCCTCAGCCGGCTCGAGCAGTTGGCGCTCTGGATTACCGCCCACATCGGCTCGATGGGCTTCTTCCTTGTCATTTTTGCCTGGACGGTCCTGTGGTTGAGCTGGAATACGCTCGGCCCTCAACAGAATCGTTTCGATCCGTTTCCTGCCTTTGTCCTCTGGCTCTTCATCTCGAATATGATCCAGATTTTTTTGATGCCGCTGATCATGATCGGTCAAAACCTCCAGGGTCGTCATGCCGAGCAACGAGCCGAGGCCGATTATGATGTCAATCTCCAGGCCGAGCGCGAGATCGAGGTAATTCTCCAACACCTCGAACAGCAGCAGGCGTTGCTCAAGCAAGTGCTAACACGGCTCGAGCAAAAGACCGTTTCTTCGAAACAGAGCGAGAGCAAAACGGGGTAGCTGACTGAGCTATATGGTGCCTTCCAAGCGCCTCCTCATTTACCCAGCATGAAGCATAAAAAATTGTATGTTATTGCGAGCATAGCGCTAGCGGCCTTGGTGTTCTATCACTATGCCCAGCCGACGCGCCTTGAGCGACGGCATCGAAACACCGCGGCGATCTATGACCGTGCCCTCAAGACGGAGCCGGGCCGAGCGATCAAGGTGGCGAGGGTGATTGACGGTGACACGATTGAGCTGATTAATGGCGATCGATTACGTTACATTGGCATTGATACACCCGAAGAAGTTGACCCAAGAAAGCCGGTTCAGTGTTTTGCCGAGGAAGCCGCGGCCGCGAATAAAGCTTTAGTTGAGGGCAAGTCGATTGTCTTTCAGCGAGACGTTTCTAGCCGCGATCGGTATGGTCGCTGGCTTGGCTTCGTCTATCTTAGTGACGGCACTTTTGTAAATTTAAGATTAGTTCAGGAAGGCTTTGCCTTTGCCTATCCCTATCAGCCGGATATTTCTCGTGCCGATAAATTTGAACAAGCGGAGGCGCAGGCCCGTGAAGCCGGGCGCGGTTTGTGGTCAGCCTGCACCGTCCATCGAACTTCAAGCGGACGAGAGCAGACCAACGCGCTATGAAATACAGCCTCAGCTCAATAACGGCGGCAATTTTGGTCTTACTCACTTTGGCTCAATCGGCTCAGGCCGCCTACCATTTTTCAAATTTTCGTGGTCGGCCACCAATTCATGTCTATGGCGGTACTCATGCGACGCCGGTCGGCATCACGCCAGCTGAAATCAAAGCCGTCTATCATCTGCCCGCCACTGGCGGCAAGGGCACCGTCGTCATTATCGGCGCCTATGATGACGTTTCGATTGAACAAGACTTAGCGGTATTTAGTAAGCAATTTAACCTATCCGCCTGCACGGTAAAAAATGGCTGCCTGGAAAAGCATCTGATGAAATCTGGCATAAAATCGAACAGTGGCTGGGCGCTTGAGACAACGCTGGATGTTGAGTGGGCTCACGCGATTGCGCCGCAGGCTAAAATTTTGTTGGTTGAAGCGGCGACCCCGAGCGGGGCGAATCTCCTAAAAGCCGTTGATTATGCTGCCGGTCGTGCCGATGTTGTTGCAATTTCGATGAGTTGGGGTGGAGCTGAGTTTCCCGAAGAAACTTCTTTAGACGATCACTTTGTCAGTAAAGCGGGGGCGGTCTTTTTTGCCTCCTCCGGCGATACCGGCGCTGGCGCGTCCTGGCCGGCGGCGTCGCCTCAGGTGATTGGAGTCGGCGGAACAACCGTCACGCTTTCAGGCAGTGGTTCGTTTGTGCGCGAGACGGCTTGGTCTGGCAGTGGCGGCGGGGGGAGTGCTTACGAAAAACAACCAAGCTACCAATCAGCCTACTCTATTTCTAAGAGCGGTGGTATGCGCGCTATTCCCGATGTAGCCTACAACGCTGATCCGAAAACGGGATTTCCGATTGTGCATTTAGGCGTATGGCGTACCGTCGGCGGCACCTCAGCCGGCGCGCCGCAGTGGGCAGCGATTGCGGCCCTGGGGAAGGGCGTGGAACTCAAGCGTTTGTATACCGATAAGGCATCGGATAACACTGGTGATTATTTCCGCGACATTATCAGTGGCTCCAACGGCGATTGCGCTTTTTACTGTAACGCCCGCCGCCGCTATGATTATGTTACCGGCCTCGGCTCCCCCCTGACGGTAGATTTTTAAATTCAATCTTAGTTCACGCGATCAACCACCCCTATTAGGAGATAATAAGCCCTGATGTCCAAAGACCTCTTCCGCGGTGCGGCCTGGTATTACGCCCGTTACCGTCCCGGTTATCCGGATAAATTTTTTAAACACGTCATTAAAAAGTTCCAGCTTGATGGAACAGGACGTTTGCTTGATCTTGGCTGCGGAACCGGTCAGCTTGCGATTACGCTCGCCCCATACTTCGAGAAGGTTGTTGCGATTGATCCCGATCACGCAATGCTGGCAGAGGGAAGGCGAGCGGCAAAACGGAAGCGAGTAAAAAATATCAAGTGGACAGAAGGCAGCTCGAGAAACCTAAGAGCAAATCTGGGCAAGTTCCGACTGGTGGTCGCCGGTCGGTCATTTCACTATATGAACCAGGCCAAGACTCTCCGCGCGGTCTATCGTTTACTTGGGCCAGGCGGCGGCTTTGTGATCATGAGCGAAAATAGTTTCTGGCGATCAAATAGTCGTTGGCAAAAAGCAGTGAAGGCCATCATTCAGAAGTACCTTGGGCAGAGGCGTCGAGCCGGGAGCGGTTATTTCTCGATACCAGGTAAAAGATTTGAAACATTCATTCGAGAGTCACCCTTCAGGCGTTTCGAGGAATACCGCCAGACCATCAGGCGCACCTGGGATAGCAAAAGCATCATCGGCTACCTCTACTCGACCTCGTACAGCCACAAGTCAATGTTCGGGAAGCAGGCCTCGGCCTTTGAGCGAGAGATCAAAAAAATTCTCTCAAAGCTAAATTCCGCCGATAAATTTACTGAAATAAACACACTCTCGGCACTCATCGTCAGACGATAGTTGAAAACTAGAGCTTTATGTCGTCAGTAACGCGATTCTAGCGTCCTTCAGCAGGCGGAACGATTTTTTAGACTGTCGTAAAATAGGTGCAGCATCGTTTAGTTGGGGGTGAGTGATAGTGGAGCAGAATGGTCTTGATATTCTGTCGCCTGAAGAGGCGGAGATGCTCGGGAGGGTCGTAAAGCTGGGGAGGGTGTACCAATCTTTCGGTTGGGTCGGAAGCGAATGGGCGTTTCCGATACCTGGCAGTGGTTGCGTTGATCCCGTTAATATCGACAAAAATGATCTGTTTCGGAATATCGCGCTGGGTGGCTTCATGGCCTCAAGGCCCATTAACATTCCCGGAGTCCACTGGCTTGTTTGGTCTCCAAACGACAAGACTCTTCGTCTTTTTGGTTGCTGACTGAGGTTCGGTGGCTAACACCGCCGCATCAGGAAACCGCTTCGGGTTCTCTGACGCGGCGGTTTTCTGTTGCGGCTATAATTCTATAGTCTTAATCCATTATGGCGCAGCCGGTAACGATAAAAAAAGGCCCGATCGCGATCGTAAAGAATCTGATCGCGCTTCAGTTGCTGGCGGTTATTAGCCACTCCGCCTTCGCCGTTCTGGCCGACTACGGCAAGCTCTACCGGAGCTTAACAATTTCTCAAGTGATTTCGTACGAGCTGGCCAAGGTGCTCTTCATTTCGATCGCCGAGTTAATCCTGACCGTATACATTTTCATCCGCTGGTTCAACGAGAACTACACCATTCTTGGGAATACGCTGGTGCATGAGCGCGGAGTGTTCTTCGGGCGACAAACAACTTACGAACTTCCTTCGGCGGTGCGTGTTGCAATTCACACCAGTCCGATCTCGCGCCTGTTTAAATACGGTTCGCTCATTGTCCGCAACTCCGATGGTTCACCGATCGTCGTGCTCCATGATGTTAGTCAACCAGAACGGTTCGTGCCGGTGCTTGAGGGACGACGTGATCACCGGAGTGAGGTGGTCTGGCCTAACCGGGCGATGATTACCGACCTGATCAGCCGACACGAGCACGAGCAGCTCGAGAAGAAGTCGTCGTTCCGGTGGGACTTTCATATTCAGAAGGTCAATGCCGACCTAGAGCACGCCGTAATGAAAACAATCGCCGCCTTCCTTAACTCCGAGGGTGGGCGGGTCATAATCGGAGTCGATGATCACGGCCAACCGCTTGGTCTTGAGCATGATTACCGGACACTCCGCCGGCCCGATGCCGACAGCTTTGAAAATCACCTGACTCAAATTTTTAACCGGATGATTGGCGCTGACTCACGGCGGCTGATTCGAGTCTCATTTCCGCAGGTGAGCGAGGTTACGATTTGCCTAGTCGAGGTGGCGCGCAGCCCCAAACCGGTCTACGTCAAAGGCAACACCGGTGAGGCCTTCTACATCCGGACCGGCAACACCACCACGCCGCTCAAATTGAGCGAAGCAACGGCGTACATCCAATCGTGGTAGCGTCAAGTGGATAAAGATCTTCCATTTTCGTAGTTTCCTTTTTAGAATAAGAGCGACAATGTTTTTTATCAAGGGACTGGCGGTAAAGAAAACAAAAGATAGGGGCAGGGGGGTATTTGCCACTCGAGATATTGTGGCCGGTACGGTGATTGGCGACTATCTCGGCAAGATTATTCGACCGGAAGAAAAAAACGAACAAGAACGTGGTCTTTATACGATGTGGTATAGCGATATTGCTTTGATTGAAGCTGACCCGAAGCAGGTTGGCATTCATCTTATAAATCACTCGTGTCTTCCAAATTGCGGCATATATGGACTGAAGCGCCACAGACTCTATTTTGCGTTGCGGCGTATTTTTTCCGGCGAAGAACTAACTGTTGACTATTGGGAAGAGCCACAGGATAAGACCTGTAATCCGTGCACCCATGAGTGTAGGTGCGGCACTGAGTTCTGTCGGGGCACCATGCATCTCACGCAGGAAAAGGAGCGGACAGTTGATCGTTACATAGCACGATTGGACAAGGGTACTTCAAAAAAGGTGCCGGTTCCGTATGGACAGTTACTTCCGTTGCTTCAGCAGTATCCAGATAGCGTTGCTGACCAGTCAATTTTTCCGCTTTTCGGTTATCGGCAAAAGCCCGCCATAGTTTTCAAAGACATTGCTTTGCCATCATTAAATTTTCTGCGAGAACAGATTCGGAGTTCGGGGCGGAGATTAGTCTTTCCGAAGCTCCAGCTGCAGGTAGAGGGTATTATTGATAATCGTGTAATTGTCAGTCGATTACATTGATCAGAACTGAGAGAGTAAATGAGCTTACGGCAGAAAGTTATTCCCCCGGACTATTTCGGCGCCAAGTATTTTTCTTCGGGAAGTTACAAGACCTATAAACAGGACGCCCATAAATGGATTGGGCCAATGGCCAAGAGAATGGTGACGTTTCTTCGGAGGCAAGGGGTTGGTCAGCTCCGGGTTCTTGATGTTGGCTGTACCTATGGCTGGTTACTGGCCGAGCTGCAGCAAGTTCACGGTTGCACCGTCACCGGACTGGAGTACTCGCCCTGGGTGATTGCCCGGGCCGATCGTTCGGTGCGGCGATTAATTAAGCAAGGCAACGTTCTTAACGCCAATGTATTTCCACCGAGACATTTTGATGCAGTAATTTGTTTTGAGGTCGTCGAATATTTGACCCCCGAGCAAACCAGGCAGGCGATTGCTCATCTTGTCCGTTGGTGCCGCGGTTTTATTTTTTTTAGCACCGTTTATCAACATTCGCGTTGGGCGTCGCAGGTGAAAAATCCTAACCCCGGCCGGATCACGGCCCTGAGCCAGAAGGAATATCGGCGATTATTTGAGTTGGCCGGGGCATCATTGGTCAGAACGGTTAACTGGGGTAATTATGGGACGTTGATGATTTTTGCGATAAAAAAATCAAGACAAAAATAAATAACTGGTAAAACAGTATTATTCAATGGAGGATAAGACAACCGAGTTTTCATTCGTCTTAAAGCCAGCTCAGCATGGGATCGGCGTTTTTGCTGTTCATGACATTAAGGCGGAGACATATCTGAGATTATTTGTGGGCGAAACCGAAGAGACAAACGTATCGGTTTCCAGGAAGAAAGAAGACGTGCCGGAATTTTTTAGGCAATACTGCATCGATATGGGGAAAACGCTCTATTGTCCAAAAGATTTTGGCTGCATGGAGATCGGCTGGCATCTGAATCATTCCAAAACGCCTAACGCTCACCACCGTAACTACGACTTCTATGCTTTGCGTGATATTTTGGCGGGAGAAGAGATAACAATTGATTATAATTCTTTGGAAGAATCGGACGAGGCGAAGGATGATTATTATAAGTAGCACGGGTTAATGACAGAAAAAGAAAATGGCCGAAACGGCAAAACCGATCAGACCAACGTTGAGAAACGGAAATTCCTGTTTATTTCACAGGAAGCGCTCAGTGGCGATTTAGCCTGGCAAATTCAGAAAGAAGGGAATGAGGTCAAAACCTTTATCAAGGACCCCGAGGATGCCGATGTCTACGATGGCTTCGTTGAGAAAGTGAGTGACTGGAAGGAGTGGGCATCCTGGGCCGACGTCATTATTTTTGATGACACCGGCTTTGGTGCCCAGGCCGAGGCGCTCCGGAAAGCCGGCAAGGCCGTTGTTGGCGGCAGCACTTACACGGATCGGCTTGAAGAAGATCGCGAATTCGGCCAACTGGAGATGAAAGCCGCCGGGATGAACGTGTTACTTAACTCGAACTTTGACGACTTCGATTCGGCGATCCAATATATCAAAGATAATCCTGGTCGTTACGTCTTCAAGCCATGCGGTAATATTCCCTCCGACATGAAGGGCGTGTTATTCCTGGGGACGGAAGAGGATGGACGCGATATGATTGAGGTACTCGAACACAATAAAGTCACCTGGTCGAAACGAATCAAGAAATTACAGCTACAAAAATTTGTTGCCGGCGTGGAGGTAGCCGTTGGCGCGTTTTTTAACGGCAATGACTTCATCTATCCAATTAATGTTAACTTTGAGCATAAGCGGCTGTTTCCGGGTGACATCGGTCCGCTAACGGGTGAGATGGGGACCAGTATGTTTTGGTCGCCGACCAGTCCGATTTTTAATACGACGCTGATTAAAATGCGTGATCGGCTTCAGGCCAGTGGCTATGTTGGCTATATCGACATTAATTGCATCGCCAACGCCCGCGGCATTTACCCGCTTGAGTTCACCTGCCGCTTCGGTTACCCGACGATCTCGATCCAGATGGAGGGGGTGGTTTCGCCCTGGGGTGAGTTCCTGTGTATGATCGCTCGCGGCGAGCCGTATGATCTAAAAACCAAAAAAGAATTTCAGGTTGGCGTGGTCGTGGCGGTACCGCCATTCCCCTACAGTGATAAACGCGAGTTTGCCATCTATAAAGATTTCTCGATTCTGTTTCGGAAGACAGTTCTGCCGAACCTCGAGGGTATTCATTTGGGCGAGGTGAAGTTTGCTGACGGCGACTGGCGCTTGGCCGGCGTAACCGGCTACGCCCTGGTGGTGACCGGCTCCGGCTCAACGATGGAGGACGCGCGGAAACAGGCCTATCGGCGAATCAAGGGCATTATGTTACAGAACATGTTTTATCGCACCGACATCGGCATTCGCTGGTACGAGGATTCAGACAAGCTTCAAATGTGGGGGTATCTGAGCTTATAGGGGTCGCATCCTTACCCCCTCGATTGATTAGGTAGGTAAACTTGCTCATTATTTTAGTAAAATAAAAACAGCATATTTTTTGGGAGGAAGAAAACGATATGAGCAGAGGTAATGCTGAATTTTATCTTCGCGTTCGTCATAAAAATGATTCAGTTTCTTTTCCCGAGTTGTTTGCGGCAATGGTTGCTGCCATAGAAACCGCCAGTATTGATGGCGAAGCGGGCGATCACGAAAAATTCGTAAAGACCGGAAAGCTCTGGAGTCCCCACGATTACGATCGCAACGGCAGTCGTGATTTCGCCTACAGCGTCCAGGGACGGGACATTCTGGTTAGCTTGGAGAAGCTTGGCGTACTCGAGAGTTTCCAGCTGAGATTTGTGCCGGTCTGGCATCAGTACTGGCTGGAATTCTGGCAGAGAAAGGGAGATGCCCCAAAAAGCATGAAAGTGTACTTCGTCTTGGATTTAACCAAGGCGAAAAAGCTTGTTGGTACCAAACATGTCCAAGCACAAGTTGCCCTGAAGGCGTACGTGTCGAAGCAGACATGTCAAAAGTAGATGACTGCTTGGACCGTACGATTGCAGCCGGATGCTCCTCGCGAAAGTATCCGGCCTATTTTTTTAGTAAAAATAGTTTATTGGTTGTATAATTCACAAAACTTATTTATGAGCGAAACGTATTTTATTTTGCAATACGTCCAGCCCGGACTGCTGGGGCTGATGGATGGCTCGGTCTCGACCCTGGCGCCGTTGTTCGCGGCCGCCTTTGCAACGCAGTCGGCCCATATCGCTTTCCTGATCGGTTTGTCGGCCGCAATCGGAGCGGCAATTAGTATGGGCTTTGCCGAGGCACTGTCCGATAACGGCGTTCATACCGGCCGGGGACACCCGTTTCGTCGAGGATTGATCACCGGCTTCATGACGTTCTTCGGCGGTATCCTCCACACCCTGCCATTTTTACTCGGTAATCTCCATCAGGCTCTCTACCTGGCCTACTTCATTGTTGGAATCGAGTTGATCACGATCGCCTATATCCGCAACCGTTACTTTAAGATGAGCTTTGCCTTATCGGTCGTACAGGTTGTCTTCGGTGGTTTGCTGGTTCTGCTCGCCGGTGCCCTGATTGGGAGTGCGTAATATACACAGAACGTCGAATTAAAACTATTTTGGAATGAATACTAATATCATCGTCGCCGTCGTCGTAATTGTTATCGTGGTCGGTCTTTATTTGTTGTTTAGTTTCGTGAAAGGTCATCAGGCTGGCTCAATCCCTGCAGCCGATACCATTCAGGCAGCACCGGTAGATCTTGGTTCGGTTAAGCCACAGCCCGAGTCAAAGCAGCCATCAGCGCCAGCCGCTGGTGACGTAAAACAACCATCAGCATCACAGTCGCAGTCACAACCGAAACCCCAGACAGAAATGTTAAACGGTATAAAAACCGAAATACTCCAACCGGGAACTGGCGTTGGGGCGAAGACTGGCGATACGGTGACGGTGCACTATGTCGGTACACTCACCAACGGTCAAAAGTTCGACGCCAGTCGTGACCACGGTCAGCCCTTCTCGTTTCCGCTCGGCGCTGGGCAGGTGATCAAGGGCTGGGATCAAGGCGTAGTTGGGATGAAGGTCGGTGAGCAGCGACGACTAACCATCCCGCCAGCGCTCGGTTATGGCGCCGGCGGCGCTGGCCCGATTCCGCCAAACTCGACCCTCATCTTCGAAATTGAGCTACTCAAGATTAACTAAGGTAAGGGGTGCGATTCAGCCCGGTGGTATAATTGACGAAGCAACTGAGAAAGGACATTGAAATGGTCAATGCCGAGGCTAGCGAGGTTCGCTACCTCACCGACGACCGTGATTTACCAGAGCAATATGAGCTTGTAATCTTCGCTGGCGGGAACGGCGACTGGTACATCAGCGTTGTCCCGAAAGGTGAAGTGTCGGTACGAGCTGTTCGAATTTGTACCTCGGGCGGAGCAGCCGCCGCTGTTCCGGGATTACCGACGGCGATTGCCGATGCCTTCAGGGCTTTGGCGAATGCTTCAGGCTTTGGAATCACTCACGTGAGGAGGTGAAATATATGGGTGGAATGGCCGGTAAGCTTAGGCGATTTCCAAGAGGCAGCCACGACAGAAGCTCCCCGGGTCAGCGACACGCTAGTGTTCGAAAACGAAAGAAGCAAGAACTTCGCTATAAAGCTGACCAGGCCGATCGGGAAGAGGCCGCAAGACGTGGAGTCAGCGTTGCGCAGATTAAGCTGGAAAGACGGGAGGCTCAAAAGCAGATCGATCTGGCGAAACAACGCGAAGCGGAAAAGGAGGAGCTACGGAGGAATTCGGAGGCAAGAAAAGAAGCAGCAATAGAACTCCAACGCCTGGGAATCAGGTTGAGTTTCTGATTGCACTATCAACTAAGCCCCCAGCGGAAGAGTCCACTTCCGTCAGGGGCTCTTCTGTTGCTCAAAATAAGTTGTATATATTACTAATCCAACAATAATGAAGCTCTCTATTGCTCAAAATATTTTTGAAAAATTTCCCGACTTTATCGCCGGGGTGATAATTACTCGCGGTATTGATAATAGTGGTGGTTCTGATGAATTACTGCAGTTATGCCGGAGCATTGAGCCAATAGTTAGTGAACAATTTGCCCAACTTGAGAATCCCGGCCGACACCCGCTGATTGAACCATGGCGTCGTGCCTACAGAACATTCGGCGTCGACCCGCAGCGCTACCGTTGCTCCTCCGAGGCGTTGACGCGACAAGTAATTAAAGGGAATGATGTTTGGGGCATTAATAAACTGGTTGATACTTACAATTATGTATCACTCAAATACACACTACCGGTTGGTGGCGAGGATCTGGCGAAGATGATTGGTGACCTTGAACTGGCTTTCGCTCGCGGCGATGAACCATTCATCCGTCTCGGCGGCACTGAGTCGGAGCCGCCCCAGTCCGGCGAGGTGGTTTATCGGGACAATGTCGGCGTCATCTGTCGGATGTGGAACTGGCGAGAAGGGGATCGGACAAAATTGACTGAGGAAACAAAGAGTGTAGTTATCGTCATCGATGCCCTTGCACCAGCTGATCAGACTTTAGTTACGACAGCGGCGCGGGAATTGGTCGATCTGGTGACTCAGTTCTGTGGTGGGAACAGTACGATGGTTCTGCTCGATCGGAACCAGACTGCGTGTATGCTGTAAGGGATGGCACGGCGGAGTGGAGCGACAGAGTATTTAGTGACGGGCTTTTTTATTGTGTTGGTGGCATTGGGAGTGTACGGACTATTACAACAGCGGGTGGTAAAAATTCTATTACCGCCACCGCTGCCGACGGCAACAACAACAGTTTCTGTCGCAACGACAGCCGTCATGGCACAGGTGCTTCTGCCGATTGCCATCCCAGTGACAGCTGATACACTAACTCCGCCTCCTGCGCGACTAGCACCAGAACAGCACAACGATGAAACACTCCCAGCGCCGGCGGAGGTGAAAGCAATCTATGCAACCGCCTACACGGCGCTCAGCCCACGCCGCCTGGCGGCGCTAATTGATCTAATCAAGACGACCGAGTTGAATGCGATCGTCATCAATGTCAAGGACGGTGAACATACCTTCCTCGATGGACATATGGCCGCGGCGATTCGACAACTCCGCGAAGCTGGAATCTATCCAATTGCACGGATTGTTGTCTTTCAGGATAACGAACTGGCTGAACGTAATCCAGCAGTGGCGCTCCGACGTCCGAATGGCTCGATCTGGGACGGTGGCGGCTACCGCTGGGTTGATCCAGCTAGTCAGGTGGTCTGGGATGAGAATGTCCGCGTCGCCGAAGCGGCGCTCGCGCTCGGGTTCGCTGAGATCAACCTTGACTATGTGCGTTTTCCGGCCGATGGTGCGCTCGACCAGATTGTTTATCCGGAAACTCGTTTTGCCTCGACCACCAAAGTTGAAATTATTCGTAACTTTCTCGATTATTTTGTTGAGACGGTTAAAGGGGTTTACCCTAAGGCGATTATTTCGGCCGATATTTTTGGTTATACCTTCCTGTCGGACACCGATCTTGGTATTGGCCAGCGGGTGGTTGATTTAGCTGACGCCGTCGACGTGATTGCCCCGATGGTCTATCCTTCACACTTCTCACCGAATACGTTTGGCTACAAAAATCCAGCGGCGCAACCATACGAAACTGTTCGTCGCGCCTTGGTGATGGGATTAGAGAAACTAATGGCCGAAGGGCATGATGTGACCGTCCGACCCTGGCTCCAGGATTTCGATCTCGGTGCGGTTTACAACGCCGCGGCGGTGCGGGAAGAAATGCGAGCCGTCACCGACGCCGGGCTTAACGCCGGTTGGATGATTTGGAGTCCGCAGAATACCTATGATCGCGAAGAGTTTGTAAAAAAGCAATGAGTGGCAATCAGGTATAGTAGAGTACGCATGACGGAGGCGATTATTGAAGTTGAGCACCTCACTAGGAGTTACGGCACGTTTACGGCGGTGAACGATGTTTCGTTTCGGGTTGCGCCCGGTGAAATTTTTGCTTTTCTCGGGCCGAATGGCGCCGGTAAGACCACCACGATCAAAGTTTTAACGACACTTCTTCGACCAACGGCCGGAATGGTTCGAATTGCCGGTCACGATCCGGTCACCGACCAGGATGCCGTGCGGCGTTCGTTTGGGATCGTCTTTCAGGATCCCAGTCTCGATGATGAATTAACTGCCGCCGAAAATCTCGAGTTTCACGGCGTTCTTTACGGCGTACCGCGTAGTATCCGTCGAGAACGAATCGCGCAACTGCTCGAGTTGGTTGAGCTGGTTGAGCGACGGGACGATCTAGTTAAACACTTTTCCGGCGGCATGAAACGGCGACTCGAAATCGCCCGTGGCCTTCTTCATCATCCGCGCATCCTCTTCCTCGACGAACCAACGATTGGACTGGACCCGCAGACCCGGGCGCATTTATGGGACTACGTTCGCGAACTCAATCGGAGCGAGGGTATCACCATTTTTTTAACAACGCACCTGATGGAGGAGGCCGAGCGGGTGGCGCAAAGAATTGCCATTATTGATCACGGTCAGCTCGTCGCCCAGGGCACCGTCGCTGAGCTAAAGCGGACGACTAAAACTCGTTCGCTCGAAGACGCCTTCCTTGCCATCACTGGCCGAACGATTCGAGCCGAGACGGTTGACGCCGCCGATCGACTTCGCGATCAGGGTCGGATCTGGGGGCGCAGCCGCGCGCGGCGAACCCGATGATGAACGCGATTGGCATTCTCTGGCTCCGTCAGGTCAAGCGTTACCTCCGTTCGCGCGCCCGCATTTTCAGTTCGCTCGGTCAGCCGCTGCTATTTTTCGTTGCGCTTGGTTTCGGACTCGGACCGGTCTATGCTCGAGCCGGGCAGGGCAGCTACCTCACCTTCCTCGGGCCGGGGGTGGTGGCGATGGGTGTTGTCTTCACCGCAATCTTCAGCGGCATTGAATTAATCTGGGATCGACAGTTCGGTTTTCTCAAGGAAACGTTGGTAGCACCGGTGCCGCGAGCGGCGATTGTGTTTGGCAAGACGCTCGGCGGTGCGACCGTGGCGACACTCCAAGGTGTCCTGACACTACTCCTCGCGATTTTGGTTGGCTTCCGACCAGCGGCGCTGGCGCTCCTGCCTGCAATCGTGGTGATGTTTCTGATCGCGCTTCTCTTCACTGCGCTCGGGATTGCGATTGCGGCACGACTGGAAGATATGCAGGCCTTCCCGCTCTTGATGAACTTCATCGTAATGCCGATTTTCTTTCTTTCCGGGGCGCTCTTCCCCTTAGCCGGATTGCCGTCGGGGATACGCTTCGTTACGACGATCAATCCACTCACCTACGGCGTTGATGCCCTTCGTCTGCTCCTGAGCGGTCAGGGTCACTTTAGCCTATCGCTCGATTTAGCCGTTCTCAGTGCAGTCACCCTCGCGCTTCTCGCACTCGGCACCGTCCTTTTTGCAGGGATTGAGTTATAGCTTTTTGCTAATTGAATTTTTATTTTTGTCGTATAATCATTTTAGCGATTTGTCAAGGAGGTGAGGCTAGTGATTTTTCGCCTAAGTTTTCTCGAGGGCATTCCGGTTAGTAAGCCGGAAGAGGTGAAGGCGGTTATCGCACAACATGAGCACGAAGCAGTGCGACTCGAACCGGGTGAGTATGACCTCACGCCATCGTGGTGGGGGAATAATGTTTACGCGTATGCTGTGAACGTTCACTTGGATGGTACGGCAACAATGCGGATGGTTCCTCGCTCTGCAAACGGCGTGACATTTGAACTTTTGCCTGCAGGTTGTCTTATCGATGCGCCGAGAGAACGAGAGTTCTCAATTCCTGGCAATCAGTCAACTGCGGTCGTTTTGGGGTTTATGCGCGATGGGACGACCTTCGGCGTGTTCGAGATCATCGTCTATCTACCCGAACGGACGACAGTGCAGCTTCCGCCGGCATGGTTGAACTAAAGGAGGTAATGAGGCTATAACGGGCTGGGCATCATCGACGATGCTCAGCCCGATTTGTTTTTTTAAAGTTTATTTACCCTGAGTAAGGCCGAAGGGCTTGCCCCGAGCAGAGCTGAAGGGTATAATATAGATAGTACAGTTTTTGAATCAAACGAGAGAAAGGGGGTGACATCAAATGATTGAAGCTTTAACGCTTCGAATGATCAATGTGGTCGAGCTCCCGTCATGGCGGCACCTATTAGCCTGGCTAAGAGCTCTGATGACGAAGCCGGCAACTCTCGCGGAGGAGCTGGCAGCGCTTGGGGTTTCAACGATCGATCTTGATCGGGTGCGTCGCTTTCAGGCCATGATGGTTCTAAGGGAACGCGTCCAAGGGCGGGCTGGCGCGAAATGGGACAGTCGCGGCTACACCGCGTTTCGCGGCGAAATTCCCGACGGTGCTCGTCGTGTTGGCGACTGCGCCTCAACGATTCCGAACGCGCAGGTCGTGGTCGAGACGTTCGATCGGGATCCGTTCATGAAGGTTCTTCGCTCAGCTCCGAGATCAAAGTGGTTTTCCTTCCTCGGATCAAGGAGTGAAGAGGCGTATATCGCCTGCTGGGATACCGTTGGTTTCTATCCCAACGAGTAGTCACACAACGTGCAAGTCGGCAGCGCAGGGCCGTGATCCACCTTTGGTGGTGATCGGCCCTGTTTTTTATTTATAATATTTCTAATGCCTACATTAGAAACGTCAATCGTGCTCGGTCGGTTGTGGGGCGTGGCGTTGGTGGTCGTTTCGCTCGGATTCTTAATTAACCGGCGGCGTTTAAGCTATCTCGCTGGTATGTTTGCCCACGAGGGCGTGCTGATTCTCTCGGGAATTTTATGTTTGATCGCTGGGCTCACCACGATCTTGCTTCACAACGTTTGGACTGCTGACTGGCACGGTCTTGTTACCTTATTCGGTTGGGGGGCAATGCTGAAGGGACTAGTTCGGATTTGGTTCCCGGAGCAACTCAGTCGATGGTTGAAGTCGCTCTCCGGCCGTGAGTTCTGGTGGTTGACTCCGGCATTCGTGATCACTCTTCTGCTCGGACTGTATCTGCTGATGGCAACCAGAATCGTTCCGGCGGTGTTTTAAAAGGAAAAGTAATAGAAAAGTGCGACGATGCCGGTTGGCGTCGTCGCACTTCGTATTTCACCCTGGGCGTTACGGTCTCAGGCCGGGAAATTTGAGAAGCGCAAGTTCTCGTGCAGCACTCTTCGGGCTATCCGAACCGTGAACTTTGTTCCGTGGTCCGTCGCCGTAAGTGCCACGAATGGAGCCCGGATCAGCCTTGGACGGGTCGGTCGCGCCGTTGATGATGCGAACTCGTTCAATCACGTTTTCGCCCTCAAGATAGAGCACAAGCACTGGGCCGGATGTCATGAAGTCGATTAGCTCGCCAAAGAAGTGCTTCCCGTTGTGCTCAGCATAGAACTCTGTCGCGAGTTTTCTACTAAAGCGTCGCAAGATCACCTCAGCAACAAAGAGCCCCTCCTGTTCATAGCGCGCAACGATTTCATCTCTGTGCTCGAACCCGTCGGGCTTGATTATGACGCAGGTGCGCTGGGTCAAGTGAACCACCTTCTTTCTATTTGATCTGACTCTATTTTAAGGCCGAGGTGGGTAGGGTACAATGGGGCTATTATGGCTCTCGCGTCAGCTATTCCGACATCGGTTCAGCCATTCCTGATTGGTCTGGTGATCGGTTTTGTGCTCGCCTTTCTGTTTCGTGGTTTCGCTGGCCTGGTTAAGTGGCTATTCATCTTGCTCGCCGTGGGCGCGGTGGTCGTTGCCTTTATGTCACGCGTACAATAATCTAGCGATGTCAAAGTACTACAACGCTAAACGAGTTCGTAATCTTTATGAACCCCTTCGGCATGGCTCAGGGCAAGCCGATAACCAATCTTACCGACTCAGCCGTTCGAAGCTCGACTCTTTTCTTCAATGCCCCCGTTGTTTCTATCTCGATCGACGGCTCGGTGTTGGTCAGCCGCCCGGTTTTCCTTTCGCCCTCAATAGTGCCGTTGACCGGCTCCTGAAACGGGAGTTTGATACTCATCGAGCCGCCGGCATTCCGCATCCGTTAATGGAGGCGCATGGTGTCGATGCGATTCCGTTCGCTCATCCTCAACTTGATACCTGGCGCGATGCTCTTGGTGGTGGCATTCAGTTTCATCATCGGCCGACAAATTTTCTCATCACCGGTGGGATTGATGACGTCTGGGTTAATCCGCGCGGTGATCTCCATATTGTTGACTACAAAGCCACGGCCAAGGAGGGCGCGGTGACGCTCGACAGCGCTTGGCAGGATGGCTATAAGCGCCAGATGGAAATTTATCAGTGGCTGTTCCGACAGAATGGCTTCCCGGTTGATCGCGTTGGTTACTTCGTTTACGCCAATGGCGATGCATCGAAGGAAGCCTTCGACGGTCAACTCGAGTTCGATTTGACCGTTATCCCGTACGAGGGTGATGATGGTTGGGTCGAGCGGGCGATCTATGCCGCTCATAAATGTTTAACCGGCAACACGCCGCCAGTCGCTTCGCCTGACTGCGATTTTTGTGCTTACCGCGAAGCCGCTCGCGCCGCTACTAATCCCACCGGTAGCACTGGCACGGAAGGAAAATTGTTTTAATAATTTTTCATACTTTCAATGTCGTCGCTATTACCGCCTACCAGCTACCACCTACCTACTCAAAAAGGTTTCACGCTCATCGAGGTTTTGATTTCATTCGCGGTGCTGTTGGTGGCCATCAGCGGCGCAATCGTCTTGTTGCAACCATTCCAGACCCACGGTGAACTCGAGGCTGGAGTTGATACGTTGGCGACGGCATTCTATCGGGCACAGATGCTGAGCCGAGCAGTAGCCGGAGAGTCTAACTGGGGGGTACGAGTTAATCCGAACCAGATCGTTGTCTTTAAGGGGTCAAGTTATGCTGGTCGCGATGCGAGCGTTGATGAAGTGAGCGAACTTTCTCCCTTAGTTACGCCGACTGGTTTAGTCGAGGTCGTTTTCAACCAACTAACCGGCGAACCACAACAGACCGGTACCACCACCTTAACCTCGCGTCGGGGCGAAGTTCGATCAGTTTTTATCAATGCCAAAGGTACTGCCTTTTATTAACCGTCGGGCCTTCTTGGTGATTGAACTCCTGATTGCGATTGGGTTGTTTGCGCTGGTTTTCACGCTCATCGGCGGAGCGTTGGTGGCAGGGCAGCAAGGTGAAAGTTTTTCCGGGAGTCGAAGTCGAGCGTTGTTGCTTGCCGCTGAGGGGCTCGAGGCGACTCGGAGTATTTCTGGTAACGGTTGGGATAATTTAATCCCGGGTACCTTTGGTCTCGCCACTAGTAGTGGCCATTGGGTCCTAAGTGGCGCGAATGATCTGATCGGTAGCTTCACGCGTCAATTAACAATCACTGATCTGGATCTTAGAACGAAACGCGTGACCAGCCGAGTTAATTGGTTCTCGCTACCAACAAAGAATGAATCAGTGACGTTGACTGAAGACCTGACGAATTGGCACGTGTCCTGGTCAGCCACGTCAACAGAGCAGGGGGCGCTGAACATCAGTGGCGGCCAGAATGCAGTGAAGGTGGCAGTCAGCGGCAACTATGCCTACGTCATCTTTAAAGCTGTTTCGCAAAATTTTGCTGTTATCAATATCGCTACGCCAACGAGTCCAGCGGTCGTTGGGACAGCCAGCCTCAGTAATGAACCCAAAAATATCGCTGTCCGTGGTAACTACGTCTACATTGCCTCAAAGAATAACAGTCAGGAGCTTCAGGTCGTTGATATCAGTAACCCAGCCGCTCCAACGCAGGTCGGTGCTTACAATGCGAGCGGGAATGAAGATGGACTTGGCGTGGCGGCGACGGGAACGGTCGTGCTGCTTGGTCGCGATCAAGGTACTCCGGGCTTCCTTATCATCAACGTCGCTACTCCAACGAATCCGACGCTCCTCGGTTCACTTACATTTGCTCAAGATACCCGGGTGAATGAGGTTGCGGTTATTGGAAAATACGCTTATCTCAGCACCGATGATGACAGCGGTGAACTAAAAGTTATTGATATTAGTAATTTGTCTGCACCGACACTCGTTGCCTCATTGGACTTAAGCGGAAGTTCTGAGGCCACCAGCATCGCCGGGTTCGGCACGACGGTCGTTGTTGGCCAACAAAATGGTGGCGTTGGGCTGGCGATCGTCAACGTCGCCACTCCGACCAGCCCGACGCTGTTCGCGACCTTCCCCGTCAACGGTAATGTCAACGACGTCGTGCTCGGACGGAACGGCACTCATGCCTTTCTGGCAACGACCCAGAGTGATAAGGAGTTACAGGTAGTAAATCTTGTAACTCCGTCGTTGCCGGCACTCCTGTCCTTCTTCAATACCAGCGGTTCGCTCACTGGCATTGATTACCAACCAATCCAGGATCGAATCTACGTTGTTGGTCAAGACAACAGCGCCGAGTTTATGAGTTTTAAACCGAACCAACCATGACGAAGCTTTTAGCTTGTAGCTTCTTTAGCTTATTAGCCACCACCAGTCATCAGCGTATACTGGTGACGCGAAGCTAATAGCAGCTAAAAAGCTAATGAAGCTAACCAGCTTACCTATTCACCGCCTACGATCAAATCGTTCCTTCACTCTGATCGAACTCATCATCTATCTTGGTATCGTCTCAATGATTTTAGCGATTGCCTCGGCCTTGGTTTATACCTTACTTCAGTCGCGGGTTCGACGACGTTCGATTGCCGTGGTTGAGCAGGAGGGGCTTCGAACGACTGAGCTGATCGCGTTTTCGATTAGAAATTCTCTTGGGATTACCACGCCGCTGCCGGGCGCCACCGCCACGACCCTAACGCTGACTGTCGATGCGACCTCAAGCAGCCCCACAGTTTTTAGCTTTGCTACTGGGACAATTCGTATTACCGAAGGGACCGGTACGCCGATTGCGCTCAGCTCAAGCCGTACGATTGCCTCAGCGCTTATCTTCACTAACCTCACTCCAACTAGCACCCCTGGCACGTTACGCTTCAGCTTCAAGCTTGATGCTGTTGCCCCGACCGGTCGTGGTGAATATGCCTACGGTCGCACATTTACGAGCTCCGCTAGTAGGCGGTAGCTTCATTAGCTAATTAGCTTAAATAGCTTGTTAGCTTATTAAAGTAATGAGCGAAGGAGTTATTCATTCCTATAAAGATTTGACGATTTGGCAGAGAGGTGTTGAGCTTGTAATAGCGGTTTATGAAGTAACAGCTAAATTTCCGAAGGAAGAAGCGTATGGCCTCGTGACTCAGATGAGGCGTGCGGCTGTTTCTATCCCATCTAATATTGCCGAAGGCCGATTTAGGGGAACCAGGAAAGATTTTTTACAATTTTTGCGGATCGCCTATAGTTCTGGCGCAGAACTTGAAACTCAAATTGAAATTAGCAAGCGGCTACCACTGATGACGCAACTTGATTTCTCTCGTGTCCAAGCATTACTCATTGAGGTTATGAAAATGCTCAATGTTATGATTAGAAAACTCGGCGATAAATCAAGCACTGTTACTCAACGAAACTAAAAAGCTAATGAAGCTTATGCAGCTAAAAAGCTCAGGGTTTATCGCGCTCATTTCGACCCTAATGATTGCTGGGGTCGTTCTTGCGGTTGGTGCAGCTGTGATGATGCTCGGTTTAAGTGCGACGCGAACGACCAGCACGTTCAACCAATCGGCGCAGGCCCGAACATTAACCGACGCCTGCGCCGAACGAGCGCTCAATCGGTTGCAGCAAGATTTAAGCTATGCCGGAGGTGAGACTTACACGATTGGAAACGGCTCCTGTCAGGTTGTGGCAGTGCTTGGAAGTGGCAATACTAACCGAACAATCGAAACAAAGGGTACGGTCGGAACAGTTGTCCGAAAGGTCAAAGTTCAGGTCACGCAAGTCAACCCAACTGTTCAACTGTCCGCCTGGCGCGAGGTGGTAAGTTTTTAATGTGGTTCGCCTACTTACTTCGCTGTCGTGATGGCACGCTTTACGCTGGTGTCACAACGAATTTAAGGCGTCGCTTAGCCGAACATCGTGCCGGACAAGGGAGTCGTTACGTTCGTTCACGCGGTGCCGATAAGATTGTTTATCATGAACGCTGTGTTTCTCGGGCAGCAGCCTTGAGGCGCGAACGACAACTTAAGGGCTGGAGTCGTCAAGAGAAACTTAGCTTGATAAAGGCCGCAAATAAACAACTTTTGAAGTTTGCAAAAATGTGATCCATTTTTTTGAAACACAAAATAAATTTTGAAAAAATAAAA
>OBEQ012174077.1_pt1 | contig 22152 bp, 28 predicted proteins | sample 1670901 | NCBI WGS metagenome assembly OBEQ01 (sample SAMEA104232315, study PRJEB22302) | groundwater metagenome | biome: forest; feature: aquifer; material: groundwater | place: USA | collected 2011-08-07 | depth 5.4 m
ACCGGCGACATTACTTATGGAACAAACAACGAATTTGGTTTTGATTATCTTCGCGATAACATGTTTTCCAGTTTGGAGCAGATGGCTCAACGTGGACATTACTTCGCAATTGTTGATGAGGTTGACTCTATTCTTATTGATGAGGCGCGTACGCCACTTATTATTTCGGCACCCGATGCTGAACCGACTGACAAGTATTACAAATTTGCCCAAGTTATAAAAGGACTTTCGTCGGACACCGACTACACAATTGACGAAAAATCAAAAACTGCACATTTAACCGAACACGGAGTTTTGAAAGTTGAGAAGATATTAGGTGTTGAAAATCTGTATGAGAAAGATTTTGATACTTTGCACCATATTGAAAATGCTCTTCGGGCGCGAACGCTTTATTTGCAGGATCGCGACTACGTAATTCGCGAGAACGCGGTCGTCATTGTTGACGAGTTTACGGGACGACTGATGTTTGGCCGGCGCTGGTCGGACGGACTGCACCAGGCAGTTGAGGCAAAAGAGGGCGTTCCAATTCAGCAGGAGTCACGAACGCTGGCAACAATTTCTTTCCAGAACTACTTTCGTATGTATGAGGTTTTGGCGGGTATGACCGGGACTGCGGTAACAGAGGCCGAGGAATTCCATAAAATTTACAAACTTGAAGTTGTCGCCATTCCGAAATATAGACCAATGGTTCGCGAAGACCGCGCTGACTTAATTTACAAAACCGGACGGGCAAAATATGCGGCGGTGGTACGCGAAATTGATGATGTTCGTAAAAGTGGCAGGCCTGTTTTGGTCGGAACAACATCAATTGAAAAAAATGAAATCATCATAGAGTTCTTGAAAAGAAAGAAAATTCCCCACAATGTCCTTAATGCCAAAAATCACGAAAAAGAAGCAATGATTATTGCCGAGGCGGGTAAACCAGGGGTTGTGACAGTTGCAACCAATATGGCAGGCCGCGGCGTTGACATTATTTTAGGCGGCGGCCGGCCCGATGCGCCCCCTGGAGTGGATCGGGAGGTACACGAAAAAAGCAAAGAACATTTGGAGTGGCACAAAAGACATGAAGATGTGATTGCAAGCGGTGGCCTTCATGTTATTGGAACAGAGCGGCACGAAGCCCGCAGGATTGATAACCAATTGCGCGGCCGCTCTGGGCGACTTGGCGATCCCGGTTCAACGAGATTTTTCCTGTCTTTGGAGGACGATTTAATGCGTATTTTCGGCGGAGAGAAAATTGCATCTTTAATGGATACTTTGCAAATTCCCGAGGACCAGCCGATTGAAAATGCTTTAGTTTCAAGGGCAATAGAGCAGGCGCAGGTCAAAGTTGAAGGCTTTCATTTTGACTCAAGAAAACACTTGGTTGAGTATGATGACGTTGCCAACCAGCAAAGGGAAATTATTTATAAACTGCGCCGGGAAATTTTGGAGTCTTCTAGTCTCAAAGAAGAAGTTGTTCAGAAACTCAAAGAACAGGTCAACAGCATGGCCGTTATTGCTTTTGCAAATGAGGGCGATGTTGATTACGAACGGCTCCTTATGATGTTTTTAGAGATAGCGCCTTTTGACGACGCTTCCCAAAAAAGGCTTCTTGGGCAATTGCAACAACTTAGGGTGCAGGGAAAAATATCGGACTTTTTGACGGGTCTAATGGAAAATCTTTATAAAGACCGCGAGCGTCAAGTTGGGGAAGATTTAATGCGCCAGATTGAAAAGGCGGCCTATCTTTCTTCAATTGATCAGCTTTGGATGGATCATTTGGATAATATAGAAGACCTTCGGGAAGGGATAGGTCTGAGAGGTTACGGACAACGGGATCCGTTAGTTGAGTTCAAAAATGAGGCATTTAATCTTTTTGACCGCTTGATGCTGGATATTGACGGGCATTTGGCCCGGAGAGTTTTCCGCATTGTACCGGCCGGAGCAATGCCTCGTCCGGTTAATATTGAGGACGCAAAGACAAATATTGATACATCGGATATGGAAGGCCTTGCCCAAACGCCGCTAACCAAAGCAGCAGTCGCGGCCGACCAGCGTCTACACGAGGCGGGCCATAAAAAACTCGGGCGAAATGATCCTTGTTGGTGTGGGAAAACTGATGCAGAAGGCAAGCCTATTAAGTGGAAGAAGTGCCATTATCCACAGGTGGGGTAGTTTTTTAGAAATGTCTATTTTAAATAAAAAATCATTAACTTTATTAATTACGTTATTTTTGATTTTAGTTGCTCTTGGATTTTTTTTAATTAATTTAAAAAGTAAGTCTTCGGTTTCAGGAAAAACATATCCAGAAATATCTAATTATCCTTATTTCTCTGTTTCTGACATCTACAAGAAATTTTGGGAGGAAGATAATTTGTCAACTGGTTATTACAATACTGAAGGTCATGTTCAAACAGTAGAGAAGTGTGGACGAGAAGCCTGTCCAGGAGAAGCTATAGTGATATCGTCAAGCAATAATAATAATCAGGAAAGTACCTTGCGTGTTTATGTAAAAAATTCAAACCAATTTAAAATAGGAAACAAATACCAGTTTTCTTTAGAAGCTATAAATGATAGTGGTGGAAAAATAATTCATCTAGTCGGCTATTCTAATTAAACATAGGGTACTCTGTTTAGATATTATCTCAAAAAGTTTCATTACCCACAATTGGGGTAATGATCCCGAGAGAAGTAGAAGGGCCACTACGTACAGTTGCCATGATAAATAGGGATTTAAATGGAAACCCAAATAGAAATTGAGGGAAATCTAGAAGAAAAATTGCGTGCTTCCGATCCACGAGATTTCATTGAACTTGCCGCTTTTCAGAAGTCCGCAAGAGCTATAGATCCTGACCCAACCCACCCTTAGGAAAGTTCACCTGGCATCGCGATTTGGAAGATTAATGAAGGCGGAGAAATTTATATCTGTACACCCTACGACAATGAAGCAAAGAAAAGAAATCTGTTAATTGCTGAAAAGTCAGAAAATGGTGTTGCTGTTTCGGCCTATATAAAAGATCTGGATACTTCTGTGCAGAGTAGCGTAGTAGATATATTAGATAGAGGTCTAAGACATTTTTCTTCTGACAACCAACATCAATTTCTTAAACGAGTAATGCAAATTATGCCACAACTGAAGGAAGTATCACCCGATGTTGCATCAGAAACTTGTGTTTCCTTGGCACTTGAGCTGCTTCCAGACCATCCAGAGGCGGCCAAAATGGATATTTTTCCCCAAGAATTGCCTAAGGCGAATTTTGGTCAACCGGAAGCTAGTATTTTACAGATGGCACAGCTGACAAGATTCTTTGCTTTAGCCAGCACGAAAGTACCCAAAGAAGCGTTTCAAAGCAGGGTTCAAGACCTTTTTAAATGGATACCATATACAGATGGTATTTATGATAAAAACTTCAAGTTTATTTTTTCGGAAGTGTTGAGTTGGGTGATCGAAAATCGCTCGGATATAAAATCTCCACAAGAGCGTAAGCTGCCCATAAAACGTTTTCCTGTAAAAGATCTTATCAAAAGACGCCCGACTTCGGAGGAAACACTGAAGACCTTACTTGTACAGGAGCCTGTCAAGCAGATGCCTGATATTAGGTTGATGGGAAGAGAGTTCCCAAAAGCTGAATTTGTTGATTTAGATAAGGTAGTAGGGGGATGGTATATCAAAAGTTGGTCTACTATTGAGAAATTGGGTGGGGGAATAAAACAAATCTATAAGTTCGTTCAAGGTTTCAGTACAGAAACAATTGATTTGATGGCTTCAAATGAGCCTGTAAAAGTTGTTGAGTTGAATGGTGAATATTTTATTAGCGAAGACGGTACGCATAGAACAGCAGCATTAAAAGCTTTGGGTGTACCTTTTGTGCCAATGCTGGTTACACATATTAGGAATCAAATTTAAAAAATGCCACTACTCACAGGTGAAATAAAGAAGATGGTAGAATGGTAAGGTGATTATCACGAAGTCTCAACCTTTTACCAAAGAAGAAATAAAAAAGTTACAAGAACGATTTGATGTTTATATTAAGACTGTAAATGAGAAAAAAATATGAGGAATTGACAAAGTTTTTCTTTCAAGAAGTTATATGACCCAAAAAATCTTAGTAGAATCTCTATCAATGGATCTTTTAAGAGTAGCCCTCGGATTACACAGGGGATCGCATAGTATGGCGGAGAGATTTAGAGAAGAAGCTATAAAAAGAGAACAGGAATTAGAAGATGAGAAATTACAAGGATATCTTAAGAAATTAGTAGATAGTTCCAAGAGAGTATTGGCAGATAGGAGTGAGAGGACAGCAGAGGACGCGTTAATGTATAGTGTGCTTTTCCAAAACTTTGCTCGGAGATATTACAACTCTTGAATGCTGATAGACCATCTTACTTTGGTTGTACGTCGCCAAAGCTTTGCTGGCGGCGCGAGAGAAACCACGCTCTTTAGAGCGGGGAGGATGTCACGGAAAAGATGCCATTACCCAGCCTTTGGGCAATGACCCTGAAGTACAGTATCTATTTTTTACTCAAGCGTTTTGTAACGGGTAGACATTTCTTCATAGGTATCGGCACTAATGTCACGGAAAAGAGAGTTTATTGCTTCTGCTTTTTTACCAACACCCATCACACAAACTATGTATGGGTGTTGGGGGTAATAAACAATTCCACAATCATGAATTTCAAATAATAATGAATTCTTTCCATCTTTGAACGTTCGTTCGTGATATTTGTGTGCAACGGTTAGAAGGCTGGGAATTGCACCAGCGAGTCCTTGATTTTTGTCCGTTTGGCTTAAAAGATCTAGCGCCTTTTCAGAAAGTTCCCTATTAAGATAAGTAGAATTATAAAGAACGCGGAAGATAAGTGAATATGATTTTATTGAAATAAAATCAGCGGTTGTCTTATCCTCACGGAAATCTATGCCCAAATCAGAAAAAACTTCATCTAACGCTGGTTTGTCGACATTGTCATAAAGCAAGCTTGCTGCCGAATCGTCATCATTTGTAATCATTGAGTCAATAATTTTATCTACTAGATATCTTTTGCCTCCCGTTAAATCAGTAGAACTTACAGGCGCACTTAAGTTATATATGAGCTCTTTGGACAAGATGTTAGGGTTAGTTTCCGATGCTTTATAATAGGCAATCATAATAGGAATTTTTAACAATAGCCCTGGGGAAAACTTCAACTCCTCATTTATTCCTACCCATCTTCCGCTTTCAAAATCTCTAAAATAGACGGAAGCATTTTTAATATCTTGGTTCGTAACACGTTTATCTATAGATTGTTTAATTTTTGCCTCTAGAATTTTGTTTTCTAAAAACTCTTGATTGGGTTTATCGACAGCAAGAAGAGGGTTTATATATTTATAAGATGGATTTTTTGAATGGATTTTTTGAAGGCCAAAAGAGGAACCATTTTGGTAAAACCAGGTAAAGAGCGCAAGGACGCCAAGGGCGATGCCGGCAAAAAAGAAAACCAAAACAATGATCCATTTGGGCTCAAAACTTCTCTTTTTTTTCATAAGCAGTCTTAACCTGTTAATTTAGCCTAAACTATTTTTTCCAAAAGTTCAATGTTTCGACCGGCATGGATAATTTTTCCTTCACTCAAAACAATAATATGGTCTGCTTGTTTTATGACATCTACCACATTGGAAATAATAATTGTAGTTTTTCCCTGAGAAAATTCATTAATGCTTTTAATGACTGCTGATCTACTTTTTACATCTAAAGACGACATCGGTTCATCAAAAATAACGATTTTAGCATTTATTTTCATAAAGGCACGTGCCAGCATAATCCTTTGTTTTTGACCTCCTGACAGATTATTTCCCTCTTCGCCGACCTGAAAGTCATATTTACCAGGAAGGTGATTGATAAATTTCTCGGCAATCGCAAGTCTTGCTGCTTGGTAAATCTCTCGGTCACCAGCTTCAGGACTTCCTACGGCAATATTATTTTTAATAGAGTCGTTGAAGAGAACAACATCTTGAGGTAAATAGGAAATTGAATTCCTTAATACTTCCAAAGAGTATGTTGATATTTCATGGTCACCAATAAATATTTTTCCCTTTGATGGATCTATAAAGCGAAGTAACATAGAGGCAATCGTTGTTTTACCGCTGCCGCTTACCCCAACGATAATAGTCTTTTTCCCTTTAGGAATTTTTAACGAAATATTTTCTAGAATTGGCAGTCCTTCTTCACCGAAGACGCTGACATTCCCAATCTTTATTTCAGTGTTTGTGATCTTGTCGACTGTTCCAAGATCTACAATTTGAGATTTTTTATCAAAAAAGTCAGCCATGCGAGATACTTTAATATAATTTTCCTTTAGTGCTGTGGCAGCTTGAAGGAGCGAAAGAAGAGGGTAAGTTAAATTATCAAGATAAAAAATAAAGATGATCAAAAACCCAGTTGTCATTGTTCCAGCAAAAACTGCCTTGATCCCAAACAAAATGACGATTGAGTAGCTGATAGCAATTGTCACACCAAGGAGCAGGTAAAGTAAAAAACTCAAACCATAAACATTTAGATCTCGATGTAAGGAAGTCTCTTCTTTCTCAGCAAAAATAAGTGACTTTTTGTTTTGTTGGTTAAAAGCCTGGACAGTTTTAAGTTGGTTTAACACTTCTTGAATAAAGGAAAAAAGTGCGCTGTTTGAGGTTTCGGATCTTTTAGTTTCTGAGCCTATTTGTTGGTTGAAAACACTAAGAGCCACGGCCAAAAATGGCAATATACCAAGAGCGATGAGGGCCAGATGTGGCTGAATCAGAAAAAGTATCGTAATTGTAATTAATAGGAAAAAAAGATTAGTAATAAATGGAATAAGACCGGTTTCAACAAGCTCGCCAAGAGCCCAGACATCATAGCTTAAGCGATAAATATAATCTCCAATCTCTTGTTTTTTATAATAGCCAATCGCCAGTCTCTCTAGGTTGGCGAAAGCTCTTTTTGAGAAATTGAAAATAAGATTTTTGGAGAAATCTTTAGAACTTATATTTACAAAATAGTCCATTACCGTATTCATCATTGATGTAATGAAAAAAGCCATAACTACCGAAAAGGCAAGCGATTCTCTTGAAGTAAAGAACGAAAAAATGTGACCAGTCAGCGTATTTTTATCAAGAGTTTCGTTACCTAGAACGTTATCAATGAGTAGTTTAAATGGCCAAGGCGCCATTGCTTCAAAGGCGGCTCCTAGGAAGACTAAGATGAAGATAAAGAATAGTCTTAATAAATGAGGCCGAAGTTCGACCCAAATAAATTTGTTAACAGAAAGCTTCACACACTAATATTATCAGAGTTTCTGTGTTTACAACAGTATTATTAATAATACTGTTGAAGATTGTGGAGTCACAAAAAAACAAAAACCTACCTTCAACTAGGCAGGTTTTTGTCACGAGCCAATAAGCTTATCTCTTCTTTTTTTGAGCTGGTTTTTTTGTTACCCTTTTTCCTGGTCTGGCCATAATTATCACCTGTCTTTCTACTGCACAATTTCAATGTAAGCAATAAAAAAATATTTGTCAAGTATATCTTTTAGACTTGATGCGAGTTCAGGGGTTTGGTATGCTTGCTTGGTGGTACTCTGTTTAGTTAACATTCCAAGAAATACCACTATCCACAGTACGGTTGAGTAAATAAGTCATGGCAACGCCGTTCCTTCCACCAAAAACAATTGCCAATTGGTTACACATATTAGGAATCAAATTTAAAAAATGCCATTATTCCCAAGCGGGATAATGGCAAAACTATTATACGTGGTACAATAGTTTTGGATGGAAACCACAGTTGTAGAGAGAGTTATTCAAAGCGCACCATATCCCGTAGAAGAGCTACGGCCAATTCATAGTGCTCTTCGTGTGGCAAGCGATTACTTGGCAATGAGGATTGCAAGTGCTAATAGACCTGATTCTCCGGAAGATTTGCAAATGAGGCGTTCCGGTGCCAGCGTACAGCAAATAGTTACGTCTTTTATTCTTGAGCATTATGAGGCTACTCGCGATACAGAAGAAACAATAAAGCGTAATTGGATTTACGACCGCCTTGCTGTTTTTTGGCAGGGGTATAGAGAACTTGTAGTAGAGCCTTTAAAAAATCACGGTATTGATATAAACAGGCTTAGTTCCAAAGTGGGAATGGAACAAGTATTTGAGTTAAAAAATGGGGTAAAGGGAATGGTTGCAACAGCGGTGCTTGCCCAAAGCCGGGGATGGGAGGTGGACTTTCCTACGATTGAGGAAGATGTCAGACAGGGAATAGACCTTTATTTAAGCCGTGGAAGCCGCCGGGTACCCACACAAATCAAATGCAAACTTGGGAAAAAGTTTGGGGTCGTTCGCGAAGGAATATCCCGTGTTGTTAATGTTTACATACCGGCCGACCCTTATTTTTTTATGGACGCCGAGCTTGGGATACCGCATAGAAAACATGCAGAAGATTTCGATAATTGGCTGACTGATCACTCAAGAGGAATATGAACGATAAATCTCGAGATATTTTTACTTGCAAGAATATTAACTGGGAAGCCCTTGAGGGATTATTCAAGGAGATTAGAGGCGAACGATCAGAGGACCAGGAAAGGGATGTTTCCTTGCCTGACGTTGCTGCTATTGGTTATCATACACAGTCTTGCTCCCACTGTCGCGAGCGCCTTGAAGAACTTTCTGAAAAGTATGGACTTGGTAAACAAGAGAAGTCCCAGATAAAGAAAGAAATTAAGTAATCACACACGATATCTTATGGCGACACCGTTCGTTGTTTTTATTGTTAGTTTGGCTATATTTGCAGTAAACATTAATTCCTTTCCGCTTCGAAATTGGGATGAAGCTTGGTACGCAGAAATAATCAAAAATATGGCAAGCGGGCAGTATAGCCTTCTTGTGCCTTTTTGGAATGGCCAGTATTATTTTGACAAACCGCCGCTTTATTTTTGGCTTTCACTACCCTTTGTTGAATTTTTTGGTATTGGCGAGTGGCAGACCAGAATTGTTTCGGTTTTGGCAGCAGCAACAGCTGCGCTTTTAGTTTTCCTCATAGGAAAAAAACTTTTTGATTCAACCACCGGAATTATTTCTTCGATTATTTTTGTAACACTTGGTCAAGTTTATTTCCGATTTTCCCATGGCAATTTAGATGCCTTGCTTGTTGCACTCTTTCTTGCAACCTTTTATAGTTTTCTTTTTTCAGATAAAAAGATTACTGCCTCTCTTTGTGGCATTTTTCTAGGACTTGGGTTTTTGGTTAAAGGTTGGACTCTTGGTCTTTTACCGTTGTTTTTAATACTGGTTTCTTCTCTAGTGGTTGAGAAAAAATTGCCGAGAAATTTAGGCATTATTTTCGGTACATGTCTGGTCACTGCTGGTTGGTGGTATCTACTTGGCAACGCCAGGTTTGGTGTACAGTTTGTACACTGGTATTTATTCATAATTGCCGAGGGAAGCCTAAATATTTCTCTTTTTTCTCTTTCTCTCGAGCCATTAAGGTTTCTTGTGAGAGATTTAGGAATATGGTTGTTGCCCGTATTGGTTTACTTAATCAAAGTAGGGACTAAGGACTTAGTAAAACAAAAAACGTTGGTTACATTCGGGATTGTTTTGTTATCATTTTTGTTGATCTTGGGTTTTACATCAGAGAAAGCAGATTGGCACAACCTGCTTGTTTATCCATTTGTGGCTCTTATCGCAGGTTACATGACCCAAAAGCTTTACAAGATATATAGTGGAAATTTTTTGTTTGTAATTGTGTTTTTTATACTTTTACAAATCTTTATTGCTTACAAAATCGAAAATCTTTATCCCGACCGCTCGCGAGTTGGTGCGCTTTTAGGTCAAAAAGCAGAAGAGATTATTCCCAAAGGTGCAACAGTTGTGCTTAACGACCGGGATTTTACTTCATTTTTATATTATTCAGATATTGGGCAGATCCTGGTAATTTGGCCAGAAAAGATAGAAGCAAGAGAATGGTGGTTTGTAAAGAAAGAAGCACTTCCAGCTCTTGTCGAAAAACACAAAACAATTTGGCTTGTTTCGCCAAACCCCGAACGATTAGATTTGATCGAGAAGCTTTAGGATACCCCTTCCTTTCCCTTGATTGCAGCTTCAATTATGTCGTGCGGCAGAGATACGGCGTTAAGTAAAGCTTTGCGCACTGATCCGCCTGCTTCACTGCCTATACTGTCGGCTGCATCAATCATGGCAACTGTTACAACCTTTGTTGTTTCTGCACTGTCGCGTCCTAATTCTCCTGTTGTTTTGATAGCGCTTTCTAACGCGGCTACTGCAACCGAACCTACGTCGCCTCCGACTTCTGCTGTTCCTTTTATTGCACCAACAGATGCTTTTTCAGCTGCACGAAGGATATCTCCGCCTACTTCTGAAACGCCAGATATAGCAGAACTTATCGAATGTCTTACAACGTCTGTAATTTCTACTCCTACTTCAGACGCTCCAGAAACTGCTCCGGTTACAACATCGCTAACTAAATCAAGGCTTGCAGTTGTAACGTCTTCAACGTCTTTTAAGCCACCGACAACCTGATCTTTGATTGCACCTCGAAGAGCTGAGATAACATCATCAGTTCCTTTAACAACTGAAACTATTGTATTTTTTGCTTCGTTTGCTAATTGTGTCAACACTTTATTTCTGTCACCCCCTTCCTTTTTTTTGATACTCTCCAGACTAACAGAAAGTCTTTTGCAATATCAAGACGTGCTTTTGAGTGAAATTATCCAATTGTGCTACAATAATTGTGATATGGGAAATCTGCCTGTAGAACTTCCGGCAAGTATTGGTTTTTCAATGCCTTCTTTGGAAACAATGGATCCGCAAACTCTTAAAGCAATTATTATTGGAGGAGGGGTATTTATTCTCGCAATCTTTATAGGCTTTGGAAGACGCTTTCTTATTTCCTCCTCTCTGCAGGGTGTTTGGGCAGGATTTATCATGGGAATTGTGATGGTGGCAGTTTTGGAAGGTGCTCTTTTCTGGGGACTTCGGGATTTTGTTTTTGGTCAAAAATCAGCATCTCTTCCTAATAACATAAGAATTGTCCTGGATGGCTCAAAGGAAAATATAAACCAGGTTTTGGGTATTAAAACTGAAAAGGAGCAACCGACAGCTCAAAGCGTCGTTTCGGATTTTAATTATCTTTCAAACCTTGATAGCGATCTTGTCAAAAATACAATTTGCAGGCCGCAATTAGAAGGGAAGCAATAATGGATCATTTTTTGATTAAATTAGTTGCAGTTTTTGCGCTAGGCGCTGTTTTTGCACTTCTGGTGTTTCAAGTCGCGGGCAACCCACAGGTTCTCGGCAGTTTCACAAAAATGTTTGAGAAAAAAGTAGCACGTGTTGGTAACGAGCGGGTAGAATATGCAAAGGCAAAGGCCGGTGGTCAGGTGAGAGGTGTAAGTGTTGAGGGTAGTGTTCAAGGTATTGTCGAAGGACTTTTTTCCAAAAACTCTGCTTTTGCTCCTCTTTTCAAAACCACTCGGGATGTCCAACAAGCGGTTGATAGTGTGATCAGTCTCCCCGAGGAACAGCGCTCCTCCATTTGTCGCCAAATTTGTCAGTAAGGTACTGAGGTGTCAATATACATCCACCCCGGGGGTGTACTTCTGTGCTTTTAATACGAACCGTGTTTTACCGGTTAATTCATATCCTGGCATTCTCTCGTAAGTATTTAGTTTTTGATTAATAATATTCTGCAAATCCTCTTTCGAACCGACAAATAAATTAATTCCTCTGTTTTGGAATTCATCTAAAGCATGTAGGACAAGCGCCCAAGCATTCCTCTCTTGGTTGATGTGATGTTTGGTATGCAGTCTTCTCAGCCTTTTATATTGCCGCTGTTCGAATTCAGTAAGTTTATCCATAGGAAGTGATTCTAAATGGGTCAAAGTGCGTTGATGTGCCTTTTCTAAATACTGCTTATCCTCAACAGGGTTATATATTCCCGGTTCAGTTTGATTTAATGACTTTGCAATTGCTTTGAGTCTTCCTCTTTTTTCCCTTTCGTTGCCGCTTTGCGCAATGGCTGTACACAAGTCAATCTTGTGATTAGTTATTTTTATTTTTCTACGCAAAGCCCTGTTCGAGTTTAAGAGTAAGGTAGTCCACCGCATGTCCGGCCTCGTGCAAGAGAATTAAATGGAATTCGTTCGAGGTAGGATATAAATTCTCAGGTCCTATGTTAACGGTATTGTCCCGAGGACTAAAACTAGCTACAGACGTACCCCTCCATGTGGCAAATAGGATTTTATACGGCCCTGGTAGTACGTCTTTAAGATGAGCACTGGAGCTACCTTGGGTAAGTTTAACATCTAGTATATTGCCTATGTTTGTTAGGTAATCTTTCCGCGCCGGTTCTGTAACAGAAAACTGCTCTTGATATTTAGCGAGCATTGCCTCTGGTCCTGCTTTTACTGCCTGCAATAGAGCAGTGGTTTGGTCTTTTTCGGGAGGCTTCTCGCGTTCAATCTCGTTTTTTGCTTCTTCCATTTCATTATATTATATCATTCCAAGGTGTCGATCGATCTCCTGCCCCAGATTTGTCAGTAGTACACCTATGGTAAAATGGTAGAGTGATTATTACAAAGTCTCAACCTTTTACCAAAAAAGAAATAAAAAAATTACAGGAACAATTTGATGTTTATATTAAGACTGTAATAGATGTTGAAAATAAAATTTGCTCCGCAGGAATGGACAGACATTTTGAAGGCGAAGAAATACTGTTGAAACAAGGATCAAAGCAATCAAATGTTTGGGGCGGTGGAATGGATGTTAAGACAAAGGCCATAGATTACAATTCATTTATCAATATTCGCCCTAGTGACAATAATCCCAGTAATGATATTCTTGACTCTAAGAGACGAAAAAAGTATGAGGAGTTAACAAAATTTTTCTTCCAGGAAGTAATGTGAATCAAAAAATAATAATAGAATCCTTGTCTATGGATTTGCTAAGAGTTGCCCTTGGATTACACAGAGGGTCGGTTGATATGGCTAACAAATTTCGTGAGGAGTCTTTAAAAAGGGTTAAAGAATTAGAAGAAAGTAAACCTCACGGGTATTTGAAAAAGTTAACAGAAAATACCAAAAAAGTTTTGTTGACAACCGAAGACCGCACCAAAGAGGATGCATTAATGTATAGCATTCTACTTAAAAATTACACTATACATAGAACATTAACCAAATAGTATTGATGTAGTATTGACGACGTCAATACTACAATGACAGTTACAACCGCACGTGCTGGTATAAACTGTCAAAAATCTTGTCTCCTCTCTGTATTAACACAAAATATACACATGTTAAAAGTGTGTTAGGCAAAAATTTAGCCTTACACCTTTAAGGTGTAAGCACAAGGTATTTCTCCCTCTAGCGCCAGATTTGCCAGTAAGGTACCGAGGTGTCAATATGAATACACCCCGGGGGTGTACAGTGTGTACAGTGTAATTATCAATAATGGGTCGTAATGTAAGTAAGCTTATATTGATTACTGACACAAAATCGCGCCATAAGCGAAGCTTGAGTGCCTTTGGCGTAAAAGTGTGTTAAATGTTGAGGCTGGAAACTAAAGCTATTTCGTGCGAAAATAGGGGTATGGAAGATTTGAGAACACAATTAGACGAGCTGCAAACCCGGCTTGAGGCGGTGAGAAAAAGCCTGGATTTGGAAAACAAACATACAATATTGCGGGAGCTTGAGGCTCAATCTTTAAAGTCTGATTTCTGGCAAGATCAGAATAGTGCCAAGCGCGTGATGCGGCAAATTGCAAGCCTTCAAAGTGAAATTGCCGACGTTGGAGAGATAGGCGCAAAAATTCGCGATGTACACTCTGTGCTTGGTGAAGAGAGTTTGCGAGCGGACGTTGAGATGACAATAACAGAGATTACAAGCAAGCTTAATAAACTTGAGACTGCAACTTTTCTTTCCGGGAAATACGACCAAGGAGATGCCATACTTTCAGTGCACTCGGGTCAAGGGGGAACAGAGGCAATGGATTGGGCGCAAATGCTCCAGCGTATGTATATACGCTTTGCCGAGCGTCGGGGTTGGGCAGTAGAGACTATTGAGGAGACACCCGGAGAAGAAGCTGGGATAAAGTCGGCTACACTTATGGTTTCCGGGTCTTATGCCTTAGGCGGAGCCTCAAGCTTTGCTTACGGCTATCTAAAAAGGGAAGCAGGTACGCACAGGCTTGTCCGCCAGTCGCCTTTTAATGCCGACAAACTTCGGCAAACTTCTTTTGCACTTGTTGAGGTTTTGCCGCAGATAGAAGAAGCAGGCGATATTGAAATAAAAGATGACGATTTGGATGTGCAATTTTTCCATGCATCAGGTCACGGCGGTCAAAACGTACAAAAAGTTTCAACCGCTGTCCGATTGACGCACAAACCAACAGGAATTGTTGTGACTGCCCAAACAGAGCGATTTCAGGAGCAAAACCGGAAAATTGCTTTAGGGTTGTTACGCGCAAAGCTTTGGGCCAAAAAAGAGGAAGACGAACAGCAAGAAAAACAAACTCTCAAAGGTGAGTATCACACGGCTTCCTGGGGAACGCAAATTAGGTCGTACGTTTTGCATCCCTATCAAATGGTCAAAGATTTGCGCACTCAAGTTGAAACGTCTGACACAGAAGGAGTTTTGGACGGCCATCTTGATGAGTTTGTAGAGACAGAACTGCGAGTGTTGTAGCTTTAATACTTGTTCTTGACATTTGTAGTATGGTATATTGGAATTAGCTATGGTAGATAAAGTGTTTGAGACACCTTCACCAGCTTTGGGTCACTTTGGCATAAACGAGAATTTTTTGCGGCAAGTACTTCTTCCTTCTCTTGTTGTTTTATTTGTTCTTGTCGGCGGTGTAGCAACCGGCTGGTTTTTGTCCAAAACACCCAACACTGGTGGTCTGCAGAGCATTAAAGGAGTACAGACGGCACCGGGTGCTGAAAGTTCCGGGGGTAGCGTTGGCATTGATGATACGAAAACATTCCGTGACAGTGCTCAAGGGATGCTTGAGGCAGGCGGAATAGACGGTGAGGGAACACACCATCTGGTCAGGGATGGCGGGCCGTCACAAAACGTCTATCTTACATCCTCTGTTTTGGATCTTGGACAATTTGTCGGTAAAAAGGTTGAAGTTTGGGGAGAAACGTTTGCAGCTCAGAAGGCAGGGTGGCTCATGGACGTAGGCAAAATCAAGGAGCTTACAAATTAGTCTAAACTAGGTAAAACAACATGCCCATATGGTCAAATTTGACAATGTTTCGAAAAAATTCGGGTCAATTTTCGCTCTTGAGGATGTTAGTTTTGAGATAAAAAAAGGGGAATTCGTCTTCGTTACCGGAGCATCAGGAGCAGGTAAAACTACAATTTTAAGACTTCTTTTGCGGGAATTTCGGCCAGACAGCGGCCGGGTTTTCATTGAAAATAAAGATATCGCAACGCTTCGCTCCGGAGAAGTACCGTTCTATAGAAGAAAAATAGGCTTTGTTTTTCAGGATTTCAAACTTCTTCCTGACAGGACTGTTTTTGAAAACGTTGCTTTGGCCTTAGAGATTACAGGGGAGGCGGCAAATGCCAAAAGCAGGATAATAGAGGTTCTCAAAGAGGTGGATTTATCCGAGCGGGCAAACCTTTTCCCCAGGCAGCTTGCAGGCGGTGAACAGCAAAGAACTGTCATTGCCCGTGCTTTAGTTGGGAACCCAAAAATAATCTTGGCGGATGAGCCTACGGGCAATTTAGACCCCGCAACCGGAAAACAAATTATTTCGCTTCTCGATCGCGCAACTCAGGACGGCACGACCGTTATTATGGCAACTCACAACGAAAATCTTGTCAATAGCCTTAAAAGGCGTGTTATAAAACTTGCCAAGGGAAAGGTTGTCAGTGATAAGATAAGTGGTAAGTATGAGGAGTGATGTATGAACCAGCATTTAGCAACAGCAGGTAAGCACATAAGACGTTCTCCATATCAAGCGTTGGCTGCGGTTTTAATAATGTTTTTGACATTTTTTGTTGCAACTTTTTTGGCAATTTTAGCTTACGCTTCCCAGGCGACTTTGCAATATTTTGAAACACGGCCGCAGATAATTGTTTTCTTAAGGAGCGACAGCACAACGGAGAATATTGCGTCTTTGCAGAAAAAACTTGAGACCGACGCCAGAGTCAAAGACGTCCGCTATGTTTCAAAAGAGCAAGCTTTGAGCATTTACAGAGAGGCGACTTCGAATAATCCGCTTTTGTCAGAACTTGTTTCCCCAAAAGTTTTTCCGGCAAGCCTTGAGTTTTCAGTAGCACAGCTTTCCTTTGCCGAAGAGTTGATTAAGGAAGTAGAGAAACAGGACACGGTTGATCAAGTTGTCTTTACCGCAAGTCTTGGAGGGCAGAATGAGCTTGCCAGTGTCATAGACAACCTTAAAAGAGTTACAAATTACATAAGAATAGGCGGAGGAGTGATTTTGGGCTTTTTGCTTCTCTCTTCGCTTATTGTGCTTTTAGTTATTATCGGAATGCGCATTGCCAGCCGTCGTGACGAAATTGAAACCTTACAACTTATGGGTGCAACATCCGGTTTTATACGAACTCCGTTTGTTTTTGAAGGCATATTTTACGCGGCTATAGGTAGTATTTTAGGCTGGATAACCGCTGTCATTCTTATTCTTTATAGTATGCCTTCACTTATTGCCTATTTTGGCGATATTCCGGTTTTGCCGCGGGATACTGTAGAACTTTTGAAATTATTTGGGATTATCTTGGGTGGACAAATTGGTTTGGCACTTTTCCTCGGAACGCTAGGCAGTCTGATTTCCCTGCGCCGTTATCTCAAAATATGACCCTTCGCCGCACGATTGTGCTTTGTATTTTATCCATATGTCTTGCTTTCTCGTTTAGTCAGTTTGCTTTGGCACTTGACGAACCTGTCGGCGAATCCCCAAATGAACAGGTCGACAAATTAAAAGAAATAAGATCCAGAATTGCAGAGACTGAAAAACTGCTTGGCGAAACTAAGCAAAAAAAAGTAACGCTTCAAAACGAAATTGCCTATCAGGACAACCAGATAAAATTGACGACCTTGAAAATTGAGGAGACGGAAGCAGAAATTGTCAGTCTTACAGGGCAGATAGATAAACTCGAGACTGTTCTTTCCGATCTTTCAAAGGTCTTTGCTCAAAGAGCGGTTGAGACTTATAAATTAAAGCGTCTTGGCGATCCATTAGTTCTTCTTATTTCAAGCAATAATGTCCCCGAGTTTATTTCCCGGTTTCACTACCTTAAAAAACTTCAAGAGCATGACCGTACGCTTCTTTTACAAGTTCAGTCAACACAAACAAATTACGAGGACAAGCGGGCAAGTGTTGAGGCGCTTCACACAAAACTTGGTCAGCAGAAAACGGCACTGGCCGCCCAAAAAGTACAAAAACAAAATCTTCTTGAAGTTACAAAGAATGACGAAAAACGATATCAGGAATTAATTGCAACTCTAAAGGCCGACGCATCTTCCATTGAACGGGCTTTGGCTTCAGTCGGAGCAAGAATTGGAAATGTTAATAAAGGGGATGTTATAGCCAGCGTTGGTAATACAGGTTGTTCAACCGGTCCACATCTCCATTTTGAGGTTTTTGAGAACGCGAAGGTTGAGAATGGGCGAGTAGTTGGTGACAGAACAAACCCTCGCAAGTACCTTGACAACGGTCAGCTACAATATCCATTACCGGGCAGTATCATAACAACCGATTACGGGCAAACGTATCTTTTAGGTGTTCATACAGGCATTGATTTTGCATACCTTTTTAGCGACCGTCAGACAGCAGGAAGCCCTATTTTTGCTGCAGAAAAAGGCGTTGCCTATCTTGCCCAGGACTCGCAAGCTTGCTGGCTTACCGGAACTCAAGGTAAAGGTATTATCATTGACCACCAAAACGGCCTTGTTACTCTTTACTGGCATATACCATAATGTTAAACGTCCTAGTGTTTTTATCAAAATACGTATTTATCTTTTTTCTCTTCTTTGTGTTCTTGCCGACACCTGTTTCGGCTGCTGTTACAGTAGAAAATCCACCGTTGAGTGTGTCTGCAGACGAGAGTTTTCAGGTTTTAGTACATTTACGGATAGGTAGTTCTGCTGGCAATAGTTATTATCTGCGTCCAATGTTTTCGCATTCCAGTACGCCTACTTCATATTTTGGTTCTATCAAAAACCATCTCGACGCATGGTATAACGGCGAACCATCTATTGACTATAAGCAGTATAAAAAGGTGACAATGAATGAATTTAATGCGTGGGATGGTGTGGTTGAAATAAAAGCTTCCTCAGGCAGTTCGGGATACAAGGGTTCCGGAACTTATACTTTCCGGCTTGGTTACTATACTGATGGCGGCAGTTTATCTTCCACTTCAGATAGATCTGCTTTAGCCCAGATGACAATTACTGGCAGTGCGGCATCTCCTACCCCGACCCCAACCTCTTCGCCATCACCCTCTCCAAGCCCAAGTCCGACACCAAGCTCAAGTCCTACGCCGACAGTGTCGCCGAGTGTGTCGCCGAGTCTAAAGACGTCTCCCAAACCTTCTCCGACCCCGATTAAATCGGGGCCAACTCCCTCTCCAAAGGTCTTGGGCGTTGCCAAAACAGCTACACCTTCGGCATTACCAACTGGTGGATCTTCGCCTGCACCAAAGGAAGACAAATTGGTACTAGGTCAGACAACTGCAGCAAGTCCAAGTCCACAGCCTGAACCTGCAAAGGGATTTGCGGGTAACACCATTCTTGCTTTTGGCCTGATGGGCTTGGGCCTTGTCTTGATTCTCTTTTCGGCCTACACCTTTTTGAAACCCCGTTCCTCTGATACAATGAACCTTGGATAATGAGTAAGCTTTTCTTTTGGGTGCCAGTTGTCATTTGGGGTGGTGTTATTTTTTTCTTTTCAACCTTAGTGGTTGTCAAATCGCCGGAGTTTAATCTTCTTGACTTTTTATTTAAGAAAAGTGCGCATTTTGTTGAGTACGCTATTCTTGCCCTTTTGCTCTACAGGGCGGCAGTTAATACAACAGGTCTTTCTAAAAAGAAAGCGGGGATGCTGACTTTGCTGTTTGTTGTTCTTTATGCAATTTCCGATGAGTACCATCAGTCATTTACGCCAGGACGTGAGCCAGCAGTTCGGGATGTTTTAATTGACAGTTTGGGAGGGGCAACAGCTTTATTTTTGACATGGAAATATTTACCAAAAATGCCAGAGAAACTCAAAGAGCTGGCCAAGAGTTTGCAGCTAGCCTGAAAGGTGGCGAAGTTTTGGCCTTGAGCGGCAATTTAGGAAGCGGTAAAACAACTTTTGTGCAGGGGTTGGCGAGGGGTCTTGGAATTAAACAAAGAATAATTAGCCCAACGTTTATTCTAATGCGGCAATATGAGGGAGTTGGGGGACATGGGGGGAAGTTTTACCACATTGACCTTTATAGACTTGAAGATAATATAGAACAGGAATTAAGAAACTTGGGGATTGAGGAAATTTTGGGAAAGGCAGAGAATATTGTGGCCATTGAATGGGCAGAAAAAGTAAAAGAAATTTTACCAGACAACACAATCTGGATTAGTTTTGAGAATTTAGGGGATGAGAGACGAAAAATTACAATTCGATTATAAGCAAAGCTATAAGCAAAGCTTGAAGCGAAGCGCTATAAGCAAAGCTTGAAGCGAAGCGCTATAAGCAAAGCTTGAAGCGAAGCGCTATAAGCAAAGCTTGAAGCGAAGCGCTATGAAATTATATTTTGATACAAGTGATTCAAAAAATATCTCAGTTACTCTTGATGGTAAAAAATTTCAAAAGAAATTGGAAAGGTCTCAAGAATTGCTTTGCTTAATAGATGTGGCGCTTCGCAGAACTCGTAAACCATTGACAGATATTACGGCAATTCAATTTAATAGAGGCCCCGGTTCGTTTACCGGTCTTCGCGTCGGAGCCTCGGTTGCGAATGCACTAGGATGGCTTCTGGGAAAAACTGTAAATGGCAAAGATATCAAAAAGACTGGTCCTATAGAGCCCATATATTAAGGTGGTACAATAAAGAAGTATGCTACTTGCTGTCCTTTTCATTCATTTTTTCTTGCCTCACGAGAGCAATAATCAGAGGGCAAGAGTTCTCCATCCTATTTTTATTACCGTTTTATTGCTTTTGTTTTTAGCTTCTCAAATTACCATGGCCTCACTTTCCCGCTATGTTCCGGTTGTTCTTGGATATTCGGCAAATATCTCAAGTGAGGAAATAATCAGGTTGACGAATGAGGAACGGGTAAAGGCTGGTCTTGGGGTACTTGAAAATTCTCCGGTTTTGGCAGGTGCGGCAGAAGCCAAAGCCCACGATATGTTCGCCAAAGATTACTGGGCACATACTGCGCCTGACGGCACAGAGCCCTGGAAATTTTTTGTGGACTCAGGGTACAAATACAGATTTGCAGGAGAGAACTTGGCGCGTGATTTTGGAGACGCTCCCTCGGTTGTCAAAGCGTGGGTATCCTCAAGGACACACAGGGAAAATTTGCTTTCCGCCCGTTATCACGATATAGGAGTAGCTGCTGTTCAAGGCGAACTAAACGGCGTGCAGACGACCTTGGTTGTTCAGTTTTTCGGCAGTGGTATGACCCCAATTACGTTAGGTGAGCAAAAATTTGCGACTCCGCCTCCTGTTACTGCCGCTGTACAACAAGAAATCCAAAGCGTTGCCGGACTTACCAAAGGGAAAAATATTCTGCTTTCTCCGTTTGCGACAACAAAAAATATTGCTATCTTTTTCGTATCGCTATTCTTCCTGGTTCTTAGTCTTGATATGATTATTATTAAACATCAGGATGTTTCAAGAGTATCGTCAAAAAGCTTTGCACATTTTTTCTTTTATGCAGCTATCTTAATTGTAATTTTCCTGTCAAAGCAGGGCATTATTCTCTAAAACATGCTACACGAAGCAACACAACACTTGGCACATTATTTTACGCTTGTAGGGATTGTCCTGGTTGCCCTTTGGGGGTTTTTAAGTTTTCCTCAAGACCAGATGTTTCAATCGGTAATTGCAATTAGCTTTGGGGTATCTTTTGTGGCTTGGGGCATAATCCATCACCATATTCATGAAGAGTTGCATTCAAAGATTGTTTTGGAGTATATTGCAACAGCGTTCTTTGGTGTTACAGTTTTGCTTTTTGTAATATGGGGAGGAAGCCCATTTGTTCTTCTGCCTAAGTGAAATTATATGAAAGGTGTTGTTCTGGCAGGGGGTTTAGGAACAAGGTTATACCCGTTAACTTTTACTGCCAATAAACATTTACTCCCAATTTTTGACAAGCCAATGGTTTTTTATCCAATTGGGACATTGGTTGAAGCTGGTATAAAAGATATTATGGTAGTTACCAGCGGCCCGCATAGCGGTGACTTTATTCAAATTCTTAAAGATGGAAAAGAGTTGGGTCTTCGGCATTTAGAATATGCCTACCAGGAAAATCCTACAGGCGGTATTGCTGATGCGCTTCGCTCTGCTGAAGACTTCGCCGACGGTGGCCCAATTACAGTTATTCTTGCCGACAATACGACTGATGCTAGTGTCAAGATGGAGGTTAAAAATTTTCAGGAAGGTGCGACAGTGTTCCTAAAACGTGTTGCCGATCCGGAAAGATTTGGCGTACCGGTTTTTTCTCCGAAAGACCGCAAAAAGATTGTTCGCATTGATGAGAAACCCAAAAAACCTTTATCAGATTTTGCAGTTACCGGTCTTTATATATACGATAACCAAGTCTTTGATTTTATAAGAAAAATCAAACCATCAAAACGCGGACAACTTGAGATAACAGATGTTAACAATTGTTATATCAAAAAAGGACAGCTTTCATGGAGTGAGCTTAATGGTTTTTGGACGGATGCCGGGACATTTGACAGCTTGTTTAAGGCGAGTAGTTACTGGGCTCAAAAAAAATTGTGACTTTTGGCTCCAAAAATGATAGAATTGAAGCTAGTATGGCCAAGATTAAACACGAAAATGGGTTTCATAGCCCGAGTTTAGGTGAGCTAACACTTGAGGCAGTCGTCCGCGAAATTGCTGAATTTGTGAGTGACGACCCGCAGAGTTTCTATAGACTTGTTATTGGAAGTGACTCTCAGGCCAAGCGGATCAATGGTGTTG
>OBEQ012328238.1_pt1 | contig 22139 bp, 16 predicted proteins | sample 1670901 | NCBI WGS metagenome assembly OBEQ01 (sample SAMEA104232315, study PRJEB22302) | groundwater metagenome | biome: forest; feature: aquifer; material: groundwater | place: USA | collected 2011-08-07 | depth 5.4 m
GATTTCTCCCGGTGGCGACACTCGTCGGGGCGGTGATGAATATCGGGCTGAATCTATGGGCCATCCCGCGATGGGGAGCGCTCGGTGCGTCCTGGGCAACCGTTATCAGCTATGCCGTCGCTACGGTTTTGTTCTATCTTTTCTTCCGGGCCTCCCGCGGCATGACATGGCAGGGCCTTCGGATTGCGCTCCCGCTGCTCCTTCTTTCGCTGGGCATCACGGGGTTGCTCCACTCCCTGCCGATGCCGATTGTCCCGAAAATCCTGGTGGCAGCATCCCTTTATTGCGCGGGGGCTTGGTTGACGCGCTCCGTGCGGCCTGAGGAAGTGAGACGGTTTATTTCTGTGATTCGCGGAGCGACACGATTCGCCCGCGCGGAGACGGTATGAACGAATTGCCGGCAAATCATGTGGGTGCGGCTGCGGCGGAATTTCACTGCTGGTACGCTCCGGACAAATCGTCCGCCCTGCAAAAGGGAAAATTTACTCTCGAGAAGTTTGGACGGTACTTGCGCCCGGGCCCGGTGGTCGATCTGGGATGCGGCGAAGGCGGGCTGTTGCTGGCACTCCAGGAGGCGGGACGCAACGAAATTCTGGGCATCGAGTCGAATCCTGAGCTCTGTGAGCTCGCAAAGTCTTTCGGCCTGCCCCTGTTGCAGGCGGACATCAGTGATTATTTGCGGCGAGGAGACATGCAGCCGGCAACCTATTTCTATGTCGACGTGGTCGAGCATGTCCCGTTTGAGTTTAACGAGCAGCTTTTTGCTGCCCTCCCTGCGGGTAGTCGGCTCATCGTGCAGACCCCCAACACAGAATCGGTTCTGGGGCACCAGTTCTACATGAATGTGCCCTCCCATCTCGCGCCTTTTTCTCCATGGGTTTTGCGCAAAATGTTCGAACGCTCAGGGTATCAAGTCGTTGCCGAAGGAAGCGTGGAAGGCGAACACCCGCCGACATGGAAAAACCGCCTGCGCCGGATTTTTATCCAGAAAGTTCTCGGCATCGCGCCCGAAATCCTGCTCGGGGGCGGGAACTATTTCATTGTTGCCGACCGTAATCGCGGCTCTGCGGGGATGTACCGTGGATAAGGTCAGCGTCTATATTCCGGCTTATGACGCGGCGGAATTTCTCGCCCGGTCGCTGGATGGGATGCTGGCACAGACGCTGCCGCCGGATGAAATTCTGGTGGTTGACGACGGTTCGCGCGATGCGACGTGCGAAATCGCCAGCCGGTATCCGCGGGTAAGGCTGATTCGCCACGCGCGGAATCGCGGGCTGGGCGCCGCGCGAAATACTGCGTTTCAGGAGGCCCGTAACGAATTCGTCGCCTCTCTCGATGCCGACTGTGTCCCCGATGCCGAGTGGCTTGCCCGGCTGGTCCCTCATTTTGCGGATGCGCGGATTGCGGGCGTGGGCGGGCACCTTCGAGAGGGCGTGCAGCGCACGCTGGCGGACAAATGGCGCAGGGCGCACATGCCACAGGAATGGGGCGGAGCGCCCGTGCGCAACCCGCGGTTCTTGTTCGGCTGCAACAACATGTTTCGCAAGTCAGCCGTTATTGAAGCGGGCGGCTACGACGAGGGCATGCGGACCAACGGCGAGGACGCGGACCTGTCGCAGAGGCTCCGGGCGCGCGGCTGGGATCTGTACTACGAACCCGCAGCGCGTGCGACCCATCTCCGGCAAGACACGACGCGCTCCGTTCTGGATACTTACTGGCGCTGGTGGCGATTCGGGGTACGCGCGTACGAGAAGGGGATCCGGTTGTGGTCGGTGGCGGGCCACGCCATCTTCGTGCATTTTCGTTACACAGTTCTGGAGTTTTTGCGGAGCGACCTGCGGAACCGTCGATTCAACCTCCTGGGGCTGGATCTCCTTGCCCTAGGTTATTTTCCGTACCGCGATTTTTGTCTGTGGCTGAAATCTAAGGCGGGGCCGGCTCCCCGCCGTATTTCTTCGGAGGCCTGAGCGTTGCGTGTCCTGGTGACGGGAGGTTGCGGGTTCGTCGGCTCCCACTTGTGTCTGCATTTAGCGGCGCAGCGACACCGCGTGGTCGCGATGGACAATCTTGTCCGGCGCGGCAGCGAAGGAAATATCGAAAGTCTGCAGAAGCACGGGGTCGAGTACATCCATGGAGATGTCCGCAACGCCGAGGATTTCGCAAATCTCCCGCCCGGAATCGAGTTCATCTGCGATACGAGCGCGCAGCCGTCGGTCGTGCTCGGTTACGCGAATCCCTTCTACGATGTGTCGAACAACACGCTGGGCGTGATTCGTGTTCTCGAATACGCGCGCCAGCTCCGCTGCCCGCTCCTTTTCTGGAGTTCCAACCGCGTTTACAGCGCGGATCGCCTGAACTCCACGCCCCGACGCGAGTCGCCCGCCCGCCTGGAGTGGGATGCCGAGTCTTGGAACCGGATCGAGGCAAACGAGCGGCCGCGTGGATTTGATCCCACGCGCGGCATCTCCGAAGAGTTCAGCGTGGATGGCGGCCAGCGGAGTATTTACGGATTGACGAAATTCATGGCGGACGCCGCCTGCCAGGAGTTTGCACAGGCCTATGATTTGCCCGTGATCGTGAATCGTTTCGGCGTTATTTCTGGAAGCGGACAATTCGGCCGGACAGAGCAGGGGTGGCTCGCCTGGTGGTCCGTTGCGCACTGGTTCGGCCTGCCCCTCAAGTACATCGGCTGGGGAGGAAAGCAGGTCCGCGATATTCTTTTTATCGAGGATGTCTGCCGCCTGGTCGATCTCCAGATGGCGCGGATCGGCGAGTTTCGCGGGGAAGTGTTCAACGTCGGCGGGGGCGCGGCTAACTCTCTTTCTCTGCGCGAAGCAACACAGCAACTCGAGCTTCGGATCGGCCGCTCGACTACGATCACGCTGGAGGACGCTCCGCGGACGGCCGACATCGGGATCTACATTACCGACAACCGGAAGGTTGCCCGGGAGTTTGGCTGGAAGCCGGAAATGAGCATCGATGCTGGTCTCGATAGCATCCTGAACTGGATTCAGAAGAACGAGAGCATTCTCCGCGCAAGGTATCTACCGGCGCGCTAAGGTTCCTGGTGGGCGAGGAATGAAGCAAAAGAAAATCCTGGTAACGGGCAGCAGCGGACTGATTGGCTCGGAAGCGGTCGAGTACTTCGATCGGCAGGGCCACCGGATCGTCGGCGTGGACAACAACATGCGCCGCCAGTTTTTTGGTCCGGCCGGCGACACCACCTGGAATCTGCGGCGGCTTCAGTCCGTCACCAAGAACTTCGCCCATGCGGATCTCGACATTCGCGACCGCCGGGCGATCGAGGATCTGTGCCGCCAACACCGTTTTGATCTGATCATTCACTGTGCCGCGCAGCCCTCGCACGACAAGGCCAGCGAGATCCCCCTGCTCGATTTTGAAGTAAACGCACTGGGCACCCTGAATCTCCTCGAAGCCACGCGCCAGTTCTCGCCGGAAGCGGTTTTCATACTGATGAGCACCAACAAGGTGTACGGCGAAGCTCCCAATGAGATTCCCCTCCGCGAGCTTGAAACGCGGTATGACTACGCCAGGCCGGAAGATTTCAACGGGATTGACGAAAATTGCAGGATCGACCGCACGCTGCATTCGCTGTTCGGAGCCTCGAAAGCTGCTGCGGACCTGGTAGCGCAGGAGTACGGTCTCTATTTCGGCATGAACGTCGGGATTTTTCGAGGCGGCTGCCTGACCGGGCCGTCGCACTCGGGAGTTGATCTCCATGGATTTCTTTCCTATCTGGTGAAGATGGTTCTCACCGGGGGCACCTATACGGTGTTCGGCTACAAAGCCAAGCAGGTGCGCGACAACATCCATAGTCTCGATGTGGTTCGGGCCATGGAAGCTTTCGCAGACAGTCCGCGGCCTGGCGAGGTCTACAATCTGGGTGGGGGCCGCGCCAACAGTATCTCCATGCTGGAAGCCATCACGCGCATCGAACAAATGACCGGAAAGAAGCTCTCCTGGTCCTACGTGGAGCAGGCGCGCAAAGGCGACCACATCTGCTACATCAGCAACCTGCAGAAATTTCAGTCGCACTACCCGAAATGGAGCATCACCCGGGGGCTGGACGATATCTTGCAAGAAATTATCCGGTCGCAGGAGGAGCAACTGCGTCTCGCAGTGGCCGCGCGCGGCGCATGAGCCGCACGGTCGAATCATTTATGTCCCGACCCTTTCTTTCCGTTCTCGTGGACACGTTCAATCACGGGCAGCTGCTCGCTCAGGCGATAGAAAGCGTTCTCTCGCAGGATTTTCCAGTTGCGGATCGCGAAATTCTTGTGGTGGACGATGGTTCCACCGATTCCACGCCCACGGTTTTGCGACGCTTCGAGCGTCACATTCAAGTTTTGAAAAAGCCAAATGGAGGGCAGGCCTCCGCGTTCAATCTGGGCATTCCCGAATGCCGCGGCGAATGGATCGCTTTTCTGGACGGCGATGACTGGTGGGCCGCCGGCAAACTGAAAAAAATTCTCAACTGTATTTTGCGCGACGAATCTGTCGGAACGATTGGTCACGGCATTCTGGAATCGTTTGCCGACGGCACGCAGCGCCGCGTGGCCCCGGAGAAGGACGAGCAATTCCAGCTCGATTCGGTGGCCGCCGCCCGCGTCTTTCGCCTCCGGAAGAGTTATCTCGGCACGAGCCGCCTGGCGTTGCGCGCTGCGGTTGCGCGCAAGTTGCTGCCTGTCCCGGAAGCTCTCGTATTTGAGGCTGATGAGTACCTATTCCCCTTGGCAGCCGCTGTTGCACCGGTCGTCATCCTTCAAGAGCCGCTGACGCATTACCGCGTCCATCCCGGAAACCTGTATCTGGGAGCGGGTTCCGATCCCGCTGTACTCCGGAGGAAAATGCAAGTTCACGAAGAGCTGGTCGCTGCCCTCTCCCGCGAGCTTCCCCGCTGCGGCCTCGCGCCGGAGATCGTCACTTGCGTCACGGAAATTATCGCCTTGGAAGCAACCCAGTTCCGTTTGATCCTGGACGGCGGCGCCCCCTGGGAAACCGTCCGCGTTGAAAACAAGGTCTACGAAATTCTGCACGGAGATGCTCCCTGGAGCCATCGCCTGTTCCGGTCGGCGACGATGCTCCCGGCTTTTCTGCTGCCTCCTCGTTGGTTTTACGCCGCTCGCCGCTGGGTCGCGTCGCAATCCTGGTACGGCGAATTGCGCAAAAAAATTCTGCCCAAGCCGGGCATGACTCGCGTTGCGGGACCGGAGGAGTTCAAGGCGTGAAGGGAGGATCCTCTCTCGATGGATAGCCGCTCTTCCGGGGACGCCCAAGTCGCCTGGGCTTGCGCCCTCGTTGTCGCGGCAGCTTTTTTTCTGGTCTGGCCCTTTGCGGAACTGCCTTCCTCCGATGATTGGGCCTATACCCATGTTGCGCTGCAGCTTAACCAGACTGGCCGGCTGATTTACAACGGAAACGAATCTGCCATGCTCGTCACGCACGCCGCCTGGGGCGCATTATTCATCCGGATATTCGGGCTCTCCTTCACCTGGATGCGCCTGAGCACGCTTCCTTGGGCGATGGCTGCCGTCGCTATCTGCTATCTCCTCGTGCGCCGGGCGGATCTGGACAGAACCACCGCGGTCTTCGTCTCTCTCCTTCTAGGATTGTCACCGATGTTCCTCCCCGCTGCCACTTCATTCATGACGGATGTACCCTCCCTCTTCTTTCTCTTCTTCTGCAGCTATTCCCTGGCTCGTGCGTATGAAAGCAGCCGCCTGGATTCCGCGCGAGCAGCGTCCGTCCCGAACATGGGTGGTTCTGTCCACAGCTCAAGAATTGGCCAGTGGGGCTGGCTGGCGCTCGGTGTATTTTCTGGCCTCTTGGGGGGGACGGGCCGCCAGACCGTCTGGCTCATTCCCTTGATTGTGCTCCCCTACCTCGCTTGGGTATCCCGTCGTCGAATCGCTTTCTCTCTCGGAGCAGCGTCGGGCTGGGTAATTGTCCTTGTCGCGATGGTAGCGATGACGCGGTGGTTCAGCCGTCAGCCTTACGCGGTGCCCGATCCCGGACTTGGCAAACTGGTTCGGCTCGCAGTTGCCATTCCTCTTATTGATGCGGGCATTGCGGCGCGCATGGCTTTGACGATTTTTCTCTTTGTATTGCCGGCGGCCTTCCCGTTGGTGCGCAGCTCATGGAATTCCATCTGGACCGGCAGCCGCCCGCGCAAGTTTCTGACTTTGATTTTCCTCCTCTCGATCGTCCTTGGCGTGGTAATCCATCCCAGTTTGGCTAGCATCCCCTGGATGGCGAGCACTCTCAGTTGGGAAGGCGTTCATGGTTCCGCGGAGCTTTCCGGCCGGCCGATCGTGCTCATTCGCCCCGTTCGAGTCGTCGTTTCGATGGTGGTTTATTTTTCGGGCGCGTTGCTTGCGGTTGAAGCCTGGTATCGCCGGCGGATGTTTAGGCTGGCGCTCACGGCAGTTCGAAACCCCACGCCGCCGCAATTCGCACTGGTTACATTTGCTGCCTTCAGCGCCGTCTATGTCGGTCTGTTAGTTCTTCGAAATGCTTATATCGACATTTTTGACCGCTACCTGTTGCCGGTGATTCCTCTTGCTGCAGCATTGCTGTTCACCTGGCACAAAGGGGCCTGCCCGGCTGACCGGACGCAGCGGAAGGGAATGGTTACAGCTTGGAGCGGTTTGGCTTTCTACAGTCTCTATGCAATTGTCGGCACGCAGGATGTATTGGCACTGGCGCGCGCAAGGGTTGTGGCAACATCCCGCTTGGAAGCTGCTGGCGTGCCCAGAACCTCCATTGACGGAGGCTATGAGTACAACGGCTGGACGGAATTGTTGGTTTCGGGCCACGTGAACATCCGCTGGGTCGTCAATCCTGCGGGTGCGTATCACTCCGGCCTTGGAACCACGCCCAGCGTGCAGCCCGTCTACCGGCTGGAGTATCAGCCGGCGCCCGATTCCGCCCCGACGGCGTTTGGCACCGTGCCCTATTTCTCCCTCCTGCCGCCTTTCTGGAAACAAGTTTCTATCGACCGGATTGTGCGGCCGTGATCTCCCGTGCTCATTCTTTACGGTGGGTATGCCAGGGCCAGGGCTGCCGATGAACATTCTGATCGCCGCAGGCGTTCCGCGAAGGCGCGAGGGAGGCGTCGCCGGGATCGTCTCGAATTACGCGGAAGGATTGCAACGACGGGGCCACGCAGTCACGACGGTTTTTTCCGACGACCTCATGCCTCCCCATCAGCGTTCCGGGCGTTTCGCCGAGCTGACATTTGCCCGGCGTCTTTCGCGCTTCATTCAGGAACACCGCGCCGAATATTCCATTGTCAATCTTCACGCCCCCGCGGGAGCCGTCTATTGCTTTCGGAGACGATTTCTCAGGCGCCCTGGCCCGCCCTGCGTAGTGACGCTTCATGGCCTCGAAGAAAACCGGATTTACGCCATGAAGCGCGAGCACAAGAAAGACCGTGCGAAGGATTTTTCCCTAAAGAATCGGATATGGCATCGCCTGTATCACCAGCCGCGTTTTGATGTTTGCATCCGCACGGCCGATGCAGTTCATTGCTTCAGCCGCGATGTCTGGGCCGTCCTCCGCTTGAAGTACAATTTGGATGATGATCGGGTCGCTTTTATCCCCAATGGAGTGGATGAACGATTTTTTCAGGAGCGCCAATACTCCTCTTCGCGGCCAGTCCGCTTGCTCTTTGCCGGGACGTGGCTCGAGCAGCGCGGGATTCACTATCTGCGCGATGCGCTTCCCGGCGTATTTTCAAAGTGCCCCGAGCTGCGGATGACCTTCGCAGGAGCAGGAGTTCCCGGCACCGAGATCCGGAGCTTTTTCGGTCCCGCTGCTGCTGCGCATCTCGACATCCTGGAAACTGTTCCGTGGGAAAACATGCCGCAACTCTATGCCGAGCACGATATTCTGGTTTTTCCGTCGCTGGTGGAGGGTCAGCCATCCGTCGTGCTGGAAGCAATGGCCAGCGGGATGCCCGTGATCACGGCGGAAACCTGCGGGATGGCCGACCTCATTGACCATGGGCGCGACGGCTGGCTCGTGCCGCCAGCCGATGCGCATGCCATCGAAGACGGGATCTTGCAACTTTGTGGCTCAGCGGAATTGCGCGAAGCCTTGGGCCGCGCGGCACAGTCGCGGATGGCCCGCCGGACCTGGAATCGCGCCGTGGAAGATTTTGAAACACTGCTTGAGCGCGTCTTTCAAAAAGCACAGCAGAGGGATTGAGCCGGATGCTGACTCTCGGAATCAACTATTCGCAGATGCACGACTCATCAGCGTGCATTGTCCGCGACGGCGAGCTCCTGTTCGCCGTCGCAGAAGAGCGGATCAGCCGGATCAAACATGATGCGGGCTTTCCCCACCATGCGATTCGTGCCTGTCTGGAATTCGCGAAAGTTCCGGCTTCCGCCCTAGACGAAGTCTGCTTCGGCTGGCAGCGGCCGGGTGCAATCTACGGTCACGATTTGAAGTGCTTTGTGCTGGGCCGCATGCCCCTCACTTGGCTCGGCTTCCTGAATTCCACGCGGCACTTCGCCAGCATGACGAGCCAACGAGGCGGTGCGAAGCGCTTTGTACAGCACTTCGGTCCCGTTAAGGCCCGTTTTCGCTGGGTGGATCATCACCTCGCGCACGCGCTTAGCGCCTATGCGTACTCCGGTTTTGACGAAGCCGCGGTGATCGTGATGGACGGCCGCGGCGCTTGGGAAGCAACAACCATGTGGCGCGGACACGGCGGACGACTGAATCCTTTGCTGACGATTCCCTGGCCGAATTCACTGGGACTGTTCTACGCCGAATTCACGCAGTATCTCGGCTTTCAGAAATACAGCGACGAATGGAAGGTCATGGGACTCGCCCCGTACGGCAAGCCCGGCCTTGATCTGAGCGAGTTCATTCAGCCCGCCTCAGCCGGATACTGGGTGAATACGCGCCTGCTGGGCGCCAGTGCCTCCGGCGACGCGCACGGAATTACTGAGCGCGTTGGCCCGGCGCGCGAGCCGGAGAGCAAGATCACCGACCGCCACAAGGATATCGCTTATGCGGTGCAGGACGCGTGCGAGGCTGCTATGACGAGTCTCGTACGCCTAGCCGTCGGGAGAACGGGCTGCCACAATGTTTGCCTGGCGGGCGGCGTCGCGCTCAATTCCAAAGCCAACGGAAAAATTGCGGCTTCGGGCGATATAGACCGGCTTTTCGTTCAGCCGGCCGCGGCGGACGATGGCGTCGCCCTCGGAGCTGCCCTGGCTCCCTATCTGGATGATGGCGGCCGGATCCCCAATCGTGCCATGCGCCACGCTTATCTTGGGCCCGCGTTTACCGACGAAGCGATCGAGTCCGCGCTGCGCACCTACAAGATTCGCTTCACCCGCTTAGACGATCCAGCCCGCACTGCGGCGGAGTTGCTCGCGCAGGGCAAGATTCTCGGATGGTTTCAGGGCCGGATGGAGTTCGGGCCCCGCGCGCTCGGCAGTCGCTCGATCTTGGCCGATCCCCGCGATCCTGAAATGAATGCCAAGGTCAACAACGCAGTAAAGTTCCGGGAATGGTGGCGCCCGTTTGCTCCGTCGATGCTCGCCGAAAAAGCCGGCGAATACATCGAGAGCGCCACGGATTCCCCCTTCATGATCCTCACCGCGCAGGTGCGCCCGGGGAAACGAAGCGTCATTCCTTCCGTAACTCACGTTGACGGCAGCGCCCGTCCACAAACGGTCGAGAAGGAGATCAACCCGCTCTTTTGGCGGTTGATCGATGAATTCGGAAAACGCACCGGTGTCTATGTTGTGATGAACACTTCCTTTAATTTACGCGGGGAAGCCATCGTCCATACTCCCACCGACGCCATCCGCACGTTTTTCAGCTCCGGGATGGATGCGCTCCTGATCGGTTCCTTCCTCGTCGAAAAATGAGCCATCGCATCATCGCGCTTCTGGGCCGCCGCGATACGCCAACCGATGCGGTGGAGGAATACTGCGCCTACGTGGCTTCCGCCATGAAGCCGCTTGGATTTGAAACGGAACTCGTCCGCGTTCCCTGGGCGGAAGAAGGCTGGACAACCGCCCTTGCCGATTTGCGGAGAAAAGCCGCGTCCTGGCGCGGCGGATGGGTGATGCTGCAATACACGGCGCTGGCCTGGTCCCAGCGCGGGATTCCCTTTGGCGCACTCCGCGTGGTCCGCGCCCTGCGCTCTTCCGGCGCGGACCTCCAGACCGGCATCGTCTTTCACGATGCACGTCCGTATCCCGGCAATCGCCTGGTGGATTCCGCACGCCGGTCGCTGCAGCGTTTCGTGATGCGCCGCCTGTACCATCTGGCGGACCGAATTATCCTCTCGCTTCCCGCAGACAAAATCGATTGGCTGCCTTTCCCCCCGGATAAAGCGGTTTTCATTCCGATCGGCGGAAATCTTCCCGATTTCTCTATCCAGCCTCCGAAGGAGACGAATGAGAATTCGCCGTTGACGGTAGCCGTTTACAGCGTCACGGGCGGCGGCTCAATCGCTCCCGAGGCGGCTGACATTACCTTTGCCGTTCGCCGCGCTGCGGACCGCCTTGGACCACTCCGCCTTGTTGTGCTGGGGCGGAATTCGCTCGAGGCAGAACCCGCTCTGCGGCAGGGGCTGGTCGGTTCCCAGGTTGAGCTGTCGGTGCTGGGAGTGGTGCCATTCGATCAGGTCGTGCAGACGATTTCCAAAGCAGACGTTATGCTGTTCGTTCGCGGAGAGATTTCCAGCCGCCGCACGAGCGCCCTGGCGGGGATTGCCTGCGGGCTGCCTTTGGTGGCCTATCACGGCCCGGAGACCGCGCCGCCAGTTACCGAAGCGGGCGTGGTCCTCGCGGATGCGGGCGACCGCAAGGGCCTGGCTGAATCGCTCGCTCGCGTGCTGAGCGATCCCAGGCTGCGCGCGGAACTCCGCGAGCGCAGCCGCGCCGCGCAGGAAACCCATTTTTCGTGGGGGGTGATCGCGGCGCGCTATGCCGAAGCGCTGCGTTCCGCCGACTGACGATTTTTCCTACCAGCTCTTTGCCAGCGCCGCGATGATCTTTGCCAGGGCATCCAGATCTCGGGTGTCGATGACTTCGCCCGGCGAATGCGAATACCGCAGCGGCCATCCCAGCGCGATGTCCACGGATCCGTAGCGCAGAAATGCCGAGCCGTCGTCCCCCCCGCCGGTCACGCCGTATTGCGCCGCAATCTTATTTTCACGAGCGAGCTTTACGACGCGGTCTACAAACTCGCGCGGCGTAATATTGGAGTTGTCCACCGCCCGGACAACGAATCCTTTTCCGATTTCGGCGTTGGCGAAGCGTTTCACCTCCAGCGGAGAGTCCGCACTGACGAAGGTATCGATGGCGAACACAAAATCCGGTGCGCGCCCTTCTTTTGCCATGCGCTCCGCTGCTGCAGCGGCCCCCTTCAGGCCGACCTCCTCTTCGGTCGACCAGATAAAGGTGACGTCGCGCCCCGGCAGGTTCGGGCCGATCGCGCGAACCGCCTCCACCAGGGCTGCGCATCCGACCCGGTCGTCAAAACTTCTGCCGTTCGCTCGGGTTCCCAGCAGAGGCCGGAACTCTTTCGGAATCGTCACCCAGTCGCCGGACTTGATCCCCAGCCGGAGCGTTTCTTCGGCGGACTTTGTCCCGACGTAGACGTGCACTGCCTCGTCCATCGAACGAGCGTTTCGCGGCCACTCGAAGCCCGCCTGGTCCCACCCTGTGGGGGGTTCTAGCACGCCGCCGATGGGCTTCCCTTCCGTGTGTACCAGCACGGGATGCCCGAGGAAATACTCCGTGTAGCCGCCTCCCAGCACATCCACCACCAGCCGCCCATCCGACTCGATCGACCGCACCTGGTATCCGATTTCGTCCATGTGCGCAACGAAAGCGATCCGTGGCGCTTTCGTCTCTTCTTTCGCATCTCCCATCCGCAGGACAAGGTTTCCTGCGGAATCCGTTTCCGTCTTCGCCCATTTCGGAAGCATCGTCTGGATTAGGTTCCGCACTGCTTCTTCGTGCCCGCTCGCACCGTAAACTTCCACCAGTGCGCCGATTGTTGTCTTGCTGCGGCTCTCGGTTGCGCCCGGCACTGATTTGGTTTTCCGGGCGGCTGGCGCTTCTCCCGCCGCGTAGCGATACAGAAGGTCCGCTAGGGCCCGTTCGTCTTTTGCATCGAGCGTTTCCCCCGGCGTCACCGGATAGAGAACCGGCACTCCCAATTGAGCGAACCGCGGTGGGAAGGCCGCGCCTCCACCGCCCGCGATTCTCGGCGACGCAGAAACTTCACTAAGCAGGGTCAGGTGGGCGTCTTCCGCAATCTTTTTCAAATCAGCGGCCAGACCCCTCAGCGGGGCCTGTGCATCGGAAACTCCGAGCAAGGCTCCGCTCCCGGGAGGCGCCCGCTTCGGAGTTCCTCCTTGCCCCGCGTTTGCTCCTCCGCGCGGCGCGGCCAGCCGGCCCACATAGACCATCTCATCCGGATGGAGCTCCGTCAGCAGCCGGTCGAGGCCTCTTCCGCCGGTCCATTGCTGGGCCGCAAACGCAATCGTGAGCGCGCCGCTGAGTTTTTCCGAATTGCCTTTCATGGCCAGCGCGAGATTGACTAGCGCCGCACACCCGAACCGGTCTCCAATCGCGGGCGCGGACAGCCCGGACGGCCCCACGCCCCGGAGCGTGCGATTCAGCGCGACCTGGTCAAGCAAATCCACGCCGATCGCGCGGACATCCTCCGCGGAAGCCGCCCCGATGTCCACATACATTTCGTCGGGATGATTCATCTTGGGGCCGTTTTGCCTGCCGGACTGCAGGTGCACCGATAGTCCCGCGAACACACCCGCAACTTTTTTGCCGTTCCGGGTCATGACCCACACCGGCTCAGCAAAGTGCAGCAGATCGAAGGAAGGATGCGGCGCACCCTGGGGCAAACGCTGCACGCGCAGGAAACCGTCTGCCGTGATCCCGCTCACGACGTATCCTGGCTCGTCCATCGGCGTGACGATCAGACGGTGTGGCGCGCCGGTCCCCAGCGTCACGAAGACATTGCCCAGGTTGTCGCTCTTGGGGGAGAGCTCCTTGAGCTCTTCGCGCAGCTCTTTTGCCAGGGCCTGCTCGTAGCCCGCCACGGCGGGGATCGCCACGAAACGCGCCAGCTCTTCCGCTTGCGCCCAGCAGACCACTGGGGCGAGCGATGCAACACAAGCCAGAGGCAAGACTATAAAGGCCTTCAAGAAGAGTCTCCCGGTCCGGAGCGAAAACCTTTCTACATTTTCAGCGGCACAACGCATCAATCAGTACCTCCCGTTTTTTTTCAGCTAGCTCTGACAGTGCATCGAGCGAGGAAAAGTATCCGCCCAGGGCTGCCACAGCCAGCACAGCGAAAACTCCAACCGGCAGCCAGGGATTTTCCATCCATCGCCCCGCTAGAAAAATCACGCTGGAAATACCAGCGAGAAGGATTTGCGTTCCAAACGCGAGCAGCACGGCCATTCCGGAAGCCCGCTGATTTCGCATCGAACCGTACTCCAGCTTCCGCGGAAAGCCCAGCGAAGACCAGTTCGCGACGATGAGCTGCCCGCTCACGGAAAAAACGACCGCGATCAGCGTTGCAATCAGCTTTGGCAGTGTGGGCGCTCCGAGTTTCCGGGTCAGCATCACCAGGCACAGACCGAGCTCCAGAGACAAGACGATAACCAGAAGAAGGTTTTTCCCTGCAAAAACATCCCGAAATCTCACCGGAGAGGTGAAGTAAGTCTTGATTCCGTGGCCCTCATACGCGAAGCAGTTATAGGCCGGTGCAGTCAGGATCAAGATCAGATACGCGAGCATTCCAGGCATAAACAGGTCGGAGGAAGTCCATTGCGCCATTTGGCCGGGATGCCGCCGCGCAACCGAACTGAGATTCGACGTGACCAGCAGCAGCACTAGCGGAGGCACGAACAGGTTGAGGAAGACCAGGCTGTTCCGCCGCAGATAGTTGAATTCCTTGCGGAGCACTGCTCCCACCGGTGGCGAAAGCCACAGAAAATCCTTCCCGGCGTATTCAATGACAGCTCGCGCATCCGTGGCTCGACTGGCGGCGGGAGCGGCCGTTTCGCTCAATTCTTCGCCGCCGTATTGCGCCGCAAGGCGCAGCCACAAAAGTCCTCCAATCACCAACGCATAAATGGCCAAGCCGCCAACGTTCGCGAGCACTGCCGCATAGTTTCCCGCCGCCGCCGCCCCCGCCGCTCTTCCGGCCAGCCCAGGTGGAAACACCGCGAAATACGGCAGCATCCATTTCACCCAGGGCGCCGCCGATCGACCCCATCGATCGATCGCTTGCGCTGCGAACTGCGCTCCCACGCTCAGGGCGATAACGAGCGCGAACAGCAACTCCCTCGTCCGGCGCCGGGCCAACAATCGTTCCAGAAGCGATCCCGTCAGGCGCTCCAGGGCGACATTCATAACCAGGAATATAAATCCGATCACCACTAGCGCGGGAAGAAGTCCGTGCTGCGCCTTCGTTGCTCCTGCAATGATCGCCACCAGCCAGCAGACTGAAGACAGCGCGGTAAAGTCCGCCAGTCCATACGCTAGGCTGACTACGTAGAACGATCCCAGGTCGAGCGGAAACCGCAGCAGGTTGCGAAACGCAAAATGCTGCCCGAATCCCGCTACGAAAATTGGAAAAATCTGCCAGAAAACAAGAATGATCCAGAAGAGGAGCGCCAGCCATTCCGGCCGCTGGTTCTTCACAAGGAAATAGGCGCCAGCAGAGAATGCGGCGCTCACGCCCAGGGCAAAAATCGTTCCGATCACACCGGAGAAAATCGTTCCGACCAGGTCCCATTTCGCATTTCGCCGTCGCAGGCTGTTCCGCAGCATCCGCCAGCGCAACGCGGCGATCAGCCGGACCTGGGTGCCCAATCCCAGTGGACTGGTCACGTCAGCCACGCCAGCTCCTCAGGATGCGGCTGTGTCGCTCCATCTTTTCCCACCACCGACAAGAAAATCTCCTCCAGAGTTACCCTGCTTCCTTCTCCGCTGGAAATTCCGGAGCGCAGCTCCTCCAGCGAGCCCTGCGCTACCAACCGCCCCTTGTGAATGATCGCCACGTGGTCGCACAGGCGTTCGACGATCTCCAGCACGTGAGAAGTAAGGAAAATCGTCACGCCGCTTTCCGTCATCCGTCCGAGTAGCTGTTTAAGCGCGCCTGCCGCAAGGGCATCCACGCCCTCAAATGGCTCGTCCAGAAAGAGAATCTTCGGCCGGTGAATCACGGCAGCCGCAAGCGCCAGCTTCTTCTGCATCCCGTGCGAGTAGTCCGCAATCAGAGTCTTCGACCGGTCCGCGAGTTGCATAAAGTCCAGGAGTTCGGCCGTACGCTGCCCCGTCGTAGCGCGGTCCAATCCGTACATCCGCCCCACAAAATCCAGGTATTCACTTCCGGTCAGCCGCTCGAACAGCCCCATCCCTTCAGGCACCACACCGATCTGCCTCTTGATTTCCCTGGAGTTTGCTGCGAAGTCCAGTCCCAGCACCTGCATTCGTCCCGATGTCGGCGCCAGCAGTCCTGTCAGCATCTTAATTGTGGTGGATTTACCCGCCCCGTTCGGCCCTAGAAAGCCGAAGAATTGCCCCGCTTCCACTGTCAAATCTATTCCGTCGACTGCGGTCAGTCCGCCGAATCGGCGCGTCAGCGCTTCTGTCCGTATCGCGGGAACCGTCATGATTCTATATTCTCCAAAATAGCTCCCCGAATGTACCACGGTTGACCCCCGCTCTTCCGAGGTGAGCCCCCATCGTGGCGTCTGCGATTTGTGCGTTCAGGATTTTTTCTGCGAACTTGCTGTTGAGGTGGGTTTCACTTCCCGCGTCGGGAAGGCCGCGATCACCGCTGGGAGCTCGATCCGGAACACGGCGCAGCCAGCTCCGCCATCCTCACAATCGTGATCAGCAGCCGGAAATCCCGCACAGCGGCATCAACTCCGCTGAACCGTAATGTCCAGATGGCGAACAACGGCATGGACATCACTGCGCCGGTCGCCAGCCGCGAAGCTGGGGCGCCTTTTTGCCGCGATGCTGCTGCCTCGTCTTGTCCCCTGGTCACTTCCCAGGCCAGTTCCAAGGCCGGCCAATCCCTGTAAGCGACCCCCCGCGGTTCCCAACCACAGAAAAGAGGCCACGAGTGATAGATTCAACAGCTTGCCCGCGTGGTAGCCGCCTCTCGCCACCGCCTGGTTGATGATGATAATCGCCGTAGCGTACAGCACCCCGCCCAACAAGTGGCCGTATACTTTGCGCCAGGGTCCGCGTGAACGCACCGCGTAAACCCCAATCGTTGCAGCCCAGACCGCGGCCACCCACGCCATTTTTCGTATTTCCCGCATGCAGGTCCTGCATCTCTATATTATCGGCTCCAAACCGCTCCGCGTGGGGGCACACCCGCTTTCATGCGAAAGGATAACCGCGAGTGCCAGGACTATGGCAAGGTGGCCGCCAGAGAAATTGGGTACGGCTGGTTCTGCTTTCGAATGGCGGAGGAGGAGGGATTCGAACCCCCGGGACCCTTCCGAGTCCAGCGGTTTTCAAGACCGCCGGTTTCAACCGCTCACCCACTCCTCCATCTACAAGTCTAAACGCAGGATTGCCCGGGTGCAAAATTTCTTCTCTTATTGCAAGGGAATGCCCAAGAATGAGAAAAAGCAAAGTCCTACATCAGTTGCCAACTCTATGGACCGGATATCGCTGTGCTTATTTTGCTCGAAATGCGGAGTCTGAAAATCGTTTGGTGACTGCGCGACGAAGGGTCATTCACTCCCAGAGAGGGTTGTTTGAATACGAACCACCTTCACGCTTTCCACGGCTTTCATGATACTTGTAGCTCAATGTGAGCAGGAGACATTTTGGTGAGCGAACAAAAGAACCTAGTCCTCGTTACGGGAGCAGGTGGCTTCATCGGTGGCAATCTCGTCGCCAGCCTCCGCGCGCGGGGTTACCAGCGGCTCAGGGCCGTCGACATGAAGCCGTTTGATCACTGGTACCAGCGTTTTGACGATGTCGAAAACCTTTCGCTTGATTTAAACCTCAAGGAGAATTGCGAGCGAGCCACCGAGGCCGCGACCGACATCTACAACCTTGCTGCCAACATGGGCGGCATGGGCTTCATTGAACACAACAAAGCGCTTTGCATGCTCTCCGTGCTCATCAATACCCACATGCTCCAGGCTGCTGTGAATCACGGTGCAAAAAGATTCTTCTATTCTTCTTCGGCTTGCGTCTACAACGGCGACAAGCAAAAAACATTCGAGGCGCCCTCGCTCAAGGAAGAAGATGCCTATCCCGCACTCGCCGAAGACGGCTATGGATGGGAGAAACTCTTCTCAGAACGCATGTGCCGCCACTTTCGCGAGGATTTTGGCCTCTACACGCGCGTCGCCCGTTTTCACAACGTCTACGGCCCGTGGGGCACCTGGTATGGCGGGCGCGAGAAGGCTCCCGCGGCCATCTGCCGGAAGGTGATCGAGGCAAAGGTTTCTGGCAAACACGAGATCGAAATCTGGGGCACGGGAACGCAGACGCGCAGCTTTATGTTCATCGATGACTGCCTCAAGGGAATTGATCTCATCATGAATTCCGAAATTCTCGAGCCGATCAATTTAGGTTCCAGCGAGGCTGTGACCATCAATCAATTGGTGGACTTCGCCGAAGATATCGCCGGAATCAAACTAAAGCGCAATTACAACCTGAGCGCTCCCAAGGGCGTCAACGGCCGAAACAGCGACAACACCCTCATCAAGAAGTATCTGAACTGGGAGCCCAATACTCCGCTTCGGGCCGGCCTCGAGAAGACCTATCGATGGATTTACGACCAGTATCTCGCCCGCGATAGAGGCGACAAGGGCGTCGTCCGGGAAGTCGCCGCAGCCAGTTAAGCCCCAAGTCCGATTTGCAGATTGAACACGCGCATGGATCGCAGCCAAGCATCCTCTGAGGTGAGGGGGCCACTGAACGTAAAGTTCGTGTGGAATTCCACCATTGTATGGGGTGGCTCGACCGTCTCGCAGGGGTACACCTGAATTTCGTAATTTTCCCGGGCCCTCGCGGGGCCGCCGTGCAGGAACCCGCCAATAATAATAAGGAACAAGCCCTGTCTCAAGAAGGATGGAGCCGGGCGGAGAGGAAAATTGAGGGTGAAAATGGGAAGCACAACGGAGTAATTCTGCCAGAAATTTATTGGCAAAGACACCCGGAACGCCCGTATCTCCCTTTCGCCCGAGCAAATCCTTAATCGGGTATTAACCCGGATTTCTCACAAAACCGCAGGGGATTGTGCGGGGGCAGATTTAATGCGGCTTTTCGCGGATTCTCCTTTCGAATCGCGCCTACACACTGTCAATTTCGAGCGAACAGGGGAATCTATCGTAAATTACAGTACACATGGGACTTATAGGACCTTCACTCAAAATCTTGTGAGAAGAGCGGGTTAAAGTGCTTGAAATCTAGGGCAGGAAGACTATAATCCACCCTACCGGAAGGCGGGCTTTGGGTTCTGGGGTGGGCCCTCGCCGGCAGATCAAACTATTGTGGAAGAGTGCTCACGATTACGGGTCCCACTCTGCGCTTTTCCCAAGGAAGCTAAAAACGGAGGTCTAGAAAGATGAGCCCGAGAAAATTCTCCTCGTGGTTAGTTGTCTGTTGTATGGCAATTCTGTGCGTGGCGCCTGTTGCATTGGGACAGTCCACGACGAACGGCGCCATCGGCGGGTCCGTACGCGATCCGCAGGGGTTGGCAGTGGTGAACGCGACAGTGAAAGTGATCAACAAGGGAACCAGCCAGGAAACCGTCGCCACCCTCGACGATCGCGGCGAGTTCCGCGTCACCAGCCTGCAGTCCGGGATGTACATGGTCACCGCCGACGCCAAGGGCTTTGCCCCCCTGCGTCTCGAGAATGTCAGAGTTGAAGTCGGCCGCGTGACGGAAGTGGAATTGAAGCTGACGGTCGGCGCCGCGGGCACCACCGTCGTCGTCTCGGAAGAGGCGCCGCTCGTCAACACCAGCCAGCAGGACTTTGCTTCGAGCGTCAATGAAAGGGCCATCAGCGAGTTGCCCATCAACGGGCGCCGCTGGTCCACCTTCGCTTTGCTGACCCCCGGCGTCGTGCCGGACGGCAGCTTCGGCCTGCTGAGCTTCCGCGGCATCTCCGGTTTGCTCAACAACAACACCGTGGACGGCGGCGACAACAACCAGGCCTTTTTCTCAGAGGAGAAGGGGCGCACGCGCATCAGCTACTCCAACGCCCAGGCCAGCATCAAGGAATTCCAGGTCAATACCTCGAATTTTTCCGCTGAGTACGGCCGCGCGGCCGGCGGCGTGGTCAATGCCGTCACCAAGAGCGGCACCAACGCCATCCACGGCGAAGCCTTCTACTTCAACCGTAACAACGAACTCGGCGCCACGAACCCGTTTACTACTATCCCCAACCGCACGCCTGGCGGCGCGGCCATCAAGATCAAACCGGAAGACCAGCGCCAGCAGTTCGGCGGCGTCATCGGCGGCCCTCTCGTCAAGGATAAGTTTTTTTATCTGTTGTCCTACGATGGCCAACGGAGAAATTTCCCCGGCGTCGGCACGCCGTCGAGTGCGACGGCCTTCAATCCCATCACCGTGGCCACCGCCTTGCCGAACTGCGCGGCGACGAATCCGACTCCCAGTCAAATCCTTCGCTGCCGGAACGTGACTCAGAATGAGGTCAATAAAGGTCTATCGTTCCTCACCGGCCTGACTGGTGAGGTTCCGCGTCGCGGAGACCAGGATCTCTACTTCCCCAAGTTCGACTGGCACATCACTCCGAATCACACCTTTACGAGCAGCTACAACCGGCTCTTCTGGACTTCGCCGGCGGGCATCCAAACCCAGCCGGTGAACAATCTCGGTCGCGCCAGCTTTGGCGACGATTTCGTCCACGCGGATTCGGTGATCGCCCACCTCTACTCGAACTTCGGCGCCAGCGTCACGAATGAGTTTCGGTTCCAGTTCAGCCGCGACAACGAATTCGAGAATCCACAGACTCCCACGGCCGCCGAGCCGCTGACCGGCCCCGGTGGATCTTCTCCCAACGTCCAGATCAGCAGCGCTTTCTTCGAGTGGGGGAAGCCGACCTTCCTCAATCGCAGGGCTTTCCCGGATGAGCGCCGCCTGCAGTGGGCGGACACGGTTTCCGTGACCCGTGGCCGGCATTTTCTCCGCGCCGGCTTCGATTTCAACCGCGTGAACGACATCTTGGACAACCTGCGCTTCGAAAGCGGTAGCTTCTCGTACAGTAACGTGACCGATTTCCTGACCGATTTTGCGAAGCGGAACGGAGTGGGCTCGGGCTGCACCGGCGGAAAGGGGTGCTACACCTCTTACCAGCAGGCTTTTGGTCCCACCCGCTTCGAATTCAACACCTGGGACTACGCGATGTTCCTACAGGACGACTGGCGTGTCCTGCCACACTTCACGCTAAACATGGGCGTCCGCTATGAGTACGAGCAGTTGCCGTCGCCCCAGGTTCCTAATTCTGCGGTCCCCAGATCCCAGCGCTTCCCCAGCGACAAGAACAACATCGGCCCGCGCTTCGGCTTCGCCTGGGACCTCACCGGAAATGGTAAGACCTCACTCCGCGCAGGCTACGGCATCTACTACGGCCGGATCATCAACTCGACCATCGCCAACGCCATCACCAATACGGCGGTCGCTGGTAAGTCCCAATTCTCGTTCACTTTCTTTCCGACCAGCGCTGGAGCGCCCGCGTATCCCGGTACACTGGCGGCCATTCCGACGGGCAGCCCAGTGAAGTCCGCGGTCCAGTTCTTCGATCCTCGCTTCCAGAATCCCTTGATTCAGGAGGTGGACGTGGCTCTCGAGCGGCAATTGGGATGGCACACCGCCGTGTCGGTATCCTATCTGCATAGCCGCGGTCAGTCGCTCCCTACATTCATCGATACCAACCTGCCGAAGGCGCTTGGTACAGTCACCTACACAATCTCCGATACCACCGGCGGGGGCGCATCGTTTGGCCTGCCGGCAAACGGGACGAAGTTCACGCTGCCGTTGTACGCCGGCACCGACCCAAGACCGAATTCCGGATTTGCGCAAATGACCGCGATCCAGAGCCGCATTCGCTCCAATTACAACGCCCTCGTCGTTCAGGTGAATCGTTCCTTCAGCCGCGGGCTGCAGTTCTCCAGCAACTACACGTGGTCACACTCCATTGACAACGGCCAGAACTCCACCACGTTTACCGCTAACAACAGCCCGTTCGATCAGAACAACATCCAGATCGACAAGGGCAGCTCGAACTTCAACTTCCCCCAGCGATTTGTCGCCAACCTGGTCTGGTCGCCGACGATCTCGAAAGATGCAAATCCCGTTCTTCGAGCAATCTTTAGCGACTACTCCATCTCGCCCATCGTAACGATCAGCTCGGGTTATCCCTTTTCGGCATTCGTGAGCGGAAACGTGCCCAACAGCCTCGCAGCGCAGGGGGCGATCGTGTCGGGCGGAACTGGCACGGGCATCATCGGGTCCGGTGGAACGAACCGGTTCCCCTTCCTTTCGCGGAACTCCGTGAACATGGGGGCCATCAAGAACGTGGACGTGCGTCTGAGCCGCCAGTTCTCTTTGACCGAGCGGTTCAAGATACAGCTGCTGGGTGAAGTGTTCAATCTCTTCAATCGGCAGCAGCCAAATGGTGTCAACACAACGGCGTATGGAGTCACGGGCGGTTCATTCGATAAGCTGACAAAGAAGGCGACTTCGACGCTGACTTACCGAACGAACTTTGGCCAGCTAAACTCCGCCGGAAGCACCCTCTACCGCGAACGGCAGGTGCAGATCGGCGCGCGGTTCACCTTCTAACTTCCAACCCATTCAAAAAAATGCCGGGGCGCTCGTCGCGTCCCGGCGTTTTTGTTTCTGGAACCCCACCAGCCGGGAGTGTCTAGAGCCGGTCTCAAAACCCCTTTCGGATCGTTTAGAATCAACAAGTTAGGCCAGCCAAGAATGAGGTTTTGAAATAGCCTGGCTCTGTTGACATCCTAGGCACAGTTCGAGTTTTGAGAGATCGACAAGCGGAAAAGGAGAGTGTTTTCTGATGAAGCAGGAGGTGCCATGGCCGA
>OBEQ012457407.1_pt1 | contig 22125 bp, 21 predicted proteins | sample 1670901 | NCBI WGS metagenome assembly OBEQ01 (sample SAMEA104232315, study PRJEB22302) | groundwater metagenome | biome: forest; feature: aquifer; material: groundwater | place: USA | collected 2011-08-07 | depth 5.4 m
CCTGCCTCAATTTGTGTATGACCACTATCAAGCAAAGCTTGAAGGCGGTCTCTTTTGGCTTGATTAAAATGCCCATATTTCTTTTGTTTTATCATTCCTTCAGTCTACTCCGGAAATATGCACTTCAAAACGGAATCCGCGCGTACTTTTTAAACCAGCATTTTAGGACTCAAGTAAGCCAGTATCAAGCCACTTCATTGTGGTGCAGTATCTCTTATCAGATTCCCCTCCTTCGCTAAAGCTATGGAGGGTAAATAACTAATATTTCAGGCAATCACCATATATCACGCCGTAGCCTGCGTAAGCAGGAAAAGCATCTTAAATCAGAATGTCGATAGGAAATTAGTTAGATATTGGTTTTCTTGAGTCCTAAAGTAATTTCAACTTCAGCAACCAAATTTCAAAGGAGACACCAATGAAAAATTTTCTCGCAATTTGTCGAGTAATTCACGACGTATCGCCATTTGTGGCGATACTCCTGATATTCCTCGCTGTTTGTCTTTTGCCAATCCTGAACGCCAAGGGTTGGTAGCTTCACAAATCACGGGTCCCACGCATCAAGTCACAAGACTTCCACTGCGTGGGGCTTTTTGCGACCGAGCGCGAGCGAAGGGAGTACTGAAATCAGCAGATTTCATGTGCAGACCGAAGCGTTGACTCCTTAGATTGTTTTTGCTAGACTTTTGAAAGTCATAGACCCCCTTAGAACTTACGGTCGCCAACGGCAACCTACTTCTAACGAGGCAGGTTTCGTTAACGGTTCACCTAACTACTCTGGTGAAAAGTTAACGCATAGTCCAAAAACCAATAAAATGGAAGAGTCAACATCTAAAAACCAGTACGAACTAGCTTATCATTTGATGCCTGAATTCGATGAAAAAGAATTGGCACCCAAGGTAGCCGAAATTGAAAAGATAATCACCCAGAATGGCGGTGGTGTTTTGAAGTCCCAAGAGCCCAAGAAGAAACACCTCTCCTATCCCATCAAGCAGAAAAATTATGCCAACTTCGGGGTTATGGAATTTGAAGCACCACCAGAAAACATTGAGAGTATCAATGCCCAAATGAAGATGCAGACCGACATTCTAAGGTATCTGTTAATACAGGGCTACGGTGAAGGCAAGGTATTGAGAAGCTTAACGCCAAGCAAGAGAAGAGCTAGACCTGCTAAACTTGGTGAAGTGGTAGAACCAACCAGCCAACCAATCAGAGCCAAAGAAGAATCAGCTAAACCAGAGGAGATAGAGAAACAGTTAGAAGAAGTTTTGGGAGAAATATAGTATTAACAAGGTATCTATCCCGATTAATTTTACAAAGCAAAAATTAACGGGATGACATTTTTTAAATCATCAACTCGACTCGACAGCAAAGCCTATCGGTCTTGTTGAAAAAAATCTCATGAATTTAAATAAAGTATTCATAATTGGTAGGGTAGTCGTTGATCCAGAGACCCGCAATACTAACACGGGACAGAATGTGACGACCTTGAGAATTGCCACGAATAGAGTTTGGAACAAGAATGGCGAGAAACAAGAACAGAGTGAATTCCATACCGTGGTTGCTTGGGGTAAGTTAAGTGACATTATTGATAAGTATCTCAAGAAGGGCCAGCTGGTGATGATTGAGGGTAGATTGCAGACCCGTTCTTGGGAAGGCAACGATAAGGTCAAACGCTACCGTACCGAGATAATCGCTGAGAATATGCAATTAGGTCCAAAGAGTGCCGGAACGAGTTATTCAGGTGGTGCCAGTGGAAGTGGATTCAGCCCTAGAAAAAGTTCCGCAGAAGCTGAAATAAAAGAAGAAGACATTCCGGTTATTAACCAAGACGAGCCTACGATTTCCGGTGTCATGAAAGATGTCGATGAAGCAGAGATTGACCTGAAGGATATACCGTTTTGAACTCTTGACCCAAGAACAAGCGACTAAAAAGGAGCGCAGTGATTGGTTGTAAGAGTTACATCCTGTGAAATATTCTTATATATTACACAGGATAGAGCCAAGTTTACAGTACTTACCTATCCCGTAAATTTTACTTTGTAAATTTACGGGATGACAATTTTCTAACAACTCAACTTCGCAATCAGAATTGCTTGCCTCGTTGAGAAACATGTCATGGTCAAAGCACAATGCATTTGTTGCCAGGAAAAAATCAAAATTATTGATTACAAAGAGACCGCCCTTCTCCGTAAGTTTGTGTCGGGGCAATTTAAGATTACTCCAAACTTTGGAACGAAGCTTTGCCCCAAGCACCAGCGTAAGGTCGCTAACGCCATCAAGCTCGCTCGTTTCATGGCCTTGATGCCCTACACTCGGAATCAAACCAGACGATAATTATTCTAGAAACCAAAAAGCCCCACAAGGGGCTTTTTATAATTTTACTGAATCCTATTTAAGCTCGACTACTGCACCTGCTGCTTCTAACTTTTTCTTCAACTCTTCGGCTTCTTCTTTCTTTAGGCCTTCTTTGATTGTAGCAGGCAGTTGCTCTGTCTTATCCTTAGATTCCTTGAGCCCTAATCCGGTGACTTCACGAATAACTTTAATAACTTGAATTTTGGTTGCTCCAGCATCTTTAACTATTACATTAAACGAATCCTTCTCTTCTACAGCACCGGCTGTTTCTTCACTAGCTCCTGCGCCTGCAGCGGCTGGAGCGGCCATCATAGCGGCTGAAACGCCGAACTTTTCTTCTAGTGCCTTGACGAGGTCAGACAGCTCTAGGACTGTCATAGTCTCAATCTGTTTGATCAAATCTTCTTGATTTGCCATAAGTTTTTGTAAAATTTCTGCATTTGTCTACGACCATCGATTTTATTATGGTCGGCAAACACGAAACTTTTGTTATTTAGTTTTATTAATTGCTGATAATACTAATACTAATTTCCTTGTATTGGCTTGCATGACGTTCATCAATCCCGACAGCGGATACTTAATCATGCCGACTGCTCTGCCAATCATAACTTCTCTGGCGGGAAGTTTGGCTAGTTCCACAAACCGAGCGGAATCTACTAACCGTCCATCCATCAAGGCGCCGAATAACTTCAACGCTGGATTAGTTCTGGAAAAGTTGTATATAGTCTTGGCAGTTAACGCTTCATCACCAGCACTCAATACAACACCTAACGAACCGGGAAAATTAAAGACATCTAAATCCTGAACTTTTTTACCCTTTAATGCCCGATCTAGGATGGTCTTTTTAACGACTGAATACTGCCCCTGAACGACGGCTAATCCCTTTTTAAATTCTCTCATCTTAGAAACATTCAGACCCTTCTCGCCTTCTTTGGCGTAACTGGTAAAAACGGTCATCTTGGAACCTTTGAGTTCAGTCTCTAATTGTTTGAGGGAATCTACCTTCTGTTGTTTTGTCTTCATAAAAAAATCTGCGTTTATACGCAGACAACGACCATGACGCCCTCCAAATAGGACTTCACCTCGAGAGGACTTATGGATGCCTCTTGTCTACGGTAGTTACAGATTAGCAAAACATGTGACTGATGTCAACAAGCGACCGAAGATGACGACCGAACGAGAGTGAAAGGAGTACTTAATCCAGCAGGATTAATGTAGGCAGTGCCAAAGCCAGCGACCGAGCGAGAGCGACGACCAAACGTGAGTGAAGGGAGTACTGAATCTAGAAAGATTAATGTAGGAAGTACTGAGCACAGCAGTGCGTATGTGTAGGCCGTGGTATATAATAAAACCCCCGCGCCTAGTAGCGGGGGGTCGGTGTAACTGGTAAACAATCCCAAGCTTGGTTTACCAGAAGTGAGCTAAAACTCGATCAGTGTTCAACCCTCTTGGTAATACTGCGACACGAACTAAATCATCGAGTATTTCGTTTATGATTTCAGAATTTGAACGTCTGTCGGAGGAAACGATGGCCTTCTTCAATTTTGCATCTTCTTGACCCTCGTTTAGGCCAAAGCGTAGAATATTCCGATTAGCAATATCGGCCGTTCTTTTACTGCTTTTGGCATCGTAAATTATGCGATGCTGTTGTGGTAATTTATCATCACTGAGAGTCTGCAGTCTAATCACTACGTCCTCTCCATGTTTATCTCCCAGATCAATCTTCCCCATATCTGGATTATGGCGACCAGATCTTTCACATTGACCACCCAAGACAACTTCGCGGAATTCTCGCTTTAGGACATCTACCAAACGGCTGGCTAGACTCGAAAGTCGAGCCTCGTTACGGTCACCCTTTTCAAAAGCAAGGCGTCGATGACGAGCAAGTCCTTTCTTATGAATACGAACCTTGTGTCTATGATGGTTTTGAACCGGCAGTGTGGACGTCACGTTCACTGCTGTTGCAGATTCTCTATGTTCTAAAGCTATATCTGACTTCTTCTTCACCACTTTAACTAATCTAGGTGGAATGACAATTGAAGCGATACCTTCAGCAGTTATGGCTACAGAAACTATTTGGTTGTCCGCCCGAACACATTTTACAAATCGTTTTTGTTCTAATATACCGACTGTCTCCTTAGCTCGTAATGAGGATTCCCTAGGGCTAAAGCCAAAGAACTTGCTGATAAACTGTACGATCTGGTGCAATTCAACTAACTTGTGCTCAACTACAAACTTGAGCACATCTCCTCGCTCTCGTTCGCTTATAATTCGTCGCGGCCAAACTTGAATTACTCCTATATTCTTATACTCCTCTTCAATTGTTAAAGTCTCATGAGTTGTTCTATGTTATCATGATTTTGTTTAAATAGCAAGATGATGAAAATAATTACTCACAAGTAATCCCCTATTCGGATATTGCATTCAAGGAGTTTTCTGTATAATTAGGTCAAATATGACTGCCGCGAAAAACTCACAACAAAATAATTCTGATACTCTCCAACTTCCGCCACAAAATCTTGACGCGGAGAAATCTCTGCTTGGCTCTTTGTTGCTTGATAAAGAAGCTATAAACAAAGTGGTGGATTTTCTCAAACCGCAGGACTTTTATAATCGCGCTCATCAGATTATCTACGAAAATATCATGAAGCTCTTTGAAAAACATGAGCCGATTGATATCTTGAGTCTCTCCAATAAACTAACTGAAGCCGGCCAATTAGAAACTATTGGTGGCGTTGGTTACCTCTCTTCACTGGTCAACGCTGTTGCAACAGCGGCTCACGCCGAAAATTATGGCAAAATTATTGAACGAAAAAAAGTTCTTCGTGATCTCATTGATACTGCCCATGATATTGTCGACTTAGGATTCAAAGAGGACGGTGACATCGATGAGCTTCTCGACAAGGCCGAACAACGATTATTTTCGGTATCGCAAAGATCCATACAGCAAAATTTTTCTCCGCTGGGAGAATCTCTTCAAGAGGCCTTTGAACGTCTGGATAGATTGCATAAGAACGACGGCACTATGCGCGGTGTTCCAACTGGCTTCTACGACTTAGACGCCATGACAGCCGGCCTCCAGAAATCTGACCTGATTATACTAGCCGCCAGACCATCACTAGGTAAAACGACTATGGCTATGGATATCGCCCGTCATGCAGCTATCCAAAGCAAGGTTCCGGTGGGCATATTCAGTATTGAGATGTCCAAGGAACAAGTCGTTGACCGCCTCATTGCTTCAGAAGCCAGTGTCAGTTTGTGGAAAATGCGTACAGGCCGTCTATCATCAGAAGGTGAAGATAACGACTTCCAAAAAATTGCCCTTGCATTAGATAGTCTCTCTAAGGTTAAAATCTTCATTGATGACACTCCATCTCCGACAATACTTCAGATGCGGGCAATGGCTAGACGTCTTCAATCAGAACATGGCTTGGGACTTTTGATTGTCGACTATCTCCAGCTGATTCGACCTAACAGAAACTATGACAGTGCCGTTCAGCAAATCACAGAAATCTCCCGGAACCTTAAAGCACTGGCCCGTGAGCTCAATATCCCTGTCCTTGCCATCTCCCAGCTCTCCCGCGCCTCGGAAATGCGTACTGACCAACGACCGAAGCTGTCCGACTTGCGTGATTCCGGCTCTATTGAACAGGACGCCGACTTAGTGCTTCTGATGTACCGCGAAGATAAGGTCAAACGAGATTCAGAAAAAACCAACATAGCCGAAATCATGATTGCCAAACACCGCAATGGTCCGACCGGCCATATCGAATTGTTCTTTGATGAAGATATGGTATCGTTTAAGAATTTAGCCAAAAACTTTTGAGCAATTGTCCAATCCTACGTCGGCTACCGCCTCCTAGGATGACAATTTTCTAACAACTCACCGTCGCAATCAGAATTGCTTGCTTCGTTGAGAAAATATGTCATGTCCAACAAATTTAAAAAGTTAGTGGAGTATTTTGCCAAGCTACCGGGAATTGGACCAAGACAAGCCACTCGGCTGGTTTTGGCTATGATAGATTGGACAGAGAATGATATAAAAGGATTTTCGGACTCCCTGATGAATCTCAAAAATGGGCCAGTCCTTTGCAGTGAATGTTTTAATTTTGCCGATACAGACAAATGTGCAATCTGTGCTAGCACCAAACGTGACAAGACAAGAATCGCTGTAGTAGAACGGGTCACTGATTTGGAATCCATCGAAAAGACTGGCCACTACAATGGGGTCTATCACGTGCTTGGTGGGGTCATCAGTCCTGCTTATGATAAACTCCCCTCGAAATTAAAAATTCCAGAACTAATCTCCCGCATCAATTCTCTGAAGAAACATCCGCCCGCTGGCGGACCAGATATAGAGGTCATCCTGGCCACCAACCCAAATACTTACGGCGAAACTACCGCTATGTATCTAGAGCAGGAACTAGCTGAACTGGGTGTAAGAACAACTCGCCTCGCTCGCGGACTGGCCTCTGGGAGCTCCGTGGAGTACGCCGACGACATTACCCTCGGCAACGCCCTCAAACACAGGAAATGAGCTTGTCCGAGCGCAGTCGAGCTAAGCTCGACGAGCATTGGTTAACAAGCGAAATCCCAATCTCGTTGGAATGAGATTGGGATAAACAAAGCCCCCTCATCGGGGGTTGAATTTTAATCGGAAGAATCTTGGTACTTGCTCCATAGGTCTTGGAAGTATTCGGAGTTATCAAGCAAATCTTGGAAGGTGCCAGAAGCAACTATCTTACCATCTTCAAATAAACAGATCTGATCAAATTGCGGTAACAGGTGCAAACTGTGAATTGAAGAAATAATTGTCTTCTCTGGAAAAGTTTGGAATATATTATCATATATAGTTCTCTCATTATCTGAATCAACACTACTGGTTGGCTCGTCAAGCAACAAAATATCCTTGTCTTCACAGACCATTAATCCTCGCGCCAGAGCTAGCCTTTGTTTTTCACCACCACTTAAATTCACACCTCTTTCAAAGATGAAAGAGTTTAATCCTCGTGGAAGTTTAGCAAGCACTCCGGAAAAACAAGCTAGATCAGTGAATCTTTTCAGTTTAGACTCTTCTACGTCGAGACCCATTGTTATATTCTCACCAATTGAGGCGGCAAAAATATCCGGATCTTGAGGGATAAGAGCTATACTGCCACTTATGTCGTTAAAGCCATTCTGCAGTAACTTGTCGTCAAGATAAACTTCTACGTTACTGGGTGGGAACAACTCTCGCATTACCTTTAGCATAGTTGTTTTGCCACTGCCACTTTTACCAATAAAGGCAATTTTACTACCGCGCTTAATCGTTAAAGATACATCGTCGAGATGCAAATCTTCGTCGTTGCTATGATAGGAAAAATTTAAAGAATTAATCCTTAATGCTTCCCATTGGTGTAATATTTTTGAACCGGAGTTTTTGCCAATTGGCGGAAAATCCACTGCCAATATCTCTGAATTCATCACTGAAGCTTTTTGAACGACCTTGTCGCTATAGATACCGGCAAAATTGAAGAATGAATCTGTAATTCTGCCAGCGTAGTCAACAACTGCCATAACTGATCCCAGCATAATCGGAAGACCTAGCCAATGATATTTTAACAGATAGCTACTAAAGACAAGCACCAGCATTACAGTACTGCCGAGACTCACTAAAAACCACTTTACCTCGTTGATTTTGTTGTTTTTTGTTTGAAGCTGATATGGCTCCATCACGCTTTTCTTGATTGATCTTTGAGCTAAATGCTCTACTCGAAGAATAATCACAGTATTGATATTACTGATAACATCGAAAATCTTCTCAGTAATTTTGTTTTCCATTAAGTTCAATTTCTTGTACTGCTTAATGAGAACTTTGTCGAAACTAACAATCAGTACGGCCACTAAAACAATGGTGATAACAGAGATTGCTCCGCCGATTGTTTCGAAGTAAAAGAGCATGACACAAGCACCAATCAGTCTGGCAGCCATCTGCACTAACTCGAAAGAGTCCGCAGCAAATCGATAAATAGCTGAAGTCCCCTTATTAACCTTATCAATAATATCACCTGAGTGATGACTGCTATGCCAATCAGAGGATAAACTAAGAACACCTTCTGTGAGATAATTCCTATAATTGGCTTTCACCATGAAAGCATTTTTTCTTTCAATAACTCTTGATACACCGTGAAAAATCCAGAAAAGCGGACACAGTGCTAATCTTACTAACAACCAAAAGCATATGGACTTGAGACTGCTCCACTGTGCCACACCTTCTTGTTGAATAATATTATAGGCCTGTGCCATGACCAAGGGTTCTAGCAAAGAAAGACTGTTTGCGACCACCGTCAGAGATACATAAAGTACTACTACTGATTTTCGTGGTGTATGACGCCATGCCATTCGGGTCAGATAAACGATAGGGTTATTAGCTAAAATCACGCTTTTCTCTCCTTTCACCACTACCCGCTATTGCTATAGCTGGGCACTGCGGCACCTCCGTGCCTTGTTATTCAATTGTTAAGGTATATATATCTAAACACACTACAAAACATGTGTCAAGTACTGTCAAGGGGGTGCCTAAAACTTGACAAAATATTTAAATTAGTTAGACTACGGGTATCTTTGAAAACACGAAACTGAGAGGAGAAGTCGTTATGAACTTACAGCAACGTCGTACAGCAACTAAGCTAGTTTTTGGAACATTGGTAGGTATTATCTTTCTTGTCACATTAGGGTTTGTTATTCGTTTTGTTGTCTCTAGTGCGATAATCTCTAGCGCCAAGGGTCAGGCCAAGATTATAATCGAGCAGGCCAAAAAACAGGCTGAAACAGAGAAAAATCGGGCAGAGTCAGAAGCTCGAGATGCAGAGGCACAACGAGCTGAAACAATTAAAGCTCTAGACCAACAAATCAGTGACACTGGTGAAGAGCTTAGAAACAGAGATCAACAAATAAACAACAAGGGTCAGCAGCTCAAAGCTCTTGATGAAAATCTTGCCAAAGCCTCATCTAACAGTGATAAGGACCAGCAAATTAAGGAGCGTGATCAACAGATCAAGGACCGAGACCAAAAGCTTAAAGATGCTGAGCAGCAACGCAAAGATCTCGAAGCCAAACTTCAGAAACTTGGCCAACAAACTCCTGTAGCTCTTACCAATAACAGAGACCAGGAAGTTAAAGACAGAGACCAAAAAATCAAAGACCTGGAGGCGAGAATTCAGAAACTGAGCCAACCTACGCCTCAACCATCTAGCCAAAGGAATAACTTTGACGAAGGAGAGGCCGGCCTGGTTCTAATCCGCCATTCCAATCACCTCATAAAGCCATTGGTTGAAGCAATCAACAATGACAAAATAGCTCCTGGGCATAGCCTCAATCGTGAAAGCATAAACTACAACAGGCAAGTTGTGCAGAAATCGCTTAAAAACTACCGAGCGATATTGCAGAATTTGAGTAACATCGACAGGGAAAAAGGTGCAAAATTCCGAGCATGTGTCGCTCAAATATCGCCAAGAATTTGGGACGCAGCAGACTTTGACCTCAAGTATGACAATGGACACGGTCATGCTCTCTTCAATAAAGACTATCTGAATCGCCTGATGGACGCTGCTAATGACGAAAAAACTGATATCAACTACTTGATTCAGGTATTCGACAAGAGCTTCTGGCTTTTCATGCAGCCACATTTTGTTGAATGGAGTGAGCGCATAGATGATTGGCACATAGCCGAGACAATCTCTGAAGCCAACACTAGGATTTACGACGTTTATCATCACTGAAATTAAGCCCCAGAGGAACTGGGGTTTTGTATTTATGTAAAACAAAAGGGGCGGATGTGCCCCTATAAAAAACTACTTCGGTTTGATAAGTTCGCTTGCTTGACCCAATGCTCCTTGAGCTTTGTCGAGTCCCGTAGAGACATGGCCCCTGACTTCTTTCTCTTTTTGATCAAAGGAGTCTGCCACGACAGTAGTCATCTCGTCTAAGTCTTTTCCAATGACTTTGGCTTTTGCCCAGAGAGATTTTCCTTTTTTCTTGAGTTCATCTGTAACACTTGGTTGTTGACTAGCCATTCTTGTTTACCTCCTCCCTCGCTTGTTGATCAACGCGGTATCGATCCGCGCAGTCACTAATTTCTTTTTCTTTAGCTTCTTTACGATATCTCGATTCGACTTCAAATTGATATTCCAGCGACATAAGCAGCATGTCGGCAGTTAACGGTTTGTACAAATCCTTAAGCAGTAAGAGTCTTTCCTCCCACAACTTGGCTCGGAATTGAGATGGATCTGTAAACCACACGTCAGGAATCTCGAAATCTGCTGCTTTGGCTACAGCTACTTGAATTGCATTCTTAATTGATCTGGCTGTGAATTTCGGATCTCTCTGTCGCAATTCTTCACAAAGTTTTCCTACATCATCTAGGTCGTGACTCTTACTGACGTACTTAGCTATCAACCCTCCGTCGTAACTACCCTTAATGGAGGTTGGTAATAGTTTCTGTAAGGGCATGTAACGGCCTGGCTTGATTTGCATTAAGCCCGACTTAGCAAACCCTCTAAGCTCTAGGGAAACCTGATCCATATAGTCTTCTTTGGTCTTGGGACCACTAATAAGTGCTCGATAAACGAATCTCTGGCGCAATGCTTCATCTGAACCTGTCGGTTTATTTGTGGCTGCACCAACGCAGTAGTTTCCTATATAGTTGGTACTGCCGCCGGCAAGCAAATCCATGACAGCTTTCATAATGTCGAGATCGGAGCCACTTCTACCAGGAGAGCTTCTGTCCCCTGCTAAAAGTAAGTCAATGTCATCAAACAAAATGAAACCAAGTCCTGACGGATCTGTAACAGCTTCAATCATTTGTTTAATCATGCTGGCTGTTTTGCCATACCATTCACTTTTAACCTGATCGGCTGTTACAGATTTAAACATGACAGGAAGGCCAACTTGCTCGGCTCGTGCTGCAAGCAAGGTCATCATCATCTGATAACGTTTGGTCTTGCCAGTACCCGGAGGACCGTCAACAAGGAAAGACTCGATTAGTCCACCATACTCACAAAGAGGATTTCGACCCACTATCGGATCAAAAAGAGCAAGACGGTCACATACTCTTCTCATCATAATTGTCACGTCCGGATCACCAATTACTTCTTCCGGCCGGACCGGCGACCAAGTCATAACCTTTACGTCTTGGATGTCCTCTGTCATTAACCCAGTAACCCGAAATGGGCCGTGATGAAACGTGGTATTAGCAATGGGGGTCAAGAGTTCTGGAGTTTCTTTAGCAACTTGTGTTGCTTTTTTGATAACAACCTTCCAAAAATCTCTAGTTACTGCGGTAACATCGCCATGATTTTGAATAATCTTGTCAGTCTTAGCTGTTGCTAAGGAATCGACATAAAACGATAGTACATAACTAAGATCCTTATCAAACCCCTTGCCGACAACCAATTCAAAATCTGTTGCATCAAGCTGGGCAAGTTTGCTCTGATCTTTGTTCTTGAGTTTTTTCTCGCAAGTGGCAACAATGGAGCTGGCCATTACGAAAAGGGCAAATCCACTGCAAAACTTTTGTTTGCGTTGAGAGTCAAGACTGGCTACGCCGCCATTGGCCTTCATTTCTACTACATCCTGTGCTAATCCAGTGGTCTTTGTTAGAAGATCACTAAAATAACAATAATGGCAAGTGCCTCTCCTGACAGCATAGAGCAATGTCAGATCTTCTGGGGTAGTTCTATACTTTTCTATCGGACTTAAGTCTTTTAAGATTTCTTCGAGGTCGTGTTTACCCTTTATCTCACGCAAATGTCTTTCTGCGGTCGATATCCAACCGTCCAATTCCTCGCTAGGGATTGGGTGTGATTCTCTTTGAAGCATGGTTATTCTCCTTTTCCCAGGTTGTTAAAGATAAAACAAAAATAGCACGGCGACGTGCTATTGTCAAGGGATTTAGGAAAACTCTCCCTAATACTTTACTAACGACTTTTTCAGTTCAGCAACACTCTGTTTGCGTGCTTCTTTCTCGGTTCTGATTGCTTCTTCTCTACGCGTCTTCCTTACCAGACTTCTCTTCTGCCACTCCGTCATAAAGACGGACGGCAAATCCATCAATCTGCCACCTGTTCTGGCAGCAGTTTCCGTAATTCCAGTCTGTAGTTCAGCAACGGTCTCTCCGAGTAGTGAACCACTGTGAGTAGTTGGTTCCAGTGTGGGACCTGACGGAGGACTGGCGACTGGGGATGGCTGATTCGCTTGCTCTGCGATACGAGCTTCCGGAGAAGAGGTTCTGGTCTGAATCTCTTGCAGAAGCATGGGCGCATTTTCATCAACAACCTTGGTAGAAGAGTAGAAATACTTGCTTGGCTCGAGCCAAGTTGCAACTCGATCAATCACGAAAAGACCTATGGTGAAAAATATGGCTTGCATACTTGAAAGAGCCAGTTCTCGATACATTCTGTCCCCAACTCCCCACAGGAAGCTGGTGAAGAATTCGAACCCATAAGAAAGGATGTACCACAAAACCCAGTTCTTCTTGTAGCCCAGACTTAAGGGGCTTTTGCCACCAAATCGGAATAGAAACCTTCTTGAGTTGCTTGCCCAAAACAATAGTGAGGCTACGAGAGCAATACCAAACCCGATTCCAAAGTGCATAATTGCTTCATTGATGAACCACATGAGTTTTCTCCTTTTTGCTTTGTTTATTCAGTTTTCAACGACCGTGCTGATATCCTAGCTTATCATGGTTTAAATGTCAAGCACTTGACTTTTATAGCTATCATAGTATGTTAGTACTGTCGCTCTTGACTTCTAATTACTGAAGTGTTAGGATGCAAGAGCGCTAGTCCGATCATTAAAAACAGGAGAAAAACAAAACCATGCCACAAGAGAAAACTGATTCACTATTAGAAGGTATTCAGAGTAAGAAATCGAGATTCGGTGCATCATCCAAAGCGGCAAGAGAAAGTGTCATTACCAGTCTGGATGACTTAACCATTCAGCGTAATCGTGGTGACCGCAGTAGACAAAGCGATAATTCGCCAAAAACCAAACTTGAAATTGCTCACGAAGTTGGCGAACAACTTCAGCGAGAAATGGGCACTCTGTGCTTAGGTCTTCAGGATCAACTAGCTGAAATTGGCTACTCCGTAAAAGATTCGTACACATTCAGGGGTTGGGAAAAGTTTTACATTTTTTGCGGTAAACTTGGTATGAAATCAATGACCAACACAGCCCATGCGATGCGTATTGAACGACTCCAGAATCAGCAAGTTAAAGAAAGTGTTAATTTGGTCTCTGATTACGTTAGAACAACTGTCAATGAGTTGGGTGAAGTTGAGAACCAGTACAAGTCTGACTTAAACGATTACAAAGAAACCATAACACTGATCCTTGCGAAAATAGAGAAATCTAAGCCGGAACATAAAGCAGCTGAGGAGCGTAGAGAAAAACTGGAAGAACAGGTCAAATCTCTACGACGTGAGCTGGAAGCTGGCCTAGTTGCCGACGCTGAACGTCCCGTCAAAGAACAGGAACTGGAACAACTCGAAAGAGATTGCCAAGATGCTCTCCTTGAGGAGACGGATCGCCTAGAAGTACTGAACAACGCCCAACGGGCATTGACTGGAGTCAAAGACAACAGAGATGCAGCAGAAAAGTCCGTGATTGCCATCCATCAGATGCGCCGAGGATTGCTCGAAAAGATGGAGAACTTCCGTTCTGTGATGGAAAACGCAATGACTGCGGTTATTGCCAGAGCCAAACTGGAACGTTATAACGTCATGGACCCGGCAATCAATAAGGTGGTTACTGAGGTCACAAACCACAACATTGCGGTTGCTGGAGCTGCGATGCAGTTAGCTATGGATAGAGCTGAACGAGCTGCCATTGACCCCAAGGAAGCAGACAGAATGACAAATGAACTTTTGGGGCATATCACTGATTATCTCAACCGTTTAACTGGATTGGCTGATGAAGCCGAAGCGGGAGTCCGCCGACCTAACAGCAACAACGGTTCAGCAAGTGCTGGGACCGACTTAAAATAAGCTAAAGATTTATAGCCGCCGACCTATGGCGGTTTTTGATTTTTATTCTACACAAAAATTACCGCCTAGGCGGTAATTTTCAGAATTTCAACTTTGGTGAAGGGCTGGCGGTGACCTTTCTTCTTTTTATAACGAGTCTTAGAAGTGTACTTGAAAACAATCTTCTTGTCAGCTTTCCCCTGCTCCAGAACCTTGGCTGACACCTTGGCTCCAGCTAATATAGGATCACCAAGTTTCATAGTCTTACCGCCTTCGTCAGCAACCATAAGTACTTCCTCAAAATCAAACTTACCCTCGACTTCGTGGTTGAGTTTCTCTATAAGTACTTTGTCACCAACAGCGACTTTGTACTGTTTCCCACCGGTTTTAATGACTGCAAACATAGAATTTAATTAACTTGGGTATCCTATCAAATAACTCTGACTTGGTCAATCAATGCACCTCACCCTCACCGCTACTGTGTCCGGGGATTTTCCTTACTATCAAAAGTCCAACAAAAACAAATACTCCCATAAGCATCATGGCGACGTGGTAACGCACAGTTCCCAGATGAGACAATAACAAAATAGTAAGTCCCCATCCCAGTGGACCAATAAAGGTCGAGAAGCGTTCGGCCAAGGTATAAAAACTAAAGGAATAGTTGAGTTGTGTATCTGGGGAAAGATAAGACATCACTGCTCGAGCTACCGTCCACACAGCACCAAACAGAAAACCCATCAAAATACCAATAACAGCAAAATAAGTGAAGTTGCGCTGGGAGGCCATCAATGGAAAAGCTATGACCCAGCCAAATAGAATAATAATCAAGGTTTTTTTGAGTCCAATCTTGTCCGACACCCAACCACTGATCAGCGCACCTAGGGCCGATGTTATAAGAATGGCAACCAAAACTAAAGACTTAGTTCTGTCCGAAACTCCAAAAACTCTATCTAAGTAAATTGGAAAATTATTGATAACAGTAATAATGGCATCGTTAAAGAAAAAGTAAGCCAGTAAAAACCTGCCTATCCCCGGCAGTCGGATCAATTCTCGAAAAGAGTGGAAAAACTTTTTATACTCCTGGCGGATATTAACGTCAGCCTTTCTGGAACCAACTGGGTCCTTGAATACAAAGAGCATCGGCAGAGATAAGATAAAGAACAAAATCGTAGCGGGGAGAAATGTTTGTGCCCGGCCATGAGTCCCTACGAGATAGATCGTTCCAGCAGCCAAAGGAAGGGTAACAAGTAACCCCGCGATCTGTCCCAACCAGTTCGCCATCTGTCCCAACCCAGAAACAAATCCTTGTAGAGAAGGTCGTGCGATGTCATGAAGCATGGGATTATAAAAACTAAAAGAAAATTGGTAAAAGTAATTCCCCACCATGAAGGCCAATCCGGCCCAGAAAAAAAGCTGCGGCGAAAAGTCAGCTATCAAGCTGGCAGCCAACAAAAAGACGAACATCCAAATAGTCGTCACCCGAAGAAAAAACAACCGCCGGCCGGTTTTATCTGCAATAATCCCGTAAATCGGTGCGGTAATAATCAATAACACCGTCGAACCAACAAAAATCAGGTTGTACCACAGGTCGGAAACACCATGTTCCACCACTAACCACTGTGAAAAATATAAAAAGAACACGACTACAACAATCGAGTTCGCAAAATCATACAATGTCCAAAGGAATATGTTCTTACGATTCATCTCAAACTATAATCTCATTGAGGCGCTTATTCTCATGTTCAATAACATGGATCATTCTATCAATCTTTCTTAGTTTTCTTCGCGACTGGTTTAGAATCCACACACCACTAAGAGAGGTAGAGATCAAACCAGCAAATACTATAGTTGCTAGCCACCAGTGGTTAAATATACCGCCGTATTTGGCAGTTGCTAGTAAGAAAAGCATTATACTTAACGGCACGGTAATCACCGCCATGCCCGTCCGCAAAAGAGCATAGTAAGTTCTCTTCTCCGCGAGTAAAACTTGCATCTCTGCCAATAATAGTTGTTCTGGTTTGGGTTCCATGGATAGATTATAGCAAAAAACTTTATAAGTACCGCCAGCAATGTACCACGACTGCACGTACGTCCTGCTGTGCTTTAGTACTCCTTACATTAATCCTACTGGATTCAGTACTCCCTTCGTTCACACTCGGTCGTCGCTCGCGCTCGGTCGCTGGCTTTGGCACTCCTTACATACGTACTTGTGTACTTTAGTACTTCCTCACTCTCGTTCGGTCGTCGCTCTCACTCAGTCGGATTCGAACACAGTATCTATGCGTCTCCCGATTTTGTTAACGACCGTAAGAAGTGTTACAAAATCGAGGATCCACGATGTGGTATCAAAAATTTACGTAGCCTCGACGGGATTTGAACCCGTGTTTCGTCCGTGAGAGGGACGCGTCCTAGACCGGGCTAGACGACAAGGCCGCATAAATTTTTGAGCACATCGGGACTAACCAGACTAGACGATGGCGGCAATATCTTTAAGTATGACTTCCATTTTCATAGAACGAGAACCTTTGATTAAAACAATATCTCCTTCTTGAATGATCTCTTGCACCTTTGCTTTGGCCTCCTCAGAAGTCGCAAAGCTGAAGATACTGTCTTTCTTCATTTGATTGGCAGCCGAATCGGCAATGAGTTTGGCATGGTCTCCGACTGTGATGAGGATGTCTGCTCGTTCGCCCGCCAGGTTACCAATAACTCTATGGGCCTCAACAGAATACTTTCCCAATTCTTTCATATCACCAAGAACGGCGATTTTACGCCCCTTACCTCGCAACGTCATCATATTGTTGCCGAAATCACGCAGAGTATCAAGAGCGGCGTGAGTAGAAATAGGTGAAGCATTATAGACATCGTTAATAATAACCGTATTTCTAATCCCCCCAACCAATGTCATTCTGTCCTTAGGCGGTTCAAAGCTTTCTAAAATACTCGCAATCTCCACCATGTTAATACCAAAATGCGTCCCCACGGCAACCACCGCAAGTACTCCATAAAGTTGATGTACACCAACAAGTTTGTTAATTCGGAATGGAACAAAAGTGCTTTCTTGGTGAATTTTGAACGACAGTCCGCCTAAATACTCTTCTCGATCTGAAGACGGCCCTAGATTCTCACTGACGATATAAGAAATGTCGGAAACCCAAATATCGGCATGTTCAGAGAAACCGATAGTTACAACCCTGGCGCTGGATTTCTCTTTCATATCCAGCACGGTTTGGTCATCGTAGTTCAATATCGCCAAACCGTCCGAGGGCAAGGATTCTATCAATACCGCTTTTTCCCGAGCTACTGCTTTCGGACTGGTATAGAACTCAACGTGAACCGGCACTTCTCCAACCGCGGTAACGATACCGATAGATGGTTTCACCATGTCGACAAGATACTTGATATCACCCGGGCGATCAGCGGCTAATTCTAAAAGTAACATCTTTGGGTACTTCGCTTTTAGCCCGTAAGCTACAACTACTGCCCGCAAGAGATTAAAAACAAAACCAACCCGCCACCATAAAACATTGCCTCGAAAATTCTTGGGTTTTGGAGCAATGTTTAGCACTGCCAACGGGACGCCAAGCTCATTATTAAAGTTCTCGTGGTTCTTGCGAATGGTGAATTTGCGTCTTAATACTTCATAAATCGCTTCTTTGGTTGTCGTCTTACCGACTGAGCCAGTAATCGCAATAACAATCGGCTGGTAGCGATGAATGGTGCGTTTTGCAAGAATCCGTAGAATTGTTTTGAGAAGCTTGGTCATTGATTTTGAGAACGATTTGGCGAAATCGTGTCGCTCCTACGTCCATTGGAGAGCGACGAGCGCAATCGTCTATTAAAGCGCGGTGGTTTTTACTTATTGGGTGGGATATTGAAGTATCTGATTAAAAACCGCGCTATATCGCCGTAGACCGGCGACAAACTGTCAGCGGCGAACTTGATGCCTTTGGGTTTATCCATCTTGATCAGGACTACAAAACGCGGGGCGTAAGCTGGCGCAAAACCCATGAAATCGTGAATAAATTGATTGTTGTCCAGATAGCCAGCACCGTTGGGATTTGGTATCTGGGCGGTCCCGGTTTTCCCAGCTAAATCATAACCTGTTATGTGCGCTTTGTCGAAACCTTTAGCAACAACGTCAGCTAGCATGGATTTTATGGTCAGAGAGGTCTTTTCGGTAATCGGCGTGCCCAACACTTTTGGCTGAGTCACCACCTTTGTACCGTCTGTCTTAATAACTTCTTTCACCAAGTAAGGACGCATCAGCCAGCCGTTATTAGCCATCGCGGAATAGGCGTTAACCAATTGGATTGGCGTTACAGCAATGCCCTGACCAAAGGCAGCTGTGGCAAAATTTATTTTCCGCCCGCTATACAGATTGGAAATATTGCCATCAATCTCACCAGGCATATCAATACCTGTTTTCTGTCCAAAACCAAACCCAACCACGTAGTTAATAAAGGCGTCGTCGCCCATCTTATTTTCCGCAAACATCGCACCGGTGTTCAACGAGTGTTCGAGTACTTGTCTCATAGTTTGAATTCCATTGGCCTTCTCGTTAAAATTCTTAATCGCGTAGGTACCGAACTGGACTACCCCAGTATCATTGTAGGTGGTGTCTGGCGTAACTGAACCGGTATCGATAGCTCCTGACATGGTAACTGGTTTGAAGGAGGAACCAGGTTCAAAGAGTTGTTGGACGTTTTTATTAAGTAAGTTCTTTAAATCGGCGTTGGAATAGTAATTTGGATTGAAACTTGGCGAGCTGGCCATGGCCAAGATAGCTCCGGTTTTGGGGTCTTCTACAATAACTGAGCCACCCTCAGCATTCCATTTTTTTAATGTGGCACTCAGCTTGGTTTCAACGAAAGCTTGGATATTGTAATCCACTGTCAATACCAAATCACTGCCATCATTGGTCGTAGACGTGTTGGCCGTACTTTGTCCTGTTAAAAATCGAAAAATATTAACAACTGCCGAGTATGTCTTATTGCCCGAAAAACTCTGTGTTTTAGTAACACCGGACAAAGTATCGTCATAATAAGCCTCGAGGCCATATTGACCAGAGCGACGATTACCATCAAATCCGACAAAACCAAGGGTATCAGCTAGGAAACTGCCATTTGTATAAAATCTGTCAATTTCGGAAGCCGCGGTAATACCTTTAAGGTTTAGCTTGTTAATTTTATCGCCAGTGGCCTTATCAAGATGATCGGCTAATACCTGATAAGTATTGCCACCGGTAAGTTGACCAAGAATTTGCTCGGAGGGTTTGCTTAAAATTAGTGCTAACTGATTAGCAACGTCTTGTGGAGAAACAATAAGCTTGGTGTTGGTATAAACATACCAGAATGATTTGTTGGTTGCGACGAGATGCCGCGAGTTATTAGAATAGTCGGAAGCATAGATATCACCACGGCCGGAGATGATGGCAGCTGGATTATTGTACTGAAACTGACTGGAGCGAACAAATTCAGTATGTCTAATATATGTTAAGTCGAAAAGGCGAAAAAAAATCCCTCCCACTATGGCTACGATTAAAACTGCGAATAAGTTAACGCGCCATTCGGAAAGGCGCGCGTGTTTGTAAACTCTGGCAGGCATTTTAATTAATTAGTAGGCTAACCTGGTTAAAGTGCGCAAGCTCTACTTGAGTGCGACGCCAACTTCTTGGAAGAACGAATCATAATTTTTAACTTCTACCATATTATTCCCCCTAGCAAATGCCATAAGATTTTCAATGCTGCCCTTGTCACTATCTGTTAGTGACTGTGTCATTGTGTTTGCTCTAGCTAATTGCACTTTGGCAGAACTAATACTGTATTCTAAAACAGCAACCTTGTTGATATTAAAAATATATAAAAACAAAAGCATGGTGGCTAGCGCAATTAAAAACAGGTTTATTTGAGCAATGTTTAGTTTTGATAGGCTTTTAATATTTGTCTTCATGTCAGTATTTAATTTTTTGTTACTGCTCTTAGTTTCGCGCTTCTGGATTTCGGGTTTTCCTTGATTTCCTTATAACTTGTGGCAATCGGCTTCTTGGTAATTAGGGCAATGGTCTCGGATTGAGCAGATTCCTTGAATAAATTTTTAACAATACGGTCTTCCAGTGAGTGAAATGTAATGACTGCTATGCGACAACCTGTTGGAGCTATGTCAATCGCACTCTGAATGCCCAGTTTGATATTCTCCAGTTCATGATTAACTTCTATCCGCAAAGCCTGGAAAGTCTTGGTGGCAAAATGAATTCTTCTATTTCTGTACCAGGCGGGCACCGCATCCTTGATGGTCTCAACCAACTGTATGGTAGTGAGAATTGGTTTTTGTTTTCTAAATCTTGCGATTTGTTCACTAATTACCCTAGCAAAGGATTCCTCACCGTACTCTCGTATTATTTTTTCAAGTTCAGACTGACTATACCGATTTACTACTTCGTTGGCCGTCAAATCATTGGTCAACGTATCGTACCGCATGTCTAACGGTTCATCTCGGAGAAAGCTGAATCCCTTTCCGCTTGCTTCGACATGCCAGTTCGACATTCCTAGATCAAACAGAATTCCATTAAACTGCTGAAAATTATTTTCAACAACAATAGTTTTCAAATTAATATAGTTATCATTGATTAGTACTACGTTCGCACTGCTGTACTCAGTACTTCCTCGCTCGACGCTCTGTCGCACATTGGGACTATCCATTTTTAAATTCTTGAAAACCTCTTGGTCCCATTCAATACCTAACAATTTTCCATCTGGTAATATTCTCTCAAGAATCGCTCGGGCATGGCCGCCACCGTTAATAGTGGCATCAATAAAATTCTCACCAGGTTTCGGATCTAACATCTCTAGTATCTCGTTTAAAAGAACGGGGATATGTGACATATTTTCTTGATGAAGCGAGTAATCTTATTTATGAAGCTGAATCTTAGAAAATTGTCATCCCGTTTGAAAGTGTTTCACCTTTCTAACGGGATTGCGCTTGTTGCCCGATGCTCGTTCAGTTAAAACTGAACTGTGCTCGGACAAGCTTAAATGGCTCCTATTTCACCTAACTTTTCTGCTATTCGGTCGGTATTTTTTTCTAGATTGGCTTTGTATGCTCGCCACTTTTCATCATTCCAGATCTCCAATCTATTGAAGACTCCCGCCACCACAACCTTTCTTTTCAAATCTGCATAATTCTTTAATGGATCCGGCACCAAGATTCTACCTAACTGATCCAGTTCTACTTCTGCAGCTCCGGAGAGCAACAACCTCTGAAATCCTCTGGTGTCCTGTTGCCCTAGTGGCAACTTACTAACCTTGTCAGCAAGAATATTCCAAGCGTCAATCGTAAATAAGAACAAACAACCGTCTAACCCACGCGTAATTACCACTTTGTCGCCCAATTCCTTTCTAAATTTTGAAGGAATGGCAAATCTTTTTTTGGCATCAACGTTATGTGTGTATTCTCCGATTAACATTTTTATTAACCTTTAATTTATTCGCTCGTGTACGATAGGGTTAGTTGTACAACAATACCTAGCAAATTTTATAAACCCCTATCAAGGTTATCTGGCATAGATAACCACTAATATCCACTATCCCCCACTATAACCAAAGTATATACCACCCGAATACCACTACGCAACACCCTCTAAAAGTGGATGAGACTAAATCCCATAGAGAACGCTTTAACCATTAAAAAAACAGCCAATATGGCTGTTTTTTTAATTTTGTATTGTTACACCTTTACATTTTCATGATTCTTATTTACAACTTATCCA
>OBEQ013028148.1_pt1 | contig 22108 bp, 13 predicted proteins | sample 1670901 | NCBI WGS metagenome assembly OBEQ01 (sample SAMEA104232315, study PRJEB22302) | groundwater metagenome | biome: forest; feature: aquifer; material: groundwater | place: USA | collected 2011-08-07 | depth 5.4 m
AGCATCAAACACTTTCCACCCCGTCTCCTTCGAGAACAAAAGAACAGCAAGAAGAAATAAAACAATGGCTGTTAACGGAACGGAAACGTATTCTGGATGAACTCACCCAACAATTGAAAGAAGAACAAAAAATTTTTCAGGAGGGTTTAACTCAACATTATAACAGTATCTATGATAAAAAATTAGAGGAAGAAACAGCCAAATCTCATCAACAAGCATTGACCGCATACCGTTCTACTCTGGCTACGTTACAACAGTACAAATTACCAAAGTTGGTACAGCAAGCTATTACCAGAACAATGCGTATTCCGCTTTTCATTACCGATGAAGAGCACGAACAGCTTGAACATGAGACACATGTAGATTTATACACTCAAGCGTTACTTGATGCATTTACCAAAGAATCAATAGCGACTCAGGATCTGGATATGCTCGCGAAACAACGGGCTATGTATGGAATCTCGGAAGAAGAGCACAAACGACTTACAAAACAGATAAAACGCGATCTCGATCTACCCGACGATACTGCTGTTATTTTTGTTATTGATGATGACCCTGTAGTTCTTACCTACACTTCTCATATTCTTAAACAAATCTACCCGAGCGTATTCACGGCAGAAAACGCTACTGTTGCCGCCCAATTATTTGAGCAACAAACACCTAACTTAATTATTTGTGATGTCAATATGCCCGGAATGGGAGGGTTCGGATTTTACGAAAATCTCCTTCATGGCATTTATGGCGATAATGTGAAATCTGTTCCTTTTGTCTTTGCAAGTTCTCTGGGCGACCAATTTATCATTAACGGAGCAAAACAGTTAGGCGCAAAAGCATATTTAGTAAAACCGGTTTCAAAAGAGACACTTGAAAGCACGGTTAAAGAAGCGTTATTGTAATTTAGAGAAATTCTAAAAACAACCTTCCGTTTAATTCTGTATCCTACAGAACCGTTACAGCAATTGAATTTATCTCCCCTATTAGTATAACATCGTTATTGTAAACATACAACCACATCTCGTGATGTTGTCGGATTAAAAGGAGTCAACGCTAACGACCCATACGTTGCAATTTCTTTCCATCCCAAAGATTGTATTGCCTGTAGCATTTCATTGTAGAGAATCGGGTGAAGTTCTGTCGTTTGCAGTTTGTGAGTAATTCCCCCACTCGTACGTTCAACAGTAAGAATATTAAATGCTATTGTCTCCTCTAAAAAGTCATAAAACCTGATATATGTTTTATTCTCCCGCTCAGTAATGTTCACGATACGTTCATGCTTACTTAAAATCAGGTCATAGTTTAATAGTTGAATGACAAGAACCCCATTCTCATTAAGTATGCTTTTAAATATTTCTAATATTTTCGGTATTTGATTCTTAGGAATGTGCGCTAACGTGTTTCCTAAACAAAACACTGCATCATACTTGGCAGTTACCACTTCCTTTAGTTGTTCAAATCCAGATTGAATAGTCGTAATAGAAAGATTGCTTTTTTTTGCATTCTTTTGTAACTGATTCAGCATTTCGTGGGAAATATCTACTGCGGTAACCCCAACACCCAAACTTGCAAGAACAAGTGAATGAAACCCCGTTCCACTTCCGGCATCAAGCGCAGTATGAATGGAATACCGTTTGATAATTTCTTTGAAATTCTCTTGTTCCTTAGAAAACCTCGCCCCGGGGTTCGTCATCAGGTCATAATCGGGAGCGAGACTGTCATAAAATTCCGGAATACTATTCATAATTCGACCTTAATCTTCGGGTGTATAATGTGGCACTTGCCCGCGGTTATGCTGGTACATCTGATTATCAATTTTCGGGAACCGCTTCAGATACTCCTCTTTAGAAATATTGTTTTGCCAGTGACCTGTAACAATAGCCATACCCGTTACAGCAATAAATATCCCTACGATTAAACTTCCAAAGACCCAATTGGGTACTTTTGTTCTTGTCAATGAAGTGCGTATATCCAGCGTATTTTTTACCGGGCAAACTTCTACGCAGGCAAGGCAACTTGTACACTCATCGCTCCATACCTTCGTTACCTTATGAACCTTCACGTTTGCTGGACATGCTTTTGTACAAAGTTCGCAATCTATACATGTTTCTTTATTTCGTGTTATCTTTAACGGGCTGAGTAAACTTGTTATGCCGAGTAATGCACCGTAAGGGCATAAGTAACGGCACCAGAAATTTTTTATAAAGACTGAAGCTATCATAAGGATAATGACTGTCCAGAGAGCAAACGTAGAGATGTGCGCAAAAAATTGGAACATCTTCACATCCGCCATTTTATTATAAGGACTGTAAATAAACGCTTGCAAATCGTTTACATCCATTTGCCATATTGAATACGCGAAGAACAATAAAAGAAGATACTTCAACCCGCGAAGGGGAACATCAATCCATTTTGTAATTGTAAAATTTCTTCCGAAGATTTTTTTGCCAAGAATCCAGAGCGATTCACTCAAGGTCCCTACAGGACACAACCAACTGCAAAATGCTTTCTTGAGAAGAATGCCAATGCCAACAATGGCAACAAAAATAAATAAGCCTGAAGGATGCACATCGTTGATAATACCTGTTTGGAACCAGTACTTCAAGCTCATCAACGCGCTAATCGGGAGGAATCCTTCCGCTCCCGGCGGACGCTGAGTAAATGTTGCTACGCCTTCTGAGGCTCCCCATTGTTCGAATAAGTAAAATTCAATACCTATCCATATACAAAGAAATACAAATGAAAATTGGACTACAGAGCGAAGAAATTGGGAATCGTGTTGCAATCGAAGAAGGAGGCGTTTATACCAAAGTGGTTCAAGTTTATACAGTATTTTTTCACGCCGTAATTCAGGGGGGATTTTTTTAATCTTGGACTTGGATATGTTTTCCTGTGTTGAAGACACGCTTTGGGGGTTCATCGTTCTTTCAACTATTACGTTGGAATCATGAACTGATGATTGAAATTGGAATGGCAGTGGTTGTATATTTTCGGTTTTCATATCGGATACTTTAGTTCTCAACATTGATAATGCCTATATTCATCTTTAAGGAAAAACGAATATTCTAGGGATTTTTATGCTATGATGAGTATATATAATCCAAATATCGTGCCATATTGGACTAATCTATCCGATATAAAACCTGCTTATTACACTTTATATTGAGGTTTATTCATATCACCAGCTAATTGAAGAATGCTCTTGGAAATCAACATTATTCTAAATTCCTCCCTCATGGTTGCCCATTTTTCATGGAGCGGACAAGGATGTTCATTGCTACACTCAGGGAAACCGAGGATACAAGCATTCAAAAACGAGACGCCATCTACAGCTTCTACAACATGATAAAACGTGATCTCCTCTGCGGGTTTTCCTAAACTAAAGCCACCTCGTGAACCTTTCGAGGATACAAGCAATCCTTTTCGAGAAAGCGCTTGAAAAATCTTTGCCGCGAAATGATACGGCAAACCAAGATGATTAGTTAATTCCTTTATTGATGTTTTTTCATCCTGAGGTTTTAATGCAAGGTAAAGAATAGCTTGAAGCGCGTATTCACATTGTCTGCTAAAAATGATGCTCATAAGTTTATCGTATTAAAAAATTATTCCGGCAGTGATGGTAACAATTGATGTAGGTTGTGTTCCGGTAACGCTACCCGGGATGTTGTTGATACGTCCTGAAAGTGTATACTCGGGTTTTGATGCTAAATAATTCACTTCAAAAAGAAATTTATCATTGATTACCAATCCCATTCCTGCTCTGTACGCAAACGCGGTTGACGAAGAAGATGTTAGGTAATTATTTTGATCTTTATTAATTGATGGAAATGCTCCTATAAGCAATCCCGCTTGAGCCATAATAAAAAAATCATAGTCTCCTGTTGAACTTGTCATCAAACGTAGCCCTGTCATTGGAAACCCCAGTGTCCAGGCTCCCAAACTTGCCCCTGAGCCTTTTGGAACATCAACACTTAATCCGTTGAATGTCCAGGCAAGAGAAGTAACAGATTGCAAGGCGACAGAATGTGGTGTTTGACTGTTAAGAGGTATGACTAACCTGCCTTCAACAACAAACCCCGTAATTGCCGCCGCGGAAGACCTAGGACCAAATTCACCTGCCGGAATTGCAACTCCGAGATGAATTTCAACATGCAATCTATTGTTCGCATATCCATATCCGGTATTCCCTGATTGTTCTTCCTTATATGCCGGATCATTCTGACTGATCATAAGGATTTCAGAACGATTGTAGGTAACTTCACTTCCATCTGTTGCGGTAACAGTTACACTGCTATCAGAAGTATTTTCAACAACAGTTCCTTTTACTGTTCCGCCTTTACGTAAATAAACAATATCCGCTTTTTTTCCTGCTTGAGAATAATTCATTAATTTTTCAGCGATAACATTTTCAAGGATACTTCGCTTTTCTTCAAGTTTACGTCCTTGCAGGTCATAATCAACATTTTTTGTTGATGAAGACCCTGCAACTCCTCCAAGAACGCCCCCCAAAACTGCTCCGGAAATAGTCCATAGTAGTTTAGAATCCGAAGTCCCCACTGCGTTTTTGCCGTACGTATCCTCCATGTCACCAAGGAGGTATCCTAACCCACCACAAACCACTGCACCAACCGATGTCGTTAAGAAAACGTTTGAACTACTCTCAGTATATTGCAACCTGAGGATGTCCTGAAGTGCGTATTGTTCAACAGTTCCATCCGATGTAATCGTAAGCGTATCATGCACTAATTGTTCGAACGTGGCATTGAACAATGTTTTTCCTCCGTCAAAAGTTACATGCCATTTTGTTTTATCGCTCCCTTCCGCGAAGGAAAACAAAACAAAAAAAATACAACAAACCGATAGAATAGTTTTACATATAATCTTCATTGCAATAACTCCTTTACAAAAAATAGTTTTTTATGCTTAACAATTCCTAGAGTAGTTCTGGTTGGAATTTGTTCAGCGCTTTCATATAATTTGCTCGCTCAAACGCAGAGGGATCTGCAATAGATTGCTGGCTCATACTTCCTTTCATTTGTTGTATCGAAATATACTCATGTTCTATCATCCAGCGATCAAGTTCTTTAAGGACATGGGCAAGATGTTGCGGTCCATTTTTTAACAACGAAGAACACATCATCGTCACATCCGCGCCGGACATAATCATTTTTATAACATCATCAGAAGTATGCACACCGCTTGTAGCGGCAAGACTTGCTTTAATTTTTCCGCGAAGGATTGCAATCCAGCGCATAGGAAGGCGCATAGCAAACGAAGTACTAAGAGTCACTCCGGGTCTGACTTCTAAATTTTCAAGATCAATATCAGGTTGATAGAAACGATTAAACAACACGAGACCATCTGCCCCTGCCTGATCTAACCGGTGAGCCATATTCGCGAATGAGCTAAAATACGGACTTAATTTCATTGCAACAGGAATTGAAACAGCGCGTTTCACCGCATGGAGAATTTCAAGATAACGATCTTCTACATCCGCCGAGGTAAGATGCGGGTCTGTTGGAATATAATAGACATTAAGTTCAATTGCATCGGCTCCTGCCTGTTCCAACTTTGCCGCATACGATATCCAACCCCCTGCCGTGATCCCATTTAAACTGGCTATAACAGGAATTGCTAACGCTTGTTTTGCCGAGCGGAGAAGTTCTACATACTCATCGGGACCAATGTTATACTCCCCTACACTCGGGAAATAGGTTAATGATTCAGCAAAACTTTCTGTTCCATATGCAAGATAATGATCAAGTTCAGCCGCTTCATGAGCAATTTGTTCCTCAAACAGTGAGTACATGACGATTGCAGAAGCGCCTGCATCTTCAAGCCGTTTCATAACATCTACCGAGCGTGAAAGCGGGCTGGCGGATGGAATGATGGGATTTTTTAGCGTAAGTCCAAGATATGTTGTTTTCAAGTCCATAGTGTAATTTCCTTTCTAAATTGTTATTGTTTCAATAAAACAGTATTAATTGTTGTAAGTAACCTCTCCGCTGTATAGGGTTTTGGTAAGAAACCGTCAGCGCCGTATTCATTCAATCCCGAAGTTTGCAGCCTTGGAGCAATACCACTTGATGCAATGATCTTAACTGTAGGATTTTTTTCTCTCAGCAAACGAATCAACGCCGCTCCATCCATGAGCGGCATCATCATATCGGTAAGAACAAGAGCAATCTCAGATTGATGAGCGGTATAGAGTTCAAATGCTTTTGCGCCGTCACTTGCTGTCAAAACGGAATAGTGATACATTTCCAATGTGAATCGCGTAATATCTCGAATTGAAGCTTCGTCATCTACGACAAGAATAAGTTCACCGTTACCGGCGGGATATTCAGCTACAGGTTTTACGTGTTGAATTATCGTCCCTGAATCTAAAGCGGGAAGATACACTTTAAAGGTTGATCCTCGTCCTATATGTGAATAGACATCCACAAATCCATGGTGCCCTTTTACAATTGCATGAACAGTAGATAATCCAAGTCCGGTACCGGCGCCTTGAATTTTCGTTGTAAAAAAAGGATCGAAAACACGTGGAATAACATCTATGGGAATTCCTGTTCCCGTATCAGCGACACTCAGCAAAATATGGGGACCGGCAGTTGCACCATATTGCATTTTGGCAAAATGTTCATCAACGACTATGTTTTCCGCCCTTAGTTCAAGACTACCGCCATCGGGCATAGCATCACGTGCATTTACGCATAAATTCAGCAATACCTGATGAAGTTGTGTAGGATCACCTGAGACGGGCCATAAATCTTTCTGTATAAATGTATGAACTTCGATGGCTCTTGGGAATGTCTCGCGCGCAATTTGTTCCATTTCTTTTATAACATGGCGAAGCTGAATTATTCCTCGCTCACCTTCTGTACCGCGGGCAAAGGAAAGAATTTGTTTGATAATTTGTTTTCCACGCTCAGCGCTTATTTCGATGGTATTTAAAACTTTTTTCGAGTGCTCATTCGTGGCATACCGTTTCATCACTTCAATAGAAAGAAGGATTGGGGCTAATACATTATTCAAATCATGAGCAACTCCTCCTGCTAGCGTTCCGAGACTTTCAAGACGTTGTGTGCGTAAAAATTGCTCTTCGAGTTTTTTCTTCTCTGTAATATCTAATTGAATGGACAAGTAACCGTCAATCGCGCCCCTCTCATCTGTAATCGGGCTGATGGAAGCTTCAACAATAATTCGCTTGCCGGATTTTGTTTGATTCACCAATTCTTTTTTAACGAATTGTTTACTTTGCAATGCAGTCCATAGAGTTTCATAGTCTTCTTGCTTCATTACCCCACTTTTTAATATTCTGGGTGTTGCTTTCCCTAGTACTTCCTCACCGGTATAACCATATAACCGGGTAAACTCAGGATTAATAAACTGAATAATACCTGATTGATCAGTCATAAATATTACTTCACCGGAAGTATCCACTGCCTTACGAAGCTTATTGATTTCCTCCTCAGCTTTCACCCGTCCTGTTATGTCGGCGAGAGAGCCAACGATTGCTATTGTTTTGCCATTAACAACAACAGGGGATTCGTTTACTTCTACCCAAATCTTTCTTTCTTTTTTGCCGATCAACTCCAACCGAAATGGCTGTTGCCTGATTCCCGTATCTATAGCTCGCTGTGAATGTTCAAAGCCGATATGATTAATGGGATGCTCGGTAGCAAATTCTGTCCATTTGATAAGAGCCTCCTCCGGTTCACAGTCAAAATATGAACGGGTTTGGGGACTAACGTAGGTAAAGACATGATCAGGAGTGTGAGAATAAAATAAATTTGTACTGTGTTCTACAATTTCCCGTAATTTTATTTCACTTTGTCTTAGCGCTTCTTCGGCGCTCTTTCGCGCTGTAATATCTCGCATTACCCCCCGATACCCGATCACATTTCCGTGCTCATCACGTACCGTTGTAGCTGTATCAAGAACAATTAATTGCGTCCCATCTCTTCGCTCTAATGTTAATTCAAAATCCTGAACATACCCTTGTCTTCGAATAAGCCGTGCTTCGTTCTCTCGCAGGGCAGACTTCCAAAATCGTTGATGGACATCATCACTGAAAAGTTCTTCTTTTGAGGTATAACCGAACAAATCAATTCCCGCAGGATTTATATCAATAATTTTTCCATCGGCTGAGGTGATATAAATACAATCTTTCGACTCCTCGAAAATTAAACGGTATCGTTCTTCCGATTTCCGTAATTGTTCCTCGGCCTGCTTCTCCTTGATTGCCATGGCAATCTGTGAAGATATATATTCAAGAATATTCAATTCTTGCTGGCTATAGGCATGTTCATCGTGATAATCTTGAGCGACCATCACTCCAATAGTTTTATCGCCTATCTTTAGAGGAACACCAAGCCAAACAGGCGATTGTGTTCCAACCAGTTCCACTTCACCTTGTTCAACAAGTTGCTGAAATCCATCTAAAGTGACTAAAAGAGATTTCCCTGTTCTTAAAACATAACTTGTTAATCCTTTTCCCGGGCGTACAGGCTCCGGATGAGAATCTATTTCATCAACAAAATAGGGGAATGATAAAAAGTTATCTCGTTCATCATACAATGCAATGTAAAAGTTTTTTACTTTGATTGCCTCTTGAATAATCCCATGAATCGCTTTAAACAAGTCATCAAGGCTCTGCGTCTGGTCTGCAAGTTGCGCTATTCTGTAAACGGCGTTTTGCATTTGTTCACGCCGTTTATGCTCGGTGATATCAATCGAATACATGATAGCAGAAACGACCACTCCCTCATGCTCGATTGGTCCCATACTTACTGTGTACCACGCCTCAGAACCGTATGGACCTGCCGCCTGTACTTCAAACCATACTGAACGACTCTCTCGAAAAACAATTTCTGTTTGCTCTCGCATAAAAATTGCTGTCTCTGTTGAGACATACTCATAGATCGTAGAACCTATCACGTTCGTTATGTCATATCCAACCGTAGCGCGATTGATGTATAAAATCTTTCCGTTACGATCTATCATGTGTACAAGACCGGGAGAGTTTTCGGTGAGGGTTCTCCATCGTGCTTCCGATTCTCTTGCGGTTTCTTCTGCAATTTTTTGATTTGTGATATCTAACCAGATACCGATAATCTCACTTGGCGCCCCATTACTATCACGGATCAATACTGTTTGATCTGAAAACCAGCGATAGGTTTCATCAGCACATCTCCAGCGATATTCAGAACGAATACTTCCCTCATTCAACACACTCTCATATTCTTGCACGGCGCGCTTTGTATCTTCCGGGTGGATTCTTGACAGCCAGAACGACTCGTTGGAAGTAAAAACTTCCGGAGAAAACCCTGTTAAATTTTTTACCTGCTCACTGATCCACGTTGTCGGCATTGTTGCGTTGGGGCGTGTAGTATAAAACACCATCGGCAATGAACGCAATACCAACCCTTGTTGTTCGGCGCTTTTCCGAAGCGCTTCTTCTGATGTCTTTCGCTCGGTAATATTACGGGATATCCCCAGCACCGAGACAATGGTTCCGTGTTCATTTCGTATTGGAGCAAGAAACGTATCGTGCCAATACAAGTTATCACCAATACGAAAAGAATTCTCAATTTGTGTAGGATTCCCTGTTTTAAAAATATTCTGTAACGCTATTCCTTGCCGTTCAATAATATCATGAGCAAATAATTCACTCCTTGGTTTACCGACTATCTCTTCCGGTAATCTGCGAAACATCTTCGCCGCAAAACTATTAACATACTCTATGGTATCATTTTTGTCAATAATAAAAATTGCATCGTGGGCGGCTTCAGCCAACGTTCTATAACGTTCTTCACTCTTAGCGACAAGCATTTCCGCTCGCCGGCGTTCGATAACAAAAGCAATATGCCCCGCGATCGTTAGCAGCATCTGTTCTTCGTCTTCAGAAAACTTATGCTGTTCATGATAATAAACCATGAACTTTCCGAGAAGCTTTTGTTGATAGACTAACGGGATGAATCCGACAGCCTTAATGCCCTCTTTTTCAAATATTGGGAGAAGTGATGCAAAGGTTGGATCAAGAGATACATCAGGAACTAAAATCGGCAATGCGTCTTTTGTTTCAGCTGACCATGGGCTGTGTCCCTCAACGTTTGAACGATACCAATCAGAAAGACCTCTCCATGCTTTAAATCGAAGTACGCCATCAGGGTCAAACAGTAAAATTGAAGATCGAGTAACGTTTATCGTTTTTGTAAGAGCGGTTAATGCCTCTTCATAAATAGCATCAAGTTCAGTTGCCCGATGTGCAGAGTCGGTAAGATGATAAATTGCTTGAAGTTGCTCGTATTGTGTTTTGCGTTCTTGATCATTTTTTAATCGTCCGGTAACATCAATGGCAACGACAAGGATGCCATCCTGCCCATCAGGTAACGTAATTTTCTTTTCCCGAAGCTCAACTGTTACCAATGTTCCGTCTTTTTTAATATTAGTAACTTGATGTTCTAAAACATTTCCGGAAAGAATTTGCTCCCTGTGTGTTTCGATACTCTCCTTATACTTGTTTGGAACAAGTATATCAATGTTCTTACCAATTAATTCGTCACTTGTATATCCAACGACATTAGCAAGAGCCTCATTCACATTAACAATAATACCATGGGCATCCTGAAGCATCAACCCGCTTGGAGAAAAATCAAAAAGAGTTCGATACAATACATCATCTCTTCTTTCTTCTTCCTTCGATGGCTGAGGTTTCTTGGGTTGGGTCGGCGCTTTTTTACGAGTAGCAATAACTGCCATCCCGATACATAATGCGCCGGTAGGAAATACAAAACTGAGTAATTGATTAATGAGCATAAGAGTGATGATAGTAATCGGATTGTTGTTTCGTTCATGTAAACTTCAAACAACACTTCCTCAACAACATCGTTGAGGAAGTGTTACATACATTGAGAAATCGAAGAACAATCGGCAAAGCCTCTGATTTTAGTATCAGAGGGAATCCTCGTTTCTCATATATCCTAAAGCTACATAATGTTTTTTAACGAATCAACATTTTTCTATCAATTATTTTAGGATTAGTCTCCGCTTTCTGTGGCTACTTTTACCGGTTGAGGTTTTTCCTTTACGTCAGATGATTGTGCAAAATGTTCATACGTTTTCCATCTCGTGCTCACATCTCCCTGAGCAAGCAATGCTAACTCCTTCGCTTTCTCAGGATGGCTCTTTTCAAGCATCTTAAACCGTGTTTCAAGTTGTGAAAATTCTCTTAATGGTAATTTTGGCGCTTTTGAATCCAGTTTGAAGGGATTTTCACCTTTTAGTTCCAGTAACGGATTATAACGGAATAATTGCCAATATCCGGTATCTACCGCCATCTTCTGATTCTGCATACCCTTCGTCATATTGATTCCATGCGCTATACAATGGCTATAGGCAATGATAAGCGATGGTCCATCATACGCCTCAGCCTCTAGAATAGCTTTAACTGTATGCAAATCGTTGGCGCCCATTGCTATCTTGGCGACATAGACATTTCCATACGTCATGGCTAACATTGCAAGATCTTTTTTGCATGTTTGTTTCCCTGCGGCAGAGAACTTGGCAACCGCTGAACGTGGTGTAGATTTAGAGGTTTGACCTCCTGTATTTGAATAGACTTCCGTATCTAAGACAAGAATATTAACATTTTTTCCCGATGCAAGAACGTGATCCAATCCACCGTAACCAATATCATACGCCCAACCGTCTCCACCCATGATCCATACGCTTCTCTTGGTAAGATTATCAGCAAGACTGAGGAGATTCTTCGCTTCAGCGCTATTCATTTTTGCTAATTTATCTTTGAGGTGTTGTACGCGTTGTCGTTGTTCATAAATTCCTGCTTCGTCCTTCTGTTCAGCATTAAGAATTGACTTACAGAATTCTTCTCCAAGTTGAGGCATTAACGACTGAACAAGTTCGCGGGCATACTCATTATGCTTATCAACAGTCACGCGCATTCCAAGACCGAATTCAGCATTGTCTTCAAACAACGAATTTGACCATGCAGGACCGCGTCCATCAAGATTCTTCGTCCACGGTGTTGTTGGTAAGTTACCGCCATAAATAGAAGAGCATCCTGTTGCATTGGCAATAATTGCTCTATCGCCAAACAATTGACTCACTAATTTCACATACGGTGTTTCACCGCATCCTGAACATGCGCCCGAATACTCAAACAACGGCTCCAGGAATTGTGAACCCTTAATCGTATCTACTTTAACGGTACGACGATCAATCTCAGGTAAATTCAAGAAGTAATCATAATTTGCGCTTTCAGGCTCACGAAGCGGCGCTTGTGATTTCATGTTGATAGCTTTTACTTTTGTTTCTGTCTTGCTCTTTGCAGGGCATACATCAACGCATAGTGCACAACCGGTACAATCTTCAACGCCAACTTGAATTGTGTATTTTAATCCTTTGTATTCAAGTCCTTTATAATCCATAGATTTGAAAGTTTGCGGTGCAGTTGAAAGTAACGCCGGTTCATAGACCTTTGCTCGAATTGTTGCATGAGGGCAAACCAAAACGCACTTGTTACATTGAATACAAATCTCCGGTTCCCAAACAGGAACTTCAAGAGCGATGTTACGTTTTTCCCATTTTGCTGTGCCTGTGGGGAATGTTCCATCGTTCGGTAATGCACTCACGGCGAGTGAATCTCCTGCGCCAGCAATCATTTTTGCAACCACATTGCGAACATATTCAGGAGCTTTCGGAGAAACAGTTGGGGGTAATTCAATTGTGCTGGAAACCTTTGCAGGTACCTTTACTTCAAACAGATCGGCAAGAGTGTCATCAACAGCTTTGAAGTTTTGTTTTACAATATCTTCACCCTTTTTGCCGTATGTTTTCTCAATTGATTTCTTAATTGCTAAAATTGCCTCTTCGCGTGGCAACACACCCGATATCGCAAAGAAACAGGTTTGCATAATCGTATTGATACGTCCGCCCATACCTGTTTGGCGGGCAACTTTATACGCATCTATAACATAGAATTTAAGCTTCTTATCAATGATTCCTTTTTGAATCATTCTTGGAAGCTTATCCCATACCTCATCAGGTCCGAAAATACTATTGAGCAAGAATGTTCCCCCTTGGTCAGCGTTCAACAATACATCATATTTTTCAAGGAAGAACCATTGATGACATGCAATAAAATTAGCGCGTTCAATTAAATAACTGGAATGAATCGGTTTCGGTCCAAAACGTAAGTGCGATGTAGTTGTTGAACCCGATTTCTTTGAATCATACACAAAATACCCTTGTGCGAAGAAATCGGTATCCTCACCGATAATCTTGATAGAGTTTTTATTCGCGCTTACCGTTCCATCGGCGCCAAGTCCGTAGAACATTGCACGAACAACTTCTTTTCCTTCTGTTGTATAAGAGGGATCATATTCAAGACTTGTGTGAGTTACGTCATCATTAATGCCAACCGTAAAATGGTTTTTCGAAACAGGTTTCTTTACTTCATCAAAAATTGATTTCACCATTGCAGGAGTAAATTCTTTTGATGACAACCCATACCTGCCGCCGATAACTTTAGGCAATGAAGCAAATGGTAACGAGTTTGATGCCTGCGCTTCCATCAATGTTGTTATGATTTCCATGTAAAGCGGTTCGCCAATTGCGCCTGATTCCTTCGTGCGGTCAAGGACAACCAATGATTTTACTGTGGAAGGTAAAGCGGCAAGGAATCGTTTTGAATCAAACGGGCGGAATAAATGAATCTTCAATAACCCGACATTCTCACCCCGTGCGTTCATATATTCAATTGCTTCTTCAGCGGCTTCTGCACCGGAACCCATCATAATAATAACGCGCTCCGCTTTCGGTGAACCGGTATATTGGAACAGTTCATATCTTCTGCCGACGACTTCATAAAACTTGTCCATTACTTTCTGGACTATATCAGGGCAGGCGGTATAATATGAATTGGCGCTTTCGCGTGCCTGAAAGAATACATCGGGGTTTTGCGCTGAACCACGCAATACAGGATGTTCGGGAGAAAGCGCTCGTGAACGATGTTTGCGAACAAGATCATCATTAATTAAGTCGCGCAAATCATCATCATGTAATTGTTCAATTTTCATCACCTCATGTGATGTTCTAAATCCGTCAAAGAAGTGCACAAAGGGGAGTGACGATTCTAATGATGCCGCCTGAGCAATCAGTGCAAAATCCATTACTTCTTGAACAGAATTGGAAGAAAGCATTCCCCAACCCGTTTGACGAATTGCCATAACATCGCTATGGTCTCCAAAAATGGAAAGTGCATGTGTAGCAATCGTACGTGCCGCCACATGAAATACTGTCGGCGTTAACTCGCCGGCTATTTTATACATATTAGGGATCATCAAGAGCAATCCCTGAGCTGAAGTGAACGTAGTTGAAAGAGCGCCGGCTTGTAACGCACCGTGTACCGCTCCTGCCGCTCCTCCCTCGCTTTGCATTTCTACTACCAATGGAACAGTTCCCCACAAGTTTTTCCTCCCTTGTGCTGACCATTCGTCCGACCATTCCCCCATATTCGAGGATGGCGTAATTGGGTAAATAGCTATAACTTCGTTCAATTTATGGGCGACAAACGCCGCCGCTTCGTTTCCGTCTATAGTGACTTTCTTCCGTAATCTCGTTTTCGATTCTTTTGTTGACTGCGCAGACATTGAAACTGCTACCTTTCAGAAATAAGTGTAAATAGTCTTTTTTATATGTGAGGGATGTTTTGCAATAATCGTTCCACTTTTTTCTTGCTAAATGGAGCTTATTCGGCAGTTTTTATTCCATTCGAGTGCCCTTTTCTCATTTCTGATATTTGGCAGGCTGTTAATTTCAGGTATGAGAGAAATCTATCTGAGATGTGATTTTGCTAAAAAATGGAGTTTGTAGTAGCCGGTCACCGGACCGGCATCTTATTTTTTATCCATCCTCCCGACTGCATCCTCGCAGTCGCTTCCTTAGGGATATTACTAATTTCACCTATAGTTAGGACGCTGTCGGAAGCGGTGAAAAACAATGAGATTAATTTCGAGCTATGTCCTAGAAGCCTAAATGTTTGAGGTTATCTAAAAAGGATATAAAGAATGATGCCGAAGGCATCAAACGTTTATAGCATTGAGAAACAAAAAAGTACGACCCCTTCGGGGTCGAATGTGTTTCTAATTGCTATTCTATAAACGTTGAATCCCTTTGGGATTCCTTATGCTCCCGACTGCCCACTTACGTTTCGCAGAACGGCTTGTAAAGCGGCGCATTCTCTTTAAATAGCAAAATATAAATTCCCCTCTGGAGAGGGGGAAGGGGGTGTGTTCCCCATAAATTCGTTCAGAATTTGAATATAAAATGCAAGCAGTAAATAATTAACTAATATTTTTCCAATGCTTCACCTTAACCTGAGAACATTGGGCGGTCCCCACTCTACTACCTCCTAACGCATCTTCTTATAAAATATTTCTGCACACTCTTCACAGAGCGTTTCTTTTTTCAAATCAATTTCTTCAACATATGTTGAAGAACGCATAACACATTCAAACTGATGACAGTGGTACATTCCAAACGTATGCCCAAGTTCGTGTATTACTTCTTTGGCTACCCGTTCTAATAATAATGAACGATGTTCTTCTACGCCATAAAATGTATTAGTTAATCTGTACATCGAAACGATAGCCGCAATACCATCCAACTGAGCCTCTCCGAAAACAAACGTTAAAACGGGGATAAAAAGGTCAACATCAACAACAGCGATGAGTTTTCTGATTGGCGTCTTTTCTAACGAGAGCAACTGAGAAAGTAATACAGTAGAATTGTATTGTCTCCGCGAAACATCATACGCCCTATCTAAGTCAATGTGGAAATGAGATGTCTGTACAGGCACCCCAAACACTTCATGAACCTGTCGGGCTACTGCTTCAATCTCCGCATGTGTTAACGAAGAGAGATTAAGGATATGAATCGGTACAGACACTATCCCTTACGCAACCCGTACCTGTTTATCTTGTTATACAACGTCACACGGTCAATTTGCAATACTTCCGCTGAACGCGTGATATTCCAATGTTGCTGATCGAGTACTCCCGCAATATGACGCTTTTCCATATCTGCCAAAGATCCTGTGGTCGGTTCTGCATTTTTTTCGGAAAGTTGGAACGGTAAATCTACAGGCATAATCATAGGTGTTTTCCCGACGACCATAGCACGTTCCAGGGCGTTTTCAAGTTCACGTACATTGCCGGGCCAATCATAATTCACAATAGTATCCATTGCTTCCGGCGATACTGTACGAAGATCTTTCCCCATTGCTCGTGTATGTTTTGCTATAAAATGATTTACCAGCATCGGAATATCCCCTTTTCGTTCACGTAAAGGAGGAATAACGATAGTAAATACATTCAAACGGTAATAAAAATCTTCTCTGAATGTCCCTTGTTGCACTGCCAACTCAAGATCTTTGTTCGTCGCGCAAATGATCCGAAAATCTACTTTAATAATTTCATTACCGCCAACGCGTGTGAATTGCTTTGTCTCGATTGCTCTGAGTAAATCCATTTGGGTTTTCATATCAATGTTCCCGATTTCATCTAAGAACAATGTACCGCCATCGGCAAGTTCTAACTTTCCTTTTCGTTTATATTGCGCGCCGGTAAACGCACCGCGTTCATGCCCGAAGAGTTCACTCTCCAAAACACCCTCAGGTAAACCACCGCAATTGATCGTCACAATCGGAAAAAATCGCCTTTGACTGTTTGCATGAATTGCCCGTGCAATTAATTCTTTTCCTGTTCCGCTCTCGCCCCGAATCATCACCGTAGTATCGGTAGCGGCGACGGTGGTAATCATTTCATACACTTTTTTCATTTGTGTAGAATCACCGACAATCTCATCCGGTTTTGAAAATTCCACAACCTGTTCTTTTAATTTTAAATTCTCTACAGCAAGAGAACGTTGTTTAATTGCATTTGTTACAAGATGAGAAAGATGGTCAGGGTCAATCGGTTTTGCAATATAATCGAACGCTCCGCATTTAAGCGCCTGCACGGCAGTATCAACCGAGGCATGCGCGGTAATAAATATAATTACCGCCTGTTGGTCAATATCCCGGATACGTTGTTGTAATTCCATTCCATCCATGCCGGGCATTTTAATATCAAGCAAAATAATATGCCAGCGTTGCTCTTGCATCAGGCGCAACGCTTCCGCCGCATTTTCTGCCGCACCGACTATAAATCCATCTTCGCGAAACCATTTCGTTAACGATTCGCGGACGATTTGTTCGTCATCTACAATTAAAAGAGATACATGTTCATTCATACTATACTTCCTTTTTATGAAACTGAGTTTGGTTCTTTGGGAGGTTCAAGAGGTAATCCCGCATTGGCTGAAGTTCGTTTTGCATCGGTCTGGGGGAAAATTAAAGAAAATGTCGTCCCCTTGCCCGGTTCAGACTTTACGGAAATATCGCCTTCATGCCGTTCAACAATACCATACACAACTGAAAGCCCTAACCCTACACCTTTACCATTTTTCTTTGTTGTAAAGAATGGCTCATAAATATGAGTAACATCCTCTGCCGCAATCCCCATTCCCGAATCGGAAATGTGAATACTGATTGTATTGTTTTCATTATTCTTTTGTACTGCAACGGTTAATATTCCACCGTCAGGCATCGCTTCAACCGCGTTTACAAACAATGCAACCAGCGCTTGTTGAATCTGGTTCTCATCGCAAAGAAGCGTGGCTTCTTCAACCGGATATTCTTCCTTAAATTCAACATTGGAAATCTGGAAATGATGTTGCATAAGCTCGACTGCTTTGTGAACAATGTGTGAAACAGGGACAACTGCCATCTCATCAACTTGTTTACGCGAAAACAAAAGTAAATTTTTTACTATGGTACCACACCGTGCAGTCTCGCGGGTAATAATATCCAACTCATCAAGCATCTCCTGATTCGATTCAGTTTGTCCATCGCTTTTCCGAATCCGCTTAGAGATTAATTTCGCATACGTTAATATTCCGGCAAGAGGGTTATTCAATTCATGCGCTACTGTCGCGGAAAGTTTCCCCAACGAAGCCATTTTTTCAATTTGTAAAATTTGTTCATGGATATGTTTCAGTTCGGCTGTCTTTTCTTTTACCCTGACTTCCAGTTCACCCGACCACCGCTCATTTTCTTCCATCTCCACTTTTAATGACTCTGTCATTGAGTTAAATGAACGGGCAAGAACACCAAGTTCATCTTTGCTATTTAAAGAAATATGATAGTTTAAATTTCCGGAAGAAATTTCTTTCGTTCCTTTGATAAGTTTATTGACAGGCTTATGAACTGTGGTATATATAAATAGTAATGAGAATAAGGCTAAAACTCCTATCCCACCTAAAGCATACGTAGCCATAAGAAACTTTGCCTCAGAAATATCATTATCAACTTGTTGGAGCGACATCCTGACATCAAGTACTCCTAATACTGTTTTCTCAACCGGGTGCGCGTGGCAATCATTATTTGAACATGCTGCCTCGTTACGAATCGGATTAATCAACCCCAATATCCGGTATCCGTTCGGTGATTGATAGATTCGCATCCTATTATCTATCGGGAGAGATTTCAATGGCTCCGACATGGTATGACAAACTACACATGCCTCCGTATTCATATCTACATTCGTCTGTTCTTCGGATGCATTCGTTGAAAACATGATGACACCCATTTTATTGTATATCCGAATACCCTCTACTCCGGGTTCTTTACCAACTGTTGAAATAATTTGATATACGTCTTCTTTTCGGTTCATCAGCATACTATAATGAGTAGAGTTTTTAATAACATCACTCATTCTATTAGCCGCAAGCAGCACGCTTGACATCATCTGGTTTGTATGAAATTGGATAGCAAAGTATGAATAAAACCCGAATAGTAACAGAAGAAGGACAAAAGAGCCTCCAAGAACACGGAAACTTAGCGAATGGATAAATTTAATAGACATAGGTCGAACCAGTTTAAAGTTCAAACATTGTGCCACCTTATCCCCTCGAATTGTCTCTTAAAGGGCAATTTAGCGAATTTGAAAAGCCTGTTTTCTCAAAAATGAGAAGATATGGCTATTTTAATACTATTATGAAATGAATTTAACCCTAAAATTGATTTTCCTCGTACTTCTTTCTACATTTGAACATTGGTTAGAGGAAATCTCGTGTCAAATAATTTTAATCTAAATTAATTTTTTATCTTATTACCCTCGTGATATTGAAAACAAAAAAAGTATTTCTCAACGCCATGCACGCGATGCTACTTTTTTGTCTATGCTACACATTCGTATCCGCACAAAGCAACAACGATTTTGTAATAAAATCTTCCGATCAACTCTCCCTTTCCGGGAAAACGTTTTACTCTATTGGTGTTAATGCGTATTACCTGCAAAATCTTGCTGCCTACGGAGATACCAACCACATTATTGAGGTGCTCCAAAGCGCGAAAGCCTTTGGTGTGAACACAATTCGAACGTTAGCTTTTTTTGATGCACACGATACTTCCAATCATGCAGTTATCCAATATGCTCCGGGGCTTTATCATGAAAGAGGGTTGCGCGCATTAGATTATGTTCTTGCTAAGGCGAAACAATTTTCACTTCGCCTGGTACTTCCCCTCGTCAATAATTGGGAAGACTACGGCGGGATGAATCAATACGTATCATGGATGGGCTCTTCTCCTGCTTTAATGAATAAGGATGTAAATGCAATTCAGCAAAAAATTATTTACGGAATAGAGGATCGAACATATAGAGTCTATGTTACCAATACACATACCCATGATGATTTCTATTCCAATGATACAATCAAAACATGGTATAAAATTTATATTCAAACCATCCTCAACCGAAGGAATACATACACCAACATCCTTTACAAAGATGACCCCACCATTATTCTCTGGGAATTAGCAAACGAACCCCGATCTCAAGACCCATCCGGCAACTTGATCTACCAATGGTTATCGGAGATGTCTCAATTCATAAAAACTATTGATTCCAACCATTTAGTCGCTTCCGGCGAGGAAGGCTTCGATTGCTTCCCTGAACGATTTAGCGATGGTTCTTTTTACAATAACCAGTCATGGCTCTTTAATGGCTCCGGTGGTATATCATTCACTCGCAATCTCACTATACCAACGTTGGATGTCGCAGGCATCCATTGCTATCCAACCGGCTGGAACCTCACTCCACAATCGAGCATTGTTTGGTTAAAAGACCACCAAAAACTTGCAGATAATTCCAATAAACCCCTCCTTATTGGCGAACTTGGAACACTTGAATCACCCCAAATTCTCTATCACGTCTATTTTAATGAAGCATACCACCGAAAAACCACCGGAATTTTACTTTGGCAACTTATCTATCTCGGAAGACCTAATAATGACGGATATGGCTTTACTTGCCCTATAAATCAGGAAATTTGCTCCATACTCGCCCAATATGCCTACAAATTTGAATTAAAACGCGATGGACTGGTAAGTAATCCAACATATATCAGATTATACCAGAATTTCCCCAATCCATTCAATAATATGACAGTAATCGCCTACGATCTTCCCACCGGAAATCATGTTAAAATTGATATTTTTGATGAAATTGGTCAATTTATTGCAACCCTTGAAGATGAAAATCAATCCGCCGGCTACCACGAAACGCTCTTTGATGCTACAAATCACTCAAGTGGCGTTTATTTCGTCAAAACCTCTATTGGGGGCAACATTTTAGTAAAAAAAATCGTACTTACTAAATAATGGTATCTTTGCACCTCAAAAAACATTTTTGTATTATAGATATGGAATTGTTGAATAATCACATACAGGAACGCGGCATATAGTCCCATCTCTACCTTTTTTCTTTTGAAATTCGACTGAATTTTCAACTTCAACTATATTCCATGACCACACAATTAGCTGCAAATCTTGACGCAGGTACACAAGAGCGTCACACCGATTTTGAGCGCGTCGCCGCGCCTCACATGAATTTACTGTATAATTACGCCTACTGGATGACAGGAGACGCAGATGATGCTGACGACCTCCTTCAGGAAACATTCCTAAAAGCCTATCGTTTTTGGGATAAATTCGAGAAGGGAACTAACATCAAGGCATGGTTGTTCAAGATTATGAAGAATTCATATATCAACCTTTACCGGAAAGATAAACGTGAACCCGATAAAGTTGATTATGAAGATGTTCAAAATTTTTACAACGACATCCGCGCTGAATCCACTAACCCGAATGATTTGCAAGAACAAATTTTCGGCGGGCTATTGGACGATGAAGTCTCAGGCGCTCTGGAAGCTCTACCCGAGGAATTTCGTACGGTAGTAATTCTTTGTGATATTGAAGGTCTCCCTTATGAAGAAATTGCAGAATTTGTTGATTGCCCGATTGGAACAGTCCGCTCGCGTCTTCATAGAGCCCGTAAAATGTTACAAACACAGTTGTTCGAGTATGCTAAACAGCGTGGCTATGTTACTAATAAATAAATAAGGTTGGTCTATAGGATATTTGATACAAGGTTAACGTAATCATGGATTGCAAAATTGTTTCTGAACTGATCCCCTCAGTTCTGGATGGTGAGTTACGCGCTGATGAGCGACCATCCGTCGAACGTCATCTCAATGAATGTTCTCAATGCCGTAATGAACTCGAACTACAGAGTATGGCAAAGCGGATTATTCAATATCGTTTACCGCGAGTTACTGCCCCACCTGAACTCTCGCAACGTATTTTTTCCTCTCTCCAATTAGAATCGGAACCCGTTCGCGGTTTCCGTTGGGCAGATATAGCCCCCTTTCGTCTTTCGTGGAAACCTTTGGTAGCATTTGGCGGCGCTCTGGCGCTCATTTTACTCGTGTTCCTTATGCCGGGCTCTAAAGCACCACACACACATGTAGGCTATCAAGCTCCTAACGATGGAGACATCATTCATCAGACCTACGATAATTATGATAAGTTATTGACAGGTTCCATGGCGCCGCAAATATCTTCAAACGACCAATTCGATGTGCAACAGTTCTTTGCACAAAAAGCTGATTTTAAAGTGAACGTTCCGAAGATGAAAAAATTAAAATAAAT
>OBEQ010453673.1_pt1 | contig 22106 bp, 21 predicted proteins | sample 1670901 | NCBI WGS metagenome assembly OBEQ01 (sample SAMEA104232315, study PRJEB22302) | groundwater metagenome | biome: forest; feature: aquifer; material: groundwater | place: USA | collected 2011-08-07 | depth 5.4 m
GCCGAAACGAGTGAAGAAATTACCATGATGGTAATTTCTGAGCGGTGCGCGGACAATTGGGTAGAGGCAGATTAATTACGATAGACACTACCAAAGTACTCATCAATGTACTGTAAACTGAACGTATTCGTACATTATGGATTATAGTATACTGCGTTTATGGCACTTCCGGCGATCCGAAATATTGACGCTTTCCCCATCCAGCACGAAGGCCACCCCTACTTCTGTCTTCGCGATCCAACCGGCTATATCGAAGAACAAGTCATGCTTTCGCCGGTGGCTTTTTTCATTGCCACCTGCCTAAACGGACGCAACGAACTCACCGATATCCAGCATATATTTGCCCAAGCCGCTTCCGGCCGAATCATCGCCATCGAAGATATGGAAAAGGTCATTACCTTTCTTGATGAGCGGGGATTTCTCTGGACCGAGCGTTTTGCAAAGATCAAAAAAGAGGTCGAGGAGAATTTCAAAAAGCTGGCTTCGCGGCCCGCGTATTTATCGGGAAAATCCTATCCGGATGATCCCGATCAATTGAGAAAATTTTTGGATTCCTTTTTTGCCAAAGAAGGCGGACCGAACGAAAAGCCAAAGCCAGTTCCGCAGAACAAAAAAACGCATCTTCCGCTCTTAATCGCCCCGCATATCGACTTTGACCGCGGGGGACATTCGTATGCGCATAGTTACTTAAAGCTTTCCAAGCAAACCAAACCGGAAACGGTGTTCATATTCGGTGTGGCGCATGCCGCGCCGCCCTATCCGTTCGTTCTCACCAAGAAAAAATTTGAAACTCCTTTTGGAACACTTGAAACCGACGTGGATATCGTAACGCAGCTCGAAAAGGCTTGTGTGTGGGATCCCTACGAATTTGAAATCGTTCACCGCGCCGAGCATTCGATCGAATTTCAAACCGTAATGCTTTCGTATTTGTACGGACCCGATGTTCACATCGTTCCCATTCTCTGTGGTTTTTTCTCACCCGATAACGAACCGGTGGATCCCACGGAGCGCCCGGAGATTGCTGATTTTCTAGGGGTTTGCCAGGAAATCATTAAGAAAAGTAAGAAGCCGGTTACCGTCATTGCCGCTGCCGATTTAGCGCACGTCGGAAAACGGTTCGGCGATCCTTTCGAGATCGACGACAATGTAATTAAAAAAGTGGAAACGCGTGACCGGGAAGATTTAGAGCATGTCACTCAATTTAATGCGGATAAATTCTACGAATCCGTAATGAAGGACCAAAACGAACGTCGTGTATGCGGACTGAACTGCATTTATTCGGCATTAAAAACGGTCGATCACCTGCCGCTTAAAAGTGAACTTCTCCATTACGGCTATGCGCCTGATCCGCAGGGCGGCATTGTTTCGTTTGCTTCTCTGGCGTTTGAATAAATTAAAACCCTGCCGGGCCGCGCGATTTAGCAATATAACCAATGCTTGCGATCGGAACGAAAAATTTGTCCTCTACGACAATGTGATCCAGGCAAACCTCCGTAAGTTCGCCGGCTACTTTTTGTTCTCCCAAAATATAAACGGTGACCTGATTGCCCTCAAGTTCCAAAAGCTTATCTACCAAACGTCCGTCAATCATAATTCCTCCTATTAATACATGCCTAATCGAACGAGCCGGCCCGAAGCGCGCGCTTTCCGGTAAAGCCATTCGAAAAATGTTGCGCTGATAATAAAAAACAAAATATTTAAACCAAACGCCGTAAGAAAATATTTCGGATGGAGACCTTCTCCGCGCATAACCGCGCGTACGCCTTCGAAAACGTAGGTACTCGGCAGCGCCTTGGCCACCATTTGAAGCCCGTCCGGAAGCACCGTTAAAGGATAAAAGACCGCCGAAACCGGCTGCATTAAATATGGAACGCCCCAAATTAACGCTTCGGCCGAATACCCCCAGATTAAAAGAAGACCTGACGTGAGGATGCCAAGAACCCAGCCAAAGAGAAGGAGATTAGCAGCCAGCGGAATAACCGCAAGGCCCAGTTCCTTAATCATATCAAAGTGATAAAAAAAGCGTGTAATCGTCATCAAAATAACCGTGATGACCGCCGTTTTTAACAATCCGTAGAGAAACGTAGCCGTCAGCCATTCCCAAATGTGGAGCGGCGAGACCAGGATATTTAAAATATTTTGATGCCAAATCTCTTCCATAATGGAAATGGTGACCGCCTGCTGGCTCCGGTAGAGAATATCCCAGAAAATCATTCCGTACAGAATGAATACGACAAATTTTGAAAGCGACGCGTCTACCATACCTTGAACGTAGAGTGTCAAAAATCCCCACACCAAAAGATCCATCACCGGCCAGAATATAATTTCAAAAAATCTCGGCACGCTTCTTTTGTGAAGATAAAGATACCGGATGAGCATAGCGAAAATTCTCCGAATAGAATCCTTCACGACTTTTCTCCCACGACGACTTCCCCGCCGCGCGCGATTTTAATAAACGCCTGCTCAAGCGAAACGGTTTCAAAACTTTTCTGAATATCTCCGGCCGTGCCCTCGATAATGCGTTTTCCGCGATGAATAAAAATAATCCGGTCGCAGAGATTTTCCACCTCAAACATATTGTGGGAAGTATAAATAATGCCCATATTTCTTTCGCGCTGAATCCGCTGGATCGTGCTTCGTACTTTCTCCGAGATATCGGGATCAAGACTCGCGGTAGGCTCGTCTAAAATAAGAAGAACCGGGTCGTTTAAAAGGCATTTGGCCAGATTCAGTTTTGTTTTCTCACCCGATGATAAAGCGCCCGTAATCCGGTTTTGCAAATGAGATAACTCAAAAAGCTCTAAGAGTGAAGGAATTTTCTTCTTCGCATCCTGGATCCCATACAGCCTCGCGAACGTGAGGAGGTTCTCGTTTACTTTTAAATTTTGCGGAAGCGTTTGGTAGGCGGAAGAAAAATTTATTTTATGCGCAATCGTCGATCGATCTTTAAAAGGCGAAAGACCTGTAATGAGAACTTCGCCCGAAGTGGGTTCAAGAAGGCCGAGCAAGATATGAAGCGTAGTCGTTTTTCCCGCGCCGTTTGGGCCGAGAAGCCCGAGGATTTCCCCTCGCCTGAGATCAAAGGATAAATTATCGAGCGCCTTTGTATCCGCATAGACCTTCGTTAAATTCCGCGCCTCAACGAGCATTTCCTGCATGGCCATTTTTAAATTCCTATCAATGCGGCGCCGATTACGCCGGCCGAATCGCCAAGTTTATGTTTAACGACAGGCGTTTCAAGACTATCGCTAAATACTTGGCGCTTAACCTCCGCAATACCCTCGGTGTAAAGTTCATCAATATTAGAAACTCCGCCGCCGAGCACAACGATATCGGGATCAAGAATGCTGATCAGATTGGCGACCGAACGGCCAAAACGGACAAAAAATTCTTTCATAAATTTCTTCGCTTTGGAATCCTGTTTTCGGTAACGGCCGACGATTTCGTTTAAATTTATACTTTCTCCGAATTCTTTGACAAACCGTTTCTCTAGGCCCCCGCCGCTAATAAATGTTTCTACGCAGCCGCGCGCGCCGCAATAGCATTCGGGGCCGTTAGGATCGATGGACATATGCCCCCACTCGCCGGCGATATCCTGCCGTCCGGCAAAAATTTTACCTTTGTAAACAATCCCTCCGCCGCAACCGGTACCCATAATCACGCCGAAAACCAGATCGTTTCCTTTTCCGGCGCCGTAAAGCGCTTCCGCCAAAGCGAAACAATTCGCGTCGTTTTCAAGGGCAATTTTATGGCCGAGTAATTTTTCTGCTTCCTGCCTTGAAAACCGGCCACGTAAACATGCGGTATTGGAATTTTTAAGCACGCCGGTCCGGTGAGAAATCGCACCCGGTGTTCCCATGCCGAGTGAGTGCGGCTCCGATTTAATTTTTTTAACCATCGAGCCGTACAGATATTTTATTTGGCGGAGAATATGCTCGTAACCCTTTTCCTGCTCGGTGGGAATGCGCTCGCGAAAAATCTGTTCGCCTGCTTTGTTTAAAATAACTCCTTCGATTTTTGTTCCGCCAAGATCAATACCGAGCCGGTGCATAAAGATTCTCTAAATAAGCGCGCCTAAAAAAACGCCGAGACGAAAAACGAGGAAGCCGAAAACAAGGCTGAGCGTTACATTCAGAATTGCATGAATGAACGCACCGGCAGTCATTAAATTAGCCGTTTCAAGCATGAAGGTCGAAAATTTAGTAAATGCGCCGCAAAAACCGACCATAAGCAAAATTCTAGCGTTGGGACCCAAAAGAGCTTTCCCTTCTGAAAGCGAATAAAAAATTCCGATTAGAAAACAACCGATCAGATTAACGACCAGTGTACCGTAAGGAAATGCCATGCCGGTTACGCGATGAGTATAGCCACTTAAGTAATAGCGCGCGAAACCACCGGCCAGACTTCCGATAGCTAAAGCGATTATTTTTTCCATAGTGAATTATTTTCTATTTACCAATTCCCGTTTTTCTGAGAAAAGTTTAAGAAGCCCTTCCTCGCTCGGCTCAGCTACGCCCCGTTCCGTAATGAGGCCCGTCACCAAACGGCGCGGCGTCACGTCGAAAGCGTAATTGAGCGCTTTAGAGCGTTCAGGGGAAATGAGAACTTTTTTGATTTCGCCGTCGCAAAGTCCTTGAACAAACCGGACCTCGTCAGGATCACGCTCTTCAATGGGAATATCTTTGCCCTCGCGCATGTTCCAATCAATGCTTGAAGAAGGAACGGCCGCATAAAATGGAATTTGATTGTCCCGCGCGGCAAGCGCTTTGGTGTACGTTCCAATTTTATTGGCAACGTCGCCTCCGGCAGTTGTCCGATCCGTTCCGACAATCACCATATCGACATCACCCTTTTGCATAATGTGACCGGCGGCATTATCGGCAATCACCGTATGCGGCACGCCGTGTTGGCCGAGTTCCCAAGCTGTAAGCGTAGCGCCTTGATTTCGCGGACGTGTTTCATCCACCCAAATATGAATATCATATCCTTTGTCGAACGCTTGATACATCGTCGATGTCGCCGTTCCCCAATCGATGCAAGCCAGCCAGCCCGCATTACAATGCGTGAGAATATTTACCCGCTTGCCTTTTTTCTTTTTCTGAATAGTTTCGAAAATAGCAAGCCCGTGGCGGCCGATGCTTCGGCACATTTCGACATCTTCGTCCGCCATTTTTTGAGCGGTTTCAAAAGCCATGCGAATCTTCTCTTCCTTTGAACTCACTTGAGCAACAGCGGCGAGTTGTCTTTCAACGCCCCATTTTAAATTGATGGCGGTCGGACGCGTCGCGATTAATTTCTCGGCAGCCTTTTCTAAATAAGAATCAAATAATTTTCCGGGCGGAGCAACGAGTGCCGCTAAATACACTCCGAATCCGCCGGCCACACCGATAAGCGGAGCGCCGCGGACATGCATGTCTTTAATGGCGCGCGCCATTTCATCTGCGGTTCGTAAATCTTCGATGGCAAAGCGGTGCGGCAACCAACGTTGATCGATAATTTGCACAATCCGGGCGTCGTCTTTTTTTACCCAGATGGTTCGAAATGGTTTTCCGTCAATTTTCATGGTTTCCGCCTGAGATGAGATTATATTCTAAAAGAATTTTCTTTTCTTTCCTTTTTGATAAGCGTAAAGAAGGACAGGGGTTGTTGTTTTGGCTTCAATCCGGCCGGTTTGGTCCACACCAATGACGCCCATATTACGTTTGTGGCGGGCGATTTCTTTGAATGTCTTTGAAAAAGCTTCGCGAAGACTGAAGCCGTCGATAACGCGTGTGGCAATTTTCAGAGCGACGCCTTCTTCTATAATTTCTTCGCCGATTCCCGTCGCAGAAAGAGCTACAAGCGAGTTGGCGTAATTAGCGATCGGCATTCCGGAATCGCTTACGCGATGGGGATAAGCCATCGAAAGCCCTCCGGTCGAAGTCGCGCTGGCCAGGCGTCCGTTACGATCCAGCGCACAAGCGCCCACGGTGTCCATCGATCTTTTTTTCCATTGTGTAATGGCTGCTTTCGTGCGGACGTCTTCTAATTTAAAACCGTTCACCACGGCAAATTTTTGCGCACCGGCTCCGGCCAGTACACGGTATTTTTCTTTGAGAAGTTTCTGCGCTACCAGAACGGGGTTGGCTATATTTTCCAAATCTAAAACGGCGGAAAATCTTTCTTCGCGGCCGTCCATGACGGAAGCGGTCAGACGCGCAACTCCGTCTTCCTGCAATCCCGAACCTTTTCCGGCGTTAAATTCAGGATCGTCTTCAAGAAGTTTCACGGCATGAATAACCGCCTCAAGCGCACCTTTCCTTAGCAAGACAGAATATGCCGGTTCCAAAATCCCAGCGAGTTTTTGATGAAGCGTTTTTCGCCGCAGCGTATTCGGAATTTTACTTCCGGCGCCGCCGTGAATAATGAGGGTAGGGATACCATTCATCTTGATAGCCATGGTATACGACGGAAATGTTTATGGCAAGAATCGATTAGGCGGCGGTCTTAACCATGCGCTGGCGGGCAACCCATACAAACCAATTCGGCACAAAATAACTATCCGCAGAGCGCAGCGGCTGAATAGAAAGAGGAAGATCGTTTATGTCGCCAAAGTGAAAGAGATCTTTTTTCAAAAGTGATAGTACGGCTTCTTCCTTCAGCAAATCAAAACTACCTGAATGATAAAGATTCCGCCGATTGGTGAGACGAAATTTTCGGGCAAGCGCTTGCGTCCATTTTTTTGCTTCTTCAGGCTGACCTTCCCACACCATTACAATATTAGAAACGTTCGACAATATCGTATTCTGCAACTCGCCGGTTAAATTCATTAATGAATAAACGGCTTCAGCGTGATTTCGCGTAATGAGTAAAGTAGTTCCTCCATGCATGGTCTCGGAAATAGAAGCCGCTACACCAAAACCGCTTACCTTGTTCGCGTTCTGAAAATGTCCCTCCAGAATCGGCTTTCTATGCGCATCGGAAATATCGGGATCAAGCGAATCGCGAGCGATAACGCGAAAATGATAAATACCAGGACGCACATATTCGACGACGATATTGACCAGCAAATTTTCAAACGACACGCCGGCAAGCGTTCCGGGAATAACCCGATCACCGAAAACAAAGAACTTATCAAGCGTAGCCAAAATTTTTGCCTCGAGCTGCTCTACGACAATACCCGCATTGTGTGAAGAGATGCCGAGCAGGTCGATGGAGAGATCTTCGTTGGAATAAAGAGAGTCGGCGGAAAACGTGCCCGCAGCGGAATCGCCGGACACCGAAGGCAGAAGCGGCTGGGATTTCGCAACAGCGATCACCGAAGATATTTTTTTATGGTTAACCGTATCTGTAAAAATAATGGACATATCGTATCGGCCTTCTTTACCCACCATCCGTATACTCCAGCCTTTGAATAAATCATGATGCTTTTCGCCCCCGCCGGGTTTGAGTTGAATCACAGGCGGCATCAGCTCTCTTTGAAAGCCTTCTTCAAGATCTCTTTGCTCAAACCGGCCTGCTAAAATCCGGGCAATTTCAAGCAAAGAACCCAGGTCGCGGTCAAATTCCTGCTTAAATTCCGGCCTTCTGGAAAGAAGCTGCCGGATCGTTGCCTGGCGAATGGAAAAACTCACCGGTGATTCTGGAAGATTTAGTTTTCTGGCAAAATCGCTCATGCCCGCAGAAACCAAATAAATATCCGCGGAGGCTTCATCATTAACTTTAGTAACGGGAACAGGCATTTGCGTCAAATCCTCAGCCAAGCGGTAAAAGGCGTGCGTTTTAATGTCAAATCCGGCTTCCGAGAGCCAATGCGTTAATTCCGAAAGCGGCGTGAAGCGGTATCCCCAAAACGGCCTGCCGTGATCACCCGGATAGGTGGTAATAAAAATCCTCCCGTTGTGTTTCAAAAATGCCCCAAGTTTTTGCGCCAGATCTTCGCCGTCAAAATAAGCGATGGACTCGGATAAAACAATCGCATCGAATTTTTTTTGTTCATCCGCGGGAATCGACATGGGCAAAACGCGTTCCAAATGCTGAGCATCTCCTGTAAATTTTTGGATATCTCCCGTTTCATCCGAATCCTTACTTAAGACTTCCGACAACTCAACAGTCGAAACTTCGTGGCCATCCTCTACGAGTTCCCGTTCAAGCAAAAAGCGGCCCGGCCCAATGGAAAGTATCCGTTTCTTGGATCCGATTTCTCTGTGAATAAGCTCGCGCACCTTTATTCGAATATCCGGCGCAATCGTGCTGAAAGTATATTCCTTGTTCACATCGTCCCCTACTTGGTGAATGCCGCCGGCAAGCCGACCGCTCTCATAATGTTCTTTCACGCGCGGCATATACGTGCTTTCCCGATAATCCGGCCACGGAACGACAACAAAAATCCATGGTTTTCCTCCGACTTGTTCAACCGTCCACCCAACAGCTTTCCCGCGATACTTTTCAAATAGATCAACAGCTTGGGGAGTATACGGCGCAAACAACGCAACAAGCTCCTGATCATTTGAACGGATCGGCACTTGATACATCCACGTATTGATTTTTTCCCCGCCATAATTGATTGCGCTTTCTTCGATATGCAACAATTCTATTCGAAATTTATCAATTTGAAAGGTCCGGTCTGATTTGATCGAGGGTCTTCGCCTTAAAATATAATTCTCCACATCCATGGGTGAATATCGCTCCAGTTTTCCTTTCCAATCCCGGTGTTTTAAGCCACGATAGGGAATAATCCCATGTACGGTTGCCGCCAGCGTGCCGAGTTCTGCTCCGAACTGTTCTCGTTCGAGAATATTGTCGAAACCCAACCTTCCCTGGGATTCCTCATTCAATAAACCTGACAACGCATTGCCTTGATTCCACAGCAAACTTTTGTCCTCCAAATAATAAAGAAGATAGGCGAGAAAAGCGGCCTGGTTAAATCCGGTTTTTAAGGCAAATTGCTCGGGCGATCTCACCCAGAAATCTTCGTTCAGAAGCCGGTGGAGATATACCCGCTCCTGCTTGTTTAGACGATAGGCGAACATTTCCGAATTCATCCCGACTCTAAGTATTCCTGCTAAATCGCGGTCGTGGCGGACCCGTTTGAGAAACGGCGCAAGCTTTCTCCGGGATACGGAAGTTTGAGCTAACTTAAGTTTTGAATAAAGCGAAGGAGCTTCGCTGTTCAAGGCCACCTCAGATTCTTCAAATTCACTGTAGACGCCGGGAAGGCCCAACCAGCGCTCCGTTGCGCTATTGCCGCCAAGCGCCCAAGCCAGGGCGCCGTGCTTTGCAAAATTTATCGGGAAAGAACGTACAAATTCTCTTAATCTCTCGTACACAATTTTATGGTTTACTCCGTTGTCAAGATCGGCCAAAGTCATCACCGATGAGAGCCTAATCCTGATATTTTCCAACCGCCGTTCTTCTTCCTCCGGTTTCAATCGTCTATGCCTTAGGTACAAATATTGCGTAACGGCCTCGGCAAGATCTGAAAACATTGCGTATACTTTTTCTCTGGAAAGTTTTTCATTTTTGCTTTGCTGAGCCAATTTCTTGGAAACTGCTAAGACCGGGGAACGGACAAAAAGCCAGATCCCAAACGCGGTCAAACCAGCGGAAATCAGTTGAATCCATTGCTTAGTTATGACATGCGGATCGTTCAAAAGTACGGCAACAAATAAAAGACCGAACAAAGCCGAAGTAGATCTTAGAAAACTGGTTGTCGAAGAATCGGTATATTTGACCGTACGGAATTCAGTCATACGCGACAGCAATCGAATAAGCGCCCATGTAATCACCAAAGGCGCTACACCAACGGTGACCGTATTGAGCGGAGTTAAAATATCGTTAAATAAATTTACGATTTCAAGTCTTGCAAATCCACCCTGAAAAAACCTTTGAATTACAAAAACGGCAAAGAATGGCCACATGGCTGTAGCGTATGCGATTCGAACCTGTTCGTTTGGACTCATCTTCGGAATATCCGTTTGCACGTATTTCAAAATAATGCGGCCTAGCGCTTGGGTGAAAGTAAAAAGAAGTATAAAAATAATGGGAAATGCTGCAAGCGAGCCAAATTCATGGTAACGCGCAAGTAAAAGAGCGCCGATCGTAATTGCGCCTCCAACCCACTGCGGTTTGCCAAATTTCTTAACGGAAAGAAACCATTCCATAACCGATGCCATGATGGGAGACAAAGCGGTTGAGAGGAGAACAAATACCGGCCCGAAATACGGAATAGCAAGAAGGCCGAAAGGCTGTGCGAGCAAGGGATGCATGGTTATACCCCAACGCGCTTTCTGCGTAAGACGAGGCGGCTTTTTTAAAACAAACGAGCGAATAATTCCTTTTATTTTTATAAGCAAATACGTACCCAAAAGAAACCATCCGAGTTTTTGATAAAAAAACGCTGCGGCCGCACTTCCAAGCAAGACGGTAAACAACAAACCCCCTTTTAGTTGCAAACGACTATTCGGATTTTTATTTTGAGCCGATAAGAAATCAGATAAATGCATAACCCAATCCACGATAAGCGACGCAGAAAAAAGAAGAGCCAGCATATTCGTTTCGCTACGCAATACATTTTCCGCCATAACAACGGCGGCTGCGCCAAGCGAACTTGAAAGCAACCCAAAAAGTATTCCCTTCTCCCGTGCCTGCCACTTCATCACCTCCCTCTTAATTCCAAGCCTGGCCTCCGCACCAAAGCCGGATGGACCAGTCACATCGGTACGCAATGCCACGCCGTTACGAAAAGTGTCGAAATCTGTGGCGGTGAATCCAAAACTCTCAGCCAAGTCGGAATCAACCATAGCCTCCAAATTATTTAAGGCCTTTGCCTTTGCTATACGGCTTAAACGGTCCAATTCCTTCAAAGTTTGGCGAACAGATGCAGATTGCGGTGCTATCTTCTTTTCTAACCAGGCTCGAGCATCCGCTACTAACCCGAGCGAATCTTCCGGCTGCGCTTCCAAATAATAGGAGGGGAAATAAAGTTGGGTCCAGAATTCTCCGGCGAACAACATAGGGTTTCTCTGATGTATCAGGCGATAAGATTCAATTTTTCGTAGTCTGATTAAGAAACGCTGCATGCTCTTCCCTGCGCGCCGGTTCGACTTTATTTCTTCGTAGGCACGGTAAATTAAATCCGAAAGCGCGTGCTCCATAATTAAGGAGCTCTGTAAATGTTCGTGACTGACATAGTTATAAAGCTGTGAAATGACTTCTTGCGCAGGCTTACGATTGGCTAATTCGGATAAGGCCGGTGTATAAAACGGCAGCCAGATAACCAGCCAAGCATGCATCATTTTCTCCGCTTCGCGGATCAAGTCGTCTGGTAAAAGATCGGCCATCGATTTAAAAGCCCGGTCTCGCTCGTGATAATAATGAAACGGGAGTAGATCGATCAATCTCGAAACTACAACGGGCAAAAGAGCCGCTATGATTTCTCTCTCTCGAGCATCGGCAAGATTGCGAGTCACCATAAAACTGGCTCCTGAGGATAAGAACGGCATAACGTCAGTTTCCGTCATTTCCTTTCCAACCCAATCCTTAAACTGCTCAACAGTAAATCGATTGTGGTCAAAAAGACCTAGGATGATCTGATTCGCGTCAAAAAAAACGCGGGGCACGCCATAAACATTATGGCTCAGGTAAACCACTTGCCCATTAAACATGGGAAGCGGTTGCCCTTCCCCTGCCGCACCAAATCCGGTTTCTATTGAAACAGCTTGATCGTTTATCGAAGCAGCTTTGTATCCGGACAAATGCTTTTGAATAAAAAGCTTGTTCATTCGCCGGCTGAATTCTTGCCTACGAAATTCCGCCGCGGAATCACTACTTCCAAAACCGGAAACCAGCGGGATAGTAGAACTATCTTCGCGGGAACGCAGCTCCGCATAGGCAGAAAAATCGTTAAGCGGAATTTGAAAAATAAGAAGTAGCGCGAGACTACGGAACCAGATTTTTTTGGCGAATGTGAAGCTCATAGGTTTTGGGTAAAAAAAAGGCGTTTGCCTCTAAAGCGTAAAAGATCCCTTGTTTACGCTTTCGAGCAAGCGCCCTTTATTTAATAGCTATGTTATCAGACTGTACTTAGAAGATCAAAAGGAGATATAAAATTGATGGTAAGCCTTTGTGATTAAATACTTGCGCGGGTTTGAGATTCTGCTTCTCTTGCAGCAACTCGGTATTTGCAAAATGAACAATTTTCCACAGCGGCGGGCGTTTCGTTTGAGGATAAACAACGATGCGCTTCGGAAACGGCGCTATCCACCCAGGAATCGTCTCCGATGTGCTTTAAAATGATAGTTTTAAATTTAAGTTGGTCGAAAAATCCTTTTTCAGATTTGAGCGCGTTGGTGTAGACAAAATAGGCATCTTTTGAAATGGGAAAGCCGTTTTTTCGAAAAAGCCACTGATAAATTTCTATCTGCCGTTTATAACTTTCCTTGAAATCGCCTTCCAGGCTGACTTCCCCGTCAGTGCAGGTAGACTTGTAATCGACAATAATCAGCTCCTTAGAACTGTTTTCCCAAATATCATCAATACCCCCGGTTAGGATAAAATTCGTACCTGGGTCGTGATACCTGATTCCCTTAAAAGGATCGCGCCATATTTCCAAATCTTTGTGATTATAGGGAATAGCATTGATCCCGTACTGTTCCATCAGCGGATGTGGTTTTTGCTTAGCCCGGTAGACATCAAACTCTTTTTTGAAAAGAACATCCACCGCAGAATTGAGCGTGTATGGAAAAGTGGGTGGCTGGTCAATACCAAGGCGGCGATCCAGATAGAAACATCGGGGACAGCGAATAAAGTTTTCAAGCCTCGTACGGCTGAGCGCAAAAGGCGTTTTTACAGAGGGATTATAGAGATTTCGCGTTCGTTTGGCAGGTTTTGAAGCGCGGTCTGTGCCGCCGGACTGTAGGATAGGGTTCATTTCGTAAATATCCTACCAAATGCGGCTTACGGTAACAAGGACATGCTTCGGAAAACCAAAGAAAATAAGGCCGCCGGCCTTTTGTAGCCCCCCCAGAAATTATTTTGTTGAATAGTCGCGTGATCTCGCTACACTATTCTCCCATTGAGACAGTTCTCTGAAACAACATTAAAGCTAACCACATAGGAGTTTTTGATATGGCAGCAAAACGAGGATCGGCATTATCGAAACCACTCAACGTCAGCCCTGAATTGGCCGCCGTCGTCGGCAAAGGTCCCCTTCCACGGACCCAAGTCGTTAAGAAGCTTTGGGAATATATCAAGAAATACGATCTTCAAGATCCTACCAATAAGCGCAATATCAAGGCAGACGATAAGCTCAAAGCCGTATTCAGCGGAAAAGCCATTGTAAATATGTTTGAGATGACGAAGCTCGTCTCCAAACATCTTTCCTAGAATTCTTCAAGTCACTGCACAATAACAGCCTGCCTGTCGATCGACAGGCAGGCTGTTAAAAGTCAAACCAACGCTTCGGACGAACTTCCAAAGAAACAATCTGCTGGCCGGCAGCCAGCGTTATATCGTGGCGTATATCTCTTTCTTCGAGAGCAAATAAACTTATCAGCATTTCATTTTTGTAAAGCGGCATCGGGTCCCGAGCATATTTCTTTTTTCGTTCGCTTCGAAGCCTGATTAAAATGATGGGGCGCTGAAGACGCGGAGTCGTATTCATAAGGTGAAAAGCGAGCGTGCTGACGCCGGTTTCTTTGCTGGTAGAAAAATCAAGAGCGGTAACCAATACATCGGTCGGATAGGCAAAAAGTTTCGTGATGAAATAACCCGCAATAACCGATCCGGATAAAAAAGCCAGTACGCGCTTTCTCGAAATAGCCATAAGTGATTTTAATATCGACCATTCACGGGGGCAACTTCAGATTATCGCCCAGCCAACTAACCAAAAAGAACTAAATTGTATTGGGAAGGGCTCGGTCGTATAATGAATTCGGAATTTTTATTCAAGGAGCACGATAATGAATCCCAATGAACCTATCAAACTTCGCCGGTCCTGCGATGCCATTTTGATCCCGAGCGGGCAAACGATTTCTCTGGAAGCCGGAACCGAGGTCCGCATCACGCAAGCGCTCGGCGGCACCTATACCATTACTACTGACAACGGCCTCATGGCACGCATAGAGAGCGAAGATGTGGATGCTCTCGGCATCACCCCTTCTGCGGATCAAGGCAAGGCAGCATCCGGTAAACCGATCAGCGAACTTGTTTGGGATCAACTGAAGACTTGCTACGATCCCGAAATTCCCGCCAATATCGTGGACCTGGGGCTCATTTACGAATGTAAGGTGACCCCCGCACCGGACGGACAGCACAATGTAAATGTAAAAATGACGCTCACCGCTCCGGGCTGCGGAATGGGCGCTTCGATTGCGATGGATGCAAAATCAAAAATTGCGCAAGTCGCCGGAGTAAAATCTGTCAATGTGGAATTGGTTTGGGACCCGCCGTGGAATCCCGGTTTGATGTCAGAAAACGCCAAGCAAAAGCTCGGACTCGTTTAGCTTTTACTTAGGCCTCCTTTCTTTTTTTCTGTTTAAATTTAAAAAAATCATCCACAAGCGACTGGGCATCGTGCCGGCTGACGGGCTTTGAGAAATAATAGCCCTGGCCCAAATCACATCCCATCTCCGTCAGCATGGATAATTGAGTCGGGCTCTCTACCCCTTCGGCAATCACACCCATATTTAAGCTATGCGCAAGCGTTACAATGGTCCGGACAATCTGCTGATCACGCTCGCTCGTATCCAATCGGCTTACGAAAGAACGGTCGATTTTTAGTTTGTCGATATTAAAGCGACGAAGGTAACTTAGAGAAGAATAACCGGTTCCAAAATCATCCATATAAAGCTGGATATTGAGATCCTTTAGACGCGAAAGCTCGCTTAAGATCGATTCGGTACTTTCGATAAGCACGGTTTCGGTAATTTCAAATTTCAAAAATTGTGGATCCGATCCTGTTTCTTCCAGCACATGCTCGATCTCGGAAATCATATTGGGCTGCTTACACTGCGATCCCGAAAGATTTATGCTTAGCGTGAGAGGACATTTTCCAATAAACTGATCCTGCCAGATCTTCAGCTGCAGGCAAGCTTCCTTAAGCACCCACCACCCGATCGGCATAATCAAACCGATTTCTTCGGCAATGGGAATAAAGTCCTTGGGACCCACCAAACCGCGTAAAGGATGCGCCCATCGGATAAGCGCCTCAAATCCAACCAGATCGCGTGAATCTAAAAGAAAAATGGGTTGGTACCAAAGCTGAAACTCTTCCCGTTCCAGCGCGCGGCGCAGATCCGTCTCGAGCTCGAGCCGTTTCAAAACAGGCGGACGCATTTCGACATTAAATATTTCATGCCTGGCTTTCCCGGAGGTCTTGGCTCTGTACATCGCCGTATGCGCATCTTGTAAAATTTCTGCGGGGCTATGGTATTCGCTTCCGCTCAGCGCAATACCGATACTGGCTGTGGTAAAAACATCGTGCCCGCTCAAACTGATAGAACCGGAAAGTTCTTTTTGAATCCGGTCCGCCACATGCCCGGCATCGTGTTCGTTACGAATATCTTCCAGCAGAATAGCGTATTCATCGCCGCTCAGGCGCGCTACAGTATCAAAAGACTTTACGCAACGCTGAATCCTTCTGGCCGTTTCCATCAAAAGTTCATCCCCAATGGTGTAGCCCAAACTATTGTTCACCAATTTGAAACGGTCGAGGTCCAGAAACAATACCGAAAATTTATATTCTTCACGTAATTCGGCGCGCTTCACTGCCTGGTTCAGACGCTCCATAAACACATAGCGGCTCGGAAGGCCGGTCAATTCGTCGCGAAAAGCGTTATCCACCAATTGCGCTTCCCTTTTATGTAAAAGCACCGCCAAATATTTAACGAAGTAGGCTATGAAATTATAAATGGGAAACACAATTAGGAAGATGGCGATTTTTTCGCCGCCGGTAAAATTCAGCATAAGCGGAGCGACGGGAGCAATGATACCTTTGTGCTCTAAGTACGTAAGAACGGCCAACATGAAAAATCCCTGGTTGGCATAAAAATATGTTTTGTTGGGCGACATCACCACGCCGGCAAAAATAAATACGAGAGGATACAGAAGAAGCGCAAGAAATTTTCCCAAATCTCCGAGCGTATAGGCCGCCACCGTGATCATCACCACATCCATAGCTGAAGTTACATTAAAAACCCATTCGGGGTCTTTGACTTTGCGCATGAGCCAATGGTGGGGAAGGTTGATGGAAATTTCGATGGCCGTAACAATCAGAAACGGAAGAAGCGGAAACCGGAGAAAACCAAGCGCATGGGAAAGCATAAATACAAGCATGAGCGAACCCACCAAAAGAAGTTTGGCGTGGATCACCCACTCGGCATTTTGGTAGAGCTCTTCTTTTCTGTTAACCAATATCATATAATGACTTATGTAAACTCTTTCCTTGGCCTAGATCGGTTGGATAACCTAAGTATACATGTTCTCTTACTATTAGGGAAATAGGACCGGAATTTCATTTGAGCAGATCTCCTGCTTCAAGAAAAGCCTTGAGTGACTCGGCGGCAAGCTCATGCCCTTCTTCGGTCCAGTGATCATCCTGATTCAGAAATAATTTTTTGCTCCGTTTGAATTCGCGATGAAAAGATTCGTAAGGATATACGGCAGGAATACCGGCGTTTTTAAAAAAATCCAGGAAATCATAGATGTGCGGGTTCGGCAATTTCTCAAGCGCCGATTTGTAAGGAACGACAAAAACAGCGAGCTTCGCTCCGCCTTTCACGGCGGTTTCGTTCATCCGCAAAAATATCTTTTTGGTAACATCTAAATTTATATCTTCACGGTTAAGCTTTAGCCGAAGATCGGAAAACCACTTTTCCGTGGTCGGATTCATGCTTAAATTTCTTACCACCGAATATCTTAAATTCTTTAACCCTTCCGAAAGAAACGGATACGTTTTCGTCCTGTATTTTAAGAACCCCTTCAAACCTTTTCGCTTCTCGGTCTTTTCATCGGGCTTCCAATTCTTTAAAATTTCCTCCCACTGCCCGCTGTTTAATTCCGGAAGGAGCTCATTCATCGGTTTCAGCTCACCGTTTTCGATGATGAAATAAGGCTTTAAATAATATCCGTGATGGCCCGACTGATTGTCCAACATGAAATCGTTGGAAGCAAAGGCTACGAGAATAAGATCGGGTTCGTATTTCATACCTTCGCGCTCGAGTAAAAGCAACTCCTGATCCGTGCCGTAACCGGAAACTCCTGCATTAATTACCTCTACGGATGCGCTGAGCAATTCTTCCAATCGATCGGTGAAATTTTTTCCCTGCTCAACACCGTAACCCCACGTAAAGGAATCACCCAATACAAGAATCCGGAAAATCCCTTCCGGCTTTTTATAATCGTATTCTTTATCGCGAAGGCCTTTCGAATTAATGCGAACAAACGTTTTTGAATCGGGAGTCGTAAAATAACCTTCGGCGCCCGGCTTATTTTTCCAGCCCAAATACCGGTCGTATTCGTAGAAAATGAATTCGCTTTCGCGCCGCAAAATTTCCTGTTGCTTTAAATGCGCTTTTTCGAATCGCACAGCCAGAATATTTAAAATAATTTCAAGACCGATTAAAAAAAATAAAATGGAACAAAATAAAAGGACTATATTTTGAACGGCGGACTTCAAGCGTCCGGGTTTTTTAGAGAGTACATGAGGTTTGGTCAGAGTTGGATTGGACATGATTTTGTCCGGACTGCGCATAAAACACATTCCACTTTAACACATCACGGTCATATTCAAAAGCCGTATATGTTAATGCACCCGAAGTCGTTAAATCAAAAGGTGATCTGTCATTGCGAGATAGCGCTCCAAATGAGGTCGAATTAGATGTTAAGCGACATTTTCGTTTAAATCAGAGAGAAGTACTCTTTCGATATTCGAAATCAACTGTTCGGCGCATTCGATGCTCGCTTCGATATGTTCGCTACCCCCAGAAATCTCAGAAATTAACCGCATAAGAAGTGAAAGGTGAGCTTGAAATTTCTTTAAATTGGCCGCCCCATTGAGACTTCGATAGCGCTGGTGAAGCTCCGCAAGTAAGAGCTCACGTGTTGTATGGGATCTCACCGAATCGTAGAGCTCAAGCGCGCGTATTGTAAAATAAGCAAAATCGAGGAGTTTATCGATTTGCTGCCGCAGATTCATATCTACTTTCACCTTATTATCACCTCCAAAAAAGACAACAAACGCACCCTATTTTGTGTTGTTTTTCCAACCCTAACCGTGCTCCCCTAGCATTTCAAGGGTTGGGAGCGTTGTTTTTAAACTGGCCAATTTAGTCAATTTGACAAACTTATTAGCAGCGGGCAGGCTTTATAAAGTGAAAGCTGTAGTCAAACGTTCTCGTTAAAAAAACTACGCGGGTATACGGGTATAGGAGAAAACCTTGTATAAGGAAGCAAACGAAGATTTAGGCCCAAAGTTTAAAGATGTTAATTTACGCAAACGGCCTCTTTGGGGAAACGCCATAAAAGAACTGCTCGCCGAGAAATCAACTACCGAAAAACCGCTGAAGGTCGAGTGGCTTGCGCAAGCAACAAAGCTTAACGCCAAACATCTTCACAATATTATTGCCGGCCGCGTCAAAGATCCTCCTTGGGACAAACTCATCCGCATCGCTGACGCATTTCAGATTTCATACACCGAATTTTTCGAACGAGCCGTAGGCGAGCATGCGGGAACGTTCTATTCATGCAGGTACGGAGAAAGAGCTTATATTGAATATTCGCAGCATGGCTTTTCCATTCAATCGTTCTCACCGCCCGGAATGAGCGCGCGGGACTTCTTCATGGGGCTCATGACGATAAAGCCGATGAAGGAATTGAAGCATTGGAAATTTCGAGAAAATTCCATGGTAGGAATCTACATTGAAGCCGGAACGCTTGAAATTACACACGGAAGAGCCGTCCGGACACTTCGTGCAAACGAGGCTGCTTATTTCGACGGCGGCATATCGCATAAGCTGAGAAACATCGATTCTATCGAAGCACGTCTTTTTATCGTGACGCGCCCGCCTATTTTTTAATTCGACTTCTTAAAATCATAGAATAATCAGACAAACAAAAAGCCGCTGCGGTTTATCCGCAGCGGCTTTGTCACTACTTATCTACGTTAGATACGCTTCCAAAGACGAGCGTAGAAGCGAATTTCTTTCTTAAGGCTGCTGCAAGCAACCTTATACGCTCTATTGCTCCTGAAGTGGAAACGTGAGCTGGCGCCGATGAGTTTCTTCAACTCAACTTTGCGAGCCTTTAGACCAGAACGTACACGTAGTTTCAAAGCTTTCTTCTGAACCCTATTCATGGATTCTCCTTTTTTGTTGTTTGTTTGACTCCGTTCAAACATAAAACATACAGAGTCTTCTTAAATAAAAGTTACCCAGAGGGAGATTGAATTACAAGGCAAGGGGATAAAATTTATGGGAAGATGGTTATGGGACTTAACTCGGAGCGCGCGTGGCGAGTTTTTCATACACAGAGAGATGTCGGAACATCCAGGCGTATTCAAACCGGGGCTGCATGGCTTTAAAGGTTTCGACCAAATGCCCCGTCTTTTGGCGGTTGTATTGAAAATGAAAAGAACGGAGGGCCTCAATCCAATATCGTTTCGGTTGTTCGTTCACATGATAATGGCCCCCCTGCCAAGGTGGAGCGCAGGACAGAAGCAACGTATCGCTAAACCGCGTGATGTTTCCGAGAAAAATATCCTGCGCTTCCTGCGGTATGTGTTCACCGACGTCAAAACACACGGAGAGATCGCAATGTTTGAGTTGGGTAAAAATCGGTTCGGTGAGATCGTATTCTAGAATTTCGATCGGAAATTTATCATCTTCCGGAGGAAGGACAGCGTCAATGCTGAAGACTTCAACGCCTTGCTGCTTGAAGAAAAAACTATGAACGCCGGCGCCGCAGCCCCAGTCGATCAGACTTTTTGGTTTAAACTCATCGTAAAGAACGCGGGAAATGCGGAAAGCAGAATCAACGTAGGCTCGATTATTTTTTCCCCAGGTCTTGAAAAAGGCCGGATCGTAAATCTTATCCAGCCCGATCATCACGGGAGATTTTCAAGCCGTAGTAATTTCTTCTTCTTCTGAATGCCCCAGGCAAACCCGCCGAGTGATTGGCCCGATCCTACGGCACGGTGACAAGGAATAACAAGCGCCACGGGATTAGCGCCGCACGCTGTGCCCACCGCGCGAAAAGCCTTTGGATGTCCAATACATTTGGCAATGGCCGCATAGCTGCGGGTTTTCCCCGCAGGGATTTGCTTTAAAGCCTGCCAAACCTTTTTCTGGAAAACAGTGCCCTTAATGTCGAGGGGAATTCTTCGAACGGCACGCGAATCGCCTTTAAAATAACGGCGAAGCGACGACTCCGCAGTTCGAATCCATTTTAATGCCATACCGTTGTCATTCCCGCGCAGGCGGGAATCTAATTTATAATTGGGCCCCCGCCTTCGCGGGGGCGACAAATTAGGATTATCCAAAGAAAGCGCCGAAATTCCTTTCTCCGAAGCAGCGATGTGCAATGAACCGAAGGGAGTGCGGATACGTTTATGCACTAATCCCTTCTTCTCCCAAGAATGCGAAGAAGCATGATAAACAAGTTGATGAAATCCAAATATAATTTCAAAGCTCCCATAATGGCCACTTGTTCAACGGCACCCGCACCGGATTGTTGAATCGTTTTTAGTTGCTGAACATCGTAGGCGGTAAGGCCCACGAAAAGAAGTACACCGAAATACGATAGTCCCCAATAAAGCCCGGGCGATCTCAAAAAGATATTTACGAGCGACGCAATCAAAAATCCAATAAGCGCCATCGTAAAAAATCCTCTGAAACCGGTTAAATCGCGGTGCGTCGTCCAGCCGTAAAAACTAACCGCTGCAAATGTACCTGCGGTAATAAAAAAAGTCGAAGCGATAGATGCTCTCGTATAAACCAAAAATATAAAAGAGAGCGTCAGCCCGTTCAACGCCGAATAAACAAGAAAACCAATCGACGCTGCCGTAGCCGAAATGCTCATAACGGAACCGGAAAGCCATACGACAAGACCGATTTCGGCAAGAGCGAGCATCCAAAACATTCCGCCGGACAACATATTGATCATCGTCATACTGCGGGACGCCCAGAGAGCTACGAAACCCGTCATGGTAAGTCCTAGCGCCATCCATTGATAGACTCGCTGAATAAACGTTTGTTCCGCCGCTAACGGGGCGGGAATAGGTTGGGAATTTCCAAAAGCCATAAATCCTCCTTGGCGTATAGCCGTTAATAAACACTGCTATTTTACTCGGAGTACCTAATTTTAAAACTATTATCGGAAAAATGGGGTTTGCGCTTAAATCCCCTAATGCGATAAACTAAATTGGTTACGTGATTTACATATGCATCCAGCTATTTTTCTTATCATCGCCGGCGTAGGTCTTTTGATTGCCATGCGGACCATCGACGTCATTTCGCGCAAACGAAATTACGACGATGAAACTATGCCCTGCCCGCATTGCGGAGAGCAAATCCCCAAACTCTGCATCGAATGCCTCAACTGCCGCAAACCTATTAATTGAATATTACGAGGAGGCGTGAAGGAAAAAATGTTCGCGGTAAAAGCGAAGCTCGTCTATGGATTCTTGGATATCGCTTAGCGCGAGATGAGCTTTTTTCTTTTTAGGACCGAGGGATCTGCCGGGGTACCAACGACGAAGAAGTTCTTTTACGGTAGTAACATCAATGCTCCGGAAATGAAGGTGTTCGCTTAAGTGAGGCATGTACTTATAAAGAAAGCGGCGGTCTTGGCCGATCGAGTTTCCGCAGAGCGGTGCCGTGCGGGGGCGAACGTATTGCTTAATAAATTCGAGCGTGAGTTCTTCGGCTTTTTTCGTCGTAATTTTCGAAGCACGCACACGTTCAACGAGTCCCGACGCGTTGTGATGATCGGTATTCCATTTATCCATTTTCTTTAAGCGGGATTCGCTCTGATGAACGGCGAGGCACGGGCCGACTTCCAAAATATTTAAATTTTTGTCGGTAATAACGGGGGCGATTTCCAAAATTACGTCGTGATCGGGCTCCAGGCCC
>OBEQ010250135.1_pt1 | contig 22103 bp, 25 predicted proteins | sample 1670901 | NCBI WGS metagenome assembly OBEQ01 (sample SAMEA104232315, study PRJEB22302) | groundwater metagenome | biome: forest; feature: aquifer; material: groundwater | place: USA | collected 2011-08-07 | depth 5.4 m
ACCTTTTGAACGACCGGACATTTTGTCCATGATAATCACAGCGGATACAACTGATCCGGCCTGTGCGAAGAGCTCTTTCAGAGCGTCCTCTTGCGTGCTGTAAGGGAGTCCCCCTACATATAGCTTTGTAGCCATATTTTTTACTTCTTCCCTTTTTACTAAAAGGGACAAAAAACTATTTATAAACGTAGAAACTCTATTTTCGCTAAATGAGACCCTACTTTAAAAGCATATCATAACTAAAACAAAAAGCAATTATTTTTTTGTTTCCAATTTTTTCTCCACGACGCCAACCCGATTTTCAAGTTCTTTGTATGTAATCTTAGAAACTTTAGTTTCTGCAAAATCATCTATTCTTTTGTTTGTGCTAGCAAGCTGGTCTTTCACACCCTCAATTTCTTTTTTTACTTCCTCAACTTTTGTATCAATTTTTTCTTCTACCTTAGAAAAGCTTCTATTTATTGAGTCAAGAAGTTCTGTGTTTGTTATTCTTTTTGTCTTGGTTCCCTTTTTCATATATTTAATTATACCAAGCCCAATTTTTTACGCAAATCACCACCCCTTGATCCCCTCCTCCACAAGGCGGGGAGGAAAATTCTACCATCTCGAACATATGTAAAAGATAGTAGAAATGTCCACCAACTTTGGTATATACACTTTTTGGTGGACAAAGTAAAAAAAAACGGAAGCAAGGCTTCCGTTTTTTATTCCTCTTCCTCCCCCACTACGCCAGATTCAATATCAGCGATGATTCCGCCGATGTCGCCCTCCATTATTTTCGGCAGATTGTGCCAGGATTTTTTTATGCGGTGATCGGTCACTCGATCTTGCGGAAAATTGTAAGTGCGGATTTTTTCCGAACGGTCGCCGGTGCCTATCTGGTTCTTGCGTTCACTATCATACTTCTTTGCATCACTTTGTTCTTGTAGCTGTTGTAGTTTGGCAATTAAAATTGCCATGGCTTTTTCGCGGTTGGCCAGCTGGCTGCGTTCGTTGGTGGAACGCACATCCAGACCCGTCGGCTTGTGAATAATGCGCACTGCTGTTTCGACTTTATTGACGTTCTGCCCCCCCTTGCCGCCCGAACGGGAATATTCTAATTCAAACTCTGCCGGATTTATCACAAAAGAAATTTTCTTTTTTATCGGAAGCACAGCCACCGATGCGGTGGAGGTATGCACTCGGCCATTTTTTTCTGTCGCCGGAATTCTTTGGACTCGATGCACGCCGGTTTCATAACGCATTTTTTTCCAGACGTTGTTGCTCCCGCTCGCATCTTTGCCTTTTATTTCAAAACTGGCTTCCTTGTAGCCGTTTAAATCACTTTTGGATTCATAATTGACGAACCATTGCCAGTGTTGCGATTCCGTAAATTTTTCATACATGTGCGCCAATTCCCAAGCGAAAAGTGACGCCTCGTCGCCGCCGGCACCCGCTCGCACTTCCAGGACTATTTCATTCGTCTCGTCTGGGCGGGATTCTGTCCCTTTGTCTCGCTCTTGATTTTTTTTCCACTCTTGCCAATCCATTATTTTCGTGAATTACGAAACTCATGAAATATAACTTTTTGCAGGGGTTTTGAAAGCGACGGCTTTCAAACTTCAGGATTTTTTAAGCTTCAAAAAATCTGTACCGAAAAAAAGTTGATATTTTGTGAGTTTCGTAATTCAAAATTATTTATTTTTTAATTTTGGTAGCTGCCGCTCGGCGCTTATTGAAACGTTCCACTCGTCCGGCCGTGTCCATAATTTTTTCATTGCCAGTATAGAAAGGATGGCACTGGCTGCAAATTTCCATTTTGATTTCCGGAATTGTGGAACCAACATAAAAAACCGCCCCGCAGGCGCAGGTCGCTTTGGTCTGCAAATCATATTTTGGATGGATATCTTTTTGCATCAAAGACGGTCCTTGGGGAAACTTCTTTAAGGACCGTCTTTAAACTACCACAATTTTAAGCCGAAAGCAAATCAATATTTGCCTGAATTTTATTAGCCAGGCTCATGACGCTGTTGCCATAGAAAGCGTTAGATTTTTTATTCCAATTACTGCCGGCATAATATTTGAGAGCCGCAGTTTTTTCAGCGGTATAACCGCCCCTATCGGCCCCCAGCTCCGCCAAGTAAATAGCCGAAGCCATGAAAGCGTGTTCCGGCTCCCACGGATTGGGCATGCCGCTGATACCCAAAGCGCTGGCAATTTTATTCGCATAAAGTTCCCAGGTGGAAGGAATAAACTGCGAAGGACCCATTGCCCCTCCCCAACCTCCCCCGCGCGGACAAGAAAGCGGCGTCTCATAAGGATTGATCTCCAAAGCGGAAGTGATCCTTTCAAACGGGGCAATATCTCTATCCGGTTTCATTATATTTTTCCAGTTTTTGCTCGGCGGATCGTCCGGGCGGTTGCAGGTACCAACATTCGCTCCAAGGTTCGTTTCTTGGGTAATCAAAGCTAAAAGAAATGCTGGGCGTACGCCAGTCTCTTTCTCAACTTCTTTGGCATATTCTAGGGCCAATCCGAAAGGAATCGCTTTGGTGTCACGAAGGGCAAAAAGCGCAGCCCGAATTTTGTCAGCTCTGACTTTTTTTTCTGCGGCAAGTTTTTGATATTCTTGTTCTTTTTGCTTGGAAAGCGCTAGCAGTTGCTTCTTTTCCGCTTCCGATTGAGCAACTTTTTTTTGGGCATTTTCCAGCTCGACTTTTGCGTCCGTCTCGGCGTTCCGTTTTTTTTCCAGATCTTTTTTGGCAACTTCCGTTTCTGTTTTGATTCCTCTGATAACATCTACAGACGCTTTGACCGCCTGCTTGATGGAGGCATAAGATTCCAGATCGCTATAAAAATTAGAAATGCTGTCATCGGAAAGAATTAAGTTCACGATCGTTTGATCGTCAAATTCGTTCGTATTGCGCAGAAGTTGAGCCAGAGATTCATGTTCGCGATCTATTTTTTCGGAAAGTGATTCAATTTGATTTACTTTTTCTTTGATATTCACTTTCAGTTGAGCGATAATCAGCGCTCGGGCTTTTATTTTAATTTTCAGAGCATTAATTTGGCTAGTCAAATAATCCACGTCGCCTTTTAATGTGCCCGTTTGTTTCTGCTGTTCTTTTTGTTTGTTTAATAGATCCGTCAGTTGAGCTTCTATTTGGCTCAATTCATCCCGGCAATAATCTTTGTCCGCCTGAGTGGAAGCAACCGTCAAGGTCAAGCAATCAAAATCAGCGTATACTTTTGGTACCGAAAAACTGGCCAAAACAAAACCCAGCAAAACAAAAACTATGGTTTTTTTCACCATAGTTTTCATTATAACATTTTTTATAAAATTATTTCTTCTCGGTTTTCTTTTTCCCGACGTCCTCTGGAGTCGGGACTCCGACCCCTTCGGGTGTCGGAGCTGCTCCAGCAACGCCTTCTTCCTCTTTCTTGCCTTTCTTTTCAACTTCAATAGCTGAGAGGTCAACCGGTATAACAACTTCTTCTTTCTCTTCGACTTGCGCTATAATCGAGGCTACCACATCGTGTCCGCCAGTAATGGCAATAACTCCCGTCGGCAATTTTATATCCGAAACAAAAATTTGATTTTCTAAAGTTTCCAGTGGAGAAATGTCAACGATCAAATTGTGCGGCAGATCGGCTGGCAGGGCTTCAATTTCAATTTCATGCAGCACTTTCACTAGATTTCCAATTCCATTTTTAACTGCATTGGATATACCAGCAAATTCCAGCGGAACTTTGACCCGTATTTTTTTCTTCATATCAATCGCTAGAAAGTCCACGTGTATGGGTTCGTCTGTCACCGGATCGGTTTGGACTTCATGAATAAGTACATCAACATCTCCATCCTCGGTTTTTACCTTGATAGCGGAAGATTCCCCCGCCTGCTGCCAGATTTTCTTGAATTCAATGTTGGATAGTGTAATAGAAGTGCTTTTCTGTCCGGCTCCATAAAAAACAGCCGGAATTTCTCCGGATTTTCGTAAAGCACCCAATTTCATCTTCAAATCCCGCTTTTTCGCCTTGATTGCAAACATAAAAAGATTATACAGAAAAAATCTGAAAATGCAAATCACCACCCTGCCCTAAAGGGCACCCCTCCTCCACAAGGAGGGGAGGGTTCTATTAAACTCTATGCGTAATATTGTGTTCCACCGCGATATGTGAAGCGATGTAGTCTTTTGTGCCTGCCCCGCCTCCGGCGGGGCCACCGAGATTTGGGGTGGCGACTTTTTTGCCCGGGTTGAAAATGTTTTTTGGGTCAAAGATTTTTTTTATTTCGGCGAAAATTTGAAGTATTGTGTCGCTATAAATTTTATTTAAGTAAGGCGTGCGGATGATGCCGTCGTTGTGCTCGGCGGTGATTGAGCCATGATACTGAGCCACCAGATCGTAGACTTGCTCCGAAAGTTCCATGATAATTTTGGCCGTGTCCGGACGCGAAAAATCCATCAGCGGAATAATATGAAAATTTCCCTCGCCGGCATGACCAGCCAATGTATAGTTCAAATTATATCTATTTAAAATTTGATTTAAATCCGGAAGAAACTTGGGCAGAAATTCTGGACGGACAATAATGTCATCAATAAATGGAGCCGTGCGCATGCCCTTCACGTGCTTGCGCAAAAGAGCAAAACTTTCTCGGCGAATATCCCAATATTTATTCGCTTCGGTTTGACTTTTAGTAATATGAACTTTCAGCTGAAAATGTTTTATTTTTTCTTCCAGCTGAACGCATTTTTTGTCTACTTCCATTTCATTCTCTCCGGCAAATTCAGCTAGAAGAATTAATTGAGGAAAACCGTTACCAAAAAAACTTCCAGCCATCATAAAAAATTCCGGCAAAAAGCTCCAGATGAATTTTATTATCCCAAAAAATCTTTTACTTTTTAAAAAATCCGGAAAAAATTTAACCGCCAATTTCATCGTCTTGTCGTCATAAGATTCAAGCGTTTCTGGATTAAGTTCTAAAATTTCATCCACCAGACGACCGAGCGAGGTCAAATCATTCATAAAAATAACGACTAATTTGGAATATTTGATATTTGGAATAATTTTAAAAGTAATTTCCGTGACAATTCCCAAAGTTCCCTGCGAACCGACGAGAAGCTTGTTTAGATCAAAAATATTATTTTTTATTACGTTCCATATGTAATAGCCTGAAGAGTTTTTGTGGACTTTTGGCTTTGCAAATTTTATTTCTTCTAGATTTTGTTCAATCAAATTATTAATTTTTTTATATATTTCTTCTTGCGTCGAAATTTGATTCGAGGGAAAAGGTTTTACAATTCTTTCGACACCGTCGGCGAAAACAACTTTCGCTCCTAAAATATAATCTTCGGTCTTGCCATATTTTAGGGTTCGTTCTCCGGCCGAATTATTTCCGAACATTCCACCCATGGCGTTCAGACTTTTGGAAGCCGTATAGCAAGGCAAGATAAGCCCCTTAGCCAAAGTCAGTTTTTCAAAATCTCGATAGAACATTCCCGGCTGGACGGTAATATAAGACGGAACCAGTGGATAATTTTGAATAGTTTTGCTAGTTTTTTTTCTAGAAATATTATCCAAGGGCAAGGGCCCGCCGATTAATTTATTCATATGCCGGGTAAAATCTAAAATGATAGATTCCCCGATCGCCCCGCCGGACATATCCGTCCCCGCACAGCGAGCAGTAATAGAAAGTTCTGGATATTTTTCTTTATTTTCCGAAACCCACCTCACCAAATTTTGGATATCTTCCGAATCTTTAGGAAAAAGCACCAGCTTCGGCCGCACTTCCAATAAACTCGCATCATGCGAATATTTCACCAGCGTCTCCTCATCATCTTCCGCCTCCCCCCGAAAAAATTTTTGTATTTCTTCTTTCACAGCTGTTGGCATCTGATTATAGCATTTCTTTCAAATAATTTTCTGCTGCTTTAATATCTTCAACCTGGTGATCACCATCGAGATGTTGTTTATATTTAACTAAATTCATGGGTGAAATAACATTCACGACAATGCCTTCAACTTCCATCTTGTTAACCTTGGAAAAATCTACAGGTATATGAACCCATTCTGTTCTATCTTTACTGCTTACTTTTACTTCATAGGCTCCATCAATATCTATTTCTTGTCCTGTAAAATTTAATGTCATTAAGTAGGCATCCCATTTATCATCTTTGTAGTGTTTTGGTCCAAATACAATATAAGGTCTGACCTCTTCTACAAGATCCACAAATCTATCTTCGGGTATATCAATATCTATATCATTCAAAAGTCTTGTTGAACCATATATTTTGGCCGCAAAACCACCACTTATTTGATAAGGAATATTTTTCCGATTCAGAATCTCAACAATCCATTTTAGGGCATTTATGGTTTTTTCTTGAAACATGTTTTTATTTACTAATTTCTCATTCCAACATTCTAACGAACTTTAGAATGACATTCCCGCGCTTGGTTAATTTGTGCCTGATTGATTTACTATCACTTCGCTTCATTAACAATCCCGCTATGGCCAGCTTTGTAATGTGGGCAGAGATATTTTTCATCTCGGACTTAAGTTTTTCAGAAATTTCTTGGACTGACAATTCAGGCTCTTTTCCCAACAGCTCTAAAATTTGCAATCTTCTGTGATTTGAGAAACCTTTTACAATTCTTTCCAATTTTCTATATTCCAATTTTTTTGACATATTTCTTATTCCAACATTCTATAGAACTTTGGAATGAAACTACCGAGAAACTTTTATTTCATCCCGTTAAATAGCTTCAGCCTTGCTTCTACAACTTTCTCCACGGCAGCTACAGTTTCAGGTAAATATTTATAGGGTGTAATTTCGTCAGGATGTTCTGCGAGTGATTTTCGCAAGGCATCGGTAACGGCAACACGAATTTCTGTGTTAATGTGGACGATATCAATACCTTCTTTGATACAAGCAGTAAATTCTTCATTCATGGCACCAGAACCACCATGCAGCACCAAGGGAATACCGGTCACTTGCCTTATCGCCCGAACTCTCTCGGGATGAAGTTTAGGATTTCCTCCTTTTATAATTCCATGAACATTGCCGACATAGGGAGCGAATAAATCAATGCCTGTTGCTTCGACAAATCTTTTCGCGTCTTCCGGAGTTGTCATATTTATCTCGCTGATCCCCTCAGAAAGTTTTTCATAAATCTTTGAAGATTCACCGATAAAACCAAGCTCGCCTTCTACTAAAATATCCGTGCCTTTTTCTTTATTAACTTTCTTCACATAATCCACGCATTTTTTTGTAACTTTTACATTTTCTTCAAAATTCAACTTGGCTCCATCGATAATCACCGCATCAAAACCCGCATCCACCGCCATCTGGACGGATTCAAAACTATAATGATGATCAGCATTTAAAAATATCGGATAATTATCCCGCTCGCGAAGTGCACGGACAAGCGCTACACTTTCTTCTCTCCCGACAAAATTTTCTTCACCTTCCGAAAGACCAATAATTACCGGAACGCCCAACTTTCTGGCCGCATTATAAATCGCGTGCAATGCTTCTAAATTGGAAATATTAAAATGCCCGATGGCTACGCCCTTTTTGTCTGCTTCTTGGATATATTCGCGAAGTGTCTTCATGAGTTTATTTTAACCCGCCTTCGCTAAAAAAGCTACGGGTGGGCAAGCATATTTATTAGAATATTTTTCGCCATAGCCGGATTGGCGCTACCTTTAGTTTCTTTCATTATTTGTCCAACCAAAGACATCAAGGCATTTTCTTTGCCGCTTTTATAATCGGCCACTACTTTGGGATTGGTATCAATAACCTTTTGGGCGATTTTTTTCAGCGCATTTTCGTCGTTGCTTTGGAGTAAATTTTTTTCAGTCGCGATTTTCAAAGGTGATTCGTCGTTCTGCATAATCATCGCCAAAATATCTTTGGCGGCGCGGGAAGAAATTTTATTATCGGTTACCAGATTTATTAACTCCGCAAAATTCTCTGCCGACGGAAGCAAGGCTTCCGTTTTTGATTTCTTCAGACCAATATAATCAGAAGTTAGATAATTAGATGCAATTTTTATTTTTTCTGGATTTGTTAGAATTTCTGCGATAGCAGAAAATGTAGCGCCCAGCTCCGGATCATTGATATAAACTTCAATATCTTCATCTTTGATGCCAAAATCTTTTTTGTATCTCGCGCGTTTTTGCGCCGGCAATTCCGGCAATTCGCTTTTCATTTTTTTTAAATCAAATTCTTCGTGCAATTTCAATTTCGGCAAATCGGGATCCGGAAAATATCGGTAGTCCTCGCTGGATTCTTTTTTTCTCTGGGAAAAAGTTTTTTGCTTGCCTTCGTCCCAGCCGCGAGTTTCTTGCACTATTTCATTTGCTTTTCCACTTTTCAATAACTCGCCCATGCGATCCAGTTCGTATAAAATAGCCCGCTCCACGCTGCGAAAAGAATTTAAATTCTTTACCTCTACTTTCGTACCAAGTTTTTTCTTGTCAATCGAAACTGAAACATTTGCCTCCACGCGCATTTCGCCTTTCTCCATATTTGCTTCAGACACTCCTAAATACCAAAGTAGCAATTGGTATTCTTTGGCAAACTTGGTGGCTATTTTTGCCGCCTCCTCAGTATTTTCAAATGCATGCGGCTCGGTCACCAGCTCCATCAGTGGCACGCCAGAGCGATTGAAATCTATTAGAGAATATCCCTCGCTTCGGGTGTTGGACACCTCGCTTAGGTGTCCAACACCCGAAGCGTAATGCTTGTTGTTTGCAGTATCTTCCTCCAAATGCACCCGAGTGATATCAAAACCGGCCAGATGCCCGCCGGAAACAATCGGATATTTATATTGCGAAATCTGATAACCTTTCGGAATATCCGGATAGAAATAATTCTTGCGGTCAAATTCGGTGAAATCGGCAATCTTGCCCTCCAGCGCCAACCCGACTTTGATTACATTTTCTATCGCCTTTTTATTTAAGACCGGCAAAGCCCCCGGATGGGCCATGCAAACCGGGCAAATATTGACATTCGGCGCTTCTTCATCCGGATCGTTCTTGCAGCCGCAGAACATTTTCGTCTGCGTCTTCAGCTCCGCGTGTATTTCCAGTCCGACTGCATAATAATATTTTTTCTCCATAATTAATATATTACCATATTTTGTCTATTTTAAAAATTAAGTATAAATAAAAACTGTGTTTACGCAAGAAGTATCTTGTAAGCAAATTGTTTACTATCTTTATCATATGATAATTTCAGTAAACAATTCAAACTGACTTTAAACTGCCGTTTTTGGTCACTTCCAGTATTTCGATAAATTCATGGATGCCAAGCTCACCCACAGCCATGACAAATTCTTTTGGCAAGTTCACTTTCCCTATCCATAAACTTTTATGGACCATATGAAAACCCAAGCGCCGCAAAATATCTCTCAAAATTGCTCTTTCTTTGTTAAAAGGTATGGGTATATCATAACTAACTATAATCATTCTATCTCCGGATTCTTTAGTATAGGAATTTTTATTCAAAATTCTTCTTTTTCTAAGAAAATCCAATTTCTTCTTTCCGTTCGAAGAAAGTATAGTTTTGTTCGAGGAATTTTCTGCAATCAATCCTTGGATTTTTAATTTCGAAAGATAAATTTGCAAGCGTCTTTTCTTATCTCTCTCTATATTGTAAATTTCTCTTCGCCGAGCGAGGGTTTTATATTTCCGGTCTATTTTTCCCATACTTGCACCGTATCCCGCACTTAAAATCGCCACAGTTAAATCAGCCACGGTTGCACCGGCACCTTCAATAAAATCCAAAATTTTGTATAAATTCTTACCCCTCATGTGTTTTTTAAAATGTTTACTAACTTTATCATATGATAATTACAGTAAACAAGTATCTTTTAATTTTTCTTAAAAATTTTCATCAACTCAGCTTTGAAATTTTTGATTATCTTATCATCATACAAGGAAATGGCGAAAACTTTTTTGCCTCTTTTTAATTTCTTAAAATCGGCGATTTTTTTTGCTATAATTTTTTTGTCTTTGGCTTCATCGCTTTTGGTAAGAATAACGATTTCCTCTTTCTCATCCAAGCCATGGCCGTATTTTTTAAGCTCCTTGCGAACTTCTTTATAACTTTTCAGCATGTTGTTATTTTCAAATGAAACAAGATGCGCCAGCATTTTTGTGCGCTTAATATGGCGCAAGAATTTCACCCCGAGGCCTTTCCCCTCGGAGGCTCCTTCAATCAGTCCCGGAATATCGGCGATGATATATCCAAAAAAATCTCCTAGATTCGGATCCAAGGTAGTAAAAGCATAGTCCCCTACTTTTGCATCGGCATTTGTTAATGAATTTAGTAAGGAAGATTTTCCGGCATTCGGGAGACCGACCAGGCCGATGTCGGCAAAAAGTTCCAGCTCAATATGAAAATCCGCGCTCTCGCCATTCACCCCCGGCCGAGATTCTTTCGGGGTCGTATTGGTGGAACTTTTAAAATGCTCGTTGCCAAAACCGCCGTGTCCGCCCTGCAAGAGCAAAATTTTCTCGCCCTCTATATTCAGCTGCCATTTTTCGTCCGTTTGTAGATTAGTAACGATAGAGCCCAGGGGTAATTCTAAAATAAAATCATCGCCGTTCTTCCCGTGCAAATTTTTATTTCCCCCATCTTCTCCCCGCCTAGCCATAAAACTTTTCTGGGCTTTGTATTTTGAAAGAATCTGCACATCGCGCACGCCCAGAATATAAAAATTTCCGCCCCGTCCGCCGTCGCCACCGGCCGGCCCGCCTTTGGGTATAAATTTTTCCTGACGCCAGCGCACCACGCCGTCCCCGCCCCGTCCGGCTTCCGCGTAAATTTTTATTTCATCGATAAATGCCACTTGTTTGGAAATTAGAAATTAATAATTAGAAATTTAGCTCTCTAGCGCTTTCTGCGCGAGAGCTACAGCTCCTTCTTTAGATTTAGCGACAGCCATAAAAAGTCCCCGATGACAGAATATTGCATCAGAGACACCAGTAATTTTTTGCAAATCTTCGCGATAAACTCCTCCCCAGTTGGCTGGAAAATCTTTTCGGTTGCCAAAACTATTATTATCTTTGCGTATCGCCACAACAGACCAATCCAAATTATCGCCATAAACGACAAACAGGGGTTCGAGAAAATTTTGCAAAGCGTCCCAAATCTCAAACCTTGAAACCTTGGGCTGGTTTATGATTATCAGTCTTTTGTCTGCAGTTTGCCTATAAAATTCATGAATTATTTTTGTAATTTCTATCTGATCTTTCGTTTTCTTTATTTCCCTGGTCAAAATTTCTTTCGCCCATCCCAAAGCTTTTAGAAATTGCCCATCCTTTCCCATAGCTTCAAGCGAGGTCGGCGAAAAAATAGCCAAAACATCTTGAAGAGTGTATGGCAAAATATTTGAGAAATTATTTTTATATAAATCAATCGCATTGTCATTAGCATCCACCGGAATCACAAGTTTACGCTCAGTTAAATCGGCAATTTCTTTACTGCCAGAAATCTCTGCACCGAATTTTTTCCAAACCAGGCCGAAAGAAGAATACTCTATGCCATTTTCTCTTTTGCCCGCTCCGCCTGTCTGATGATGATCAAACCTATTTTTTGCTTCGTCATATATTCCTCCGACGTCAAAAACATAATCGCCTTTCTGTATTATCTCCGGATCGCGGGTCCGAATTATTTCAAAATTTTGTCCTTTTTTCTCAAGCATAATGATAAGTGTCGCGGCCGCGAAAACATCATCGGCATGAAAAGAGCCGTTATGGGTGACTAATTTGATTAATTTTCTATTATTTATTTTCATTATTTTCTTTGAGATTCTCAAAAATATCGTATAAAAAAGTGATAACTTTGCCCAATAAATAAAATCCGATGATAAATAAAATAATGATGAGTAAAAACTTGCTTATTTCTTTGCTAACCTGCAGGGCGGCATAAGAAAAAAAGTATCCTACGGAGAGCATAAAAGGCGCCCAAATAAGAGTAGATGCAAATTCAGCTGTCATATAAACTTTAAAATCAACTTTTTGATAGCCGGAAAAAAGAATGACCAGATGATTTACTCCAATGATGAATTTTGAAACAAAAATAGACCAAAAGGGTTTTTTATCAAAATGGGGCATGATCCTCAAAACTTTCTTCTCAACATACTTGAAAAATTTACTGTGATTAAATTTCTTATATAAAAAACCCCCGACAAAATATCCAAACACGGTTTTTACCATTCCTCCGCAAAAAATAGCAATCAGACAGAGCCAAAAATTTAGCGCGCCCAAAAGAATTAAAATGCCAGCAGAAATGGCGACAATTTCTCCTTCAACTATGGTAAACAAAAAAATTAACAGGTAGGTTAATAACCAATTGTTTTCCACTAGGTGTTTTAAAATAGTTACCGTGTGCATTGCATTTATTAAGAAGGTAGGTACGTTTGGAGAATGGCAAGCTCTATGCTTTCTTCTTTAATCAAATCGTCTCTGTTGCCTTTTTTAAACTCTTCGATCGATTTCTTGCGCTGTTTTATGAGCCGGGATATTACGACCAGAGCTTCTTCGTCTGCGAGTATTTCACTGGGCTTTCTATTTTTGGCTACTAGTTCGTTGGTAAAAGCGGCCAGCATATTGCGCAGAGTCTTCAATCTGTCGGCCTCTCTCGCCAGCATCGCCTCTTTTATTCCATTTTTTATTTGTTCGTGCAACATGCACATATAATACCAAAATATGATAAAATAACCAAATGCAAAAACTTATTTTCTTCGATACAGAGACCACCGGCAACACGGAGAAAGATTTTCTGTGTCAGATTGCTTATAAAGCTGGCAATGAAAATTTCGTGGGTCTTTACAAACCCTCAATCAGAATTCCGCCAGAAGCTTCGGCTGTGCACCACATTACAAATAAAATGGTGGCTGATAAGCCTTCTTTTACTGAAAGCGGCGACTTAGAAAAAATCAAAGCGCTTTTCGAAGATGAAAATGCTGTCGTCATCGCTCACAACGCGCCTTTTGACCTCTTGATGATAAAAAAAGAAAGCATAGAGCCCAAGAAATTTATTTGTACACTAAGGCTCGCGAGACATCTAGATCCTGAAGAAAAAATAGAAAGATACAATTTGCAGTATCTGCGTTATCTGCTTGATCTTGAGGTAGAAGCGACAGCTCACGACGCGTTGGGAGATGTTTTGGTATTAGAAAAACTTTTTGAGAGATTAAAAAATAAAATGTCGGAGACCCCGACAGAAGGAGGGGCAAAATTAACAGAAGACGAAGTAATAAAAAAAATGATGGAAATTTCTTCGCATCCATCGCTTTTCAAAACTATCAAATTCGGAAAATATAACGGCAAAAAAATAGAAGAGATAGTAAGAACAGACCGGGGCTATTTAGAATGGCTTTTGGGCGAAAAAGAAAAAAGTGATCAGATTGACGAAGATTGGATTTATACGCTGAGGCATTATTTGAGGAAATAATTACCACCCCTAACCCCTCCTTCTTAAGGAGGGGAAAGTTTGGACGTCCTCTCCTCCTTGTGGAGGAGGAGTGCTCCAACTTTGGTTGGAGCGAGGTGGTGATTCGTGTTAAAATATATCTATGGAAATTCTTTGGATAATAATAGGGATAGTTGTGGGGGGCATAGTTGCCTACTTTGTTTTAAATAGTAAAAAAGAAGAAAAAAAAGATGATGTTGGATTAAATCTTATCTTAAATCAAATAAATGAACTCTCTAGAACAGTAGACAATAAAATTGGCGAGTCGCACAAGCAAGTTAATGAAAGTTTGAAATTCCATTCGAGCGAATCAAATAAAATAATCCGCGATGTGACCGAACGGCTCACCCGGTTGGATGAGACAAATAAGCAAGTCATTTCTTTTGCCGACCAATTGCAAAGCTTGGAAAACATTTTAAAAAATCCAAAACAGCGCGGAATCTTGGGCGAATATTATTTGGAAACAGTTCTGAAAAATGTCTTGCCGACCGGAAGCTATCAGATGCAATATGCCTTCCCTGACGGCACCATTGTGGACGCCGTCGTTTTCGTGAAAGATAAAATTATTCCGATCGATTCAAAATTTTCGCTGGAGAATTACAACAGAATGGCAGAAGAACGTGACGAAATAGAAAGAAAGAAATTAGAAAAAGTTTTTGAGAACGATTTAAAAAATAGAATTACGGAAACTGCTAAATATATCCAGCCCGCGCAGAACACGACTGATTTTGCTTTTATGTTTATACCCCACGAAGCGATCTACTATGACTTGCTGACTAATAAAATAGGCGCAATGGGGGAAGAAAATTTAATCCAGCGCGCGGCCGGAAAATATAAAGTCATCATCACCTCCCCTACTTCTTTCCTCGCTTATCTACAGACAGTCCTGCAAGGCCTGAAAGCGTTGCAAATAGAAGAATCGGCCAAAGAAATAATTAAAAAAGTGGAAGACTTGGGCAAGCATTTGAAATCGTACGATGAATACCACAATAAACTCGGCAATGCGCTTGGCACTGTGGTCAATCATTACAACGCCTCAAACAAAGAACTAAAAAAAATAGACAAAGATGTTCTGCGCATCGCCGGCGCATCGCCGGAGCTCGCTCTGCTGGAAGTGGAGAAACCGAAAGTGGAGGACTAAACCCAGGCACTTGTGCGCAAGTGCCTGGGTAAATGTGCGAAACCCCCAGGAAGTTTTCAATTTCGCTGGGGGCGCATCGTGATGGTCACGACCCGATTTTTATTTTTTTTCCATAGACTCTCCTTTCCTTTTTGATACTCGGTGCCGCCGAGCGCGGGTTAATTTTCCATCTGACTGACGCGCTTCGCCAGCCGGGCATCCGCGCGCCGCCTGTGAACCCTGAACATCAGGGTCTCCCAGACGACCAGAGTGAACCACTCGACGATCGCAGCCAACACGATGCTGACCGCGATCACCAACGCCAGGAATCCCTTTCCGAAAGGCGGTCGGGCCAAGAAAACCAAGATCGCCAGGGTAATAACTGCGACGAGTGACAAGAAAAAAAAGATGTCCACGCTGACTCGATGTTGTCCCATAATCCCCCTCCTGTACCAAGTCCTTTCATAAAGTAACACAAAATATTTTATATTTCAATTTTTTTGATTTTCTGCTGAAAAATGCTATATTTACCCTCATCCGCTCTTTGAAAAGAGCACCTTCTCCCGAAAGGAGAAGGGTGTGTGGATTGAGCAAAAACTCAAACTGACTTTGGCCTCATCGTCTAGTGGTTAGGACAACGGGTTCTCAATCCGTCAACCGGAGTTCGACTCTCCGTGAGGTCACAAATATATGAAAAAGAAAGTAAAACGAGTTTTGGTTTTAATTACTGGTATTATCTTCATACTGTTGGGACTGGTCGGTTCGGTATTGCCTTTCGTGCAGGGGTTTATTTTTTTTGCAATCGGCTTTATTCTCCTTTCTTTCTACTTTCCAAAAATCCGTCTCTGGATAGAAAAACACACCGAAAAATACCCCCGCCTATTTTCAGCCATAAAAAAAATTGAGAAGTGGATTACAGAAATTGTTGGAGAAATATGATTGAAAAATTAACCTCAAAAAATCACCGAGTTTTTATTTTTCTTTTTGCTGTTACCTTATTCGCTTACGGCAATATTTTATTTGGCAATTTTGTTTTTGACGATAACACCTTTATTGAACATAATACCCAAATTAGGTCGCTCTCAAATGTAGACGCAATATATTCCAGTAGCACGACAGCCGGTTCGGGATTGTTGAACGATAATTTTTATCGCCCCAATCAGCAATTTATTTACGCCCTCATATATTCTATGTTTGGCTTGTCCCCGTCTGTATTTCATTTAGTTGTTATTTTATTTCACATCCTGAACGGCTTTTTAATTTTTATTTTATTTAGTAAATTAGGAATCTCTCGGCGAATTTCTCTTGTCGGCTCACTTTTATTTTTATTGCATCCCATTTTGACCGAAGCGGTGAGTTATATATCCGGACTTTCTGATCCATTAGTCACATCGACTATACTTTTGACTCTCTTGGTTTTTCTTAAAGCTTTATACCCCTACCCTCAAGCTTGGGTCCCTAAACCCAAGCTTGCCCCCTACATAGGGGGAGGTGCCCTGAAGTTTTTGAAGGGCGGAGGGGGTAAAAAATATTTGCAGTGGCTCCTTTTGGGGGCTGCTGTTTTCACTGTTGGCTTACTTTCCAAAGAAAATCAAGTTATATCTTTGGGGCTGATTTTTATTATTTTTATTTTTAAATACAAAAAGGGGGAAATAAAAAATATTTTTCGGCCAGTTATATTTATGGGCATTTTGTCAATTATTTCCGCTCTTTATGTTTATTTCCGACTAACCGCCCTAAATTTCACCGGCGTCATCGGGCTCACCTCCGAAGTAAATGCTTATACCCAAAACTTATGGGTTCGTCTTGTTACTGTCATTCATATTTTACCGGAGTATTTTAAGATGATAGTTTTTCCCTGGCATTTATATTATGAAAAGCCCTATGTTGCTTATTACTCATTGTGGAACGTTCAATCAATTTTTAGCCTGATGGCGATAGTTTGCGGATTTGTTTTAGCAATGATTTCCATAATAAAACGCAAGGGAGAAATTTTCCTGGGTTTATCCTGGTTTATTATTGCCCTGATTCCAGTCAGCGGCATTATTCCAGTTAACGCCATGTATTTGGAGCACTGGCTGTATTTGCCAATTATTGGAATTATTTTTTGCTTTTGTTCTTTATTTGAAGAATTATCAGATAACCAAAAAAGGATTGCCTTTTATTTCTTAATAATGATTTTGATTTTATTCACGATTAGAATCATGATGCGTAATGCCGAGTGGGGTGATCCGATAAAATTTTACGAAAACGAAATAAAGTATACGCAATCTTCTGCCAGAATTTACAACAATCTAGCCATGGAGAAAGCGGACAGGGGCGATTGCGACTCGGCTATCCCAAATTACCAAAAAGCAATTTCTCTCAATGATAGCTACCCACAGACTCATCACAATTTGGCCAGATGTTTGGAGCATATGGGGAAAAACCAAGAAGCCGTAGGAGAATATTTAAAGGCGCTTTATATCCAACCGAACTTTTTATACAGCATCAACGGTATGTATAAATTACTTTACGCATTACACGACAAAAGAAGCCAAAATTTTCTAGAACTTGAAACAAGAATAGAAAACAATCAAAACGTCACCCGAGAGGATATTCTAAACGCAGCAAAATAATTACTTTTTCTTCAACCACTCCTCGTCCTGACGCACCAATAATTTATTTTTATTTTCTTGATCCAGAAGCAGGGCTTCTGTCACCCGCTCCATACGCATCCCCTGCGAACCTTTGACTAAAACGAGGTCGCCTTTCTGCACAAAAGTTTTGATGAAATTAGCGGTTTCGCGCGAATCGGAAAATTGAAGGATGTCAGCTTGATTCATTCCCGCCTCTAAGGCACCCTCTTTAATCGCTTGCGCCCGAGGACCGACGACGATCAGCACTTGCGCATTTTCTTTAGCCATCTGGCCAATATTTTTGTGCGCTTCAATAGTATGCTTACCCAGTTCCAACATATCGCCCAGAATTGCAATTTTCCGGCCCAAAGAACCTGGTGTCATTTTTACTTCTCCCAAAGTTTTCAGAGCTGACTGACAAGCGAAGGGAGAAGAATTGTAGGTATCGTCAATAATCAGGGAATCATTGATTCCTTTTAATAAACGCATGCGCCCGGGCGGAACATCATAATTTTTGAGGGCGTTCACAGCAGTGAGCATATTGAATTTCAAACCCAAAGATAAGGCCAGCGCGGCCAGCGAAGCATAAACATGATTCCGTCCGAAGACTCCTTCTATCACTACCGGCAGACTGTTACCTCCTTCGTCTACTCTAAAAGTTATTCCTTGGGGGACTCCCGCGTCGCTGTATAAAATACTTTCCCCCGAACCCAAAACGTCGGCCCCTGCTCGGAATCCGTAAGTGATGGTGCGATATTTGTTTTTTATTTTCATCTGCAAAACCTCTTCGTCGTCGGCATTCAAGATCAGAAGACCGTCTTTCTTTAAAGTTTTGATCAAGCTGCTTTTTTCGTCCACCAAATGTTTGCGCGAATTAAAAAATTCAATATGGGCGGGAGTTTCTCCGATAGCGGTAATAATCACTGCATCGCTTTTCAACCAAGAGGCGGTCTGACGCATATCGCCCGGTTTGCCCACACCCACTTCCAACACCAGCCACTTCGGATATTTATGCGGCACTAAAAAAAGCCACAAGCCTTTAAAAATATTTTTTAGCCAGCTAATTGGATTGTTCCAGCCATTAGAACAGCCTAAAACAGTCAAGGGCAAGCCGATTTGGCTGTTGTAACTTTTTTCGCTTTTGCGAACATAGGAAACTTTGGAGATAACGGCATAAACCGCATCCTTAGTAGAAGTTTTGCCGACCGAGCCGGTGATGGTAATAACTTTCGGCTTGTATTTCCAAAGCACCAGCCGCGATTCAATTTGCAAGATGTAAGTTACTATTTTTTTAAAAAAAGATTTCATGAATGATTTTAAACGAATGAAATGAGTATTAAAATCTTCACCCCGCCCTCTGGATTAATTACTCCAGAGGGCGGGGTCGGGAAAATTATATTCACTTCGTTCATTAATTTTCACCGATCCGGCGGAACTTCGTAATAATTTAATAAAAATTTAGTGATGTCTAGAAACGGATCGGCCCAAGTCTGAGCGGCGAAAGGCACGCCCTGCGGATTGACCGCATAAAGAAAAACTATAAACTTCGGATCGTAGGCCGGAAAATAACCGAAGAAAGAATGGGTATGCCTGTCCTCATAGTATCCCCCATCCGTATTGTTCGCAACTTGGGCGGTGCCGGTCTTGACCGCCACGCTGAAATTATCTAGTTTGGCCAAACCTCCTTTGAGCGACTGATCCATCACGTTCACTAGCATGCGAGTTATTTCCTGGGCAGTTTGTTTGGTAATTTTGCTGGGTGTCGTCGGATATTTCATTGCTTGATAAGTGCCGTCGTCATGTTTTATCTTCTGAACAATATGCGGAACAACTAAGTTGCCGCCATTGGATAATGAGGAAAGCGCTCGAACTATTTCAATCGGGGTCAGAGCAATTCCTTGGCCGAAAGAAGCATTGGCATATTCAATTTCACGCGGACTGTTCAGATTAGAGACTAAACCGCTAGTTTCGTTTGGTAAATCAATTCCAGTTTTATCTTTAATGCCATAGGCGAACAGATAATCGCGCAATTTTTCTTTGCCCAGTTTTTGTTCCACAAAAACCATCCCAGTGTTCAAAGATTGATTTAAAACTTCTTGCATATTAATAACTCCCCGCGCTTTTTTGTCAAAATTGAAAATTTCTTTTTTTTCCACTAGCACCGAACCTTTGTCAGTATACTTTGTTTCCGCCGTGACCGCTCCGGCATCCAAAGCGGCCGCCATCACCAAGGGCTTGACCACCGATCCGAATTCGAAAACATTTTCCACCAAGGGATTGGAAAAAGTAGAGATTTTTTTAACTTGGGAAAAATCATTCGGATCAAAGTCGGGCTTCACCCCCATGGCATAAATAGATCCGTCGCTCGGATTCATGATTATTCCGCCGATCGAGTCAGCTTGATACTTATCCTTGACTTCGATCAGCTTTTTTTCCAAAAAACTCTGGACAGTCGGCTCAATCGTGGTAACTAGATTTCCTTCGCGCGCTCCATTTTGGAAAAAAGTTTTATTGATATTGGAAAAAACCTCGGCAAAAAAATTTATATAAGGATTATTGTTATGGCGGGCCAGCTCTGCGTCGTACTGCCTTTCCAGGCCATAGCGTCCGCCCAATTCGTTGTCTTTGTAACCAACTAGGCCCAGTAGGTGCGCGGCCAGACTGCCTCCGGGATAAAAGCGCCATTTCTCTTTAAAAATATTCACTCCCGGAATTTTCAGAGCCGAGAGAGCATCCGCTTCCTCTTTGGAAAGACGCCCGGCGATTTCTTCATAAGGATCATTCTTCTTTCCGGCGCGAGCTATAAAATCGTCGTGGTCCATGACTACTATCTCGGATAATTTCTGATAAATATCTTCGGCGTCCAGAATTTTGGCCGGGCTAATGGCTATTTTAAAGCCAGTGGTTTGAGTGGCAGCCGAAACGAGTTGTCCGTCTTTGCGCTCAAAAAAAATAGTCCCGCGTTCATAAATATTTGCGGAGGAGGTGGAATATTGGCGGTCAGCCATTTCGGTGTAAATACTGCCATGCACGATTTGCACTAAAAAAAGTTTTGCAATTAAAATTAAAGCAAAAAATATAAAGCCCAGGAGAATCATTCTAGACCTGAAAAGAAAACTAGATTGCATTTTTGGCAAGTTTTATGTTACCAAGCGAACCGAAAGATCTACGAGTCGCGAATTTTATTTTTGTTTCTTTGAAGCCCAGTGAATGCGAGAAGTCCAGATCAATATTGTTGGACATGGACAAATAAATCAGCTCCAAATCTCCAACTTCGTTAGCCAGAGTGCGCACATTTGTTTCCAGCGTTCGGCGCTGTAAAATATTAGAAACCATATTGCCTAGAATAAAAACATACCATAGGGCTAGCGCGACAAAAGACCAAAGCGCAATATTTAAAATAAGCTTTTCAATATTACCATTGATTAGACTAGCACCATGCATCTTTATTTGTGAACTTATTTGTTTCATATTTATATTTTTCCCTCGACGTTTCAGTCGGGGTCCCGACTTAGCGTCGGGACAAAATTCTTAGCTTGGCGCTTCGGGACCTGGGGTTATTTTTAATTTCAACACTACTGGGGACAACCACTTTTTTATTTATTAATTTGGCTTCTTTTTCTTTTTCTTTCGCCTTGTAAAACTTTTTCACTATCCGATCCTCTAAGCTATGAAAAGAAATTACCGCCATTCTTCCACCACCGCGCAAAACTTTAAACCCTTTTTTCAAACCTTCGGCCAATGTTCCTAATTCGTCATTCACTGCTATACGGATTGCCTGAAAAGTTCTAGTGGCAAAATGTAGTCTTCCTTTTTTGTAAACTGCCGGCACTGCCTCCCCAATTATTTTTACTAAATCAAAACTCGTTTCAATTTTCTTTTTCTTCCTGGCTTCTGCAATTCCTCGGGCAATCCTGCGAGCAAACTTTTCTTCTCCATAGCCGTAAATAATGTCGGCTAAATTTTTTTCACTCCATGTATTGACCACATCTCTGGCGGTTAGATCTTCCGGAGAAGGATTTTCTTTCAGAGTCATGAGCAACGGCTCATCTTTCATAAAAGAAAATCCTCGTCCAGAATTCTCCAATTGGTCCGAACTCAAACCTAAATCAAAAATAATGGCATCAATCCCTGCAACGTTTTCTTTTTTCAAAACCTCATCTAAATTTCTGAAATTCTCGTTATGAAAAGAAATTCCTGGCTGGGATTTCCGGACGCTTGCATCTTGATCAAGCGCGATAATTTTTACTTTTGGAAATCTTTTTAAAATCCCTAGGCTGTGTCCCCCGCCACCGAATGTGGCATCCACGACAATTGATTTATTGCTCAAATTTAAACCCTCTATAACTTCATTTAAAAGAACTGTCTTATGCATTGCCAAGCTTCTCCGCCAACTGTTCCGCTTTTTTGGCTACTTTTTCTTTCTGCTCCGACCATGCTTTTTCATTCCACACTTCTACTCTGTCTTTGACTCCGATGATCGCCGCTTTGTCCCGCAATTTAATTCCCTCCTGTAAAAATTCCGGTATCAGCATCCTGCCGATAGAGTCCACTTCCACCTCTGCCGCTCGCCCGAACATATATCTGTTGAAACTTCTCTGATCGGCTTTTAAAAAAGATAAATCATTTTCCGAATCAGAAAGTTTCTTGCTGACCTTTGCCCATTCGGCAGTGGTGAAAATAAACAAACACTGACCCAAGCCCGGTGTGATAATAATTTTCTTGCCCATTTCTTTTCGGAATTTTACCGGGAGTGAAACTCTGTTTTTTTCGTCTAGGGTATGTATGTATTCGCCGATGAGCATAAAATTGTTTATCAACACTTTTCCCACTTTTTCCCACTTGATATACATTGTATACCACTACCTAAAAGAACGCCACAAGTCCGGGCTGTGGATAACT
>OBEQ011346943.1_pt1 | contig 22102 bp, 20 predicted proteins | sample 1670901 | NCBI WGS metagenome assembly OBEQ01 (sample SAMEA104232315, study PRJEB22302) | groundwater metagenome | biome: forest; feature: aquifer; material: groundwater | place: USA | collected 2011-08-07 | depth 5.4 m
ATTGAAGAGTCTGCAACTTGGAGATTACATTTAGAAAGGTAACATAATGGAATTATTGAAATAGCTGGTGGAACAATAGCGATTAATACGTATCCGATTAACAACGCATCGTTTTTGAGTAAAAGAAAAGCAAGAGATAAAAGAACAGCTGGAAATAGCGCATAGTTAAAGAAAACAGATGCAATTATTGGTTTGATATTTTTTTCTAGTACAAATTTGTGTACGAAGAAAGACTTTATTGAAAAGAACATTATAATTGCAAGCACAATTTCGATTACGTATTTGTAGGCGTTAACATTAAGCGGCAAAGTAAATGGAAGCACCATTGAAAGCAAAAGAATTAGTTCAGTATTTTCAAGCCAATTTTTTAACAAACAATTCACCGCGTACTATTAAGCCAGATAAGCAACATGAATTATAGAGTCATGGCTTTTAACTATGCTATTATAGCTTTAGTCGTAGGAAACTACGTGTGGCATTATTTTTTCTTCTGCGCGACGTAGGTGTTCTTTGAATGTTGAGTAAGATGTTTTTGCAATTTTTGCAAGTTGTTCTAGAGAAACTACTCTCGGATATTTATAGTAACCTTCACTGCAGGCTAATTGGAAGGCAGATAATTGTTTTGCGGTTAAGTCAGTTAATGCATTGCTTACAAAAAAGTTGAAGCTCTCTTCGTGGATTCCAATAAGTTCTGCAGTTGCGTTTTTCATTTTCTTTAGTCGTTCGTATACACTTAAGAGATTTTCTTTTGTCCATGAAGCAATGTGCCAAGTTAATTTGCCATTTTTCATTGTTTGTGGCCGAAAGAAGAAAACGCTTTTGTCAAGTGCTAGTGAGTGAAAAGCTTCTAGTGCTGGAACAGAGTAGAATATTTGGTGTCCTTCGATTTTGTACACGCGTAGTCGTTTGTCTTTGTGAAACTCTTGCAAGTATTTATCCGCATCTGGGCCACTTGCGAATACTGCTTTGTTTACCCATGGTTCGCCGTTTTCTTCAAAAGTGTTTAGGTAAATATTATGTGCGACTACATCGTACTTGTTAGTCAATTCAGTTGCGATGCTTCCTTTATGCCACACGCGAAATTCAGCTACCCACATGCGTTAGGCTCGCCTCACAGTGCCATGGGTAGCATCAACAATAAGCTTATCGCCGTCTTTGAAGATCTTCGTCGCAATACGCGTGCCAATCACACACGGAATATTAAGTTCACGCGAAACTATTGCAGCATGACAAGTAATTCCGCCCATGTCAGTAACAATTGCACTTGCCATTTTCATAGCTGGTACTATATCTGGCGAAGTTGCTCGGCTAACAAGAATATCACCTTGTTTCATTTTGTCCATCTCTTGAGCGAGGTTGATAACTTTTACTTGCCCCTCTCCCTTACCTGGACAAGCGCAATCTCCGCGAATTTCGCTTGATGAAGTTATTTGTTCTACTTCAAAATCAACAGCAGCAAAGACCTTCTTCGCTTCTTCTCCAGCTAAAACTGTTTTTTGTTTTCCATCATAGTGAAAAACACGGCAGCTGTAGCGTTTGTTTAGGAGATCAGCATCAGCTTTTCCGCTTTTGAGTGTTGGACTAATTTCCCACGACATTAACATTCGGAATTGTTTTAGTGAAAGTCCCAATCTTTTTGCTCCTTCTTTGAAAAAGTGCTCTAAGCAAAATAAGCCATGATAAATTCCATCTTTTCTGTAAGCTTTTGTGTAGATCATTGATTGTGACAAGAGAACATATTTGCGGTGAAGCTCATCAAATCCAAGCTTGTCCATTAATTCATCTTGTTGTTTTGGTAAAATAGCGTATAATTTTTGCTTGTGACTTAACTCATCAGTCAATTCAATTTCACTCCGCTTGCAAAGTTCTTGTATTACGCCTACGAAATATTCTTTGTTCCAACCTGGACCAAGGTACATGTACGAAAGCCAACGGTATTTTTCAAAATGTTTGTCAAATAATTGCGCGAATTTAGGAGAAAAGGCAGGTAATTGTAAAATAATTTTATCAGTTGAATTAGTTGCTAAAAACAACAACGAGAGTTTTGCGTCTTGTTTTACTTTAATCGCGAGTTCAAGTATTTCTTCTTCTTCGATTTTTGAAAATGTTTTTTCACGTGGAGTGGAAAGGAAGGAAAAAACTTTATTTGGAATTAAATCTAGATTCTTTGTAGCAATTTGTTTGGCAATGTAGCGATTTACAAACGAAGAGAGTAGTTGGTCTTCGAATTCAACGTAGTTCCAAGGCATCCCATATCCATGCGCTTCTCTTCGAAGCGTAGCCCATTGTTCAATTGCATCTCCAAGTTGAGCGTTTGTTAACTTCTTTGGATCAGCTTTGCGCATTGATTCGGATAACACAAACAATTTATCAGTTGTTTGAATTACTTTTTGTGAAATATCAAAAGCCCAATCTAGATCGGCTACTATTTTATCAAAAAATGCTTTTGAAGCTGCTCTAAATTCGCTGCGCTTAAAACAAAGCACATCGTAGTCTTTTTCAGATTTTATTATAGTTTCAGTAACTATTCCTTTTGGAATACCATACATGTGAGCATCGACGCAACATAATTTTGCATCTACCACTAGTAATGGATGCGAATTTTCAATTTCTTCCATTACAAACCATTTGTCTTTCATTTAGTAAAACCTTTATTTATTTTTCGAATTATTCCATTCGTCGCATCTACTTCAACAACGTCGCCGTCTTTTAGCCACTTCGTTGCAACTTTTGTACCAATAACGCATGGAATTCCTAATTCACGCGAAATAATTGCAGCATGACTTGTTACACCACCTTGCTCGGTTATAATCGCAGCTGCTTTTTTCATTGCCGGAACTATATCTGGATCAGTAGCGATACTTACGAGAATATCTCCTTGCATCATTTTATGACTATCCGCTGGTCCCATTATAATTTTTACTTTTCCAGTTACTTTACCAAGGCACGCACATTGGCCATGTAGCTCCTTCAAATTAGCATCCAATTTTACAGTAGATGCTTGTTGCTCTAATTTCTTAGCTAGTTCGCCAGTGAACACGAAACGCTTACTTTTTTCAGTGTAAAAACAAAAGAACTCAAACCGGTCGCGTAACTTTTTAGCATCTATTTTAGCTTTGCTAAGAAGAGCGTCGCTAACTTCTTCCCACAACATTACACGCACATCTTGAAGAGATAAACCTACACGGTTTCCAATTTCAACGAGTAAAGGTTCAATGTAATAAAAGCAAAGTATCTGCGAATTACGACGGTACCACTTTGTTACCATGAACTTAGCGTAAATTGCAAGCAAACGCTGTAATCCATCATCGATTTTTAGCTCTGCTACTAATTTTTTCTTCTGATCTGCTGCATTGGCAAGTGAAGCGTCAATCTCAGCAAGTTCTTGAATTGGATTTTTGCCATTTTTTAGATATTCACTTACTTGAGCGTAATAGAATTCAACATTTTGAGCTGTGCCATGGTACATGAAAGTCAAGTGACGGAAATCTGCACAATGTTCGGCAAACTTTTTCTTAACTGAAGCCGAAATTTTTGCATTTAGGTCTTCATTCTGATTTACAAATAAACTGCCAAGGTTTTCTTTTTGTACAAGTAAAACTAGTTTTAACAAGCTACGATGCTCTTGCGTTGCAACTGTTTCTTCATCTGCAGCAGTAAGTTTTACAAAATATTCAGTTAGTTTACTTTGGTCAGTAACTTTTTTTGCTAGCTCTTGCGTTAAGTAAGTCGTGAGTTCAGGATAAAACATGTCAACTGCGTTTGGCAGCCAACCCCAACGATAAAGCTCCAAATGAATTTCAATATTTTCCCAGTATAATTTCCACAGTTGTTCGTTAGAAAGTTTTTTGAGATCAGTGCGATTAAGCACTTTGCTGTGCTTGACAAGTTTATCGGAAAATTTCACTATGTTGTCGTTGGTTTGTTCGCCGAATTCTGGATTTTTCTTTAGTTTATCTAAAATTGCAAGACAAAATTCATGACAATTTTTTTCGCCGTAATAGAATTTTTGATTGTAGCCATGGTGAAACGACATAACTTTAGCGTAATTACGGCCAATTGAGTACTCCATCTCATTTGTGAAAGAATGAAGCCAGATTTGGGCAAAATAGAAATCCATGTCCGGAATGTGTTCCCCAAGCATCCACCCGCCACCATCGTAAAAATGCTTGGCTTTGCTAGGCTCAGTAAACAATTGAAAATCAAAATTAAAAGCCATAACAATTAAGCCCCACTATATAGCGGCTTTCCTACTATTTATTTTTTACCCACCATATGGCGGCTCATCTTTCTGGCTCAAACATGCACGTATCGAAATTTTTCTTTACATTATCCCATGAAAAGATTTTGCCATCCATTGCAATATAGACACCTACGGGTAAAAGTTGAACCGCAGTAAGCGCACAACCTAGATTGAAAAAAGCATCTGAATTAGTTTTATTGCCAAGCACAGCGGAACCAACTAGTACAATAGTTTTTTTGAGTTTTTTCTTTCCTAAAAACTTAGCAGTTAGAGGCATAGTCATAGTGCCATGAGTTATGATTATTTGTTTTTTTTTGCAGTTCAAACAGCTACTATAGATGGCTGAACGATCTTCATCAGTTATGAACTTGCTATCTTTTTGCATTAGCAATTCTAATTCATATTCAATGCTCAAGCGTGCTCGCTCTAGGAATTTAGGAATAATAGACAAGTGTTTTGGCGGAGCATTGTTTGCAGCGCTATATTCTAAACCGTCAATTGTGCCGCCAGTAATTATAATTTGAATTCCATTAGCCATAATAAAATTAAATCAGACCTAGATTAAAAAGATGCAAGTTATTTTGCTAAAAGATGTTCGAGCACAACTGTTGCGTAATTTCCAGAAGAAAGGCAAAACGTAATCTTGGCTGGTTCTTTTTCGACTATTGCAAAACGTGAAATAGGCGCAAGGCTCGTGCGCACGGTGCCTTTGCTGCTTAGCTCGGGAATACTTTTGAGTTTAAACTGTGACTGAGTCATGCCTTCTTTTTCAAGTAACTCTTTTTCTACGTCAGTCATCGTAGTCTCGTAGCCTACTAAATTTAGCAGTGGAAACACTTTGCCAGAAGTGACAGAATCAGTTAAGTTCTGTTCAGCAGTTTTTATTATTTCATCTCGTGGAAAACCATAAGTTGATTCAGCTTCGCAGTATTTTTCGCCCGAATCTAAGTCGAACAACGTACCATCGGCTATTTTTTTCTTAACTACTTCGTTAAATAAATGACTTTGAAAAGCGTGTACGAACAACAGCATAGTGTGGCGGGGTAATTTGCGAAACGCACCGATGTAGTCAGTGGGATACTGCGCTAAGTGACCAATCATCGTGCGTTCGAACTTTAAATGTGAAGAAAAATAACCAAGCGCTGCTTTGAAATCTAGCTCCTCTGCTAAACGGTTACGTCCAGCTACTGCTTCTTGGTTTCGTTCATTTTGGTCAGTGTAAGTTAAGTAGTTCAAAACTGCTTCTTTCCAGTTTTCAGTAAGTAATGCTTTGCCAACCATGTGCGAGTTAAGACGCAGTGAACCAAAGCGTTGATAACCAAATAAGTTTGGAAACAAGAAATGGCTTTTTTCTGCGTTTTGTTGAATTTGATCTGCCGACAGCGTAGAACCAGTGTTTTTTTCATTGAGCGTAATTGTAAACCGATTGCCCAGTAAATCGCCGAGCTCTGCTTTTTTATCAGCTAGCCATGCACCATTTATAGAAATATCTTTTACGTGAATGCCAAGTAATTGTTTTGGCGTTGCGCCGAAAACGCTGCACAATTGAACAGTAATTGCGTTTCGGTCTTTGGCACCTGCTGCGTTGAGCCTAGTTCGCCCGCCGTGGATCGCCCGTGCAATTGCATTGAGTGCTTGTGATGTGTTCCACAATTTTTTTTCTAGAATAAAGTGACAAAATTTACCGCCTTCAATATTTTTGCCTTCGATTTTTTTCCCAACTTCAAACAAAGTTCCATCTAGGCCTATTTCTTCGACAATAAATTCTTCTGGTTGAAAAGAGTACATAACTGAACCTATTTGTAGTAATAATGAAATAATTAAACCAGTGCAAAGCTTTGAATGTTCGACAATATTTCTGGAAATTGTTCAAACCAGATATGTTCTTGTCCGCGTACAACATTTAATTTTACCCCTAATTTTTCTGCGAGTTCTTGTCCTTTTTCAAGTGGCACAATTGGATCGTTGTCGGAGTTATAAACGAAAAATTTGTTGCAATTTTGTTTTATTTTTTCCCAATTAAATGGATGACAAATAAAACTGTCAACAACGGATTTAAATTGAGGTAAGCCAAGGTCACTGTAAAATCCAGCCACTAGAAACGCTGCGCGTATTTTTGCAGGCGAACGTTCTATTAAACGCAGTGCAAAAGGCACGCCAATGCTCCTGCCAATGATAACTAGATTGTCGTCGAAGTACTTCCAGTAGTTTTCATCTTGCATAATTTCAAGCCAATTGTCCAGTGTTTGATTATACGGCGTTGGAAATTGTGGAGTGATTACAACGTGGCCTTGTTTTCGTAAAATTTTAGTTAGCCACGGATACCAGCATTCGTCTGGTCCGCCGCCTGTGCCGTGAAGTAAAAGAAAATTCATATCAAATAATATAATTATTTAAGATTAAAATTCGTTTGTGCAATCAATACCAATTAAAATTCAGTTTGTTTAATGTGTGGTTATGGCTAAGGTACCTAGAGAAGAATTGTCTCGCGCAGTACAAGCGGAGTTGACTAAACGTGCGCCTGCTCATTTTGAATTTGATCGACTTTCAAAAGGTAAGCACGTTGTATTTGAACGCAGTGGATTAACTGAATTTCATGTAACTGTAGCAAATTCGCCTAAGCATCGTTCTGCACTTGAAGCAGCTATGCAGCGTGGAGATTTACAAGTAATTAATCGTGATTTTGTGGAACAACTTGCTCAAACGCATTCACGATTTCTTGCATTTCTTTATGATGCGAACATACGGGTTCCACCTACTTTTATTCGACTTGACGGTAAACCTATTCCAATTGGCAAACCACTCCCAGTTGAAAGTAAAATGTGGGTCAAAAAAGTGAGCTTTGACGAAAAAGGAAATTTTTTTGGCCACCGGGGAGCAGGTGTTTCGATATTCGCACCTAAACAGATAACTGATATTCTTCCAACTCACGATCACGAATTTTTCCAGCAGTTCGTTGTGCCGCAAGATAATTTTTTGCGAGACATTCGCGTTTACGTTGTTGGAGATAAGATTATTCCGGGCTACGTTAGAACTGCTACAAAACCTTTAACGCGTGGAAATTACAGTGGGTTATATCCGCCAACTGAAGAGCAGTTTGTCACAGCCGAACATCCTGGTACCGTAACGCCACTTGAAGGTGAACTGGCGAAAAAAGTAGTGGCTGAAGCAAAAAAGGTACGCACGGCGTTTATTGAACGGCTTTGTCGCACTAAACCAGAATGGCGGAAACAATCTATTTTTGACTTTGGCAGTATGGATTTTCTTCTTGACGCGCATGGTGAACCGATTATAGGTGAATTTGACACGAGCCCAGAAATAAGGGATATTGGCAATTTGCGAAAAACTTTAGCCAGTGCAGTGGCTGACCACCTTGTTGAAAAAGCAGGAAAAACTGGCACGGTTCATGTAATTGGAGATAAGCGCGATGACTTCATTGCGAAAATATTAGTTCACCTTGGAAAAGAACTTAAAGCGGATCAGATTAGTCAAAAACAGCCATTGCATCGCATTGCACTTGTCGGGCGTTTGAGTGGTTAGTAGCGCAGGAAAGCGCCTATTCCTTTGAATGAAGCGTGAAATTGTTTGCCTTCGTCTGTTTCTTCTGAAATGTATTCAACTGCGATTCCTTGCAATACTGCTGTTTCAATTAAATCAGTTATGCGTAATCGGCATAAACCGACTTTTCGGTGTGCACCGCATTCACAGGGTTCGCCTTCTTTTTTCTCTTCAATTATTTTAGGAACTTCTTTACCGCAGTTTGAACACTTATAAACACAGTCGTATAGTTCCATTCCTTCTGTGAGTAGTATTTTGCTTGCGCGTTTTGAATCTAGCGCTTGTTGAGTTTTTTCTAAACCGTACGTGGCTAAACCTTCGCGTGCGACTAGTGAGATGAAATCTGCAACTATTTTTTTCTCTTTAACTGCTTCTTGTTCTTTTAGTAAGTCGCCAGATTTTTCCATTAACTCTTTTAGCCCTTGTTCATCTGCATAGCCTGTGTCAATAACGCCGAGTATCTTGAGTTGATAATTATAGAACTTAGCTTTTGTAAAATCTTCTTTAACTGGACCTGGTCCGCCGATGATTACTCCTTGTAAGTTTTTCATTTCTAGAAAAACATTCATTGCTTCGCCAGCGCGTTGATAATATTTCTCAACAGTTTCTTCATGAATTCGCTGGAAACGAGCTGCCGATTGCCCACCCTTATGTACTTTTTGCATTGCTGTACTGTGCAACGTGCGTAAGACTTTTACCATTTTTCCTTTTAGTATTGCAATTGTAGCGTCTTTGCCGTCAAGCACAACTAAGCCATACGTGCCGGTGTTTTCAAACATGTCTTCCAACGGTTCAAGTACAAAGCGAGATTCGCAACGGTAGAATTGAGTTGTAAGTGGATAAGGTGGAAAAACGCTGAATAATTGCACGTTAACTTGACCTTCATATTCTGAGATATTTCCAGCGAAGATCGCCATGCCACTATCCGGAGTTTTCTTAAATGTTTTAAGGTAAGCCATTATTTTTTCAAGTGCAGCTTGGACATTTTTCTGGGTTGATTTGCTTTTGATATTAGACGCTTGACTATATTCTTCGCGTAATTTTGAAGCAATTTCTGAAATTGGGTAACCTGGCGTTATGTAAACTGTAATTAGTTCAGTTCCGTGGCCTTGGTACTCGCGAAGCTGCGCTAGTTCTTTTTTGAAGTCAAATAACGCTTTAGATTCTGCTGACACTTTAATTCACTTAGATATTCTTGGGAAGTAGTTCTTTTTTATTGTTCATGTACTTCTGCAAAGCAGCCGGAATCTTAATTGAACCGTCTGGTTTCTGGAAGTTCTCCAAAATTGCTACAATTGCGCGCGTTGTGGCAACCATTGTACTGTTCAACGTATGCAGGGGCTCTTTTTCTTCACTTCCTTTTTTCAAGCGATAACGTATGCCTAAGCGATTCGCTTGGTAAGCAGTACAATTTGAACACGAAGCAACTTCGCGATATTTCTGTTGCGTAGGCATCCAAGCTTCGACATCATATTTCTTAGCTGCAACTGTACCAATATCACCAGTGCAGATGTTGACTGTGCGGAAGGGAATTTTTAATAGTTTGAAAAAGTTCTCGCAGTTCTTGAGCAGCTCTTCGTGTATTTTCCATGATTCATCTGGAGTTGTGAATACAACTTGTTCAACTTTGTTGAATTGATGCACTCGGAATATACCTTTTGTGTCTTTGCCGTGGCTGCCGGCTTCTTTGCGGAAGCACGTGCTTATTCCAGCGTATTTTATTGGAAGTTGATCTTGTTCAAATATCTCGCCACCGTGCATTGCAGTTAATGGGTGTTCACTTGTTGCAATTGCATATAAGTCTTCACCTTCGATTTTGTACATTACGTTTTCAAAGTCAGCGAGATCAGTTACGCCTTCGTATGGTTTGCGGCGCATGAAGAATGGCGGAAGAACTGGAGTGAAACCTTTTTTGACAAGCATGTCGATCGCTAAACGTTGTAATGCCATGTCAAGAATGACAAAATCACCTTTTAGGAAATAGAAGCGTGCGCCTGAGGTGCTTGCAGCGCGTTCAAGGTCTTGTCCATGCATTGCAAGAAGGTCAACGTGGTCGCGTGCGTTTTTTAAAACTGGTTTTTTGCCGACTTCTCGCACAACATCATTTTCAGTGTCGTCCTTTCCAACTGGCACGCTCTCATGCAAGATGTTCGGCAAGCGCATTAAGTAGTAGTCAACTTTTTGTTTGACTACCACCATTTTTTCTTCTGCTGATTTTAAGTTTTGGGGCAAATCTTTTGCTTCTTGTAATAATTTTGACGCGTCTTTGCCTGCTTTCTTTGCTTCGCTTATATCTCGCGACAACGTGTTGCGTCTTTGGCGTAGTTGTTCAACTTCTGCTAAAAATTCGCGGTACCCTTTGTCCTGCATTATTAAATCGTCAAGCCAAACTTGCTTTTCTTTGTCTCCACGCTTCGCTAGATCTTTTTCGACGACTTCCGGATTCTTTCGAATTAGTTTAATGTCCAACATAGGAAAAATATCTCTCGTTTCACTTGGTTTACTTGTTTCACTTAATCACTTTGCTCTGAGCATTTCGCTTCTTGCTTGTTCTAATTGACCGCGTAGCACGTCTTGTTTGCGCTTGAGATTGCCGACAAGTGAAGCAGAGTACTTGAGCACCATCATTTCATTGTAAATGTCATTCATGGATTGGAAATAGTATTCCGCGTCGTCGTTCATTCCCTCTTTAAGTGCTAATTGAAGGGCACGACGTAGTTCTCCAGAGCAGTCGAGAAAACCAGCTAAGTATGACGAAACGGGTATTCCAAGTTCTTCGGCAGATGGAATTTCTTTTTTCTCGCTTATTGCAAATAAAAGCATAATCTCGGCGTACTCTTGAAATGGAGTATCCATAATGTGCGGAAAATCTTCACCGATCTTCTTGAGGTCAGCAACTTTTTTCTTTAGCCCTTGCATTAATTCTTTTGCAGCGCTTACATCACCAGTGTGCAAGTGTCTAATCGCTTTAGCGCAATCGCGTACAACTTCACGCGATAGAGATAACACGCCATCTTGTTTTTTCTCTTTTTGTTCAAGTTGGCCAGCTAATTTAGTGACAACTTCGCCTAGTATTTTTGTGATTTTGCTTTGTTTCATATTAATAATTTCCTCTGTTTTTGTTTCAAACTTTGTTTCAGTTTTATTCAGTTTTATTCAGTTTTGTTCAAATCTTATTTCAATAAGTGTACAATAACGTACTAATATAAAAGTCCCAAGTTGAAAAACGTTATGGAGCTTAAATATGGTTGACTACGCCTGGATTGGGATAGCTGGACTCGCATTACTCGTCATTGCATGGGTACCGGAGACATTAACCACTATTCGCGAACGTAAGTCGCCGCTTGACCTCAAGTTCAGCTTAGTATACACTTTTGGCTCGCTTGGACTAATGATCTACGCGCTTTTGATCCACGACTGGATCTTTACTCTGCTTAATACACTTACCACCTTAATGGCACTGCTTAATGTTTATTATAAGATAAACCAAAGAGAAAACCGAAAAGAAAACAAAAAAGATCAAAGCAAGAAAAAATAGTAAAATGTCAAAAAAGTGAAATAAACTATGGACGACGGTGACTCAGATTCGGACGATGATTCTTCAAGCGAAGATGAAGAAGACCAAACGGAAAACGAATCAGAAGAAGAAACTCAAGAAGATAAAGATGACAAGGCAGTTGACGTAGACGACCACGAATATGAAGAACCGGCTACGCGACCGGATAAACGCAAAAAGAAACAAGATCGCGGAATTGATTTTGCTTAAATAAACTTTGTTAAATAAAACAACAAAAAATATAAATTAAATAAAAACGGGGGAAAAAGAGAATGATCGTAATATCGCTTGGTGGGTCACTTTTATTCAATGGAGATAAAGAGTTCAACATGGACTACTTACGCCAACTTGCTCCGCTGTTTACAAAAATTCACGAAAAAGAAGGCTTAGCAGTGGTTGTTGGAGGCGGCATAACTGCGCGTAAATACGCAAGCACTGCCCGTGCGTTTAAAGGCAGCGAATTTGAAAGCGATACTCTCGGAATCCGCGTAACTCGGTTAAATGCACGAATTGTTGCACTTGCAATCAGCAGTAGTACAAGCAATGATAGTGATGGGGAAAACGCTTCGTATGCGCATAATTTTCAAGAAGCAACTGACATCATCAAAGAAGACAAAATCCCAGTTATGGGCGGTTTACTCGAAGGAATTACAACCGATGCTTGCGCTATGTTGCTTGCTGAAAAACATAAGGCAAAGGCGCTTGTAAATTTAAGCGCAATTGATTACTTGTACAGCGGCGATCCAAAGAAGGATAAAAGCGCAAAGAAACTTGAAACAATTACTCATGTTGAATTAACTGCACTTGCAGCACAGAACGACGCACGAATGGCAAGCACAAACTTCCCATTTGATCTAGTTGCCTGCAAGCTTGCACAACGTAGCAACATACAAATTAATTTTGTCGACGGGCATAATTTAAAAGAAGCAGAAAACGCGTTGAACGGAAAAATGTTTAAGGGAACGCTGGTGAAGGACTAAGAAGCCATTAATTGAATTTCTTCAAAATTACTGCTATCTTTTTCTCCAGTTGGCTTGTTGAACCGTTATTTTGTAGAGTGTAGTCCGCCATTTTCATCGTTGCAGCGATGTTTTGAGAGTGAGCCCCTTCTGCGCCTTTCATTTCACGTTCTTCGCTTTGTTTAAACTCTTCGAAACTCAACACGTTTTCGCCAGCGCGGCTGCGTTGTTTTATTCTAGTGTAACGAATTTCAATTGGCGCATCAACTGCAATTAAGTGAAAATCTTTACCGAAAGCTTTTCGTAATTCTTCAATTTCTCCAGTTGTTCGTATGCCACTTACAAGCACAATTTTCTTTGCACGCTGTGCGTTTATTCGTTCGACGCTTATTTTGCCAAATATGCCTACGCCGTGTTTTTGTCGCATGTCGTTTGAAACAAAGCGTAGGTTCTCGCGTTCAAGTGATAACCCACGTCGAGTGGTTTCTTCGCGTACTAAATCAGACGTACTTATTTCAAACGCTTTGTCACCTAACTTCTTCGCGATTATAGCAATAGCGGTATCTTTGCCAGCTGCAAAAGTACCTGTAAAGCCAAGGACAATCATCGTTTCTTGCGCCTCTTTTTGCCATGACCAGTTGGTTCGCGGAAAGTTGCGCCATGTAGCCAAGTAGCGGTTAAATGTGGTTCAGTTTTTAGTTTTAGTTCATTCAGTACTTTACTCGTTGCTAATGGCACTTGACCCAATTTATGAATAGAGTGTAACTGGCGAGGATTATCTTCTTCTGCTTGAATATGCATAGTTTGCGTGCGTATTTGCAACTCATGCCAGCGTGACTCATCTTTTTGTTTAACTAAAGCGTGTATTGACTTGTACCCGTTTGGTTTTGGATTTTTAATATAGTCATCGTCAATTTTAACTCCCATATCTGGATCATTTTTAAGTCGGCTTACAAATTCATAGCACCGTTTGTCGTCACCGTGAAGAACTATACGCATAGCTGCAGCATCTTGTAAATTCCAAACATTTGGTGCTTCACGCCAATTTTCTCCAAGTATTTTATGCAATTTCATAAACGCACTGTAAGGTTGTTTGATTCGGTGTGAAAATTTATAGTGAATTAGCATTTGATCTGCAGCGCGACGTATACTTTCACGCAAAGGCGGAAGCACAACTTGTTCAAACACAGGTTCGCCGTCTTCTATTGAACGGCATATAGCGGAGTATTCCCGAGGATAACCATGCATTAAACCAAGATTTCCAAGTGTTTCTTTGACACTATGAAGTCCAAGTGAAGAAGCAAATGGAGCGTACACGTCAACTGCGATTTTTCCGATTCGTAATCTTTCGTCTTCACTTACATTTGGATTTTCAAGAGTCGCTATAGCTGAAGCCATGTGCACCAACGCTGCACTTGGATGTATCTTCCCTTTTTTCAGCATTTCTAAAAGTTTAACTGAACCTTCATGCCCAGCCCTAGATAAATTATCCGAGTCGTCAATGATTCGACGTAATTCAGGAGATTTTAATTTTCTTCGCAGGTTTAGCGGTAATTGGTAGAAAATTCCGGCTAGTTCAACTTCGCGCGGCAACACAGGAGAAAAGCTACGGAGTACATTTACAATTCGTTCATTTCTGCCTGGATTTAGATCATTGGGCCCAACTAGTGGCTCGCTATGTCGCGTTTTTAGGGTTCCAAACAATCGCCGAGCAAATATTAACTGTTTACGGTAGTCAATTGAAGACAACGGTGGAGATTCTTTTGGCATAGATAAAAGTTACAACAGTTACTTTCTTAAGAGTTGCTTTTGTTCTGCGCTTGCTATTGTTCTACGGGTTTTTTCGATTACGTCTGGGTTAACTGAAATTGAATCTATTCCGTATTCAACTAATTTTTCTGTGAATTCAGGGTAAACTGAAGGCGCTTGACCGCAAATTGAAACTTTTACGCCGTACTTGTGGCAAGATTTTACAACTGTTTCAATGCTTTTCAACACAGCTTCGTCGCGTTCGTCAAACTCTTCAGCAACAATTGGATTATCCCGGTCAATTCCGAGCGTTAGCTGAGTTAAGTCGTTGGAGCCTATTGAAAAGAAATCGACGCCAGCTTTGCAAAATTCTTCTGCCAAAATCACAGTGGAAGGGATCTCGCACATTATGCCGAGTTTAAAGTCGCGCGATTGATGTAGATTGTTTTGTTCAACTAATCTTTTTACTTGTTTGAATTCGTCAACTGTACGTACAAATGGAATCATCAAGTGAAGATTTTTCATGCCGTAGTGCTCGCGAGCTTTTTTTATGGCTGCGATTTCCATTGCGAATACGTCTGGCTCTTTTACGTACCTAAAACATCCGCGGTATCCGATCATTGGATTTTCTTCGTGTGGTTCGAATTCGCTCCCGCCTTCAAGGTTCTTGTACTCGTTTGTCTTGAAGTCAGTTGCACGGTATACAACTGGCCGCGTACCGAACGGCGCGCATACTTTGCGAAGCGCTTTTGCAAGCGAATCGATGAATTCTACTTGTCTCCCTTCTTTGATGAATAATCGGGGGTGTTTGCCCATTCCTGCGATTATGAATTCTGCGCGCATTAGCCCAACGCCGTCAACATCACGCGAAGCAACTTGATCTGCATTTTCAGGTTCGGCTAAATTAACGTAGAGTTTAGTGCCAGTTATGATAGCGGCGTTATTGCTTGTGTTTGTAATGTTTGTAATTTCTTTAGCTGCATGAAAATCAGAAGAGGAAACAGTGATGCCCCCCGAATAGACGACTCCGTGTTCAGCATCAAGTGTAACAATCTCACCTTCAGTTAATGTGCGCGTAGCGTTGCCCGTACCTACAATGCAAGGCACGCCGAGTTCGCGGGAAACAATTGCAGCATGAGCAGTTGTTCCACCTTCGTCAGTTATTATTCCAGCTGCGCGTTTCATCGCAGGAACAAAATCAGGAGTTGTCATCGAAGTTACAAGTATGTCGCCTTTTTTGACTTTGTAAAGTTCCTTGATATCCATAACAAGGCGAACTGGTCCGCTAACCATTCCAGGCGAAGCAGGTAAACCTTGGACAAGTACGTCACCTTCCACTTGATTTTCACTCTGACTCATATTTCGCTCCCCTTCTTTCGCTTGTTCAGTTCCTTTGCTGTTTTCTTCATCAATTTTTTCTTCAACATTTTCTTCAATTTGTTCTTCTTTGAATTTTTCGTCTTTATTTTCTACTTCAACATTATCAACCACTGTACTCGCAGTTGCAATTGCTTTTGCTTCAACGTGTCTTGGTTTTAACGTTGTAATTGCACGCGTTTGGACAATGTAAAGTACTCCATTTGAACTTAAATCCCCGCCCTTTACAGAATTAGCTTCAACTCCCCATTCAACATCTTGCGGAGCGTTGTAATGAGCTTCTAGTTGCTTTACATGTGCAGCTAGTTCTAAAATAAATTTATCAGGCAACTTTTGCACTTCTTGCAACTCTTCTTCAATCTCTACCCATTGGTCTACGCCACTTATTTTTGTAATCATGCGACTTTGTTTGCTCAATCTTTTGTCAATTATTCTCAAACTAGATTTATCAATAACGTATCGATCTGGAGTAATTGAACCACTTACAACTGCTTCACCTAAACCGAACCCGGCTTCAATCACAATTTTAGAAACATCACCAGTAAACGGATCAGCAGAAAACATCACTCCGCTTACTTCGCTTTGACACATCTTTTGCACAACCGCAGCTAAACCAACTTTAAGATGGTCAAACCCCTGCTCGGTTCGATAATAAATTGCACGTGCTCCAAAAAGAGAAGCCCAACATTTCCGCACTGCATCAACAACACTTTCTCCGCTTTTTATGTTGAGAAAAGATTCTTGTTGACCTGCAAAAGACGCTTCAGGTAAATCTTCAGCAGTTGCGCTTGACCTAATTGCAACGTAGACCTCTTGAGAAGCAGATGGGATTAAGTCAACGCCGCACAGCTTGTTGTAATTTTTGATTATGTCGGCACGAATATCAGCTGGAATTTCACCGATTAGAATAGCATTTTTCACAACTTGGCTAGCTTTGTCTAAACCAACGTTGTCATACACGTCAAGCGCACCGCACTGCTCGCGAATTACATTGTCGATGTTGTTATGTTTTATAAAATTGAAATAAGCATAACTTGAAACAACGAATCCAGGCGGAACAGGAAAGCCATTGTTAATCATCTCTGCCAAATTAGCTCCTTTTCCACCTGCCTGAGCTAAACTAGCACGGGAGAGTTCTTTGAACCAGTAGACGTTTTTCTTATCTTCAGCCATAACGACAAAATTACGAAAAGGCGGTTAAAAACAGTTTGTATGAAGACGCCTGAAAGTCTTCGATAAAGAATTGCTTTGCTATAATAATAGAAGCTAAACAAAAACGCTGAAGCTAGATAAAATAAAAGACAATAAAAAAATAAGTAAAAAAAGTTAAAAAGTAAGAACTACTTTCCGCCTTTGCCGGCTGGTTTGCCAGTTTCTTTTGCTGCATCTTTACCAGTTGGTACTGCGGTTGCTCCGGCTACTGGAGCTGCTCCTGCCACTGGCGCGCCTGCGACTGGTGCAACTTCTGCGGTTACTTTGACTTCTTCAGCTTTGATTTTAGCGACACGAGCAGCTTTACCTTTCTTAGCGAGGTTAACTCGTTCGTTCGTAATATCAGTAACTACAAAAGTATACATTCCTGAAAGTTTTAATTTAGCACGGTTAAGCCCAATTTTAACATCAGGTACAACATTCTTGTTGCAAAAAACAGTAAAAATTGGGTCTCCTTTGTCAACTCGACACATTCTGCCTTTTGGTCGGCCAAATGCACGTTTCATTCCTTTTGAAATACGATCAGCACCTGCAACGCCAAGTGCACTGTGCTCACGAATAACTAAGTGAGGATATTTATCAACTTTGAAGAAGTAATTGTCAACTAAAAGAGTCTTTTCTAAGTATTTGTTCGCAGCTTGTCTAGCAGCTTCCATTGCGTTGTCGCGAACGTGAATTGGACGAGTACCAGTTAAGTCAACTCTGCACTCGTAGTACTTGTCAGAACCCATTTCGTATTGTCTTACTTTTGGCCTTGGGGCTCCTTTTACAAAGCTCTTTCTAGGCTTAGATGTTGAAATCCGAGACCATTGTTGTCCTTGAGCTACTCGAATAGTGCGTGCTGGCCTTAAACCCATATTAGTAACATAACCTTTTTGAAAATTTCTCTAAAATAGTAAATAAATTATACACAGCTAGGTATAAAAATGCATTAGACGATAGTGCCTAAAGCCAGTTGCTTGGGCGTTCTTTAGCTTTGTAAACCTGGCCTTTGACTAAAAACGTTGCTCCGAGAATGATAAGAATAACTGGCCACACTTTATTCCACTCAACAGCAGGAATAAACCCGTAGTTAGACAACAAAAACAGTAAGCCAAACACAATAAAAGTTAAGCCTACAAAGAAGTTGAAATGTGTACTGCGATTTAGAAAGTCTAACATTTGAATCACATATAATTATTATGAAAGGCTTTTAATCCTTTTTCACTGAAACTGGCTGTGCTTCTTCGTTCGTTTCTTCGTTCAACTTTACTTCTACTATTGCTGAGCCATTTGAAGTCATTGCTACTCCAGATAACGAATCTGCTTCTTTGTACACGTTTTGGTTGTGAGAAACAACTAGAAACTGTGAATCAACTGAAAGCTGTTTTATCAAATGAGCTAACTTGCGGCTGTTTTCTTGGTCAAGCGCAGCGTCTGCTTCATCAAGGATGTAAACACTCGACGGGTTAAATGTCTGAAGTGCGAATAGGAACATTAATGCTACGAGTGATTTTTCTCCTCCACTCATTAACTCCAAGTATTTGACTTCTTTGTTTTCGAGTTGGACTTTTATTGTTAGTCCAGCGAGAAATGGATTTTCCATGTTTTCCAGGAAAAGTTCGCCATTACCTTTGAAAACTTGTTTGAATAGTGTTTTGAAGTTGGCGTTTACTGCGTTGAATGCCGCCATGAAAGTAAGTATTTTTCTTCCCTCTATTTCATTGATTAAACCTAGTACAGCTTCTTTTTCTGATCTCAATTGATCGACGCGGCTGCGTTGTTCTTGTAATTCGTTGAATTTAGTTGCATAGAGTTCAATTGCTTTTAAGTTAACTCCACCAAGCGAATCAATATCTCCTTGCAATTGACGAGTAGTTGCAACTAGTTGTGGCTTTTGTGCTTCGGTTAGTTCTTCTTTTGATGGAATTTGAATTGCTTCAAATGGCGCGTACTCTGCTTTGAGATTCAACAGCATTGTTTCGACAACTGCTTTGCGCACGTTGCGCGAATTTACTTCTCGGTCGAGTTTATCTCGTTCAAATTCAGTTTTACCTTTTTCTGTTCCAATTCGTTGTAACTCGTTTTCAATTGCGTCGCGTTTATCGTAAAGTTCTTTTAACGCTGAAGAAAGTGAGCGTTGTTCTTCTTGTTTTTCTTTTAGCGAAGCGCGGCTAGTTTTTATCAATTCATCGTGTTGCTTAATTGCATTTCCTGCTTCGGCTAATTCCATATCGAGTGCGCTGAGTTGTTTTTGAAGCATTGCGGATTGTTTTTCGTACGCGCCTCGTTGTGACTGAAGTGAAGCGATTTGGTTGTTCAAATCCGAGAGAGTTATTTTTAAGTCAGATACTCTTTTTTCTCGTTCACGGATTGTAAAGCCAAAATTCTTGTCTTTTTCAAGGTCAATTTTTTGCTTTGCTTCAAGCGCCTTTACGTTTATTTCAGATAATTGGCGGATAAGCGAAGAGCGTTCTTCGTCTGCGTTTTCAACTTCTTTGTCACATTGATCCATTTCTTGCTGTAACTGCGCAATAGCGTTGCCAATATTGGCTTTTTTCTGCATTAGTGCTTCTTCTCGAGCAGTTATTGACGCTAGTTCTATTTCAACTGCTTTTAGCTCTAGTTCACTTTTTGCTTTTTCTTTTCGTTTAAGCGTAATTTGGTCACGAGATTCGTATAACGCAGTGAGTACAGAATCTTTAGAAGCTTGTAATGCTTTTTCTTTGTCTCGCAAGTCATCAAGTAATTTTCTATCGCGCGCAGTGTTTAGTTTTTGTAAAGCACTTCCACCAAGCATTACTCCAGATGATTCTGCAAGTTGGCCATCGAGAGTGACGATTCTAGCTTTTCCAATTAGTGGCTCAGCTTCTTTTAGTGAAGAGAAAACAAGTGTTGAGCCGAAGATGTATTCAAATGCTTTTGAATAAGTTCGGTCAAATTCAACAAAATCTAGTAAGAATCCTTGACACCCTTTTGTTTTTGCGTATTTTTCATCTTCAGCAGTGCGACTCTGTGCCCGTATTTTGTCAAGTGGAATAAACGCTGCCCTTCCTGCCCTGCTGCTTTTCAATTGGTCAATTACTTTTGCAGCAGTTTTGCCACTGTCAACAACAATATAATTTGCACGGGCACCAAGCGCTGCTTGAACCGCTAGTGCATATTCATCAGCGTAACCACAAAGAGATTCAACTGTACCATAAACTCCTTTGTCGCCTAACGAAAGCGTGTACGCAACTGCTCTGCTTTGATCAGTTTCTCTAAGCGTTTTTAGTCTAGAGTCAAACTCAGTTGCTTTTGTACGAATAGACAAGAGAGTTTCTTCAACTTCAGTTAATTCTCCATTGAGCCGCTTTTCTCTTCCATATAATTCGTTTAATTCTCTTTCAACTGCATCTGCGGCTTTAGCTGCGCCTTGCAATTTGTCTTTCAAAACTTTTTTATTGGTGATTAATTCTTCGAACCCGCTTCCGCCTTTTAGTCTTTCAAGTTCAGCTTCTTTTAGTTTTTTGATCTCTACAAACTTGCCTGCATCTGCTTGTACTTGAGATAGTTTTTCTTTACAGGATAGTATTTCGTCGTTTGCGCGTTGTAGAAATTCTCTAGCTTTGTGAAAATCTGAAGAAAATGCATCTGATTCTTTTAGTAGTTTATCTAACTCACCTTGTTCTCGCTTAAGTATTGCATCAGCTTCGCCTGAGTCTTTTTCTAATTCAACTAACCGAGAGGTATAACCCCTAATTTCGTCGTCTGATTTTACTTTTTCTATTTTTAACGAATGTGACTTAGTATTTTCATTTGTGACAAAAGTTTTCTTTTCTTCAATAATTGCGCGTGAGCGTTCAACTGAACCAGTTAAATCATCGATCTCTTTTTGCAGCACTAGTTGTTTGCCTTGCGATCGCTTGAGAATCTCTTCATGAAGTTGTTGACGTTCGTTATTTTTTAGAGTAATTTGTCCTGCGAAGTGATCGATGTTCTTTTTCAACACATTTAATTTTTCAGTGTATTCGCTCATTGCAGCTATTATTGACTCAAATTCAGCAGTGTTCGTTTGAATGTCTATATACAATAGCGAAGCTTTTGCGACATCAAGTTCTTTTTTAAGTTCTAAATAACGTTCAGCGTCTTTTTTCTCTTGCTCTAGTTCTGCAACATAACCTTCTCGTTCTGCGAATATAGTAGCTCCACTTTTGAGTTTCTCATCAACTTGAGCTAATTCGGACATAGCTTCTTTTTTCTTAGCTTCATATTCAGAAACATTAGCAACTGAGTCAATCATTGTCCTTCGGTCTTTTGAATTCATCTCAACTATTCGCTGCACTTCACCTTGTCGAATAACATTGTGAGTAAACAATCGATTTTGTGACAAAAATTCTTCTAAAACGTACTTCTTTACCCGCTTGCCATCTAGTAGATATTTTGTCTCTCCATCTCTACGCACAAGTCGTTTAACTTCATGGTTAGTTCCGTTTACAGCTGAAAGAAAAACAGTAACTTCAGCTATTGTTGCGTTTCCAAAAATCAAGTCAGCGGTTTTCTTAACTCGCATACTCTTGAGACTGCTTTCGCCAAACGCAAATAGCAGTGCATCGTTGAGGTTACTCTTGCCAGAACCGTTTGGCCCAACAATTGCATTAAAGCCTCGTGCAAACTGTAACTCATTTTGCTTGAAGGACTTGAAATTTTTAAGAAGTATTTTATGAACAAACATAGAGGGGATAATCCGAACAATTAAGAGGGTAAACTATTTAAAACGCACGAAATAGCCTTAACGTCGAATAATCCCACAATAGATTGGAAATGCTTCGAACAACACGTAGCCGGTTTTGGTTAATCTTACATTAGGCCTAAGCGTTTGTGGCACTCGCGAAATTAACTTTCTAATAGCTTCCACTTCTTTTTTGACTAAACCATAGCGATCACTGTGCGATTTCGCAGTAATTACTATTCTTGGCGCTTTTCCAATTAAAGTCACCCTCATCCCTGCCGCGCAGTATAATGAAGCAATATCGCTTGGACATTGAAAATGACGCTTGCCCATTTTAGGGGTAGAAGCGTGTATAGCATCAGCTATATCACGTTCAACTTTTGAATGTAAAATCGGGCATTGATTGATAAAAACCCCATTTGGGCTTAAATGACGTACAATTTGCTTAAGCACTCGCGTTTGTGACTTAGGAGTGGAAAAATAGTGGAGTGCGCTGCGCATTATAATCAAGTCGAACTTTTCACCTAAGTCCATAAAAGAAATGTCACAGTTAACCTTGCGCGTTTTTTTGTTCTTGTTTTGTTTCAATTGCTTGGCCGAAACATCCACCATTGTAAGCGAAGGAGATTTACCAATAGATTTTAAGTAATCGCACACAATTTCACCTAACTCGCCAGTACCAGAACACACGTACAATATTTTGGGGTTGTTTGGAAGCGAAGCAAGTAGTTTGCGGGAGACGCGAATAAACGCAGCGA